>WBZT01002382.1_pt1 | contig 13123 bp, 13 predicted proteins | sample 5204241 | NCBI WGS metagenome assembly WBZT01 (sample SAMN12344358, study PRJNA552823) | activated sludge metagenome | biome: Activated sludge suspended growth; feature: Nitrification reactor; material: Wastewater; isolation source: activated sludge from nitrification reactor of wastewater... | reverse complement strand
CGGGCTTAGCGGCACAGCTCCTGCAGTTCCCGCGCTGGTCATGTGTGTCCGAGTCCCTCGCCGCCCCCGCAGGCGATCGACACGCACACCGGGATAGGTTCGGGGAATCGATCGGGTCGGATTGGATCAAGTCGGATCAAGTCGGATCAAGTCGGATCAAGTCGGATCAAGGAGGAACTGTGGGACGTCTGGACGACCGGGTGGCGATTGTGACCGGCGGTGGCCGGGGAATCGGGCAGGCCACTTCTTTGCGCCTGGCTGCCGATGGGGCGGCCGTCGTGGTCAATGACATCGACGAGACTCCCGCCGCCGAGACAGTGGATCTGATCACACAGGCGGGGGGGCGGGCCGTGGCGGCCGTGGCCAACACCGTCGAACTCGATCAGGCGCACGCGCTGGTCAACCGCGCCGTGAGCGAGTTCGGCCAACTCGACATTCTGGTCAACAACGCGGGGACCACGCGGGACAAGATGTTCCACGGACTGGACGACGAACTCTTCGACTTCGTGGTGGACACCAACCTCAAGACGGGCTTCCACACCACGCTGGCCGCCATGCCCTTCATGCGTGAGGTCGCCAAGGCGGAGATCAAGGAGAACGGCGCCCCCGCCTATCACCGCAAGATCATCTTCACTTCGAGTGTCGCGGCGCTGATGGGCAACCCCGGCCAGTTTAACTACACCGCCGCCAAGGGCGCCATCATCGCCACGACCAAGACCTTGGCTCGGGAACTCGGGCCGTTCGGTATCAACGTCAACGCAGTCGCTCCGGGCTTCGTGGAGACCCGCCTCACCGCGGCCAAACAATCGGGTGAGACCTACGGGATCCCGGAAGAAATGCGGACCATGGCGCGCGCGATGATCTCGCTGGGCCGCCTCGGTCTGCCGGAGGACATAGCAAACGTCACGGCATTCCTCGCTTCGTCGGATTCCGACTTCGTCTCCGGGGTCACCATCCCTGTCACCGGCGGACAACTCGGAGGCATGTGATGCCTCTCAACCCCGGGTACGTCGGCAAGGCCTACCCCGCCACCCCCGGCTACCTCGTCGGCCGCGAGCACATTCGTGACTTCGCCACCGCCATCGGAGACAACAACCCCGTGTTCCACAACGTCGATGTCGCGCGGGAACTCGGCTATCCGGATCTCATCGCCCCACCGACCTTCCCATTCACGCTCACGATGAAGGCCATGGCCATGGCGATGTTCGACCCGGAACTGGGATTGGACTATGGCCGCGTGGTGCACGGTGAGCAGCACTTCGAGTACACACGTCCGATCTGCGCCGGTGACGAACTGGTCGTGAGCACAGTCATCGCCGACATCCACTCGTCTGGCAAGAACGAGTTCCTCACCACCCGCAGCGAAGTGAGCACAGTGGCCGGCGAACTCGTCGTGACCACGTCGGAGGTCATCGTGTCCCGGGGGACCGCGGTGGAGGTGGCGCCATGACCACAGTGACATTCGATGACATCTCGGTCGGCGACGAGCTCCCCCCGCTGAGAGTGCGGCTGCAGCGCGTCAATCTGGTCATGTACGCAGGGGCCAGTGGCGACTTCAATCCCATTCACTGGAATGAACGAATCGCGACCGCAGTCGGGCTTCCCGACGTCATCGCGCACGGCATGCTCACGATGGCCACGGCTGCGAGAGTGGTCACGGAGTGGCTGGACGATCCGGGCGCTGTTCGGTCCTATCAGGCCCGTTTCAGCCGTCCGGTGGTGGTGCCCGACGACGATCGTGGCGCTGAAGTCACGATCACCGCGCAGGTGGCCGAGAAGCTGGCTGACGGTCACGTGGCGATCGAGATCACGGCTATGTCCGGTGACGAGGAAGTGCTGAAGCAGGCGCGCGCTGTGGTGGAACTACGGCTCTGACGGCACGCATTCCCGGAACCCGTCATCCGCGCACCCCGTCATCCGCACACTGAGCGCCGCCTACCTGCTCCGGCGCGCGTCAACTGATCCGAGCCGCTGCGGTGGTGGCCAGTTGTAGGGCCTGCTCGTCGCTGGCGCCGACTCCGATCTGGACCATGACGAAGTGGTCGCCCACCAGCATCCCGACCACAGGTGATTCGGTTTCCTCGTTGGTGAGGATGTAAGCGCGCTTGGCGCCGGGTAGTTCGACGGGCCTGGCCTTGTCCCCGAAGTAGGCCGGCGCCAGATCGACGTTGGTGTCATACGACTTGGCACCATCGATCTGGGAGACGCTCACGTCGACGATCGCCTCCGGGACCTCGACACCACCGACGTCGCCCATCTTGGTGAACGTGCAGGTCGCGATCTGCCGGGCGCCATCAGTGGACTCTTCCCCGGCGGGGAACGTTGTCTCGAGTACCTGATTGATCTCATCGGCGGTGAGCAAGCCACAAGGGTCATCAGCGCTGACGGCTGACACCGACTCGCTCGGCAGCGCCGAGGTCGCGGAAGGGGTCGGCACGGCGGAAGTCGCCGACCCGGTCGAAACCGGCCCTCCGGGTTGCGCTGACCCCGAACACCCCGCAACCAACGCGCCGACAGCCAGAATTGATGCCGAAATGGACAGTCTCGCCGCTCGCGCCCGTCCTTGCGCACCGGTCAGTCCTCGCGGACGGGCCAGCCCCCCCGAAGGGTTCGGTTCTGGCGAAAGGGCGCTGCGCATGAGGTCGACTCCCGTCCCTGAGGTGCTGTCCATACGATAGGCCTGTGGTCCAGCCCGTCGATGAGCGCCCGGCGCTGCCCGATGTGTGCTTGGCAGACCTCACCACCTTGCGCCTGGGGGGCCCGGCTCACCGCGTTGTGGAGGCGACCACCCAGGACGAGATCATCGCCGAGGTGCAGCGAGCGGACCATGACGGGGAGTCGCTGCTCGTCCTCGGTGGCGGAAGCAACGTCGTCGTCGCCGATGACGGATGGCCCGGCACCGTGTTGCTCGTGCGCAACCGTGGGGTCGCGATCGCGGAAGGGTGTGGTGCCGCCCAGGTGATCGCCGAGGCAGGTGAGGATTGGGATCACCTCGTGGCCACCGCGGTGGCCACGGAACTCGCAGGCGTCGAGGCGCTCTCGGGTATCCCCGGTCGGGTGGGGGCCACACCGATCCAAAATGTCGGCGCTTACGGTCAAGAGGTCGCGGACGTCATCGCTCGAGTCCGGCTCTTCGACCGCAAGAGCGGGGAGATCAGGGAGTTGACCCCCGGCCAATGTGGATTCGCCTATCGCGACAGCGTGTTCAAACGACGCCCGGGCCGGTACGTGATCCTCGCGGTGGCATTCCGGCTCGAGCGCTCGGCATCATCACGGCCGATCACGTACCCGGAGTTGGCCAGGCGGTTAGGCGTGGGATTGGGTGATCGCGCTCCTCTCGGTGATGTCCGAGCGGCCGTGCTCGGCCTGCGTGGTGAGAAGGGAATGGTGCTCGATGACAGCGATCACGACACCTGGAGCGCCGGTTCTTTCTTCACCAATCCCATCATCGATCCGGCGTCAGCCCAGACGCTGCCCGACGAGGCCCCGCGGTTCCCGGTCAAGGGCGGAGTGAAAGTCAGCGCTGCCTGGTTGATCGAGAATGCCGGCTTCGGCAAGGGGTATGGAACGGGCACGGCGGCGGTGTCCACCAAACACTCGCTGGCATTGACCAACAGAGGTTCGGCCACGAGCGCTGAGTTGCTGGCGCTCGCCAATCAAATCCGTATCGGGGTGGCCGATCGGTTCGGGATCCGACTGTCACCTGAGCCGGTGCTGGTGGGATGCGAACTGTGACGGAGGAAAGGCTGTGACGGAGGAAAGGCCGTGACCGAGGAAAGGCCGTGACCGAGGAAAGGCCGTGACGGAGGAAAGGCGCCCAGACCCTATCCAGGCTCAGGCGAGCAGAGTGGCGATCCGGGTCACGCCCTCGCGTAGATCGTCGTCGCCCAGTGCATAGGACAGACGTAAGTACCCGGGTGTGCCGAACGCTTCGCCCGGCACGACGGCGACTTCGACCTCGTCAAGGATGATCTCCGCCAACTCCGCGGTGGTCGTGGGGACCCGACCACGGATGTCGCGCCCCAGGACCTGCTTGACCGAGGGGTAGGCGTAGAAGGCGCCCTCGGGTTCGGGGCATTCCACCCCGTCGATCTCGTTCAGCAGGGCCACGATGTCGCGTCGGCGCCGGTCGAACGCCGTGCGCATCTCCGCGACGACGGCCAGATCCCCGGACACGGCTGCCAAGGCCGCGGCCTGAGCCACATTGCACACATTCGAGGTGGCGTGTGACTGCAGGTTGGTCGCTGCCTTGACCACGTCGGCGGGACCCACCATCCACCCCACGCGCCAGCCGGTCATGGCGTAGGTCTTGGCCACCCCATTGACGACGACACAGCGATCGGCGAGGTCCGGTGCCAGTACGGGCATGGAACTGAACTCCGCATCGCCGTACACCAAGTGTTCGTAGATCTCGTCCGTGATGACCCAGAGCCCGCGTTCGACGGCCCACTGTCCGATGGCCTCGACCTCGGCGGGGGAGTAGACGGCGCCAGTCGGGTTGGACGGTGACACGAACACCAGAACCTTGGTGCGGTCCGTCACATACTCCTCGAGTTGCGCGATGCTGGCCCGATACCCGGTCGACTCGTCCGTCGGAACCTCGACCACCGTCCCCCCGGCGAGCTGTACGAGCTCGGGATACGTGGTCCAGTACGGCGCGGGCAGCAGGACCTCGTCGCCGGGATCCAGCAGGGTGGCGAACGCATTGTAGAGAGCCTGCTTGCCGCCGTTGCTCACGAGAACCTGGCTGGGGGGTACCACGAGGCCCGAGTCCCGTTCCGTCTTCGCCGCGATGGCCTCTTTCAAGGCGGGCTGGCCTCCGGCCGGGGAGTACCGATGGTTCTTCGGGTCCCGTGCCGCGATGACAGCCGCCTCGACGATGTAGTCGGCGGTGGGGAAGTCCGGCTCGCCCGCGCCGAAGCCGATGACCGGGCGACCGGCGGCCTTCATGGCCTTGGCCTTGGCGTCGACGGCCAGCGTGGCCGACTCTGCGATGGAGCCGATTCTTTGGGAAACCCGTGCGGAGGCAGACATGGCGTCATCCTCTCATCGGGAACCCCGGCCGGGAAGGGGTCCCGTCTTCGCCAAGAGGTGCACGTGGGCACTTGTCCGAGCTTCGGCAAGAAGATCGCCCTGCACTCACGGGGACTCACGGGGACTCACGGGGACTCACGGGGACTCACGGGGACTCAGGGACCTTGCGGGGGTTCGGGGGATTGGACCGCGCCCGCGTCGGCATCTACACTCGGACCCGGTGTGTCACCGCCCTGCGGCAGCCTGCCCACCCCCAGTGGTCAGTCCTCGGCGGAGTTGTGGCTCCACAGGGTCGTAGCTCAATTGGTAGAGCACCGGTCTCCAAAACCGGCGGTTGGGGGTTCAAGTCCCTCCGGCCCTGCTGGACCGGAGGAGACGGCTCGATCCGAAGGAGACGGCTCGATCCGAAGGAGACGGCTCGACCAGCCAGACGAACAAGCAGCGACAGACGCGGAGGAACAGTGAGCGGAACCGGAACAGCGCGAGCTGACCGGGACAGCCTGGGCTGGTTCGCCCGACTGTCCTTGTTCCTGCGCGAGGTCATCGCCGAGCTGCGCAAGGTCATCTGGCCCACACGCAAGGAACTCATCGCCTACACCGGCGTGGTCATCGTCTTCGTGGTGATCATGGCCGGGATCGTGGCCCTCATGGACTTCGTATTCGGACGCGGCGTTCTCGCCCTGTTCGGCGGCGAGTGACGGAAGGAATGAAGTGACCGATCAGCCGACGTGGTCCGACGGACCGGCAGTCCCCGCCGAGACCGGGGATGGGACTACCGCCGTCGACAGCGCCCCCGATCCGTTCGCCTCGACCGATGAGACGGCCGCCGTCCAGTCCGAACTCTCCGAAGTGACGGATCCTGACCTGGCGCCGGACGAAGCCACTCAGTTCGAGAACTCCTCAGACGCGGCCGCCGCAGAGGTGACCCAGGTCGAGGATGAGGCCGCCATCGCACAACAGCCGGCCTCCGACGGTGATGTTGCCGCCGCGGATGACGACGCAAGCCCCAGCGCGGGAGATGCCGGTGTCGATGTCGGCACTGGCGAGATCGACGAGGCGGGTGAACCCGACCTGCGCGAATCGCTCATGATGCAGCCCGGTGAGTGGTTCGTGATCCACTCCTACGCCGGCTACGAGAAGCGAGTGAAGGCCAACCTCGAGCGTCGTCGCGAGACCATGAACCTCGAGGACCGGATTTTCCAGGTCGAGGTCCCCGAAGAAGAGGTCTGGGAGTTCCGCAAGGGCGAGAAGAAGCGGGTCCGCCGCATCAAACTGCCCGGCTACGTTCTGGTGCGGATGGACATGGACGACGAGACGTGGGGCGCGGTGCGCCATACTCCCGGAGTCACCGGATTCGTCGGTAGTGCCCAGAACCCGCAACCGCTCAGCATCGACGAGGTCGTGCGTATGCTGCAGCCGCCCGAGACGTCCAAGCCCGCAGCGGCCGCAACTCCCGACAGCGCGGCACAGCAAGCAGCCAGCTCCGGTGGCGCTGCCCCCGCCACCCAGACGGTTGTGGTCAGCGACTTCTCCGTGGGTGACGTGGTCACGGTGATCGACGGGCCGTTCGCGACCCTGCAAGCCACCATCTCCGAGGTCAATGGGGAGAGTCAGAAACTCACGGCGATGGTCGAACTGTTCGGTCGTGACACCCCGGTCGAACTACGTTTCGATCAGGTCGAACGGGCATGACGACCCCTCCCCGGGACACAACACAGCCAGCACGAGCAAGGAACGAGTGAGGAAGACATGGCTCCCAAGAAGAAGGTCGCCGGCCTGATCAAACTGCAGATTCAGGCGGGCCAGGCCAACCCGGCCCCACCCGTGGGTCCTGCGTTGGGACAGCACGGTGTCAACATCATGGAGTTCTGCAAGGCCTACAACGCGGCCACCGAGAGCCAGCGCGGCGAAGTGATCCCAGTGGAGATCACCGTCTACGAGGATCGCTCGTTCACGTTCATCACCAAGACTCCTCCCGCCGCGAAGTTGGTACTCAAGGCCGCCGGGCTGCAGAAAGGTTCGGGCGAGCCACACAAGACCAAGGTTGGTTCCATCACGCGCGATCAGGTGCGCCAGATCGCTGAGACCAAGATGCCCGACCTCAATGCCAACGACATCGACGGAGCGATGAAGATCATCGAGGGCACCGCCCGTCAGATGGGCGTCACCGTCACCGGCTGACCCTTCCCCGATCTCCCGCCTCCCCGGCGGAGGAGGATGCGCCGCCGGCGCCGCCTCGTGGCAGGGCTCGTGCAGCCCACATGACCACACCTGCGAACAAGGAGCAGAACATGAAGCACGGAAAGAACTACCGCAGTGCCGCCGCCACGGTGGACCGCGACAAGCTGTACACCCCACTCGAGGCCATGACGCTGGTCAAGGACTCCGGAACCGAGAAGTTCGACGCCACCGTCGAGGCAGTTGCGCGGCTTAGCGTGGATCCCCGCAAAGCCGATCAGATGGTCAGGGGCACCGTGAACCTGCCGCACGGCACGGGCAAGACCGCGCGGGTGCTGGTCTTCGCCGCCGGCGAGAAGGCCGAGCAGGCCCGGGCAGCCGGGGCGGACTTCGTCGGCAGCGACGACATGATCGAGAAGGTCGCCGGAGGTTGGACCGACTTCGACGCGGCTGTCGCGACCCCGGACATGATGGGCAAGGTCGGCCGGTTGGGCAAGGTTCTGGGCCCCCGCGGTCTGATGCCGAACCCCAAGACCGGCACGGTGACGATGGACGTCGCCAAGGCCGTCGAGGAGATCAAGGGCGGCAAGATCGAGTTCCGCGTCGACAAGCATGCGAACTTGCACTTCATCGTGGGCAAGAAGTCGTTCACCACAGAACAGCTGGCCGAGAACTACACGGCGGCCTTGGACGAGATCCTGCGGCTGAAGCCGTCGAGTTCCAAGGGCCGCTACATCAAGAAGATCGTGGTGAGTTCGACCATGGGACCCGGGATCCCGGTGGAGCCGGCCCGGGCCCGCGAATCCGCGGGCGACCAGGCCTGACGTTGCCAGCGGTTCCCCGGTGGGCGGGTGCTCTTCTGAGTCGGGACGCGAGCGCCGAGGCGGCCGGCGAGTCGCCCAGGACGCGCGCCGGTGCCTGCCACTGGTGATCCGGTGACTGCATCTGGTGATGAGGGCTGGGGATCCGTCATGCCCGCTTGGCCCCGAGTACCGTGGAATCAGAGTTCCTGCGTCAGGAGGACGCCATGAAGTCGTTCCACGCCCTGGTGGCCGGCATCGTCGCGGCTGGGTTGATGGCCCTGCCGGCAGGCGCTGTCGCTGCCGACCCGCCGCCGAACAACAACCGCGCCGATGCGATCCGAGTCACCCCGCCACAAACGGTCACCGGGACATTGGTCGGGGCGACCCTCGAGCCGGTCGGGGACGAGAGCGAATGTGGCGACACTGACGGTTCGGTCTGGTATCGGTTCACCGCCCCCAAGGACGGCGTCATCATCCAGCTCGACGCCAACGGCGAGATGGACGCCACCGTGGACGTCTTCGAGCGCACCCGGTCTCGCTATGACTGGTTCGACTGCACCTCGACGGACAAGAAAGGCATTGCCACACTCGACACCGGCGGCTGGGAATCCGGCGCTGAATACGCGATCCGGATCGGCAATGAGACCGGTTCTGTCGCCAATACGTTCACGCTGCGGGTCCTGATCCCCGCTCAGCCACCTCGCCCCCCCGGCAAGAAACTCCCCGCGAACGGCGCCAAGGGCTCTGTCGACCGCCTGGTCGATCCGGGCAACGCCTACTGGAAACGCCTCAACGAGGGGCGCACCACCAAGATGTACCTCGGTGGCCAGTACTGCACGTCGCTGAGTGTCTACCGTCCCGGAACCAAGTCGTTCTCCAGCCAGCCGGTCCTGCGCAGCAAGTGCGGCGGGTACAGACTGTTCACCCCCGACGAGTCCGGTCGCTACGTCTTCCTGGTCGAAGCCGGGCGCAGCCGGGACGTGCAGCGGTATCGACTTCAGGTCGAGCGCGCCCGAGCGGACGACACCGTTCCGGGGATCTTCATCCGCAACCACGCCAAGGTCAAAGGCCACGTCAATGGGGGCATCGACTCCGTCGATCTCTACCGTTTCGACGTCACCCGCCGCAGTGAGTTGACCCTGCGGGTCAGTGGGGGACCCGATCTTGAGTTGCGCAGCGACGGCGGCAGTTATCTCGGTGGTGGGTCCACCATCGACCGTGTGGTCCGGCCCGGACGGTTCTTCGTCGCTGTCGAAGGCCAGGGCAAATACCAGTTGTCCCGCGTTTCGCGCGCGGTGACGAAGTCGTCCCTGCGTTTCAACGGCAACCGCAAGGCCGCAGTGCGCCCGGGGTCGACCGCGCGCCTGCAGATGAACGTCCGTCCCGGCGTGTCCGGGCGTGGGGTCATCGTGGTGGAGCGCCTCGATCCGATCGCCGGATGGCAGTTCCTGCGCCGGTATCGCGTGTCCGTCAACGGCGGGGACGCCACCGTGTCCTTCCGTCCCCCGAGCGTGGGACGGTACCGCGCGGAAGGTGAGTTCCTGAAGAACCGCGACGCCGCGGGCAGCGAGACCGGAGTTGCGAAACTCCAGGTGCGCGGTCCACTCGTCGAGTGAGACGGCCGCCGTTTTGACCCGAGCGCGGATCACCGCGTACCCTGGCCGGGCCGTAGACCGCTGGTGTCGAAAGACGTAAATGCCTCCCGAGGTAGCCCGCGCAGGTGATGACCGGGAACCCGATCGGATCCCACCCTCTCCTCGCGCGCCGGCGGTCCCACCAGAAGGGACCCGACGAATGTCGCGCAGCTCCAAGACCAAAGCAGTCGCGGAACTCACCGAGCAGTTCCGCAACTCGTCCGGCGCCGTCCTCACCGAGTATCGAGGCCTGACCGTGGCGCAGCTGCGGGAACTGCGCACGGCCCTGCGCGGCAATGCCGACTACACCATCGTCAAGAACACCCTGACGAAACTCGCCGCGCGGGATGCCGGTGTCGAGGGCTTCGAGGAACTGCTCTCCGGGCCGTCCGCGATCGCTTTCGTGACCGGCGATGTCGTCGAAGCAGCCAAGGGCCTGAAGAACTTCGGCAAGGATCACCCCGCGTTGGTCGTCAAGGGCGGCTTCGTTGATGGCAAGACGGTCACTCCGGAAGAACTGAAGACGCTGGCGGATCTTGAATCGCGCGACGTCCTGCTCGCCAAGTTGGCCGGAGGGATGAAGGCCTCCCTCAACCAGGCTGCAGCCCTGTTCAACGCCCCACTGTCGCAAGCGGTCCGCACTATCGAGGCGCTGCGCGTCAAGGCCGAGGCCGATCCCGCAGTCCTGGCCGGAGGCGCCGGATCGCCTGCCCCGGAGGAAGCGGCGGCCAAAGCCACCGCGGATGATTCTTCGGCTGACGACACCGAGTCGTCCGCCGATGCCGAGGCTCCGGCCGAGGCGCCCGCCGAACCGGCAGCACAGGCTGCCGCGGAGGCATCGCAGGAGGGCTGACGCCCTGACCCACCCACCGTCCCCCGACGGCCCGTCAAGGAGTCCGGCCCAGCCGGAGCAAACGAAAGGAACGCCACCATGGCGAAGCTCAGCACCGAGGAACTGCTGGATGCCTTCAAGGAGATGACTCTCCTGGAGCTCAGCGAGTTCGTGAAGCAGTTCGAAGAGACCTTCGAGGTCACCGCAGCCGCTCCCGTCGCGGTCGCAGCCGCGGGCGCCCCAGCGGCGGCCGGTGGCGGGGAGGCCGCCGCCGCCGAGCAGGACGAGTTCGATGTCGTCTTGGAGTCGGCCGGCGACAAGAAGATTCAGGTCATCAAGGAGGTCCGCAGTCTCACCGACCTGGGCCTCAAGGAGGCCAAGGACCTGGTCGAGGGCGCACCCAAGCCCGTCCTGGAGAAGGTCAACAAGGAGGCCGCAGACAAGGCCAAGGAGGCTCTCGAGGCCGCTGGAGCCACGGTCACCGTCAAGTGATCCCACGCTGACCGCTTCGGTCAGCACGGAAGGGGCAGTCGCCGGTGCGGCTGCCCCTTTCGCTTGTCGCGATCCGCTCACCTTGCCGCTCTTGTCCACCGTTCGGGGTTTCGCCTTGACTCATTGGGGTGGGATGGCCATGATCGGGTCAGGTTTCGCGCCGGGGGCGCGGCTCAGCAGGGTGTTGTGTGATTCTCAACACCCCCATAGACATGCGCCCACTTCCTCTGTAGTGTTGGGGGTTGCGTCTCCTATCAAATGAACCCCCGCTCATCAGCGTGTCTTGAGCCGCGCAGGACACCCGGATGATCGGAGCACTCAGTGAGCCCACGGGCCACTGCGGTGGACGGTGTGGGTAGAGGCGAACTGACAATCAGCGCGTTGCTCGGGAAGGACCCTTCTTGACCGCCTCGACTCCGTCGAATCTCACCAACTCCAACCTCCCCGGATCCGGACGTGTCTCGTTCGCCCGGATCCACGAACCGCTCGAAGTCCCCGATTTGCTGAGTCTGCAGATCGACTCGTTCGACTGGTTGATCGGCAACGAGCACTGGCAAGCCCGGGTCGATGCCGCCAAGGCCGGGGGACGCGATGACGTCCCTTTGAAGTCCGGCATGGAAGAGGTCTTCGAGGAACTCGGCGAGATCAAGGACAACCAGGACACCATGTCCCTGTCCTTCAAGGACTTCCACTTCGAGCCCCCCAAGGCCTCCGTCGACGAGTGCCGCGAAAAGGACCTCACCTACGCTGCCCCGCTGTTCGTGACGGCGACCTTCGAGAACCGCACCACCGACGTCAGCATGAGCCAGACCGTCTTCATGGGTGACTACCCGCTCATGACCGACAAGGGCACTTTCATCATCAACGGCACCGAGCGTGTCGTGGTGTCCCAGCTCGTCCGCTCGCCAGGCGTCTATTTCGAGAAGTCCGTCGACAAGACCACCGACAAGGACGTCTTCGTTGCTCGCGTGATCCCCAGCCGGGGTGCCTGGCTGGAGTTCGAGATCGACAAGAAGGACATCGTCAGCGTCCGTCTCGACCGGAAGCGCAAGCAGCCGGCCACCATCCTCCTGAAGGCCCGCGGCTGGACGGCCGAGCAGATCGCGGAGCGGTTCGGCCAGTACGAGTCGGTCATGCAGACCCTCGAGAAGGACCACGTCACTACGCAGGACGAGGCGCTGCTCGACATCTACCGCAAGATGCGACCCGGTGAACCCCCGACCGTCGACGCGGGGCGCAACCTGCTCGAGAACTACTACTTCAACCCCAAGCGCTACGACCTGGCCAAAGTCGGTCGCTACAAGGTCGATAAGAAGCTCGGGCTGGAGCTCCCACTGTCCGAGGTCGTCCTGACCGACGAGGACGTCGTCGCCACCATCGAGTACCTCGCCGCCCTGCATGCCGGCAAGGAGACCCTCGAGTCGCCGCGGGGCGAGATCCCCGTCGAGACCGACGACATCGATCACTTCGGCAACCGGCGGCTTCGCACGGTCGGCGAGCTCATCCAGAACCAGATCCGTACGGGTCTCACTCGGATGGCCCGCCTGGTCGGCGAGAAGATGGGCACCTCGGACGTCGAGGCCATCACGCCGCAGTCGCTGATCAAGATCACGCCGTTGGCTGCCGCGATCAAGGAGTTCTTCGGAACCTCCCAGTTGTCGCAGTTCATGGACCAGACCAACCCGCTCGCGGGTCTGACCCACAAGCGCCGCCTGTCGGCGCTGGGCCCCGGTGGCCTGTCCCGCGAACGCGCGGGCTTCGAGGTCCGTGACGTTCACCCGTCGCACTACGGCCGCATGTGCCCGATCGAGACTCCGGAAGGTCCGAACATCGGCCTGATCGGCTCGCTGGCCACCTACGGTCGGGTGAATCCCTTCGGGTTCGTCGAGACCCCATACCGCCGCGTTGAGAACGGCATCGTGACCGACATGGTCGACTACCTCTCGGCTGACGAGGAGGATCGCCATGTCATCGCGCAGGCCAACTCCGCACTGAACCCCGACGGTACGTTCGTCGAGGACCGCGTCCTGGTGCGCCGCAAGGGTGGCGAGGTCGATTACGTCCCGGGCAACGAGGTCGACTACGTCGACGTGTCGCCACGACAGATGGTGTCCGTCGCCACGGCCATGATCCCGTTCCTCGAGCACGAC
>WBZT01002380.1_pt1 | contig 13125 bp, 13 predicted proteins | sample 5204241 | NCBI WGS metagenome assembly WBZT01 (sample SAMN12344358, study PRJNA552823) | activated sludge metagenome | biome: Activated sludge suspended growth; feature: Nitrification reactor; material: Wastewater; isolation source: activated sludge from nitrification reactor of wastewater... | reverse complement strand
GATTTGCCCTTGGCAGGTGATGCCGAAACCACTTGCCCAGAAACAGGACAACAATACAAACTAGTGGCAGGTAAATGCCATTTTATCGGGTAAGAAATGACACAACCTATTCCATTTATTGATTTGAAAACCCAATACAACGTATTGGAAGAAAATATCAAATCACGCATCAACAAAGTGCTTGAGCATGGCCAATACATTATGGGGCCAGAAGTCGCTGAGCTTGAAGAGCGATTAGCGAATTATGTGGGCACTAAATACTGCATCACCGCCAGTAGCGGTACAGATACCTTGCTGATTGCCATGATGGCCTTGGGCATCGGTACGGGCGATGAAGTGATTACCACCCCGTTTACCTTTATTGCTACGGGTGAAATGATTGCGCTTTTAGGTGCAAAACCAGTTTTTGTTGATATTGATCCGAAAACCTACAACATCGACCCCAGCAAAATCGAAGCAGCGATTACGTCAAAAACCAAAGCAATTATGCCGGTGAGTCTATATGGGCAATGCGCCGATTTCGATGCCATCAATGCTATCGCGGAAAAACACAATCTGTCGGTGATTGAAGATGCGGCTCAATCCTTCGGTGCTACCTATAAAGGCAGAAAATCCTGCGCACTCAGCACAATAGGCTCCACCAGTTTCTTCCCAAGCAAACCGCTTGGTGCTTATGGGGATGGCGGGGCGCTATTCACCAATGATGATGCTCTGGCAAAAGCCATGCGGGAGATTCGTGTTCACGGACAAGAGAAGCGTTACTATCATTCCAGAATCGGCCTAAATGGCCGCCTGGACACCATTCAAGCCGCTGTATTGCTGGCGAAGATGGACAGGTTTGATTGGGAGGTGGAACAGCGTAGCAAGCTGGGTGCTCGCTATTCCATGTTGATGCAAGAGCATGGTCTCAATACAGGTTTAGAGGTTGTTACGCCTTATATCGAACCATTTAACACCAGCGTATATGCACAATACACGGTGCGCGTTAAAAATCGTGAGCAAGTGCAGCAAAAGCTTAAAGATGCTGGCGTGCCCACCGCAGTGCATTATCCAGTACCTTTGCACATACAGCCCGCATTTGCCTCGTTAAACCTTGGCGAGGGTACTTTTGCAGTGGCTGAGGCGGCTGCAAAAGAGGTGATGAGCCTGCCGATGTCACCCGACTTGGACGAGGCCACACAATTAACAGTTACCCAAAACCTTTTGCAGGCAGTCTCGCAGGGCTAAATGTTAAAAAGATTATTAAAGTCCAAATTGCTAGGCAATACAGCCATTTATGCACTCGCTAACGTGCTTAATGGTGCTATTCCATTTCTGCTACTGCCAATCTTAACCAGAGTGTTTACACCGGAAGAGTACGGCTTGGTGACACTGGTAAGCGCAGTGATTGCGATTATGGGTGCATTTACCGGGCTAAGCGCACATGGCGCGGTAAGCGTGAAATATTTTGACAAAACAGTAAATCATCCACAATTTGTGGGTGCAAGTTTATTGGTTTTGGCTGGTAGTACGGCACTCATTCTGGTATTTCTACTATTTGCGGGTGATATGATTTCCACATGGATAAATCTGCCCAAACAATGGCTATTTATCGCAGCAATTGCCTCTGCTGCACAGTTTTTGATTAATATCCGGCTGGTGCTTTGGCAGGTGCAAGACCAGCCTATCCGCTATGGTTTGTTTCAAGTTTCTCAAACACTGTTCAATTTGGGCTTGTCTCTCGCCTTGGTGTTTTGGGCAATATGGGGATGGCAAGGCAGAGTATGGGGGATTGTACTTGCGATACTCATTTTCGCAATTCTGGCATTAGTTTCCATGTGGGCAAGCTCGCTTGTCAAATTCAAGCATAGTGGAGTTTACTCAAAAGCCGCGTTAAATTTTGGATTGCCATTAATCCCGTACACGCTGGGTGGGTTTGCAATGGCGATGAGTGACCGTTTTATATTGAGTTCGTTATTGGATGTGCAATCTGTTGGGTTTTATGCCGTTGGAATACAAATGGCAATGGCAATAGGGCTTATGGGAGACGCGTTAGCAAAGTCATATGGACCTTATTTGTTAAAATTGTTGTCAGATAAAGCTCAAAACCATCATCAGAATATAGTAAACCGTACTTACGTTGTGTTTCTTACTTTTTTATTAATGGCATTTTTTTATGCACTAATATTGCCATATGTCTATAAATTGCTTATAGGAAATAAATTCTCCCAGTCTTTACCAGTTGCACAAATAGCCAGTTTTGGCTATGCATTCCAAGGCATGTATTACACGATTGCTGGTATCTTATTTTTTTGTGAGAAAACGACAGCTCTATCAACAATAACTTTGATATGTGGCGGGATTAGTATTTTAATAGCGACAAGTATGATTCATGTTCTTGGAATTATAGGTTGTGCATGGGCTATGTTAATAACTAACGTGATATTTTTTTGTGCAACATGGGCTTATTCAAACAAAGCTTACCCGCTTCCATGGCTAACACCGGCATTTGCTAGGAGAGGGTAGGCACCGTGTTGAATTTTGTCTGTCGCGTCATCAATCGTTTCAGTAATTTGTATTGGCGGATAATGTATAGGCAATACAGGAATGTATACAAAATACCAGTTTCTTTTCGTTTCAATGGGAAAGATATAGTATTTTATGGTGACGGGAAAATTACATGTGGCGAAAACTCGTATATCGGGGACAGATCATCAGTTCATGCAGCAAACAAATATGAGGTTTTCATAGGAGATGGTTGCCATATTGCTTCCAATGTTAGGGTGTTTACTGAAACAGCGGATGCTGATCAGGATTTCTCTAGAAAGCCCATCCCTTCGAAATATGGGAACGTTTATATAGGCAGTTATTGTTGGATTGGGGCTAATGTAGTTATCAACCCGGGCGTAAGTATTGGTGAAAATGCTGTTGTAGGTGCCAACAGTATCGTGACCAAGAATATTCCTGATGGTGAAATATGGGGTGGAGTGCCTGCACGCTTCATAAGGAAAAAATCTAAATTACCGCACTGAGTGCGATTGAAAGACAAAGCAAGATGATCCCATACGGACGACAAAATATAACAGATGATGATATTGCCGCTGTAGTCGAGGTGATGAATTCGGAATGGTTAACCCAAGGGCCGGGTATTGCCGACTTTGAGCGTGCCATGGCGAAATATTGTCACGCCAGCCATGCGGTTGCCGTTTGCAATGCTACAGCCGCTTTACATATCTCTTGCCTTGCGCTGGGGGTGGGGACTGGAGACATTGTATGGACTAGCCCAAACACCTTTGTAGCGAGTGCAAATTGCGCAAGATACTGCGGTGCAGATGTGGATTTTGTTGATATAGACCCCGTTACGCTTAACATGAGTGTGGCAGCACTGCAGAATAAGCTTGAGCGTGCACAAAAGTCAGGAAAATTACCTAAAGTAGTTATTCCTGTGCATTTTTCCGGATTGCCATGTGACATGAAAACGATTCACGCGCTATCTCAGCAATATGGATTCCGGATTATCGAAGATGCCTCGCATGCAGTTGGCGCGGAGTATGACGGTAAACCGGTTGGTGCATGTCAATATAGCGACATCACAGTGTTTAGCTTTCATCCAGTGAAAATCATTACAACTGGTGAGGGTGGCATGGCACTCACAAACAATCCGGATATTGCGAATCGGCTCACACGTCTCAGAAGTCATGGTATCGCGCAAAAAGCAGATCAAATGATCAAGCCGCCTCAAGGGGCGTGGGAATACCAGCAATTGGAACTGGGATTCAATTATAGAATGACTAATCTGCAGGCCGCCCTAGGGTTGAGTCAGCTTAAAAGATTGCCGGAGTTTGTAGAAAAAAGAAGGGCTTTGGCCAGACGCTATCATGAATTATTGGCTGAATTGCCGGTGATACGACCTCTGCAATCAGAAGAGTCCTCGTGGCATTTGTATGCTGTGAGATTCCCGGTCGAGAAAAGAAAAAAAGTATTTGATGCTTTCAGGCAGGCTGATGTATGGGTTCAAGTGCATTACATTCCTGTACACACCCAGCCATATTATGTGAATCTGGGTTTTGCTTGGGGAGATTTTCCTGAGGCAGAGAAGTACTTTATGCAGGCAATTAGTTTGCCATTGTATTTTGATCTGACAGAATCAGAGCAAGATACTGTTGTTGCAATGTTGCGGGAGTTTTTAGCTTGAATATTGCGGTCATTCCTGCAAGAGGAGGGAGCAAACGGATTCCCAGAAAGAATATAAGACAGTTTTCTGGAAAACCAATCATTGCATGGTCTATTGATATAGCGAAGAAATCGAATCTATTCAATAAGATTATCGTTTCAACAGATGATGCGGAAATTGCTGAAATTGCAATTGAACATGGCGCGGAATGTCCTTTTTTCAGGCCGCAAGATTTATCTGATGACTATGCAACGACAACGGCAGTGATTGCACATGCGACCAGATGGTTGATTGACCAATCGACTAGCGTGTCAGCCGTGTGTTGCATTTATCCTACTGCCCCTCTTTTGCAGATTGATGATTTAAGAGTGGCTAAAGGTTTGTTGGATACTGGGGAATGGGAGTATGTATTTTCTGCTACCCAATTTGACCCGCAAGTATTAAGGTCATTCAAACGTGGAATTGATGGACATATAGAAATGCTGTTTCCTAATTATTTCAATACACGCACTCAGGATTTACCCGCAATTCTGCATGATGCTGGTCAGTTTTACTGGGGGAATACGGATGCTTGGCTGGAACAGAAGAAAATATTCGACAAACATTCTACATGTGTGGAAATCCCTCACTGGAGGGTGCAGGATATTGATACGGAAAACGATTGGATCGAAGCAGAAAAAATTTTCAAATTAATAAGAGAGCAAGAAAATGAATGCAGAAAATAATTATCTAACACCTCAGGAGAAATTCTGGGCAGGAGAATTTGGGACTGAATATATTTCGCGTAACCAAGGAAATCAACTCTTAGCCTCTAATTTGAATTTTTTCAGCAATTCACTTGCGCGAGTGGAAGACCTGAGTTCATGCATTGAATTCGGTGCGAACATTGGCATGAATTTACGAGCAATCAGGTTGCTTTATCCCAAGGCGTCGCTAAACGGAATTGAGATTAACCCGGACGCTGCAAAAATATTGTCGGACTTTGTTGGTAAGTCTAATGTTTATCATGGATCAATTTTTGATTACCCAGTAACCACTCGATTTGATTTATCTCTAATCAAAGGAGTATTGATACACATTAATCCAGATATGTTAAGTAAAGTGTATGAAAAACTGTATGAGACTTCTAAACGGTACATTCTGGTCTGTGAGTACTACAATCCATCTCCGGTAACAATCAATTACAGAGGGCATACCGATAGATTGTTCAAGAGGGATTTTGCCGGAGAGATGCTGGATTTGTATCCGGACTTAAAACTGATTGATTATGGGTTTGCATACAGGCGTGACCCGTCTTTTCCACAAGATGACATTACCTGGTTTTTAATGGAGAAAAAGGGTTGATATGCTTAAGTATTGTGTACGTTGTGTAATGCCGCACACCAAGCCGGATCTTCATATTGATGAAGAAGGGGTATGCAACGCCTGCCGCTCGATGGAAAAGCGGAAAGAAGTCGATTGGGATCAGCGTAAAAAAGACCTGCTGAATGTGCTTGAAAAATACAGAAGGCATGGTAGTAATTGGGATTGTATTGTACCTGTCAGTGGTGGTAAAGACAGCACCTACCAGGTTATTCGCATGTTGCAATTGGGTCTTAACCCATTATGCGTTACATCCACAACTTGCGACCTTTCTGATATTGGACGCAAAAATATCGAGAACATCAAAAAATTGGGTGTGGATTATGTTGAGTTTTCTCCCAATCCAATAGTGAGGGCCAAACTAAACAGAATCGGTTTGGTTGAAGTTGGGGATATATCCTGGCCAGAACATGTGGGTATTTTTACTATTCCCGTTCGGGCGGCTGTGCAATTCAATGTGCCTTTGATAGTTTGGGGTGAGAACTCGCAGAATGAGTATGGCGGCCCAGCAGCTGCAGCAGAAAACAATACTTTGACCAGACGCTGGCTGGAAGAGTTTGGCGGCTTGCTAGGTATGCGAGTGGCTGATTTAACAGAAAGTTACGGTATTGAAGCTAGACATTTGTTGCCATACCAATACCCAAGTGATGAAGAATTGAAGCGGGTAGGTGTTACCGGGCTTTTTCTTGGGCATTATTTGCCTTGGGACGGTCTATCGAATGCGCTGATTGCCCAAGCTAATGGTTTTATGACCTTTGACCAGCCAGTGGAAGGCAGTATGGTGAATTACGAGAATCTGGATAACCATCAAACCGGCATTCACGATTATTTCAAGTTCCTGAAGTTCGGTTTTTCTCGTGCTACTGATATTGCCTGCCTGCATGTGCGTCGCAATAGAATCACTCGTCAAGACGCTTTGGAGATAGTAAAAGCACGCGATGGCAAGTTCCCATGGACATATTTGGGGAAACCTATTGAAGACATTCTTGCACCGCTGGATATGACAGTAGAAGAGTTTATAAAAATATGCGACAAGTTTACTAACAAGAAGATTTTCAAGAAGGATGCATCTGGAGCGCTCATTAAAGACAAGCATGGTAATTTGGAAAAAATAAATTACGACAATCCATGAGAGTCGCAATCATTAACTACAACATGGGTAATTTAGGCTCTGTGCGCCGCTCGTTCGAGGAGGTAGGCGCAGAAGTTATCATTGCAAATCATCCGTCCGCTCTGTACGAGGCCAATAGAATCGTACTTCCCGGCGTTGGCGCTTTCCCTGAAGGGATGGCACAACTTAATCAGGGTGGCTGGGTAGATGCGATAAAAGATGTGGTTCAACATCAAAACAAACCGTTGTTGGGCATTTGCCTAGGCATGCAAATGCTGGCCTCCCGCGGTTTCGAGGGCGAAGAAACGCTGGGATTGGATTTGATTCCAGGTGCCGTAAAAAGGATTGATCAATTGGGTTGTGATCAACGTGTGCCGCACATGGGATGGAACGAGGTGCATTACAGGTGCAAAGATCATGCATTGTTTCAACACATTCCAAATGGTTCGGATTTTTACTTTGTGCACAGCTATGCTTTTGATGCTGATAGCGAGGAAAGCTTGCTGGCAACTACGACCTATGGTGGCGAGTTGGCGGCAGTTGTTGCCAAAGGCAATGTGTTCGGCTGCCAGTTCCATCCTGAAAAGAGCTCCAAGGCTGGTCGACAGTTGCTGAAGAATTTTATGGCGTATCCTTCATGCTGAAAGTAAGAGTAATACCTACCTTGTTATGGAAGGACTTCGGTTTGGTTAAAGGCGTTGGATTCGATAGCTGGCGTCGCGTGGGTGCTGTGTTGCCTGCCATTAAAGTTTACAACTCCAGAGATGTAGATGAGTTGATTGTAGTGGATATCACCGCCTCAAATGAAAATAATCGTCCGGATCACGAGTCTGTGTTGGACTTTTCTGAAGAATGCTTTGTGCCGCTTACCGTTGGTGGTGGCATTTCTAATTTGGATGATGTTTTACATCTATTACATTCCGGTGCGGATAAGGTTTCAATCAATACGTTTGCATACACTAACCCCGGCATTATTGATAACGTAGCTGCTCGGTTTGGTGCGCAATGTGTTGTGGCAAGCATAGATGTCAGACGATTGGATGATGGACGTTATCATTGCTTTAGTCATGCCGGTTCGGCTGATACAGGTAAGGACCCTATTGATTGGGCAAAAGAACTGGTTGACCGTGGAGCGGGAGAGATACTGCTAACCTCCATAGATAGAGATGGCACCATGCAAGGTTACGACTTGGAGTTAATCGAGCGTGTTGCTGAGTCTATAAACGTACCCTTAATTGCATCCGGAGGTGCAGGGAATTATCAACATATGATTGATGTAATTCAGCAGGCTGGAGCATCAGCAGTTGCTGCGGCGAGCATTTTCCATTTTACTGAGCAAACGCCCGCAGGAGCCAAACAGGCGATGAAGTCTGCAGGTATCCCGATTAGGGAAAACTTTGCGAGCAATACTTGAGTGAAAATACTTTTTCGTACAGATGCTTCGGCACAAATTGGTACAGGGCATGTGATGCGATGTTGCACACTTGCAGAAGCATTGCTTGAGTCTGGGGCACAGATTCGCTTTGTTAGCAGGCATTTGCCTAGCAGTTTAGAGAAAATGTTACGGGAAAAAGGTTTTGAACTATCCCTTCTAGGTGATGAAGAACCTGATGGCGAATTAGATGCGTATTCGGTGCCACACGCTCACTGGCTGGGTGCCTCGCAAATGGCCGATGCCAAGGCGACATTGCGTGTTATAGATGGCGACAAACAAGACTGGGTGGTTGTCGATCATTATGCGCTTGATGCATCTTGGGAAAGGCAATTGAGACAAGGGGCCAAGAACATCATGGTGATAGATGATCTTGCGGACAGAAAGCATGATTGTGATTTGTTGCTGGATCAGAATTTTTACCATGATCAGGAGTCGAGATATTTGAATTTAGTACCCAAGACGTGCCAAATGCTACTAGGTCCGGGTTACGCCTTGTTGAGAAAAGAGTTTGCAAAGCAAAGAGTAAATGCCAGAGTCAGAACCGGTGAGGTTAAGCAGGTATTGGTTTTTTTTGGTGGCGTAGATTTGCATGATTACACGACCCAAACAATCTTGGCTTTATCGGAACTGGAGAATACAAATTTTGCAGTTGACGTTGTGATAGGTGCTGAACACGCTAACCGAGCAGGTATATCTGACTTATGTAAAAAATTTGGCTACCAATTGCATGTGCAGTCAACGAAAATGGCCGAACTGATGTCAATGGCTGATTTGGCTATTGGTGCAGGCGGTGGCGCTGTTTGGGAGCGTGCATGTATGATGTCACCTGCATTGTCTATTCCAATTGCTGAACATCAAGCTATGCAGTTAGACGACTTGGCAACGACCGGGATTCTATATACTTTTGATGCGCCAACATTTGATTGTGAGAATATTAAAAGGCATGCGTTAGCTCTTATAGAGAACCATTCCTTAAGGCATTTATTGTCTTCAAACTCGGCATTGCTGGTTGATGGCAAGGGTGCTGAGAAGGTGGCCAGAAAGTTAAGATCGGCAACTCTGGTAACAGTCAGGGAAGCGAAACTTTCTGATGAACACGGCTTGTTTTTATGGAGGAACCACCCGAGTATCAGGAATATTTCGTTCAACAAAAATGAGATTAGCTCAGAACAACACGCCAATTGGTTTAAGGGCATATTGGCTAGTGAAAGCAATCTATTGTTGATTGGGGAATATGAGGGTAGATCAGTAGGAGTTGTGAGATTCGATGTGGTCGACACTGTGGCTGAAGTTTCGATTTATTTGATTCAAAAAAGCGAAAATAAAGGTATGGGCTTATCATTGCTTCAAAGTGCAGAACTTTGGCTTAAGAAAAACAAAAAACATATAAGGGCTATCAAAGCTAGTGTTATTGAGAGCAATGACATATCACATCGTTTCTTTATACGCGCTGGATTCCAGCCTGTATCAAGAAGTTACCGGAAAGAGCTTTAATGCTATGAGCAAAATTATCCAGATTGGAAACTGTAATGTAGGTACAGGTTATCCCCCCTTCATCATTGCTGAAATGTCCGGCAATCATAACCAATCATTGGATCGTGCATTAAAAATAGTTGAGGCAGCAGCAGCTAGTGGTGCGCACGCCTTAAAAATACAGACATATACACCTGATACGATGACTCTGGATTTGGACGAGAGAGAGTTTCATATTGCTGACCCTAATAGCTTGTGGGCTGGTACATCCTTATACAAGCTTTACGGAGAAGCCTATACACCATGGGAGTGGCATGCCTCTATATTTGCGCGTGCAAAAGAACTGGGAATGATTGCATTTAGTACCCCGTTTGATGATACCGCGATAGATTTTCTTGAAGAATTAAATGTTCCTTGCTACAAAATCGCTTCTTTTGAGAACACTGATCTTCCATTGATACGCCGGGTTGCTGCCACAGGGAAACCTGTAATTATTTCTACTGGCATGGCATCCATCGCAGAGTTAGATGAAACTGTGCGCACTGCCAGGGATGCAGGTTGTGAGCAATTGATTTTGCTTAAATGTACTAGCACATATCCTGCTACTCCCGAAAATACTAATATCACTACGATCCCTCACTTACGAGAGCTTTTTAGTTGTGAAGTGGGATTGTCTGACCACACGATGGGGATTGGTGTATCTGTTGCCAGCGTGGCTTTGGGTGCTACGGTGATAGAGAAACATTTTACGTTGGATAGATCTGAAGGTGGGGTTGACAGTACATTCTCAATGGAGCCTGATGAGATGCACCAACTCGTCATGGAGACGGAGAGAGCCTGGCAAGCACTTGGCAATGTGAATTATGGCGCAACGGATGCGGAGAAAAAATCTATTCAATTCCGACGTTCGCTATACATCGTAGAAGATATAAAAACTGGTGAAGTATTAACCACAAAAAACCTGAAAGCTATTCGTCCCGGACTTGGTTTGGCAACTAAATATTTGCCGGTATTTTTAGGAAAAAGAGTCACAAGGGATTGTCAACGAGGTACGCCTCTGAGCTGGGATTTAATTTAACTACAATAGATGATTAGCTTGCAGGATATTTTGGAAGTCGAGAACGATTCGGCTTTCTTGGCGTTTAGGTGTCAATCGACCGGTTTTTTATTGTGGCCTCTCGTAAGGCAAGAACTAATCCAATGGGTTATTTCAGATCAGATTTATAAAACAGCTTCCTTGGTTAACCTTACACCACAAATTCACAATCGCAAAAAAGTGCTTATGTCTTTACTAAAGGCTGAACTACATAATCTTTTCTTTTCTAGAAAAGCTAGCGATGTTGTGGTGATGGCGACAGGAGCAGGGTTGGTGATGAAGGATGGATTGGCATTTAATCGCCTGAGTGATTATTTTGCGCTTCTTAATCATGACCAAACAGTGGTAATAGAGGATTTGTTCAATTGGAATTGGCCAAGTAAAAGAGCTAATGAAAACATCTTGTATCACACCCCTATGCAGGCAAAACATGCTTTACTTGCCAAGTTCTATGTAAAAGACAAACACCTTACGCAGGCAAGAAACATTCTCATCGCGTTTACGGATAGACTGCACCAAATACTTGGAATAACTGTACCGCCAAGCACGCTAAAAGTAATCGAGACAAGGCTTGCAAAAAAGATTGCTGTTTTACCGACCAAAAAACAAGCCTATCAAAAAATATTCAAAAAGATTAATCCTCGTATTTTGCTTAAAGAGGAGGGGTGTTATGGGCATTCCAGTGTGGTTAATGTTGTGGCTAAAGAAATGGGAATAGTTGTTGCTGAGTATCAGCATGGTGCGATTAATGCTGGACATGATGCATATAACCATGGGCAAGAACTCATTTCAGATAAAGCATACCAACAAACTTTACCCGATCTTTTTTTGAGTTATGGTGAGTGGTGGCATCAGTACCTAAAATTGCCGTTAAAAAATTTGGCAATTGGTAACCCACATCGTACGGAACGTCTTGTTGGAACCACACCTGAAACGAAGGTTAAGAATGAAATCTTGGTGCTTGGCGATGGTGTGGAAACGAAAATGTATCTGGATCTGGCACATTTTCTTACGAAAAGTATTCCTGAATTTAAGACAGTATTCAGGCCACATCCTCTTGAAAGAACCAAGTTAGCCGAGTTACGAAAATCAGGAAACTATGAAGGCCTGATCATAGATTCCAGGCCCGATATTTACGATTCTTTTAAGGCTGCACATGTGGTTGTGAATGAAGTTTCTACCGGCTTGTTCGAGGCTGTTGGGCTAGTAGATAGAGTTTTGATTTGGGATACGCCAAAATCTAGATTTTATTACCCCGATCATCCGTTTGAGTCTTTTGTCAATGCCGAAGATCTATTGTCAAAAATCAAGCAGGAGCATGTTGGAACAATTGAATCGTCACATGTGGGGGCGATATGGGCGGCTGATTGGCAAGAAAATTACAAAAACTTTATAGCGCAACATTTAACACAATGAACAGGAGTATTGTTTGATTGCCATTGTAAATTACGGTATGGGGAACGTAGGCTCTGTATTCAACATGCTGCGCAAGCTAAGGATCAAAGTTCAAATTACCCAAGAACCAGAAGAGATTCGGGCTGCGGATAAACTGATACTGCCGGGCGTTGGGCATTTTGATAGAGGTATGACTAATCTGAAACAGACAGGGTTGGTTGATGTGCTGAACGAACAGGTGCTGGTACATAAAAAGCCAATCTTGGGGATATGTCTTGGTATGCAAATGATGACGCGCGGGAGTGAAGAAGGCACGATCCCAGGTCTGGGTTGGGTTGCGGCAGACACGCTCAAGTTTTTACCACATGATAACCTCAAGATTCCGCATATGGGATGGAATCAGATTGTTGGTTCGCCACATGCTCGGCTTTTTGAAAACACGCCGGAAGAGCCTGAGCGGTTCTATTTTGTGCATAGTTATTACGTGAAGTCAGATAATGCAAACGAAGTGGCGGCGTATTGCCACTATGGGCATGATTTTGTGGCCGCTTTTGAAGTGGGGAACATTATGGGCGTGCAGTTTCATCCGGAAAAAAGCCACGTATTCGGTATGAACCTTTTTAGGAGGTTCGTTGCATGAAGAGCGGTCTGTTTAATCGGGTTATTCCCTGCTTATTGTTGCAGGATGGTGGCTTGGTCAAAACACAGCAATTCAAAAAGCCGAAATATGTGGGTGATCCAATCAACGCAGTGCGCATCTTTAATGACAAATACGTAGATGAGCTGATATTTCTGGATATACGCGCTTCGAGAGAGAATCAGGAGCCTGATTATGATTTAGTTGAGCGTATTGCCGGTGAGTGTTTTATGCCTTTATGCTACGGCGGAGGTGTTAAAACACTGGAACAAGCTAAAAAACTGGTGTCGCTTGGGGTGGAGAAAATTGCCGTTAATAGTGCATGTATTCATCAGCCAGATTTGGTTAGAGAGTTGGTGGCGGAGTTGGGCTCACAAAGCGTAGTGGGTGCAATAGATGTGAAGCAAAACTTTTGGGGGCATGAGAGGGTTTATGATGCAAGTCTAAGCAGGTTAACCAGTCT
>WBZT01002374.1_pt1 | contig 13148 bp, 9 predicted proteins | sample 5204241 | NCBI WGS metagenome assembly WBZT01 (sample SAMN12344358, study PRJNA552823) | activated sludge metagenome | biome: Activated sludge suspended growth; feature: Nitrification reactor; material: Wastewater; isolation source: activated sludge from nitrification reactor of wastewater treatment... | reverse complement strand
CCAGTGTTAACAGGTCTTCCAAATCTTCAGGCTGTTTTAAGTTTTAGTTTCTTATCGAAAAATCTGGTCAAAGTAATTATCATTAAAATGATTATACCCTGAAGTATTGTAACAATTTCTTTCGGTACTATAGTATTCACTGTCAATCCGCCGTACTCGAGTATGCCGAAAAACACCGCTACAGCGATTATTGCGAATGGATTATTCCTGGCGATAAGAGCAACGGCTATCCCTACATATCCGGCATTTTCCGTGAAGCCGATCTCAAAATAATGCTTATATCCGTTCACGAAATTAAGTCCGCCCAATCCTGCAAATCCCCCTGCGATGGCCATAGCAGCAATGGTTAGTCTTCCCGGGTTCATCTTGGCATATACTGCGGCGTTCCGGTTAAGGCCCAGGGTCTTGATTCGGTAACCGGTTGGGGTTTTTTCAATGAAATAGTACATTAGGCAGCAGGCCAGCAGCGCTATAATAAAGCTTAAGTTAAAGGGAGAGCCTTTGAACAGACCGGTCAGTTCATCAAACCTTTGGAGATGTGCGTTGGGCGATATTTCAGGCGTATGTATGGTTGCAGGAACAAGGTAAACATGATTTACAAGGTAACTTACAAGAGCAAGTGCAATGAAGTTCAGCATTATTGTATTTATTACTTCATGCGAGCCGAATCTTGCCTTTAGATACCCTGCTATTGAAGCCCAGAATACCCCTGCTAAAAATCCTGCGGCCACGCAAAGCGGTATCAAAACTATCCAAGGCAGAGAAGTGAAAGTAAATCCTGCCCATGCAGAAGCAAATGCGCCTACGGTCATTTGGCCTTCGGCGCCGATGTTGAAAAGTCCAGCCCTGAATGCAAATGCTACAGATAATCCGGTGAGTATTAGCGGAGTTGCTTTAAACAGAACCTGCCCGATCCCGTAGGTATTACCAAGTGTATCGATAAAAAGCTTTGAGTAAACTTCAATGGGGTCGCGCCCTATAGCAGCGATCAGTATTCCGCCTATGAGCATAGAAACCGCAACTGATATTGCGGGTCCTGTAATTAGTTTAAGATATTTTATCAGAGTTTCCGTAGCGATTTAGTCCTTATTAAGGCCCATCATATACGAGCCTATTTCATTTTCATTTGTTACCGCGGGATCAAGTATCGCGTTTATCCTTCCGTTGTAAAGCACGGCTATCCTGCTGCAGAGACCAAGCAGCTCCTGTAGGTCACTTGAAATCACCAGCACTGCTTTTCCATTGGCCGCTTCATCAATGAGTGTTTTGTGTACAAACGCAGAGGCTTTTATATCAAGCCCTCGTGTTGGGTGGCATGCAACTATAAGCCGGGTAGCTTTCGTCATCTCTCTTGCGGCAACAAGCTTCTGCTGGTTTCCGCCCGAGAGACCTGCAATAATACTCTCAGGCATTGATGGGCGTATATCAAATTTTCCTGCAAGCTCTTTTGTATAGCTTTTTGCGGCTTCATAGTTAAGCCTTACAGGCGAGGAAAACTTCGTTTCCTTCTCTCTTCCCAAAAGCATATTTTCTGCTAAGGAATACTCCATTACAATTCCGTGCTTATGCCTGTCAGCGGGAATGTGCGCTATAGGCATCCCGGCATTGACCTCTTTACCGTTAACTCTTATGGAGCCCATCTCATAATCCCGCATGGCGCAAATTGCCTCCGCAAGCTCGGTCTGACCGTTGCCTTCAACGCCGGCAATTCCCAAAATCTCACCTTCAGCTATACTGAAAGTGATGTTGTTTATTGCAGTTAATTTCTTATCGCTTTTAACAGAGAGGTTATCGATATTAAGTATGACATTACTGCCGGCTTTATTCACGCTTCGATGAACCTGTTCTATTTCACCTCCAACTATCATATTGGCAAGCCCGGTCTTATCCGTGGCATGTGTTTTAGTCGAACCGGTTACTTTGCCTTTTCTCAAAACTGTAACTGTGTCACTCACCGCAAGCACTTCGCCAAGCTTGTGTGTGATCAGTATTATGGTTTTACCGCCTGCGGCAAGTTCTTTTAAGGTTCTAAACAGATCTTCGGATTCCTGAGGCGTAAGAACTGCTGTAGGTTCATCAAGTATCAGAATATCCGCGTTCCTGTAAAGCAGCTTAACTATTTCTATCTTCTGTTGTGTGCCCACAGGCAGGGTGCCTGTTTTAGTTTGAAGATCAATTTTTATTTCAAAATCTCTCAGTATCTCGCTGATCCTTGAAGCTGCCATTTTGTAGTTCACCGCACCCAGAAAAAAAGTGCCTTCATCGCCGAGTACGATATTTTCAAGCACGGTAAGAGTATCAACAAGCATAAAATGCTGATGCACCATCCCGATACCAAGTGAAATAGCTTTGGAAGGGGAGTCGATAGCCACCTTTGTGCCGTGTACTGCAATTGTGCCCGAATCCGGGTGGTACATTCCATAAAGCACTTTCATAAGTGTAGATTTACCCGCACCGTTTTCGCCTACTAATGCATGTATCTCACCCTTATTCACGGAAAAGTTAACACCATCATTTGCCAGAAAGCCATCAAATGACTTTGTGATATTCTGCATTTCGATGGCTGGGAATGAGTCCATAATTTTATCAAATTCCGGGTATGGTTATAAGGAGAGTTATCTCAGGCTCAAATCCGGAATTTCTAAACTTAGCATAGTTCCTCATTGTTCCTGAATTGTGATCTACTTTGTCGGGATCGTTATTTTTCCGTCAATTATATCTTTGCGTATTGCTTCAACTTTCGTTCGTATGTCTTCGGGTATCATGTTTTTGTTCTTATCCGTGTATGCATAGTCAACCCCCTTTGTTTTAAGCCCAAAGGTTTCAACTTTGCCGCCTTTGAAAGTACCATCTTTCACTTCCTTTATTACTTCAAACACCGCTACATCCACAACTTTAACCATGCTGGTTATTATGAATCCCGGCGCTTCATCGTTCTGGTCGGAATCTACACCTATTGCGAATTTCTTGGTTTCCCGCGCCGCTTCAAATACTCCTAATCCGGTTACACCGGAAGCATGATAAATTATATCAACTCCGTCTGAATACTGGCCAAGAGCAAGCTCTTTGCCTTTTCCCGGATTTTTGAATGCATCACCTGTAACGCCGGCATAACCTATCAGTACCTGGCAGTTTGGATTAACCTGTTTTACCCCGGCTTCATATGAAACCTGGAATTTTTTTATTAAGGGCGATTCCATTCCGCCCACAAAACCAACTTTGTTTGATTTCGTCATCAAACCTGCAATTGCCCCAACAAGGAAAGAGCCTTCTTCTTCCCTGAATTCCAACGCAACAAGATTTGGCGGAATTGTTTTGGAAGGGTCAACAGTATAATCCACACATGCATATTTTTTATCCGGAAATTCCTGCGCAATTTTTGTGATCTCATCTGTGAAAATGAATCCTATTCCAAATATTACGCTTATATCACCGCGGTTTGAAAATTGTCTGAGCGCTGCTTCGCGGTCTGCGCCCGGACCCGGCTCTATATACTCAAATTCAATACCCAATTCCTGCTTCGCTTTTTCCAGTCCGCGGAACGCAGCATCATTGAATGACTTATCGCCCCTGCCGCCTACATCGAATACAAGTCCAACTTTTAATTTACCTGTATTTTTATCACTGCCTGAGTTCTCCTGTTTTTTGCCGCAGCTAAAAAACAATGTTGAAGCTAATAGAATGAGTATTAGATTTTTCAATTTCTCTGTAAATGCTTAATTTTTAACAAAATTACTGCATTTTATTGATAGGTGCAATTACATTATATAACTTTTACTTTTACTCCAAATACACCACAATGGATTTTAATCTTGATTTTAATATTGACCCTCACCCCCAACGCCTCTCCCGAAGGGAGAGGGGAGAAAAAACTCACAAATCCTTGATTCCCCCTCTCCTTTTAGGAGAGGGGGTTAGGGGGTGAGGTGAAATTATGCAGTAGTTTTTCAGATTTTGTAACTAATATCGTGTACTCAACCTTTGCCTATTGAAACGAATGACTTCTGGTATCACAAAACTGAGTATGATTATTCTATCTTGTATAGAGAATTTTTTATTAATATTCTTTAAACACAAAATTGGTATATTTGTATATTCCAAATCAAAATGTCATCATGAAGTCAACTAAATCAATATTAATCATATTATTATCTTTTTTGTCATTAACTCTCTATTCACAATCTGTGAAGGAAGTTACTATTCTGCATTGGAATGATTTCCATGCGCGCAACCAGCCTTACAAAGTGAGCAAAAAAGACAGCGTGACCGGAGAACAGGTATATTACATGGTGGGCGGAGTTGGAAGTATGTCCGGCTACCTGAAAAAATACCGTACTGCAAATTCATTAGTGCTGAACGCCGGCGATGATTTCCAGGGAACGCCGATCTCTAACTTCACACGGGGCAAGTCACAGATAGAAATATTGAACGATTACAATATCGACGCTTTTGTGCTTGGTAACCATGAGTTTGATTACAGCCAGTACTCGCTTGATTCCGCTTTAAAGCTTGCAAAGTTCGATTACCTCAGCGGGAATGTTTATATGACCTCTGAAAACAAGCTGATGGGTAAGCCTTATGTGGTAAAAGAAGTGAATGGCGTGAAGTTTGGTATTATAGGCATCACATTGCCCGAACTTTTTGAAACCTCACTTCCTGCAAATGTTAAAGATCTTGTAATGTTGAACACTGATTCAGTTATTAATATTGGAATTGCCGAAATGAAGAAACAGAATTGTGATGTGATCGTTCTGCTTTCGCATTCCGGCTTAGATACAGATAAAGAGCTTGCGGAGAAGTTCAGCGGTGATATTGATATTATTGTTGGGGGGCACTCACACTCCACACTCTTTAAACCCGTTCGCAAAAACGGTGTTGTGATAGTTCAGGCTGGCTCTTATGGCAGAAATCTGGGAAAGCTTGATCTCAAAATAGATACCGAAAAGGATACTGTTACGGATGCTTACGGCGTATTGATTGAAACGGTCCTTGACTCAGCTATTTTCGATAAAGAAGCAGGAAGTAAAGTTGATAATATGATAGAGCAGTACCTTCCGGAACTGAATACGGTTATAGGCAAGCTCGAATCCGATTGGCGCGCATCGTACAGCGATGAAAGCAATCTGGGGCAGTTTGAAGCAGATGCTTTCAGGATGAAAACCGGTGCGGATATCGGACTGGTTAACGGCGGCGGATTGAGAAAGAGCCTGCTTAAGGGTGATATTCTTGTCGGCGATATTTGGGAGATAAATCCGTTTGGCAATGAGATCCAGGTTATAACTGTATCAGGCAAGACTCTAAAGGAAATGCTGAAGAATAATATCAAAATTCGCGCAGAAAAGATCAAAGCCGGTGAAGGTGCTGAGCTCCTGCATAATTCCGGTTTGACATACAGCTATGATTCTAAAAAGGCCCTCGAAGGCGGTGATGATTTCCTTATAAGCGTTAATATTGGCCGCACAGATGTTCAGGATGATGCGATGTACACCATTGCCTCCAACAATTATGTATTCAGCCAGTTCAAAAAGTTCTTCGGTGAAATTGGCGAGATACCTGTTCCTAAAGAAACCGGGTGGAATGACCGCGATCTCATAATTGAAGCCGTAAAGGAAATGAAGATCATAAATTCAGTCCTCGAAAAAAGGATTACTGATGTGAGCAAATAATGTTTAAGGCAAAAGTAAAGAGTGAAAAGGCAAAAAGGTTAGAGGAGAGAACTTTCAAAAAGAAAAGTGAAGTGTGAGGGCTCTTAAATTGCGAAAAGTCAAACGTTAAACAAGTGATGTTACTGCAAAAGCATATGGAATAATATAGGTTGACGTATGAAGTCAAGACAAAAGGCAGAATTATTATTCTGCCTTTTGTTATTTTGTAGCACCGCTTGATATTAATGTTAGTATTGCATCAAAATGGGTAGAATGCATTCTTCTATTCAGAGTTTCTATTGATTAGGTATATGCTCACCCAACTTGGAATCTCTGTCTTTTCAAATACTACTTCTTTTTTCGGATTTATGGATAAGACCAATTCCAAATTTGTCGTATTATCGAACAGATAAGTCCTGTAGCTTTTCATTGCTGCTTCTTTTAACTGATTCATTGTGTTCATATATCTTTGCTTGATTTTAGTATTGGAAACATCATGTCCGCCTTTTCTTACTCTTATTTTCACTCTGTTCTGATTAATTGAATAATCATCTGTAGATATGAAGTATAGATAGATCTTATATCCCATTACGGCTGCTTTGGAAATAAAATCGATTTTTGAAGGATGTGACATAACAGTTTCAAAAGTAAACGTCAACCCGGATTCAATGAACTTGGTGCGAATATAATCAGAAAAAATTGCAGAATCATACAATTTTATTGAACTCTTTTTTATCGATACAATATTCCCAGTGAATTTCCATTTCGACACATAATTAGAATCTCTTACGTATTCGCTCCAACCAGAAGAAAAGAAAAAAGTTTTGAAAGAGCTTAAATCTGCTTTGACCCCGAATTGATTGATATCAAGAAAACTGTTTCTGATTAATGATTCATTTATTTCGTCTGCATTCAGATAAATGCCAAACCTAAGATTGAATTTATCTTTAATTTTGTGATATAAAGTACTTTTCCCGGATCCATTAGGCCCGGCAAATATACGGATTCTTTTTTGGAGAGAGTTTTCAGGCAAGCTTCAGTTTACGTCGATTTACTTTTACTGGGGCATAATTACCTTTTTTGACCAGCTTCATCCTTCTCCCCGGCCCAGCCAGATAAAGTCCCGTATCCTTAGCTACAAGTACCTGCAAACCCAAAGCTTTATTCTCTCTCTTGGCATCCTTTGTTGCAAGTTCAGCCGCCTCTTTCAGAATTTTAATTTCGTTTCTGCGGTTTATTTTTTTCTTCATAATGTACAAATTATAGAAATTAGCTTTAATCTAAAAGGACAAAAACATTATTCTTGATTTCTATTTCGCTGTAACGTAAGTCAATGTGTAAAATAAAGGCAGAATAATTATTCTGCCTTTATTTTTAAATTGTATTCCTGAATTTTCTCGCTACAAAGAATAATTCATTTCAAACTTCTGTTTGACGAAGCACTTTTTTGCCTTTTCACTCTTGACTTTCGCTGTTTGAAAGTTTTGACTCTAGCTTTTTTGCCCTACTTCACCAATATCATCTTCTTTGTATCTATCACAACATCATCTGCCTGCAGTGAATAGAAGTAAACACCCGATGCCATATTCAGCGCGCGTAACGTTGCTTTATATGTGCCGGCGTTCTGCTGTTCGTTCACCAATACCTGTACCTGCTTTCCTGTTACATCAAATATCTTAAGCGTTATATTGCTTGCTTTCGCAACATTATATAATATGGTTGTCGAAGGATTGAACGGATTCGGGTAGTTTTGCTTAAGCTCAAACTGGACCGGAATTTCGCCCGATATCTGCTCAATACCGATAACTGCCGTTCTGCCGCTTACCTTGTATCTTTTATACCATTCCTGAACATACAGGTTCGCTATGCGCGGATTGTAAACAATTAACATGTTCTCATCATTGCTGTTGTTTGCTGCATTGGAATAATTGTATGAGCCGGTCTCTACTGCGGGATTGCTTGATGTGTTCATCGGATCGATGATCATGTATTTATGATGATAAATTCCGCTTTCAGCAAAGTCTATGAGCACATCTGCCGGGGGATTCCACGCGAACGGGCCTGAACCCTTCATCTCCTGGTAAACGCCGCCTGATGTATCGCGGTCAAACACTCCTCTTACATTCCTTGTGCCCGGAATGTGGCGCGATTTCATCCTGTTGGCAATGTTGAAATCCGTAAATACATAAATGCTGAACAGGCAATCGTAATCAAAATTATTGGTAACTAGATTCTGCAATTGCAGGCTGCTGTTATCTCCCGGTGTGAAGTAAACCTCAACAGGTGTACCGTTCACATTCAGCTTATGGGGAGTATTATCAGTTTTCTGCGCACCGAATTTTGAACGGCTTACGATTGGTTCGTCAGTTGCCGAGCCCCACATTTCTTCAAATTCGCGCGTATATACTGCCGCAAGTGTTCGATCCTGTATCTCGATCACGTTGTTAGCGTCGTCGAACAATTGGTCCTGTGTAATATTCGTTGAGCCTGTCCACACCCACGTATTTGCATGCGAGGTATTATACCTGTAATCGAACACAAAGAACTTATTGTGCATTATTGCGCTTGTAGTTGTACGTTTTATAATCGGAATTCCCGCGCCGATAAGGTCGTTAACAAGTGCCTGGTTGGTGCGCGAATCATACACAAACCTTACCTTTACGCCGCGTAATTTTGCGTTTATTATAGCGTCCCTTATCTGAGTCTGGTCGTTAAAGCTGTAAAGCGCCATATCTATAGAATACTGCGCAGCATTTATTCTCTGCAGCAGCTTTGTCTGGAAGTTTACATTTCCCTGTGCAATTTCCCCTGAATTCAGCGTTGTATCTACTGAACGGTTGAAATATACATTCATAGCGCCGGTTGAATTTGATTGTGTAGCGAAATACTGCAGGGCGCTTGTTGTAGTCCCGCCGCCATTGGTTGAACTGACATTGAAATAATATATCCTGCCCGGCTGTAATCCGCTCACGTTTACAGAGTGATTCGTAACCTGGGCTGCGTCTGAAATTGAATCAGTGTACGAAACTACCTGGTAATTAGAATCTGCAAGCTGCCAGCGAACCTTGGAATCCGATGCAGTTGAAGTCTGCCAGGTTATAGTCAATGAAGAAGTCTGGATATTACTGTAACTGATCGAGCTTAGCAGCGGCCCGCTGCCTGTTACTATAAAATCGCTTAATGAGCGGGGGAGTATCTGGTATCCTGATGTGTACGGAGCTGAACCATCGAACTGGCTAACGAGTGCAACAACATCGAAAGGAAATGGAGGAACGGGTGAGTTAGCTATATTGGTTGAGCTGTAGATCCTGATCTCAACTGAATCATTGCCAACTAATATTCTGTAGTTGGTACCAGATGCCGATGTTGTCCACGTTGTAACGTTTGCGCCGGATGTATTATGTACGGCTGTAACGCCGTTGATCCTGATAAGCTGCGCTTCGTACTGCTCGCCGTTTAGCCTTACATCACCGCATGTAACAAGCCTTGATGAATACGGCCTGTTTGTTGCAAGAATTGAAAAATTATTAACGGGAGTAAACTCGGTCAAGCCGTTATATTGTGTAACCACCCCTGTAACCTGAACACTATCGCCGTTTTCAGTACCGCTCCAGAATGTTCCGTCATATCCTATTGTACCCCCGGTGGGATCCTGCAAATATACCAGGGGAGTTGCAAGCTCCTGTGACATTGTTACAACGCCGCGCACTGTTACAGTCTGACCTAGAAGAAAAGGTACTCCATTGGCATCCTGTTTCCTCAATGAATCAATAGGTATTACCTGCGCATAAGTACTCATGCACAGCAAAAGAAAAAGTACTACTTTTTTCATAAAGCTATATTTTTAATTAGTTGTTATCCGTCGAAAGTATGAATCTTAATATGCGGTTATTGCCTGTATCACAGATATACAGTGTCTTGTTAAAGAAGGCAACGCCGAGGGGATTGCTGAATTGAGTAGGAGAGGCCCCTTCACCGCCGAATGATTCTGATTTGAGCTTGCCAAGGGAATTAAATTTGTAAAGCGAGTCTTTGTAGCTATCAATTACGAAAATATTATTGAACTGGTCCAGACAAATATCAGCCGGTTCATTTAAGAGCCCGTTTCTCAGCAGGTCAACGCCGCTTGAAGGCTCGAACTTGGGTTCGTAAATTTCATCAACGCTGTTGTAAACGCACCACTGGATCTTGAATGCAGTGTTTTGCGATTTTTGTACATAAATTAGATCAACATTATTATACGAAAATGTTGCTATGCCTGATACTCCCTGCAGTGACATTAATCCCTGTCCCTCTACCTCAAAGCCTGAAAGCCTTTGCGGTACGGGATTGGTGTTATCAAACCTGTTTATTCTGAAAATAGCATTATCCGGATCGATGGGGCTGGAATTGTTCACACCCGATCTTGTAACCACGTAATAGTTATCCTGGAATGTAGCTATTCCCGTAAAGTTTCCGTGGTCACCCGGTATAGGTGTAGGCTGGTTTGACTTAAATGCGAGTGTCGGTGTTACCCCGGAAAGAATTCCGCCATTGGGCTGCAGCTTGTAGCGGTAAACCACATCTACAGTATCCAGAATATTCGGCGGAACGGTATCAATAACCGAAGCAATTACAAGCAGGTCAAAATTCCTGTCCTGTGTGATTTTTTTCGGACGCAGTACAAAATTAGAGTAGCTTACAACACCGCCTGCGAGATTGAGCTGCACTATCCTGTCATTGTTCTTATCTGCAACATATATCTGCTGGTCGTAACCGAAAAATACATCAGTAGGCTCGTTGAATCCGGTAATAATTGGTGTAATTGGAATGTATGTTGTATCACCTATTGTACCCGGGTCAACATTTATCGGAAATTCCGAAAGATCAACATTATCAGCATCTGCACACGCGCTAAACGATATTGCAGCCATCAAAATCACTGATAACAGAAATATATTTTTTATGTACTTTTTCAAACTTTTATCTTTATTGCCGGCATAACATCACCGGAAAATTTTAAATTTAAACGGAAATGTACCACTAAACAAAATTTCTGAATTTATTACTTTTTTAATATATGCTTTTTGCTTTCTTCTTCTCGTTTGACGTTTCACATTTGACGTTTGACGATTGCAGAAATCATTTCTTCTTATCAAGCAGCAGGTTAATGCTCAGCCTGTGAGTGAAGCCAAGGTCCTTAAAATTCGCAATTGAATAATCCACTGATGTCTTTGTGATACTTATCGGCACTTTAAATCCAACACCTGCTGAAAAATTTTCTGATTCAACATTGAATTTATACCCGCCCCGTAAGAACAGGAAGTTCTTATATGAATACTCTGCGCCAATATTCAGATTTTCCGCATTATCATTTGGGTGATTAAGCTGAATCGATGTAGTGAGCTTATTGGTTTTATTATCTACCGGATCATATGCAAAGCCTATCCTGAACATAGTCGGCGGTGGGAATGCCTGGAACTCCGAAAGTGTTCCGCCTGTGGATGTAGTAACCGAGCCGGACGGTTTTACCTGCGGGCCGAAGTTGGATATCGTCACAGCAAACCTTGTATTTGAAAGCCCCGTCCAGTAATAAGTGCCGAGATCGAACATAAATCCGCGCATTTTAAGCTCGGCAAGGGTTTCCTCAACGTACCGAAGCGTAACACCGAATGAAAACTGCTGTGTAAGCTTGCGTGAATATGTGAGTCCCACACCAAGATCACCGTATTTAAAATACTCACCGGTTCCTCCCGGCTGAAATTCAGTAGTTTTCTGCATTGCCGGGGTATTGAGCGAAATTACGCTTAAACCCAGCGCGTTGTTGCCGCCAAAACGGTAAACACCGCCGAAAAACTCATGGTTGAGGTCAACAAGCCACTCGGTATGCGAAAAATGCACACCGCTTTCTTCAAACTGCATCAGGCCTGCGGGATTCCAATACAGGGCTGTAATATCATTCGATACAGCAATGAATGTTTCGCCCATACCTGTTGCCCTTGCGCCTGCGCCTATTTTAAGGAACTGCAGTGATGAGGTTCCCGCGCGCTGGTTGCCAAGCTGGGGAATAAGCTGGCTGTATGAGCAGCTTACGCCAAATACGAAGATCAGTAATATGTATATTATTTTTTTCAAACTCTTATTATTCGGTATTCAAATATTTTAATCCTTTTAAAAGCTGATCCGTCTCTATTTCCAAATATGATTCAGCTTAAACTTGTTTGCTTTGAATCTTTACTATCACACTATTTCACAATGTCAATATCTCACTATTTCGCCATTTAGTACTGGAATGATATTCCAAATCTAAGCTGACGCGGCGATAAAAATCTTGCCGGGTTATACGGATAAGGCGAAAGCGGTGCCTGAAGATCAGGGTATAACGGATCGTTCCAACCGTTCGGTGTGGGATCGCCGTATTCATAAGCCTTGCCTGTTACCGGGTTAATGATAGCTGCGTTCTTTATGTTGAAAATATTCGAAACTTCCAGTGTTAATGTAAGCTTCATGTTCTTGAAGCGGAAATATTTATCAACGCTCATATCCATCCAGAACCAATCCGACGCAAGCTTGCTGAGCGGATTGTTGATATCAGACTCATATTCCGGTCTGCCATCGCTTAAGTATCCGATCAGTATCTGCGGTGTGTAGCGTTTGCCGGACTGGTAAAATGCCCTGAACTTGAATGAGATATCATCAACAACATTTTTACCGAATCCGAATATGCCAACTCCTTTTGAAAAGAAGAAATTTGTGTTGGCGCTTACCTGCAAAGGTCTATCCCAGCTTAAATAATTCTCGCCGATATTTTCAAATGCGCCGCCTGTTGCAACAAGGTAACCCTGGTCAGGACTTGAGCTCTTTCCCGTAGCTATTGAATATGTTGCATTGATATTACCGTTGAACCATTTGCCAATTCTCTTTTTGTAATCAAGTTCGATGCCACGGGATTTTGTATAATCCTGGTTAACATAAGTAATGAAGCTTTGGCCTGCAAACCTGGGGTCGCTTATTTTTGCTGATACAGTTGCAACGTAATCGTAAATATCTTTATAATAAGCTGTGATGGTGAATACATCATCATTAGTGAACTGGTTTCTTAAGCCAAGCTCGTATGAAACGGTTGTTTCTGGATTCAAATTAGGATTGCCGAACTTCTGGAATGATGACTTGGAGCTTACGTTGCCTATCTTAGCGTACACAAACTGCGGCTTCGGACGTTTTGAAAAATGACCATAACTAAAGAATAAAGTCTGGTTATCAGTAATAGGATGAGAGATACCTACGCGCGGGGATAGTCTGCCTTTCCACCTCCTGCCAAACAGGCTGTAAGTATCTTCCAAGTACTGCTTCTTCACTTCATCGGGAATAGTAACCGCATTCGGATTATTGATAGCATCATCAACAAGCTTGCCGGGGAACCAGTAATCAAACCGTAGCCCGAAATTCAATATCATACCTTTGAATGTGATCTTATCCTGCGCGTACATTGAACCGAACAACGGGTAAACCTTATAAGCATCA
>WBZT01002373.1_pt1 | contig 13148 bp, 8 predicted proteins | sample 5204241 | NCBI WGS metagenome assembly WBZT01 (sample SAMN12344358, study PRJNA552823) | activated sludge metagenome | biome: Activated sludge suspended growth; feature: Nitrification reactor; material: Wastewater; isolation source: activated sludge from nitrification reactor of wastewater treatment... | reverse complement strand
GTACTCCATCTTGTGCCAGAGCTTCTCGATGCGGTTCAACTCCGGGCTGTAAGGCGGCAGGAAGACCAGCGTGAGGCCCTTACGCTCCAGGAGCGCCAGCAAGGGCTGGAGTTCCTTCGCCTTGTGGATCGACGCCTTGTCCAGGATGACGGTCAGAGGTCGCCCGACACTCTCCAGAAGAAGACCCAGGAAGCCGCCAAAAAGAGCAGCCGTCGTGGTCTCCCAGAATTTGGCCGTGAACAACACCCCGGTTGATATCAAGGCGCCAAGCACATTGAGGCGCTTTCCGCGCTCGGCCGTAATGAGGTGAACGGCTCCGGTTTCGGTCCATGCGCTTCGATTGGGCTGCGCCTGCGCCAACCCAGCCTCGTCGACATAGGCCAGGGGGATCTCGCCAAGCTTTGATTTTTCAACCAATTCGGCCACCTTCACCTGCTCTTCGCGAAATTTCTCTTCGTCTCGCTTCTTTCTCAGACTGTGCCGGGCTCTCTTCCACACGTAGCCCTTCTCTTTCAAGGCGCTCTGTACCCGCCACAACGACACCTGCACGCCATGCTTCGCCGACAGGCGGCTTCTCAAGCCAGCGGCCGTACAGGCCTCCGCCTTCGCCCAAGCGCAGAGCAACTCCTTATGGGCTTCCGATAGCTTGCGAGGGGCGCCGCTGCGCGGCCGGTCGCGCAGCCCGGCAAAGCTTCGCGTCAGCCACGCCTCCCGGTGGTCCGCCACCGTGTCCTTTCGGCAATGCTGCGTGAAATCCCTGCGCTGGCCTGGTACCTTGGTAGGCCCGTAACGACCGTTCGAGAGGCCTGCCCAGGTCACCGTGTTTACCTGCAACCGCCCCGCAACTGGCTGAAACCGCCGCGGCGCTTGCCCAATGGCGGAGCGCCCGCCCGCGCAGTTCTCGCATTCCGGAGGAGCTGTGGTCGCAAGCGACCGAACTCGCCGAGCGGTACGGCGTCGCCAAGGTTGCGGTCAGCCTGAAGCTCGACACCAAAAGCCTGGAGCGCCGTCTGACCGCCAGGAACGCCGCCATAGACGCTTGCAGCGCGCCGATGTCCCCGGGTTTCGTCGAACTCGATCTCGGCCTGCCGCTGGCGCCGCCCGTTTGCGTCCTGGTTCTCACCGACCAGGCGGCCGCGCGCTGCGCATCGAATTGCCACAAGCGGCCAGCAGCAACCTCGCCGAGGTCGCGCGTAGCCTCTGGCAGGTCCAACCCTGCTCGCGCTGAACGCGCGCCTGCGTGTCTGGGTGGCTGCCGAGCCCGCGGATTTTCGTTGCGGCATCGACGGTCTTGCCCGACGTGTGCGGCAGAAACTGGCCCAAGACCCGTTCAGCGGCGGCGTGTTCGTTTTCTGCAATCGCCGGCGCACGGCGGTCAAACTCCTGGTCCATGATGGGCAAGGCTTCTGGCTTTGTCAAAAGCGGCTGTCGCAGGGGCACTACCGCTTCTGGCCGCAGGAGGCACCGGGGAAGCTCCTCGCTGCGCACGCACTGGCGGTCCTGCTCTCGGGAGGCGACTACGCCGCGGCCGGCGGAATCCCGGAGTGGCGAGCGGTCGCCTGACCTGCGAGAGCGCAGCCCGCCAGCAGGACTTCCGAAAGCCGGTCGTCACCCAGCGCAACGGGGATACCGAAAACGACCTGTCGCGAAAGGACTAGACATCGTCGCCGGTCTTGGGCAGAATACCTTGCGAAGAAGAACGAAGGGTAACTGCGGGAGGGTTGGAAATGCGGGTCGCGAGTTCACAAAGCGGGGGGTACTGCAGACGGGAGTTCCGCGCCGAGGAGTTTGCGAGCATCGCTGTCCAGTTTGCCGTGGAATACGCGCAGCCGCAGTCAGTGGCCGCAAGGCCCCCCGCCATCGCTCGAACCGTTCCCAGAAGCGGCTGCGGGGGGACTTCGGCCAACTCGTTGGCGTACGGCCATGAGCCGGCAGCGGGCATCCCACCGGAAGCGGCCTGCACACAACCCGCCGCCGCGGATGGTCATCCCGGTGCAGGAGATCGAGGCCATCGTCGAGCAGAGCGGAGCCAGACCGCTGACCGAGGCCGAACAGGCGACGCTGAAGGCCGCGGTGGACACCCTCGCGCGGATCACCGCCGAACTCGAGACGAAGGAAACCACGCTGGCACGGCTACGGCGGATGCGCTTCGGCGCGCCGACCGAGCGCACGGCCCATGTGCTCGGGGAAGGGAAGAAGGGCGAAACGCCGCCCGCAGACACGCCGACCCGTCCATCGGCGGAAGGCGGCGACGAGCAAGCCGCTGGCCAGGCTCCTTCGGACACCACCTCCCCGGAATCCGGGGGAAGCGAGCCCAAGAAGAAGCGCCCCGGGCACGGAAGGAACGGGGCGGCCGATTATCCTCGAGCGCCGCATATTGCCGTACCGCATGCGACGTTACGGCACGGCGATCCGTGTCCCGTCGCCGGGTGTACCGGTCGGGTGTATGGGCAACGAGGAGAGCCCGCGGTCCTGGTTCGCATCACCGGCGTCGCGCTGCTGCTCGCGGAGGTCTACGAACTCGAACGGCTGCGTTGCGGCTTGTGTGGCACCGTGTTTACCGCCGACCCCCCGCCCGGGGTCGGCAAGGCCAAGTACGACGACACCGCCGCAGCGATGATCGCGCTCCTCAAATACGGCTGCGGTCTGCCGTTCCACCGCATCGAGCGGCTGGAACAGGGTTTGGCCCTCCCGATGCCGGTCGGTACGCAATGGGAAGTCGTGGCCGCCGCCTCCGCGCCCCTCATGCCGGTCTTCGACGAACTGGCACGCCAGGCAGCCCAAGGAACCGTGGTGTACCACGATGATACGACGATGCGCATCCTGACCCTGACGCAAGAGGCGCGCGCCGAAGTGCTGCCGGTAGGCGCGTCCGCCGATCGCACCGGCGTGTTCACTTCCGGGGTCGTCGCCGAGACGCCCAAGGGTCTGATCGCCTGGTTCAAGACCGGGTCCTGTCATGCCGGCGAGCACCTTGCCGAAGTACTCGATCTGCGGGAAGTGACCGATCCGCCGATCCACCTGTCCGATGCCTCCACGCGCAACCGCCCGGGCGATCATTCCACGCTGTCCGCCTCGTGCCTTCCGCAGGCGCGACGCAACACCGTCGAGGTGGTCGAGGCCTTTCCGGAAGAAGGGGCCTTTGTCCTGCACACGCTGCGCGCCGTCTTCCACACCGACGCGCAGGCCAAGCAGCAGGGGCTCTCGCCCGCCGAGCGCCTGCTCCTTCACCAGCAGGAAAGTGGCCCACGGATGCAGGCGCTGCAAGACTGGATGGCCCAGCAGTTCGCGGAGCACACCGTGGAGCCCCACTCGGGACTCGGCCAGGCGATCTCGTACATGCAGAACCCCTGGGAGAAGCTGACCCTGTTCCTGCGCGTGCCGGGCGCCCCGCTCGACAACAACGTCACCGAACGCATCCTCAAGAAGGCCATCCAGCATCGGAAGAACGCGCTCTTCTGCCGGACGTTGAACGGCGCGCGCGTCGGTGATCTGTTCATGACCCTGATCCACACGGCCGAACTCCACCAGATCGAGCCGTTTCGCTACCTCGTTTCCCTGCTGCGCCACTCGGCCAAGGGGGCGCTCGATCCGGCCGCCTGGATGCCCTGGAACTACACCGAAGCCCTCGCACACGCCGAGGCGCAGAGTACCGGACCTCCGCCGGACTAACCCGGCAGCGCAACGATCTCCAACGTTCCGAACGGAAGCGAACCCCGGGTTGACGCAGGGGGTTGCCTGCGCACGGCGGGGCCGCGCGCCACCCCTGGCGGTCGCCGCGGATCAGCCGCCGCGCGGCTCAGGCCCGCGCGCCCGGGGTTTCGCAGCGCTGCCGAAAGGACACGAAAAGACGAAAGGCGGGCGCCCTGCGCAAGTACTGCAGCCCAAGCGCGGCCACATCCAGACAGTGATACGGCAGGAGATGGAACCCTGCCCCCCTTTGTCTTGCGGTTTGGCTTTACCCCAGTAGCGAAAGTACGATTTCGAGGACATCAGCGAAAGCCCCTTGGTCAACGATTCGGTGCAGGTTTTCCGCTAGCCTGCCAGTGCGGAACGAGCCTCCGATTACCCGCGTCAGCGGATCGGCCGTTCCACACTGGCTGGACGGACTACGCTGCCTAGTTTGCGCTCAGCAGTAGCTCAGGGCCTGAGCTACCCGGCGGAATATTGAAGGTTGATTGCATGCAGCTCCTCTTGCAATCGGCGACGCAAGCCAAAGGGCTTTTCCACCAGGATGTGAGCGCCGTGGCGCATGATGTCCATCAGCAGTTCTCGTTCGTCCGAATACGGCACCTGGAGCCGGTAGCGTCCATCCGGAAGGTCTTCTCCCCGCTGCTCGCTATGCCAGGTTTCGTGCCGCACCCAGCGTGCCCGCTCGGCCGAAAAAAGCAGGCTGGCCGTCTCCGTGGGTGCACCGGCAAAGATGCCGTAGGCAGTTGCGTAGTGGGCATCCAGTGTTTCGTCGGCGATCTCCTTTGCGACCTCGGGGACTACGGTTACGCGCAGCAGCGTTTCGGCGGCAAAGCTCCGCAGTTCGTTGCGCAAATGGCACCAGGCATCGAGATACCAGTTGTCGCGGTAATGCACCAATCGCTGTGGCGACAGCGTACGAGTGACGATATCGTCTCGCTTACGGTGCCAGTGGTCCACCTTGATCTGCTGGCGACAGAACAGCGCCCACGCGATGTCGGCGAAGTACCGCGGTTCAATGGGTCGCTTGGCCATGGATGGCAAGCGGACACGGCGGCTCACTTCTGCCGATGAATGACCAGAGGTTTCCAGTAGCGAGCTTCCCAACCCCGCACGCGTGCCAGGCGCTCTTATGAAAAACAATGCGTTACGTTTGCGTTTCTTAGGAGGAGAGGCGCGACTGGAGCGGAGCAACGTGTGCGGCAAGAACGCCCGGTTCGATGTCGGCAAGAATTTTTTGTGCAGCAAGCAGTGCGAATAATTCCTTGGCGGAAAACCACAGGCCTGGCAGCTCATAGCGCGGGCCAACCCCGCTGGCTTGGCCGAACAGATACCCGCGGGCAGTTTGGTTCCAGACGATTGGGGCCTGCAAGCGGTCGCGCAAGTATTCGAGGTCGCGCTTGAAAGTTGCTGGAGATACTTCAAGTCTGGCAAGAAACTCTTCAATCGGGACAGCACGGCCCGTGCCGAGCATCTGATCAATGATATACAGGCGTTCAGAGCGGTTCATGGGATTGCCTTACATGCAAGCAGTGCCAAGATAAGAACGGCCACGCAGCTTGAGCCCGACGCGCTGTTGCAGCACACGGCGGAGTGGGCAAGCATTCACGCTTCGTGGCGTTCTGCACAAACTATCAGAATCAGGCCGCCCGCAAAGGCTTCGGCTTCACATGCTGCCCAAACGGTCATGGCATGGTCAGGCACCCCGGATAATGAAAGCCATGACCGTTTCCCTCCCTTGCCGGGCGCATTCCGGCTTGCACGCCGGAATCGCTCGCTGGGCGCGGAGCAGGCTCCGCGAATTCCCATCTGGCGCCCACACTCCCCCGCAGGCGGGCAAGAAAAGGTTCGTGAGTCGCTGGGGTGGCCTTGATCGTCAGCAGAGGGAACGATGATTCTGCCACCGGCAACGCTGGGCATGCTCGGTGGTGGTCAGCTCGGACGCTTCTTCGTCGCTGCCGCCCACGAGATGGGCTATCAGGTCTGCGTTCTCGACCCTGATCCGCATAGTCCGGCGGCGCTGATCGCCGACCAGCACCTGCGCGCGGCCTACGATGACTATGCGGCGCTCGACGAGCTGGCGCAGCGCTGCGCGGCGATCACCACCGAGTTCGAAAACGTTCCCGCCGGCACACTCGACTATCTGAACAAGTTCGTCCTCGTGCGCCCGTCGGCAACGGCGGTCAGCGTCTGCCAGAACCGCGTCGCGGAAAAGGACTTCCTACGCGCGCACGACCTGCCGCACGCTCGCTTCGCTGCCGTGCATGGCGAAAGCGATCTGCGCGCCGCCGGCGACGAGCTTTTCCCGGGGATTCTCAAGGTCGCCCGTTTCGGCTACGACGGCAAGGGGCAGGCCGTGGTCAGCAACCGCGAGCAGGCACTGGCCGCCTGGCTGCAATTCAAGGGCGAGACCTGCGTGCTCGAGCAGAGGCTCGCCCTCGACTACGAAGTCTCGGTGGTCCTGGCCCGCGACGAGACGGGCGCTGTCAGCACTTTTCCCCTGGCCGAAAACAGCCACCGCAAGGGCATCCTCGATGTCTCACTGGTACCGGCACGGGCCAGCAGCGAGGTCCACGCACGCGCCGCCGACCTCGCCGCGAAGATCGCCGAGCGTCTCGACTATATCGGCACCCTGGCCGTCGAATTCTTCGTCGTCGGCGGGCAACTGGTGATCAACGAAATGGCGCCACGGCCGCACAACAGCGGCCACTACACCCTCGACGCCTGCGTCACCAGCCAGTTTGAACAACAACTGCGCGCGCTTTGTGGTCTGCCGCTGGGCGAAGCACGGTTACACGATGCCGCGGCGATGGTCAATCTGCTCGGTGATCTATGGTACGAAGCGGCGGCTGCCGGCCATCGCTACCGCGAGCCCGACTGGTCGAAGCTGCACGCTTTTGCTGGCCTCAAGCTACATCTCTACGGCAAGCATCATGCCCGCCCCGGCCGCAAGATGGGGCACTTCACCGTGCTGGCCAGCGATCTGGAACAGGCCCACGCAACCGCCCTCGCTGCGCGCGCGGCGATCGGAATCAGCGATGCTCACTGAGGCCAGCGCCATCGCTCGTGCCGTCGCGCTGCTGCAGGCCGGCCAACTGGTCGCCTTTCCGACCGAGACGGTGTATGGCCTCGGCGCCGACGCCGCCAACCCGGAAGCCGTCGGCCGCATCTTCAGCGCCAAGCGCCGGCCGGCCGATCATCCGCTGATCGTGCATCTGCCTGCCGACGGCTATCTCGAACACTGGGCACGCGACATCCCCACCCTGGCCTGGGAACTGACCGAAGCCTTCTGGCCCGGTCCGCTGACGCTGATCCTGCCGCGTTTACCCAGCGTGCCGGCGGCCGTCAGTGGCGGTCAGGATACGATCGGGCTGCGCGTACCGAGCCATCCGCTGGCGCTGGCCTTGCTGCGGGCTTACGCCAGCGCCGGCGGCGGGCGCGGCGGCCGCTGTGGCATCGCCGCCCCATCGGCGAATCGCTTCGGCCGCATCAGCCCGACCGAGGCCGCGCACGTGCGCGAGGAACTCGGCGACGCCGTCAGCCTGATTCTCGACGGGGGTCGCTGCGCGGTCGGCATCGAGTCCACGATACTCGACCTGACGCCCGGCAACGGCCGGCCGCCGCGCCTGCTGCGCCCGGGGCGAGTCACTCCCGAAGAGATCGCCACGGTGATCGGAGTGCTGCCCGAAAGCGCCAGCCGCGCGACCGACGAGGGTAGCCCACGGGTTTCCGGTTCGCTGGCGGCGCACTATGCGCCGGCGACGCCGCTGCGCCTGCTGCCCTCGGCGCGGCTGGCCGAAGTCGTCGACCGCCTGCAGCAGGCGGGTCGCCACTGCGCCGTACTGTGTTGCAGCCAACTGCCAGACCCTAGCGCCGTGCACGCGCTGCGCCGCCTGCCGGCCGATCCCTGCGGCTACGCCAGCGCGCTCTATGCGGCGTTACGCGAGCTCGATCAGGCGGCAGCCGACCTGATCGTCGTCGAGGAGCTTCCGGGCACGCCGGCCTGGGCCGCGGTCACCGATCGCCTGCGCCGGGCGGCCTGCGGCGCTGGCCGCTCGCCGGATGCCGGCGAGCGGTGACGATGATGATCGATCTACGCCAGCAACCGTAGCCAGCGAGCGGCAGCCGGACCTCGCCACGGCAGTGGCCAGGCTGCTCGCACGTTCAGTCGACCAGCGGCAGCGCGCTGACGCCAGCCGAGTTGCCGCCGCTCAGTTGCGCGGGAGGTCACCGGGGCCGCCAGGGCCGAAGCGTCCGCCCTGCCCCATGCGCTCGAGCTTGCTCTTGAAGAACAGACGCGCCTTTTCCTTCTGTACCGCGTCGAGGCTGTCGTAGACCGCCAGCCAGCGGTCGCGGTCGGCCTCACGCTGCTTGCGCCCGGCCTCCCTGGCTTCGTCCATCTGCTTGAGGGCGGCGCGCAGGTCGGCGCCCGGCTGACTGACCGTGGCCAAAGCCTCGGCACGTTGTTTGCGCATCTGCTCGCCCATCGCGCGCATGCCGGCCTTGTTGGCCTGCTCGGCGTCCTGCCAGAGCGCTTCCTGTTTCGCGTCGAGCTTGAGTTCATCGTGCAGGCGCGACAGGTCCTTCATGTGATAGCCCATGCCCTGCTCCATGCGGCCGCCGCCGCCAGCGCAGCGATCGGGGTTCATGGCGAAAGCGGCGCCGCCGGCGCCGAGCGACAGGATGAGTGCAGCAACGAGAAGACGGGGGGTGAATTGCGATTTCATGAGTAGACTCCTGGTCTGAGGGGGATCGATTGCCGCCGACGGGAATTCGTCCGCTGCTTGCGATGTCGCCATTCTGCCCCGAGTTCGATTGCAAACGATTTCGTCACGCACCGCACCTGATTGCAAATTGTTTCCGCCGCGCGACCAGGCAGCGGGCGTGGCATAGAATGCGACGCATGAACCCAACGGTCATGGCATGGTCAGGCACCCTGGATAATCACAGCCATGACCGTTGCCCTCACCCCCGACCCCTCTCCCGCAAGCGGGCGAGGGGAGGTTCCAGAGTCGCTGGCGCGACTTTGATACTAAAGGCCCCGACGATGAAAAAGATCCTGCTGGTTGACGACGATGCCGAACTGCGCCAGTTGCTCGCCACGTATCTCGGCCGACACGGTTTCGACACGCTGTTGCTGCCCGATACGCGCCAGCTTGATTCGTTTCTCGAGCGTTTCCAGCCGCAGTTGGTGGTACTCGACCTGATGCTGCCCGGTGAGGACGGCCTGGCTGCCTGTCGGCGGCTGCGCGCGCGTGGCGAAATGCTGCCGGTGATCATGCTGACGGCGCGCGACGAGCCCGTCGACAGGGTGATCGGCCTCGAAATGGGCGCCGACGATTACCTTGGCAAGCCTTTCGACCCACGCGAACTGGTCGCCCGCATCGAGGCCGTGCTGCGCCGCGGCGCGCGCGCGTCGGCGGCGGCGGCGCCGGACCCCGAGGGCGGTGTCGTGCGCTTCGGCGACTGGTCGTTCGACCGCGCGGCGCGCCAGTTGTCGAAACGCGGCGAAGTAGTGCCGCTGACCAGTGGCGAGTTTGCCCTGCTCAATACCCTGGTCGCCAACGCCAATCGGCCGATGAAGCGCGAGCGCCTGCTCGAACTGACCCGCGGCGAAACCAGCGAGTCCTTCGACCGCGCCATCGATGTCCAGATCCACCGCCTGCGTCGCCTGATCGAGCTCGATCCCACGCATCCCCGCTATCTGCAGACCGTGTGGGGTATCGGCTATGTCTTCGTGCCGGACTCGGCGAGCGACGCGCGAGAATGAAGCAGCGACTCTTTCCCGCCTCGCTCGCCGGACGCACCGTCCTGCTGGTGATCGCCGTCATCGCCGTCGCCGAACTCGCCACCTTCTCGCTGATTGGTCATTTCCGGCGTAGTTCGCATGTGCACCAAACGGTCCAGTTGATCGCCGGCCAGGTGCGCTTGCTGCAGACCGTTCTGCCAGGACTCGACGAACGCACCCGGCAGGCGCTGAGCGCGGCCGACGCCGGCGAGGAGGGACTGCAGTTGCGGCCCCAAGGCAACGACGTGCCCCGGCATCAGCCACGCTTCCCGTTTGCTGGCCAGCTTGCCGACGCGCTCGCCGACCAGCTCGGCGAGCCGGTACTGATGCGCCACGGCGGCCGCGGCCAGCGTAGCGGGCTGTGGATCGGTTTCATCGCCGATCAGCAGCGCTGGTGGCTGGTGCTGCCGCCACCGCGCTTCGAACCGCAGGCGCTGCCCTCCGATCTGTGGCTGTTTCTCGCCCTAACGCTGGCCAGCGTGCTGCTCATCGCCGGCCTCTTCGTGCGCGGCATCGTCGGGCCGCTGGCGCGCCTCGGCGAGGCCGTCGCGGCCACCGGCGACGGCGCTGCGCGCACGGCGACACCGGAGGGTCCGCTCGAAGTGCGCCGTCTCGCCGAGCGCCACAACACCATGCTCGCCCAGTTGGCCAGCGCGGCAGCCGAGCGACGCGAGATGCTCGCCGGCCTGACGCACGACCTGCGCGCCCCCCTGACGCGTCTGCGGCTGCGCCTGGCCCTGCTCGATGGCGAGGGTGAACGCGCCGGCCTGGTGCGCGATGTCGACGACATGGAACGTATCGTCGGGCAGTGCCTGGCCTTTTTGCGCAGCGAGAACAGCGCCGCGGCAAGCCCGCCGCTGGTCCTGGCGACGCTGCTGCACGACGCGGTCAGCCGCCAGCGCGAACTCGGCCGCCCCGTCGAGTTGACCGTCGACGAAGGCGCAGCCCTTGCTCAGGTAGCGCTCAGCGCCGGCAATCTGCAGCGCCTGCTCGATAACCTGATCGACAACGCGCTGCAGCACGGGGCGCCGCCGGTCGAGGTACGACTGACGAGTGCCGGTCCACACAGCGTCACCCTGCGCGTCCGTGATCACGGTCCGGGAATCGCCGACGCCGATCGCCAGCGAGCGCTTGAGCCCTTCGCGCAGCTCGAACCGGCCCGCGCCACCGACGGCAGTTGCGGCCTCGGTCTGGCGATCGTCCGCCGGATCATCGCCGGTTGTGGTGGTGAGCTGCTGCTCGAGCAAGCGCCCGGCGGTGGTCTGGAAGTTGTCGTGCGCTTGCCGGCCGGCTGACCCCTCGCCAGCCGGGCCACCAGGCACGGCTGGCGGTGAGCCGGATCAGATGATCACGAAGTCGACGTTGGTCAGCGCCAGTCCGCTGCTCAGGGTAGCGAACTGCACCGCCACGGCTGCACCACTGCCATCGACATCGTAGGAGAGCGCTCCGGAGGCGTTGTCGTAAAGCACGAAATCGTCGGCGTCGGCAGCGGCACTGGCGCTGCCGGCTCCCGAATGAAACCATCCGGCCACCAGGGTGCCCTTCGCCGTCAGTGATGTGAAGACGGCCTTCTGCAATTCAATGGTGTCATCGGGCACGCTGAAGCCGGTGATCGTGTCGACGTTGGTCGAGGCGTTGAGCAAACTGTCGAAGCGGATGGTGTCGTTGCCCAACCCACCAGCGAGCGTGTCATTGCCCGTGCCCCCATCCAGCGTGTCATTGCCCTGACCGCCGTGCAGCCAATCGTTGCCCGCGTCGCCCAACAGTTGGTCATGATCCTGGTTGCCGTAGAGCCAATCATCACCGTCGCCGCCGTTCAGCGTGTCATTGCCGTAGCCACCGGAAAGGTTGTCGTTACCCAAGCCACCTGCCAGCGTGTCACTGCCGGTGCCCCCAGCCAGCGTGTCGTTGCCCTGACCGCCGTGCAGCCAGTCGTCGCCCGCATCGCCAGACAGTTGATCAGCGTCCTGGTTGCCGTATAGCCAGTCCGCACCCTCGCCGCCGCTCCCGACGTCGTTGCCATAGCCACCGTAAAGGGTGTCGACGCCCAAACCGCCATTGAGGGTATCGCTTCCGGCGAGTCCGTACATCAGATCATCAGTGTAGGTGCCAGCGAGATTTTCGTTGCCGGACGTGCCATCGATCCGTGAGATCACACTCAGGCTGAACCACGCGGAGACGCTGGCTCCGCTGCCGTCGCTCGCTGACACCTCGATGTCCACCATTCCGGCGTTGGCGAGCCCTGGGGTGCCACTGAACGTCCCCGTGGCGGCATCGAAAACGAGCCAGCCCGGCAAGGCGGCACCTCCTGCACTGGTCGCGCTCAGGGCGAGCGTATCGCCCGGGTCAACATCATGGAAGGTGTCGGCCGGGAGGGCAAAAGTGAAGGCGGCGTTGCACGCCGCGCTCTGGTCAGCCAGCGCATTGAGCAAGGCCGGGGCATGGTTCGCCGGAATCGCGAACAATTGGCTGCCCGGAGTCTCTCCGCCCTGGCCGTCGGCGACCGTATAGGTCAACTCCACGGGGCCGCTGAAGCCTTGCTGTGGCGTGAAGGTCCAGGTTCCGTCGGCATGGTCTTGCAGCGTACCACCGTTGCTGCCGCTCAGCCCGACCACCGACAGCGCGTCGCCATCCGGATCGCTGAATCCTGCCAGCAAAGCGGTGGCCGTGATCAGGTAAGGCATGCCGCCCAAGCCATCGGGCAAGGTTGCCGTGGCCGAACCGGTGGGCGCCTGGTTGACATGGACACTCAGATCGGCGATCGACGTTGAATCGATACCGGTCTGAATACTCAGCAGATCCTGCCATTCCTGTTCGATAACGCTAACCGCGCCGCCATCGGCCAGGGCTTCGGACATCGATGCGTTGCGATCGAAGATCTCGCGCAGCGGCTGCGGATAGTCGTTCTTGTCGCTGATTCCCGTGATATCGACACCAAGAATGGTTGCCAGATCATCCGCATTGGCGAGATCGAATTGCTGGCCATTCTCGGCGGCATTCAGAATGGCCAGGGTCAAGGACACGCCCGTGTCATCGTCGGAAAGCGAAGTCACTATCGCCACCTGCACCGCCACTTTCTCGAACGCAAGCGCCACGGGGTCGCTCGGATTGCCTTGCAGAACCGACCAGGCATCGTAATGCTGCAGGTTGACCGCAGCGTCGATTGCCAATACCTGCTTGAGGTAACTGCTTGCCAGATTGGGCGAGATGCCCAATTCTATGGCGTTCTGCACCAGCGTCGTCAGGGGATTCATCGTGCTTGCCCCGAGTGGTGCTTTGAGTTGCAGCAGCGTGACCACGAGATCGCCGCTATGGGCATCGAGAATGGCTTTCGCCGGACTCGTCGGATTTTCCGCGGTCGCGGCATTGTCGAGATAGCTGGCGACGACTCGAATCTGCGTTCCGGCATCCCCCACTGCCACGGTGTAGGTCGCGCCGTTGGCACCGGCAATGTCGGTCCAGTTGCCTCCATCGAGCAACTGCCATTGAAAGTCAACCGAGGCCGGTACGCCGTCCAGATCATTGACGCTGGCGGTGAGACTGGCGCCCACGGCGCCGGTGCCGGAGATGAGGACCGTTCCCGGGTGGTTGACCGGATCACCACCCGGCGTGACTACCGGAATCAAGCCGTCCGGGCTCAACAGGAAGAGCCCATCGCTGAACTGGACCC
>WBZT01000154.1_pt1 | contig 13149 bp, 10 predicted proteins | sample 5204241 | NCBI WGS metagenome assembly WBZT01 (sample SAMN12344358, study PRJNA552823) | activated sludge metagenome | biome: Activated sludge suspended growth; feature: Nitrification reactor; material: Wastewater; isolation source: activated sludge from nitrification reactor of wastewater... | reverse complement strand
ATGCCGAAGCGAATGGCCACGGCACAATCCGAGGCCAGCGCCTGGGTATTTTCAGTCAACGGCTTAACCGCGTGGCCCTCCTGCAAAGCGGCTTCTGCCAGCCCGTCCAGGCCGGCCACAAAAGCCTGCACCCCCGCATCCGGCTTCTGCGCCTCGGGCCAGACGACCATGCGTCGCCAGGTGGCATTCTCACCCGCCGTCTTGCGCAACAGCACACCCACCTGCGCGCCGCACAGCAGACTCATGGCCTCGATCAGGCTGTTCCAAAATGTCGCCGGCGAACCGTTGTAGCGCCGCAACTGTTCGAGCTTGCTCACGGCCCGGGCAAATGCCTCGGCCTGATTCTTGGGTTCGCGTGACATGATGGGGAGATATTAACGGCTTCCACGCTGGCGGACCGGCACGATGCCGGTCGCCGGCTGGCGGTTCATTCGAGCTGGATTCGACCGGCGACGCCGGGATGAATTTTTCCCTCCGCGTTATCAAACAACACTTTCACCCGTTGCAGCCCGCTCGCCGGGTCCACCACCGGGGCGAGATAAACAATCGCACCCTCGACCGGCACAACCGACGCGGCGGATTCGATCTCCAGCTTCACCTTCTGGCCGGACTTGAGCCGGCCCGCGAGCTTCGCGTCAATGTTGCTCGTGAAATAGCATTGGCGCGTATCCACCACGCGCAACAACGGCTGATACGCCTGGCAGGCCTCCCCGGCATCGCGCCCGAGTTCGACAATCACGCCGTCGCAGGATGAAGTCACGCTGCGCTTGCGCAGTTGCTCGATGGCCATCTCGTGTTCGGTGCGAGCGATGCGGAATTCCGTCTCCGCCTTGTCGAGGTCGTCCTTCTTCACGGAAATGCTGCTCCTGGCCGCGAGCGTTTGCAGCGCGTCCAACTCCGACTTGCGGCTGTCGAGCGCGGCTTTGCGGCGCTCGACCTCGAGTTCCTCCGTCCGGCGATCCAATTCCAGAATCACGTCGTTAGTCTTTACCGTGTCGCCTTCCTTGAAGCGCACGCGGCTGACGATGCCCGGCACGGACGCGCTCAACACGACATCCGCAACGGGTTCGGTGATGCCCGTCGCGTAAGTGCCCGCCGCGCCCGCGCGAGGGGAGAAGCCGCCGCAGCCCAGCAGCAGGAGCACGCCGGCGAGGCAGCGCCGCGCAGCAAGCCAGCCGCGCGGGTTCACGGGATGGGGCCGGCCAGGGATTCGTGTCGTTGTCATTGGTCAGGTTGGTTGAAAGGGGGCGGCCCGAAAATCTTCGCCAGCGCGTGCGGCGTAATCAAGGTTTGGGTTGATCCTGCCGGCGGAGTTCTTCGATCTTCTGGCGCACGGCGTCGCGCAATTTGTCTTCCATTGGCGTTTCCACGCGCACCGGCGGCGGATTGGTGTCGAGCCAGTTGGTGCGGAGCGCCTCCAGCGCGCGGCGCGCGGCGCGCTGGGCCGGCGTGTCGAAGGCGTGTTCGCCCAGCGCCTTGACGTGATAGGCGCGCTGCACCTGCTGGATGAAATCCTGATACTCGGCGTCGGTCAACCGGCCGTGGCGCGCCAGTTGAGCGGTCAACGTCTGCAACTCGGTTTGCGTGAGATCGAAATGATACTTCTTCAGGATCGCACCCTGGATCAACTCCAGTTCCAGCACCGCGCGCTGAAATTGCACGCGGGCCGTGGCCGCGGAATTCCGGGCGTCCAGCAGGTTGGCCTCGATGTCCAGCAGCTTGCGGCTTTCGATCCGGCCCACCTCCAGTTGCGCCAGCGCGGAGTCGAGCAATTGCCGGTAGAATTCGACCACGGTCTGATAACTTTGGGACGAGTTACGCGCGCTACGGACTTTTTGCAGCGCGGTGTTGATCGCGCTGGTGATGGCCGTTTCGATTTCCTGCATGCCCACCTTGGCCTCCTGACAGCGAATATAGGCAGCCCTCAACTCATTGCGGGCCCGAATGTCGCCGCCCAGGGGCACACGCAATTCCGCGCCGATGGACCACGACGGGAAGCCGGCGTTTTCGATGTCGTCCCATGACGCTCCGGGCGTTTCTCCCAGTCCGTTGACACCGAAGCTGCCCTTGAGGTTGAGTTCCGGCAGCCGCTGGCTGCGCGCGTAGGCCAGTCGGACGTTTTCCTGCGCCAACTTGAGTTGCTGGCTGAGGTAATCCGGGTTGACGCTCCGCGCCGCCCGCCAGACCTCGAGGAAATTGAACTGCTCGCCGCTCATGCGCGGCTCGTCCCCGGCACGAATCTGCCGGTTGGTTTCGAGAATCGTCGAGGAGGCGAGCGCCAGCACCTTGTTCACCGACTCGAACAATTTCTGCTCGGCCTCGCCCAGCTTGGACCGGCGCAGCGCCAGCCCGGCCTCGGCTTCCATCACGTCCAGTTCCGAGCCGCGGCCGGCTTCGCGGCGGGCCCGGTTGTCCGTGAGAATTTTCGCCGCCGTCGCCACGGAGTCATTGAAAAACCGGACCTGCTCCTGCGCCAGGTACAATTCCCAATACGAAGCCACCGCGGTCGAAACCATCACCATCATCTGCCGCCGGTAATCCTGATACGCCAGATCGGACGAGAGACTGGCCACGCGAATGCCCGCAAGGGTGGCGGAGCGCCACGCGCCTTTGAGCAGGGGCTGCTCGACATTCACGCCGAAGAAAGTCTGGTATTCCTCGTTGGAGCGCACCAGCGAGGAAAACGACGAAAGCTTCAGGTTGTTGTCCAGGTCCCGGAGCGTGTAACCCAGCCGCACTTTGGCGCCGCTGGGCACAAGGCCTTCGATGCCGCCTTCGTAGATGTAGTTCTTCTCCCGGAACACGTTCAAGTCGGACTGATTGTTGCGTTGCTCGGCGGTGTTCTCGCGTTCGTTCACCTGGTACGTGGCGCTGGAAAAGAAGGCCGGTTCGAACATGCCGTGCTCGGCGGCCAGCCGGCGCCGATTGAACTCCACCTCCAAAATTTTCGTCTGGATGCTCTCGTTTTTCTCGACCACGCGCTTGATGAAATCTTCCAGCGAAAGATCAAGTGGAGGCAGGGAATTGGTGGATTGCGCCAATCCAGAAATGGTCATCGCAACCAGCAGGAGCAGACACACCGTCCCCTGCTGGATCCCGGAAAGGAATTTGACACCCGGCAACTTCATCTGGGTCATGACGCGAATCTTTTAACGAATGCGTCGGAGCAAATACAGAGGGAAATTGCATTTTCACCCTCGCGGGCTAACAGTGCGGAAGAACTTCCGTAATTATGCGGTCAAGCGCGCGAGCGCGTGCGCCAGCACGGTCACACCACAACGGATTTGCTCCGGCGAAGAAAATTCATCCGGACGATGGCTAACGCCGCCGCGGCACGGAACGAAGATCATCGTCGTCGGGCAAACCTGCGCCATGAACAGCGAATCGTGGTACGCCCGGCTGATCATCCGGCGATTTGCATAGCCGAGGTCCTGGCACACCGCCGTCACCGTCGCTACCAACGGCGCATCGCAAACCGCCGGCGCGTCGGCATGCAAACGTTGCAATTGAAAAGCCACGCCACGCCGCGCGCAAATCTCCGGCACCGTTCGCTCGATGCGTTCCAGTGCGGCGTCGCGCGAACTCAATTGCGTATCGCGCAAATCAATCTCCAGGTGCGCCCGGCATGGCACGCTATTCACGGCGCCCGGTTCGATGCGGAACACTCCCGTCGTCGCCACCGTGTCGGCGCTACCGCTCGCCTTCGCCGCCTGCTCGACGGCCAGCGCGATCTCCGCCCCAGCCAGCAACGCGTCGTGCCGCTCCGGCATCAGCACCGCGCCCGCGTGCCCGCCCACACCGGTGAGTTCGAGGTGTAGCGTGCTGGGCGCGGCAATTTTTTCAACCACACCGATGGCAACGTTTTCCCGCTCCAGAATCGGGCCCTGTTCAATGTGCAGTTCCACGAAACCCGCATAAGCAGCGCGCGCCAGTTGGACCGACTCCAATTCGCCAGCGCACCCGCCCTGCTCCCGCCAGTAATTCAGGTCGTGGCCTGCGGAATCGCGCAGTTTCACGGCGGCTGCCGGCGGGAGCGCTCCCGCAAGCATCCGGCTGCCCAGACAACCGATCCCAAAGCGCGTCGGCTCCTCGGCGGTGAAAACAATCAACTCCAGCGAGCGGCGCGGTTGAAAGCCGGCAGATTTCAACGCGCGCATGGCCTCCAGCGCTCCCAGCACGCCGACCACGCCGTCATAACGACCGGCGTTGGGAATGGCGTCAATATGCGAACCCGTCGCGATGGGCGGCAGTTGCGGCTCCCGGCCCGCCCAGCGTGCGAAGATGTTTCCGACCGCGTCTTCGCGCAATTCAAGCTGAAGCTCGCGCGCGAGTTGCCTGACGAATTCGCGGCCCTCGCGGTCGGCGGGAGAGAACAACACGCGCGTCACCACGGGCGGCGGAGCTTCGGAGATGGCCGCCAGCGCATCAATCTGGCGTTGCAGACGCTGCTCGTGGATTTCGAGCGGTGGCACGGAGGGAATTCAGCGGCGCGCCTTGCGGGTCCTGGCCTTCGTGAAGCGGGCCAGTTGCGCGCGCAGCCGGGCGATCTCCGCCCGCGCCCGGGCGAGTTCGGTGCATTGCTGGATGCCGTTCGCCCGGGCGGCGGACAGCTCGCGGGCATGCCGGCGCAGTTCGAGTTGCGACACGACATGATGCGCCAGCACGCGCAGCGCTTCCGCTTGTTGCGGTCGCAGCGTGCGCGCCTTCTGATCCAGCACGCACAGCGTGCCGAGCGCATAACCATCTGGCGTCACCAGCGGCGCGCCGGCGTAAAAGCGGATCTTCTGCGGCCCGGTCACGATCGGATTGTTCTTGAAGCGCTTGTCCTTGGTCGCATCCGGCACAATCAGCAGGTCCGGCTTCAGGATCGCGTGCGCGCAAAAAGAAACATCACGGGAGGTCTCGGCCACCGTCGTACCGACTTTGGCCTTGAACCACTGCCGGTCCTCATCCACCAGCGAGATGAGCGCGATGGGCGCCTCGCAGATATTCGCCGCCAGATCCGTGAGGTCGTCGAAGACCTCCTCAGGCACCGTGTCGAGGACGTCGTATTGCCACAGCACCTTGAGCCGGCGGGTTTCGTTCTTCGGTTTTTGCATCCTCATGGGCGACGACGAATCGCGGCCATCTTAGGTTTCAACCGTACGAATGCAATGCGTCTTTTCAGTTCCTTGACATCCGCCGGCACGCGCCGCAAGCTCGCCCTCAATTCATGAGCCGGACGCAATTCTGGATTCTCAACCTCGTCGGCGCGGTCGGCGCGGCCCTCGTGCTCGCCGCGGCCGCGGTCAGCCGGCTCAACGAACACGCCGGACGCGCGCTGAACGAAACACAGGAACAACTCAACCGCGCGCAGCAGATGCAAACCACGGCGCACAACCTCATCGTCCGCATCGCCCAGGCGGCGCAGTCCGAGGCCGCCTTGCGCGAGTTGCTCGCGAAGCACGACTTGAAAGTGGATTTGAACCCGGCGCCCCCCGCCGCCAACCCATGAACGCGCCCGCTGAATCCCGCCCGCCCTGCCATCCGTTTTGGATTTGCTGCGTCGTGTTTGCGGCGCTCGCCGTGGATGGCGGACTGAGGCTGGCGCGCGGATTGGAACAGCGCGAGCAGCTCGAAAAGCTGCGTTCCAACCAGGCGGCGGTGGCTGGACGCATGGCCGGCGCCGTGGCGCAACTGCCGCAACTCGAAACCAAGCTCCAGGCGCTCTCCATGGATTTGTTTGAACTGGGCCGGACCAACCCGGTGGCCGCCCAAATCGTCCGCGAGTTCAACATGGTCTGGACGCCCAAGGCGAACAGCCCCCCCGCGCCTGCGGCCACCAATCCAACCGCCGAAAAATCCCCCGCGCCATGACGCCCAAAACCCTCCTGCCTACGGTTCTGGCAGCGCTGTTTCTGCTGCCGGTTTGCGCTTTACGCGCCCAGAACGAACCCGCCGTCAAACCACCGGCGCTTGCGGCGGACGCCGCCACCAACAGCAACGCCGATTCGTTCCGCAGCCTGCTCCAACTCCAAGAGCAACTCCACGCCACGCAACTGGCCATTGAGCGTAATCGCCGCGAAGCCGCCGACGCCGCGACCCGCGCCACGGAGAACATGGCCGCGCGCCTGCAAACGCTCGAGCAATCCATCGCCGCGCAGCGGGAGAAGGATTTGAACCGGCTGGAACAGGCCACGCGGTTCATGGTGATGGTCGGCGGCGGTTGCGCCGCGGTGGGCTTCCTCGCCATGCTGCTCACGGCCTACCTGCAATGGCGCGCGGTGAACCGGCTCACGGAATTCTCGATGGTCACCTCCGCCTCGCTACGCGCGTTGCCGCCGATGGGCGCGGAAACCACCAGCGCGCTGGCGGCCCAGGCCGGCAGCCAGTTGCATTCGGCGCTCGACCAGATTGGCCGGCGCATTCACCAGCTCGAACATCCCAAACCGACCCCGGCGGAAACCACAAGCGTTTCCACCAGCGAGACCATCTCGGCCTCGACCTCGGCGGCCACCGTCGCCCAGACCGAACGGGTCGCGGCTCTCACGGCCCGGGGCCAGGCGCATCTGGATGTGGACGAAGCCGAGCCGGCGCTGGCGGCATTCAACGAAGCCCTCGCGATTGATTCCCGCCACGCCGAAGCCTTGGTGAAGAAAGGCGAGGCGCTCGAACGCCTGCGTCGCTCGGAGGAAGCGATTGCCTGTTACGACGCCGCCATCGCCACCGACGGTTCGCTCACCATCGCCTACCTGCACAAAGGCGGGTTGTTGAACCGGATGGACCGCTACGAAGAAGCGCTGAAGTGCTACGAACTCGCACTGCAAACCCAGGAGCGGACGAAGGACGAAGCGCGGTTCAATTAAGTTGAACCAGGCACGTTTCGCGACTGCTCGCGAGCGGCTCTCACCACAGAAAAGACTTCTGCTCACCGAGCAGTTGTTCGCCGTCCCACAGCGTCACGCGCCACGCGGTCACTTCGCCGAAGTTCTTGTAGTCGTCGCCGGCCAGCTTGAGCGCCGCCCAACCGGAAGTCTTGTGGCTGGGAGTGACTTCGCTTTCGAGTGAAGTCGAACGCGGCAGGTCGCCGTTGGCCGTGCCGCGCAATTCCACCTTCAGCTTGAGTCTGGCTTTCGCGGCCAAGGCACGCCACTGCACGTCGAAGCGCAACGCCGAACGCTGCTCGGGATGCTGGCGCAACTGCGCCTGGTAGGCGTCGCGGTCGTAAAGACTCGGCGAAAGTGTGTGGCGTCCCTTCAGGTCGAGGAAGTGCGGGAGCACCTTCACGACCTTGCCCGTCGCCGCCCCGGCGGAAAGAGCGGCCGTGAGCAGGAAAGTGAAAGCGACATAAATCAACAACCGGCGCATGAAGCGACGATAATCACGACGAGGGGAAACTCAAACAAGAATTCGAGTTTGAATGGTGAATGGACCAGTGGCGGGAACTCACCCGGCTGGATGAAATCGTTCAGGGTAATTCCGCCCGCACGCGATAGAAACCGTTGGTGGGCGAAATCGGCGGCGTGTCGGGCAGCAGCAGCAGGCCGCCCGTGCCGCGTTGTTCGGCGGCGCGACTGGTGAAGTCGCCGCCCAAGGCCGGGCTCGCTTCCAACCGGTAGTAGCGGTTCGTGTGCGTCGCCGGGAGGTAGAGCATCGCGGCATTCGCGCCGAGGGATTGCACGTTCAGCCGGAGTACGGAAGCGGGATTCTTCGGATCCGTGCCGGCAACGTATTCCTGGCGATCCGTCTGGCCGTCACCATCGAAATCAGAATTAGCCCCAGCCGCGGTCAGATTGGTGAAATAAGATCTCTCCCAAGCGTCCGCCAATCCGTCGTTGTCGAAATCCTGCGCGAGCGGGACGACGATGTTCTCCTGCAACGCGGGGAAGTCCGCCGAACGCACATTGATGACGAAGGCAGCGGGCTCGTTGGTGGTCAGAATAGTCACGCGCACGCGGAGGCGCAGGTCGAGTGCATTCGTGCCAGGATTGTAGGTCCAGCCGCCGGGCAACGAGGCGGTGACTTCCAAGCCGCCGCTGCTGTCGGCAAAGTAGCGCACCGCCCAATCCGTGACGTTGCCGGTCGGCCCGGTGACGAGCACCGCGCCGCCGAGGCCGGAAAAATCAGTGACGCGCAGAAAGAAATCGCGCGGGCTGTTGAAGGCGAGCGGTTGTTCGAGCGTGCTCTGGTTCGTGCCCACCGCACCGCCGCCGCGCCAGTTTCCGTTCGTGGCACGGGCCAGGGTGGCGTCGGGATTGAGAATGCCGGTGTCGTCGAAAAAGAGCTGGCCCGCCGCGAACCACGGTTCGCCCAGCAGATTCGTCGCGACGCTGGCCAGCGCGAGCCGCCGGCCATCGCCCGAGAACACCGGGCCGTAACTGTCCTGCGTGCCGGCGGTGCCGTTGCGCAGCGCGGAGAGATTTCGCGCCACCCCACCCGCGCGCGGCGCCAGAAAGACCTGTGAACCGTTGGTCGCGCCACAATCGCCACCCACCGTGAGCGCGAGGAACGAACCGCCCGGGCTGATGCGAGCGGCTTCGAGTTGCTGGCCAGCCGGCAGACCGAATGCGGAAGCGAGCAGCGGCACGCGCGTGCCCGTTTGCCGGTCGAGCAGAAACAGGTCGTTGGTGCCACCGGGCGAAAGCGTGCTGTCGTCCACGCGGAAGACCACGTAGCGCCCATCGTCACTGAGATTGGCGCCGTAACCCAAGCCATCGGATGTTTCAAAATCCGTGCGACCCGAGATCAACTCCAGGGTGTTCAGCGTGCGGTCGCGGAGGAAAATGTCCGGGAACTGGTTGGTATCGGTGAAGCCGAGGTTCGACGCGTACGACAGAAACAAAACGTACCGCGCATCGGGCGACAGGCCGAGCGCGAGGCTGTCCGCGTTGCCAAACTGGCCGCTGCCGCCGCGGCTCACGCATTCCACGGCGCCGCTCTGCCGGTCGCGCAGGAACACGTCGAGACAGCCATTCGTGTCGCCGAACACTGCGTCGGGCGCAATGCTTTGAAACAGCACGTAACGACCATCCTGGCTGAGCCGCGGGTTTTCCGAACCGCGCGTGAGTTGATTTCCCACCAATCCCAAGCTCACCCGCTCCACCGTGCCCGACGTGAGGTTCTTCACGAAGATGTCGGAAACATCGTTGCCGTCCGAACCGATCAGATTGTCGGCATCCGACTCGAACGCGAGATCGCCGCCAGTTCGCGCGAGCGACGGGCTGAGGCTGCGGGCGTTGGCCGGCGAGCCGTCGGCGGCCGCGCTGCTCAGCGACACGACGCCCGAGTTCACGTCCAACACGAATACGTCGTCGGAATAATTCGCGTCTCCGGTGGTGAGATGGTCGGACGCGGAAACGAATGCGAGCCGGTCCCCGTTGCCATCCAGCGTCGGGCCATAAGCCTCGCGCGTGGCGGGGTCGCCACTGGCCGCGCGGCTGGCCAGGCGCAAGCCGGGAGGACTCAGGCTGTGCGTCGCCTCGGCTTGGACGGCATCCAGGTTCGTCGTGCTGCCGTTGACGCGGCAGGTCAATTGGACCGTACCCCGGCTTTCCGCGAACGCATTCGTGCGCGTGAGGTTAAGCCGGACGAAATAGCTCGCGCCAGCGGCGAGCGCTCCGGAGCTTTGCGTGCCGGCGAGGATGGCGCTGGTGATGTCGCTGTTGTTCGTGGTCAGCGCGGTGAGTTGCCACCCCGGCGAAACCGAGGCACGCAACTGGAAGGTCGTGGCCGCGAGGCCGGAGTTGAATAACTGCGCCTCGGCCCGCGCGATGCCGTTGGTTTCGGCGGAGGCGTTGACGCGCTGCGACGCGAGCGGATGAATGATGCCCGTGCCGACGTAATTCGTGTCGCCAGCCGCACGGATGCGCAAATCGCCCAGTTGCGTTCCGCGCCGCCACTCAATGACGTCAATCAGGTTGTTGCCGTCGGGCGCGACGAGATTATTGGCCCACGAACAAAACACAATCCACTCGCCCGTGGCGCTGATGGACGGATAGTAGCTCACATCGTCCGCCGCAAAGCCGCCATCGTTCAGCGCGGTGACATTCTGGATGCCCGTCAACCGATCCCAGACGAAGCTGCGTTCGACGCGCGGGTCGTGAAAGGGCGGAAGTTGATCGCTGTCCGTGCTGAGCATGACGAACCGGCCATCGTGACTGACATCGAAGACGTGGTTGGTTGCCCGCAATGGCTGGCCCTGGGCATCGAGGGAGACTTGCAGCAACTGGCCGTTGCTCCGGTTGTGCAGATAATTTTGCGCGACGTTGTTCGTGGGTGTCAGGCCGAGGTTGGTGGCGAGCGAGTAGAAGGCGACATAGTTGCCGTCGCCGCTGAAGATCGGATAGAGGCTGTCGCGATTGGCCTGCTGATTGCCCGTGCTGCGGCTCACGCGCGTGGTCGAGGAGTTGTTGCGGTCAAAGACGTGGATGTCCGCCGAGTTGTTGCCGTCGCCCGTGACCAGATTGTCGGCCCAGGAGTGGTAGGCCACGTAGCGGCCATCACCGCTGATGGAAGGCGAATCACTCCAGTCGTTGGCGAACGTGGACGGCGATTTGAAGTTGATGATCTGAACGGAATTGTTCGAGCGCCGCCAGACGTAGATGTCACGGATCGAGCCGCCGAAGCCGTCGTCAACCTCCGCGGCAAAGGCGACGTAGCCGCCGTCGTCGCTGATGGAAGGCGAGTCAGCGTCAAAGGTGAAAGCTTGGGCCGAGGGATCGAAACTGATCAGGCTGAGGGCGCGGGTGGCGCGCGTCCACACGAACACATCGCGCGCGCCGTCTGTGTCACCGGAAACCAGATTGCCCGCGGCGCTGGCGAACGCCACGTAGCTGCCGTCGCGGCTGATAACAGGCGTTTCGCAATCGGCATTCGCCCCCACGGCGCCCAAAGTCTGGCTCACGCGCACGGTCGTGTTGGAAACGGTGTCGCGCAGAAACACGTCGAGGAAATCGCCCGTGTCGCCGGCGACGAGATTCGTCGCGTACGAGAGAAAGACGACGAAGCGCCCGTCCTCGCTGACCGAACTGCCGAGGTAGCCGGTGAAACTGGAGTCCAGTCCCAGGCGACCGTTATTCGCGCGGCTGACGATGCGGCGCGGGCTGTTCGTGAGCGCGACATTCGGCGGATCGTTGGTCGGCGCCGACGCGCCAGTGTTCAGAAACGCCATTGCCTTGGCGACGTTGAGCCGGCCACCGGTGGCGGTACGATTGGTCCACGCCGGCACGGCATCCACCTGATTGAGCAGCACCGCGCGCAACTCCGCCAGTGTCAGCGTGGGCCGGCGGCTCAGCAGCAACGCCGCCGCGCCGGTCACGTGCGGGGTGGCCATCGAAGTGCCGGAGGCCAGTTCGTAACTGTGCCCCCGGCCCCAGGCGCTGTAAATGCCCAGGCCCGGCGCCGCGAGGTGAACCGTGCGCCGGCCAAAATTACTGAAGGAGGCGACTTGATCGCACGCGTCCGACGCGGCAACCGCGAGCACGCCCGGCGTGTCGTAGGCGTTCGGGTAGGAAGGCAGAATGTCGGTGTCCTCCGCGTCGTTGCCAGCGGCGCAGACACTGAGGATGCCGGCGTCCGCGCAGGCGAGAATGGCCTCGTAAATTGCGAGGCTGGGAAAATGGCCACCCCAACTGTTGTTGATGAGCCGCACGTTCACACCGCGGGATTTTTGGGTTCGCACGTACTCGAACGCCCGCACGATGTCGGTGGTCAACGCGCCGTTGTCGGCGGACAGAATGCGGATCGGCATCACGCGGCAGCCGTAGGCCACGCCGGCCATGCCGATCGCATTGTTGCCGGCGGCGGCAATGATACCCGCCACGTGGCTGCCATGCCCGGCATCGTCCGTGGGGTCGCCATCGTTCTCCACGAAATCCGCGCCCCGTACGTCGTCCACCACGCCATCGTTGTCGTCGTCCAGGCCGTTGTTGGGAATCTCGGCGGTGTTGGTCCACAGCACGGGGATCAAGTCGGGATGGTTCAGATTGATGCCGGTGTCGAGAATGGCGACGACGATGTTGGGATTGCCATTCGTCGTGTCCCAGGCCGCGGGCGCGCCGATCTGCGTCAGGCCGTATTGGCGGGGGAAAAGCCGGTCGTTCACGGGGACCAGCGCCTGATAGCGGTGATTCAGTTCCACATGCGCCACGGCAGGATCGTTCCGCACTCGTTCGACCCACGCTCGGGCATCCGCATCGGCGGGCAAAGCCGCGACATCCCAGCCGGGCAGTCCGACCGGTCGGCGATACTCCGCGCCGAGCCGGGTAGCTTCCGCCATCGCGGGATTTCCGGCGACACGCGCCTGAGCGCCGGCGGGCCATCGCCATTTGATGAGCACCTCGGGTTGCGCGGCGTTCACGCCGGCGACGCTGAAAGCGAGCGCGAGCAACGCGGCGGGTAAAAGAAAACGAGTCTGGTTCTTCGGCGTGATCATGGCTGGGTGATCTCCCGGAGTTACTGATGGCCTGAAACCGGCAATTATTCAACGGCCCGATCGCGGCGGGGCGTTCGTCAACGGCAGCTTGTCGCCCGACTGCTTGCCCGCCGGTTTGTACACGCCGGGTTTCAGTTCCTTCAGCGGGTCGCGGTTGATCCGCCCCATGATCAGCGGATAAACGACGAAAATCGCGACGAGGAGCAAGACGACCGCACCAGCCAGCGCCGCGATGCGCCAGTTCAACTTTGAGAGTTGGAGTGTAAGGAAGTCGAGCACGCCGCGCGGTTCATCGGAGAGCCGGGGCGGCTCGGCGAACTTCTCGGTCTTGCGCAATTCACCGTCCAGATCGGCCATCACCTGTTTCACGTCGAGCTTCAACAGCGTGGCGTAGCTCCGCACAAAACCCTTGATATAGACCGGCGCCATGAACACATCAAAGTTGCCCTCCTCCAGCGCACGAAGGTGGTCGGTGCGAATCTTGGTGATGTCCGCGACCTGATGCACCGTGAGGTTCTGAGTTTCACGGGCGGTGCGGAGTTGCTCGGCGACGGTGGCCATTCGGGAAATTAAGCGGGAAGCGGGCGGAAGTTCCAAGCCTCAAGTTCTGATACCCGTTCTAGTTTGTAACTGCACTATTCTGCGTTGCGGTAGCGTTTACCTGTTCGATAAGCCAGGGGTGTGAAACCAACCTTCGCACGCGTTCGGCACTTTGGTAGATCGGGCGCAACTCTTCG
>WBZT01002371.1_pt1 | contig 13154 bp, 13 predicted proteins | sample 5204241 | NCBI WGS metagenome assembly WBZT01 (sample SAMN12344358, study PRJNA552823) | activated sludge metagenome | biome: Activated sludge suspended growth; feature: Nitrification reactor; material: Wastewater; isolation source: activated sludge from nitrification reactor of wastewater... | reverse complement strand
GCCTGGATCGTCTTGGAGTTAATTTCATAACTTCGCTGAGCGATGATCATGTTGACCATTTCTTCCGCCAAATTGACGTTGGAACTTTCCAAGAACCCCTGCTGCAACGTACCGAAGCCGGTGGAGAAGCCGCCGGTTCCCTGCTGCGCCGGGCCTGAGGCGAAACTGTCCAGGAACAGATTGCTGCCCATCGCAACCAGGCCGGATGGATTGTCGAAACGCACGAGCTGAATCTGGCCTACCTGTGAGGCCTGCGTCACGCCGGGAAGCAGCACGGAGACGGTGCCGTCCTGGCCGATGTCGATCTTCAAGGCGCCGGACGGGATCGTGATCACGGGAGTGAGCTGATCGCCGTCGCCGGTCACGAGGTTGCCGACGTTATCGCGTTTGAACGAACCATTGCGGGTATACATGATCGTGCCATCCGGTCTGGCCACTTGGAAGAAGCCGGCTCCGTCGATGGCCAGATCGAGATCGTTGCTCGTCTGTCGCATGTTGCCCTGCATCCACTCCTTGGCCACCGTGATGGGGCGGACGCCGCCGCCGACCTGGACGCCGACGGGAAACACACCGACGTTCGAGGCATTCGTGCCGGGCAACCGCTGGATTTGATACAGCAGGTCGCCGAATTCCGCCCGACTGCGCTTGAACGCGTTGGTGTTGACGTTCGCAAGGTTGTTGGCGATGGTGTCGACGTTGAGTTGCTGAGCCGTCATGCCCGTCGCCGCGGTCCACATCGCACGAATCATAACACCCTCCTCTTACACCCGACCGAGATCCTGAATAGCCGTTTCCGTCATACGATCGAGTGTTTGAATCAGCTTCTGCGCCGACTCATAACTCCGCATGCCCTGAATCATCTTCACCATTTCGGTCAACGAATTGACGTTGGATTCCTCGATATGCCCCGGCTGAAGCCGTGGCTTCGCCACAGTGGTCGGTTTGCCACCGACGAACAGACCTTCCGCGTACTTCTGCGGCATGTCGGATTCCGGAAATTCGACCACCTTAATGTTACCGATCGTGTTGCCGTCGACCTGAATCGCGCCTTCGGTGTTGATCTGGATGTTGCCGGGCGGAACCCTGATCTCACCCTTGGTGCCCATCACAGGCTGTCCGAGATTCGTCACGAGTCGGCGCTGGCCGTCGAGGGAGAAGATGCCATTGCGGGTATATCCGACCCCGTTGGGAGTCTTGACCTCAAAAAACCCATCCGTCTGGATGGCGACATCGAGTGGGTTGCCGGTGATGCGGATGCGACCCGGCTCAAACGTGGTGCGCACACCATGCGCTTCGGCAAACACCCGTTCGCTCGGACCGGGCGGGCGTGTGGAGATCGTCGACACGATTCCCTGTACGGAGCCGCCCATGCCGACCGAACTCGCGCGGGCAAAGAGTCCACGGAACCCCTGCTGGTCTTGTTTGAAACCGGCCGTATTGACGTTCGCCAAATTGTTGGCGAACACCTGCAGTTGCTTTTCTTGAGCCACTGCGCCGGAAAGAATGGGATAGATCGCTCGATTCATGTATTACTGTCCTACCTTCCTCATGCTCCACCGGGAGAGATAGCAATGCACATGCCATCTCCACCAGGCGCTCGCCGCAAGACGGACGCGCTGGGTATCTGAAATAAAATGTGAACGATTGCCGATAGATGCGCGTGGAGTCTGAGCGAAAGACACAGGAAGAGTTCGTGCGTCCTTCAGCAAAGGCCGTCAAAGACACACGATGCGTGGAAGTCTTTGCCGATGACTAGGAAAGTCCTGCCTACGAATGCGGATGAGAGGGAGACATGTTAGGCGGCAAGTGTGGAGGTCGGATCGGCGACCGACGCCTCAGCGACAACGGCAGTCCCGATCAGGCTGCCGCCTTCCACACGCGCTCGTTCCAACGCGTGAACCGCGGCATCAATCAACGCCTGGGCATCGGTTCCGTCACGACCGGACAAGCCGATGCCGATACGGCTGCTGAGCAGTAACTCGTGGCGATCGAGGGTGACCGGATGAGCGATCGTGGCCTGCATTTTCTTCGCAATCGCGAAGACCTCCTCCGGCGTCGTCACATCCTCCAACAGAACCGCGAACCGCGCTTCCGCAAGCCTCGCGACCACGTCGGTCGTCCTTAACGCGCTTTTCACGCGTGCGGCCTGCACACGGTACATCAGATTCCGGTTGAGCATGGCATAGGCATCGGTTTCCGACGTAAGGTGCTCAAGGTCAATCACCAGAACGGCTGCCTGCCCTGCTTCCTGCCGAGCCCGGATCAACGCCTGCTTCACAAGGGAGAGGAACAAGCGAGACATCGGCAACCCCGTCACCGCGTCGTACGTATGCACCGCGCCGATCAAGGAAATCGGCGCCGCCGTATCCGAAGCGGATTCAGCCACGGGATTCCGCGTGCACCAGCTGGCCGCCCCGAACACCACCAGAGAAAAGACCAGCCCCACCATGACCATGAGTGGATAGGCGGTCAAGGCCGAGAGGGTGAGGAGCCCCACGGAGGCGGTCCAATACAATCCTCCCGCCATAAACAGAAGACAGGCCACGACGCCGAATCTGGCGGCCTCATTGGACCCTGAATGGCTGAGAGAGTCCGAGCACCAAGACCGGTGGACGGACGTCGATCCGTTGGCGTCTCGGCTGTCGGTTGATACGGATGGGGGCACGCTCATAGGCGCAGGCACACAGGATTGATAGATGATGGACCACAGGGTCTAGACGGTATCGGAGGAGTCGTGAGGAAACTGTAGGAAGGACTGCCGCTGCGAGGCTCTCAAGGCGGAGCCCGAAACAACAGACAGTAACGGGAACCGGTATTTACGTGGGCCTGCTAGACATCGACCGGTTCAAGCCTGGCCTTGAGATGGAGAATGGCTTTCGAATGGATCTGACAGACTCGTGATTCGGTCACCTTCAGCGCCTGTCCGATCTCTTTCATGGTCAGTTCCTCGAAGTAGTAGAGAGACAAGACGAGTCGCTCCTTTTCAGGCAGATCCTGAATCGCGGTCTCAAGCACGTGACGGGCCCGCTCGCTCACCAGCATGGACAGCGGATCCGGCTGATTAGAGTCTGTCAGCATGCTGATAATCTTGTGCCCGTCCGCATCTTGGACGCCCAAGTCGTCGAGACTGATGACGACCGCTCCCCGTGACCGGGTCAAGAATTCATCCAGCTCGTCTTGCGACATCTTCAACTCGTGTCCGACTTCCTGATCTGTCGGCGGACGACCCAGCCGATGGAGGAGCTCGGAATAGGTTTTCTGCAGGAGGGTGATGCGTTCATGGACGGAACGTGGAATCCAATCCATGGAGCGGATTTCGTCGAGCATGGCGCCTCGGATCCGGAATTCCGCATAGGTTTTGAATTTGGCCTCGCGGGTCGGATCGTACTTGTCCATCGCATCCATGAGCCCCATGATGCCGACGGACATCAAGTCTTCCGCGTCCATGTAAGCCGGTAAGCGAAAGGCTAATCGGTGGGCCATGGCTTTGACGACATGGGTAAACTCTTGAATAACCCGTTCGCGATCCGCCTCTTCGATGACTCGGCGCGGAGCGTTTCCGGGTGCAAGGGCTTTGCGAGCGTGCGTCATGCGAGACAATCCTTTCGCTCAGTGCGTCCGCAAGAGTTGTTGCCACAGGAACTGGACGGTTCCCTTGGGAAGCGCCGGTGGCGTCAATTGCGCCACCGCTTCCGTCAATTCTCGAAACGCGCGGCTGGCCGGAGCGTGGGGAAACAGATCAAGGACGGCCCGCTGTTGGGTGACCGCCATCGGCACATAGTCGTCTTGTGGAATCGCCCCCAGGTAGTCCAACGAGATGTGGAGAAAGCGGCTCACCGCCACTTCCAGCTTTCGGTAAATGCGGGCCGCATCCCGTGGCGACTTCACCATGTTCACGAGGACGTGAAACCGTCGCTCGCGGTATTGCCGCAGCAACACTTTCATCAACGCATAGGCATCGGTAAGAGACGTCGGTTCGGGCGATACCACCACCACGATCGATTGCGCCGCCGCCGCGAAATAGGTGACGGTGGAGGAGATCCCTGCGCCCGTATCGATCAAGAGAACATCCATCGTCGAGGCCATACGCTCCAACTCTTCCTGGAGGATGAGCTGTTGCGCTTCCGTGAGTACGGTCAATTGCGCGATTCCCGTGCTTGCGGGCAGCACAGTAATGCCATGCGGGCCGGTCAGCGCGATGTCTTCGAGCCGACAGGTCTTGGCGAGCACATGCTCCAGGGTGTATTTCGGCGTGAGCCCGAGCAGAATGTCGACATTCCCCAATCCGAGGTCGGCATCGAGCACCAGGACTTTTTTGCCGGATTGCGCCAACGCGATTGCGGTATTGGCCACCACATTGGTCTTTCCCACCCCGCCTTTGCCGCTGGTGACCGTGATCACCTGTGTTCTGGAGGGACCGACACTTTCGTCGCCGGCTCTCAATTGCGGATCCAGAATTCCCGGTTGCATCGCCATCGTCTCTCCCCTCTTCTTCGACTCGTGACTACCGCGAGTACGTCTTATTCCCCGGTGTGAGCGTCGATGGTGCCTGCGTCTCCCATGCAGTCTTGGTGCCACCACCGGGCGTCCGCACCTGTCCGCCCAGCAGGAGGTCCCCCAGGCGAGTCACCTGTGCCTGCATCAAGTCATCGGGGACCCGTTGCCCGGTTCCCCAGTACGACAGAGGAATGCCTGTGCGGTGCGTCGCCTCGAAAATTCCACCGTATCCGGTGGTTTCGTCCAGCTTGGTAAACAGCAGCCGCAGCGAGGGGACATCCACACATTGACTCGTGCTGACGACAAGGTCAGGCACGCGAGTGCCGGCGGCCAGCACCAAATGCACTTCCATGGGAAGTCCGCGATTCAGGAGGCCCCGCCAGCGCTGCGCGGTGATCGGTTCGTACGGGTTACATCCCGCCGTATCGATCAGAATGAGCTCCGCCTCCCGCGCCCGATCGATCGCCGCCTGGGCTTCATCGCAGGATGCCGCTACCGATAACTCCACGCCCAACACATCCGCATAGAGCCGTAGGTGCTCCACCGCAGCAGGCCGATAGGTATCCATGGTGATCAACGCCACGCTCCGCTGCTCGACGATGCCGAAATGCGTCGCCAATTTGGCGATCGTCGACGTTTTCCCGACACCGCTGGGGCCGACGAACAGGGCGATTTTCTGTTCACCGGCGGTGCTCAACAGAGGTCCCGCCGTGGTCACCCGATCGAGCAACACCGTGCGCAACAACTGCAGGGAGGAGTGGCGTTGCGACGCCCCCTGCTCCACTAACGTTTCCCGGAGCTCCCGCAGACAGGCTTCCGCCGTGGCATGCTCGACGCCTTGCGCGAGTAAGTCTTCATACACCCGCTGGAAGGACTGTACGGCCGTTCCTTGGGCTTGGGTGGGTGACATCGCCCCAGGATTCTGAGCATGACGTGGAGGCGTCAGCAGCGGATGATTGGTGTAGTTCGCCCGATCAGGCTTCTGCTCCATAGCGCCCTGGAGCGTTTTCCGGAAACGTGATTCTTCTGCCGGGACCGCCGGAGCCGACTGTGCCGCGGGACCGGCGTGGTCGGCGTCATCAAGCAGGGGTGCGGCGTCAGGGACGGACGCGTCATCCTCGATCGCCGCCATCACTTCGAGAACAGAGCCCCCCAATAAGCCGAACCCGTTGTCCCATGACCGCACTCGCTTCGTAGACAAAATGACGGCATCCGGCCCGAGCGTCTCCTTAATGGAGCGGATGGCCTCATGCATCGACGCGACGTGAAAGGTCCGTACCTTCATGCCAAGCTCCTCGTGTCACTGACTTCCAGATCGAGACGGACCGTCTCCATCGCCTGCAATCGTGTCACGCTGTCCACCTCGTTCAGCCCGAGAATGGGAACTGAGTGCAATATCCGATCCGTGAGCTTCCGGAGATGGCGCCTCAGCGAAGGTGAGCAGAGAATCACCGGTTGGTGCCCACGCCCGACCATCCGTTCGGCCGCTTGCTTTAATGCAGCGAGCAGTTTCTGTGCCACTAGTGGATCGGGCGCCCATTGGTTCCCCTGACCTGCAGCGTTTGCCTGATCGGCAAGCGAGCGATCCAAACGCGGATCGAGTCCGATGATCGGCAACGAGCCGTCCGGTGCGAGATATTGCTTCGTAATCGTCCGCCCGAGTGCCTGACGCACCACTTCGGTGAGAATATCGGGATCCTTCGTGGTCGCTGCATGATCGGCAATCGTTTCCAGAATCGTCCGTAGGTCACGAATCGGCACGCCTTCGCGCAGCAGATGCGACAACACGCGAACCAGGCTTCCCAGCGGAATCAGGTTGGGAATGACTTCCTCCACCAACTTGGGGTGGTTTTTTCCCAGTTGATCGAGCAACCCCTGCACTTCCTGCCGACCCAACAGTTCATGCGCATGCCGCTTGATGAGTTCGGAGAGATGGGTGGCAATGGCGGACCCGGGATCGACGACGGTATACCCGGCCATCTGCGCCTGTTCCCGTTGCTGTTCCGGCACCCAGAGCGCCGGAAGGCCGAAGGCCGGCTCCTTGGTCGGCAATCCATGAATGATGCCCCGTTGAGCCGTGCCCGGGTCGATGGCCAGGACATGTGCCGGCATGACTTCGGACTTGGCCAATTCGACACCTTTCAAGAGCGCCGCATACTCATTCGGCCGCAGTTGCAAATTGTCTCGAATATGAATCGGAGGCAGAACGAAACCCATCTGTTCGGCGAATTGTCGTCTCAAGCCTTTGATGCGCTCCAACAGCGCCCCGCCCTGCCCTCCGTCGACCAGCCCGATGAGGCCGTAGCCCACCTGCACTTCCATGAGATCCAACGGCACCACTTGCGTAGCGGCCTCTTCGGCTTTCGCCTGCGGCGTAGCCTGTTCAGGCAGCGCAGCGGCGGCTTTTTGCCGCTCGTTCAATTGAAACGCCATCCAACCGGTCAGACTGCCGAGCGCTAAGAACGCCAGATGCGGCAGGCCGGGGACCAGGCCCATGGCGAGAAGAATGCCGGAGGCAGTACCGATGGCCTTCGGCGAAATGAGGACCTGCCTGGTGACTTCGAACCCGAGATTCACTTCCGAGGCGGCGCGGGTGATCACGATACCGGCGGCCGTCGAGACGATGAGCGCCGGCACCTGCGCCACCAGGCCCTCGCCGACCGTCAGCAACGTGTAGGTTTGCGCGGCAGCGGAGAGGGTCATTCCCTGCTGAAGCACGCCGATCGTCAAGCCTCCCAGAATATTCACCAGCGTGATGACGACTGCCGCCACCGCATCTCCCCGCACGAACTTGCTCGAACCGTCCATCGCTCCGTAGAAATCCGCTTCCTGGGCGATTTCCTTTCGTCGTTGACGGGCCTCTTTGTCGTTGATCAGACCGGCATTCAAGTCGGCATCGATGGCCATTTGTTTTCCGGGCATCGCGTCCAAGGTGAACCGTGCGGCCACTTCCGCGACGCGCCCCGCACCCTTGGTAATAACGACGAAATTGATGATGACCAGGATCGTGAACACCACCAAGCCGACGGTGTAGTTACCTCCGACGACGAAATTGCCGAAGGCCCGGATGACCTCACCCGCTGCCGCCGCGCCTTCATTGCCGTGGAGGAGAATCAACCTCGTCGAGGCGATGTTCAGCGCCAGCCGAAGCAACGTCACCATGAGGAGAATCGACGGGAAGACGGAAAACTCCAACGGACGACGCACCTGCATCCCGACCAGAAGAATAATGATCGAGAGGGTGATGTTGAAACTCAGCAGCAGGTCCAGGAAAAACCGCGGGAGCGGGACGAGCATCACCATCAAAATGCCGACCACACCCACGGACATCAGAACATCCGGATGTTTGACCAGCGACGTACTGGGGATGGAGGTATTGTCGGATGCCATCGCGACTCCTAGGACACGGGATTATGCGGGCGGCAACTTGCCGCGCACGCGGTACACAAAGGCCAGAATCTCGGCCACCGCGCGGTACAGGTCCTCGGGCACTTCGCGGCCCACCTCGACCAGTTTGTACAGGGTCCGCGCAACCAATTTGTTTTCCACGATCATGACGCCGTGTTGACGAGCGATTTCCCGGATCTTTTCGGCGACGAATCCGGCGCCCTTGGCGACGACGACCGGTGCGCCGTTGGCCTTCGCATCGTATTTCAGCGCGACCGCCAGGTGGGTCGGGTTGGTGATGATCACATCGGCCGTGGGCACGGCCGCCATCATGCGCTTGCGGGACATTTCCCGTTGGGTGGTGCGGATCTTCGACTTGACCCCGGGATCTCCTTCCGCCGCCCGACTCTCTTCCTTGATTTCATCGCGCGACATCCGGAGATCCCGCTCCCATTGAAACCGCTGATACCCATAGTCTGCGGCACCGATCACCAACTCGGCGCCGCTCATGGTGAGCGCGGCTTTGATGGTCGCCCATCCCACCGTCGGCAGCAGGGACTCCATGCCGAATTGCGTCAGCGAAATGAACTCCTGCATGTCCTGCTTGATCGTGAGATAGCCGACACCGCCGATGGCCAGTATCTTGAGCCAGGATTTGATCAGTTCGACGATGGAGCGCGGGGAAAACAGGCGTGAGAAGCCGCCCATCGGGCTGATGCGCGACCAGTCCAGACTGAACCCGTCCTGTTTCCAGAACAACCCCGTTTGCATCAGATTGGCGCCCACGCCCACCACGGCAATACCGGCCACGACCGGGCCCAGCATCACAAACACCTCCACGCCGATCTGACGGAGAATCAGATGGAGATGATCGAGGCTGAGGGCCTGATGCGTCGCCTCCTCCATCGAACGAGAGAGCCACGCCTGCAGGCTGACGCGCAGCCCATTCAGGATGGCCGGCGTCATCCAGTACAATGCGCCGAAACCTCCCAGGAGCGCGACCGCCATGGCGGCATCGCGGCTGAGGGCGATCTGACCTTTCGCCCTCGCCTCGGATTTGCGTTTCGGAGTCGCTTTTTCTGTACGGTTTTGCGCGCTGTCAGCCATGGCCCAACGCTTTCAAGAGTCCGAGAATCGTTTCCACCAGCATCTCGAATTCTCTTTCGAACAAGGACAGTGTAAACGGGACCGCCAGACTCATCGCCAGCAGCCCTGCGCCGATCGTGACCGGAAAACTTTGCACAAACACGTTCATCTGCGGCACGGCTCGCCCCATGATGGCCAACACCGTATTCACAATCACGAGTGTCGCAAACACGGGGGCGGACATTTTCAGAGCCACCCGCAGCATGTTCTGCGCCAGGTGGATGATGTCCAATGCGATGCCCTCGGAGAGTTTCGCCCCGAAGGGCGGGACGAACTCGTAACTCATCCCGATCGCGTGCACCACCAACAGGTGCGCATTCAGAGAGAGAAACACCAAGGATCCGAGCGTGAGTTGGAATTGCGCGATGATCGGTGCGTTCTGATGGCTCATGGGGTCGATCATCTGGATCGCACTGAATCCCATTTGAGTGCCGATCATGTCGCCGGCGACTTGAAATCCGGAAAACAACAACCGCACCGCCAACCCGATCGTCAACCCGATCAAGAATTCGCTGCCGATACCGGCCACGGCCAGGACCGGATCCGCCGGCAGGCTCGGCAACTGAATAATCGGCGCCAAGACGAGTCCCAGCATCGTGACCAGACCGGCTTTGACCGGCATGGGGATCGTGCGGGTGTTCAGAATGGGGAAGACGCTGATGATGCCGGCAATCCGCACCAGCAGGACGGAGAAGGCCTGAAACTGCGGCAAGGCGAAATGCAGGGTCTGTGCGGCGTTCATGCGGCGGCTTTGTCTCAGTGAATCAGCGTCGGAATACTGGTGATGATATGAGTCATAAACGTGATCAAGACGCCCAGCATCCACGGAAGAAACAGGAGTGTTGCGGCAAACACCGCCAGCACCTTGGGCACAAACGTCAAGGTGGCTTCGTTGATCTGAGTCATGGCTTGGAACGTGCTGACGATGAGCCCCACAATCAGGCTGAGGCCCAGGATGGGCGCAGACACCAGCATGGTGGTTTCAATCGCCTGTCGTCCGATTTCGGTCACGGTTTCAATCGTCATCGTGGGTCGTCCTATTGGAAGCTTCTGACCATGGATCCGACGACGAGATACCAGCCGTCGGCCAACACAAAGAGGATCAGTTTGAACGGAAGCGAAATCATCACCGGCGGTAGGAGCATCATGCCCATGGACATCAGCACACTGGCGACCACCATATCCACGATCAGAAAGGGAATGTAGAGCAGAAATCCGATCTGAAACGAAATCCGCAATTCACTCAACACAAACGCCGGGATGATCACGTGGGTCGGCACGTCTTCCACCTGCGACGGTTTCGGCGCGTGTGAGAGTTCCAGAAAGAGTTCCAGATCCTTGTCGCGCATCTGCTTCAACATGAAACCGCGAATCGGTTGAATCCCTCGATTCCATGCTTCGTCGTACCCGATTTGTTCCGCGAGCAGGGGCTGGAGGGCATCCTTGTAAACTGTCTGCCCCACCGGCGCCATGACAAACATCGTCAGAAACAACGCCAGGCTGATCAACACCTGGTTGGGCGGCACCTGCTGGGTTCCCAAGGCTTGGCGAAGAAACGACAGCACAATCACCATGCGAGTAAACGACGTCACCATAATGAACAAGGCCGGCGCCAACGAGAGGACGGTGAGAAGCGCGAGGATTTGGAGCACGACGGCGGTTTGTTTCGTGCCGCCGCCGCCGAGGTCGAGGGTCAGCGTGGGGCCCTCCGCGTGAGCGACGGAGGCGCTCACCAGACAGGCGAGCAGGCAGAGGAGCATGATGACCGGTTTCCACCGTCCGAGAACGAGTCGCTCGGCATCTAGGCGCCCGCCGATCGGGTTACTGCGCACGCGATGCCTCCTGTCCGCTCGCTCGGGAGTCGCACGATGCGGCGGGCGTGAACAGGGGCGCGGCATTCGCCATCAACCGTTTCACCTGTTCCGGATCGGTCACTTTTCCCAGCGGCACCAGATCGGTCGGCGTGGTTCCGAGAATGAAGACTTCCCCCGCAACCGCGACCACCGCGACGTGCTTGCGTGATCCCAGGGGACCGCTTCCCAGCACTTGCACGACCGGAGCGCCCCCCACCGGAAGCAATCGGCGGCCGACCGCCGACCTGGCGACGGCCAGAAGCCCCACGATAAGCGCCAGCACGATCCCAAGCGCGGATACCATACGTACGACGCTTTCCCACATTTCCATGGACGCCTGTCTTCCCTTTGCCCTGAAAGCGGCGGAATGCCGACTGCGGCCGCAGTTCAACCCAATTGTTGAATACGCTGATTCGGGCTGACGACATCCGTCAGTCGAATCCCGAACTTTTCATTGACGACCACCACTTCGCCGCGTGCCACGAGCTTGTTGTTGACCAGCACTTCCATCGGCTCACCCGCCAGTTTGTTCAGCTCGATAACCGAACCCTGTCCGAGCTGCAGTAACTCACGGATCAACATCCTGGTGGACCCAATCTGCACCGTGACCTGGAGCGGGATATCCAGAACGAATTCGATATTCTTATTGGCCGGCACCGCACCCTGATTGTCCACGGGGGGAAAGGAGGTCGGTTGCGGGCTGCCTTCGCCGTTCGAGAGGTCCGTCTGTGCCGTGCTGTCACCGTTGCCCATGCCATCATCTCCTTTAGGTCCGCTCCGCCCTACCCCAACACCTTGGTGACCCGGCACGCGTGATTGCCTTTGAACACGCCGGGTTGCCCATGAAACTTCGGATCACCCTCGACCAAACACAGCATCGGGTCGCCGGGATGTTGATCGAGCATCAGGACATCGCCCGGGCCGAAGTTCATCAAATCCTGCACGCTGATCCGAGCGGTACCCAGTTGCACGGCAACGGCCACGTCGCACTCCTGCAAAGAATCCTTAAAGCGGCTGCCCCAGCTGCTGTCCTGCTCGACGTTGTCGGCAAAGAGCCCCGAATACAGCTTTTCCTTGATCGGCTCCAACATGGAATACGGATAGGCAATGAACATTTCACGGGTGATATCGCCGAGATGCACTTGCAACGTCACGACGACGACGATTTCCGAGGTCGTCACGACCATGGCAAACTGTGGATTGCTCTCCGACCGCAAGTAGCTGATCTTGACCGGCATCACGGCGTGCCAGGCTTTTTCGAGATCGGCCAGCGCCTGTTGGACGAGCTTTTTGATCAAACGCAGCTGAATCGGCGTGAACTCGCGGCCCTCCGGCTTCACATGGGTCTGGACTTTTCCGCCGAAGAAAAAGTCTACGATCAGATACACCAGCATGGCGTCCATGATGTAGAGGCCGTTCCCACGCAAGGGCTCCATCGCAAACAGGTTGAAGGAAGACGGCACCGGCACTTTCTGGATGAAATCCCCGAACTTGATGATCTGGGTGCCCATCACGCTGAACTCGATCTTTTCCCGAAGGAGGCTCGTCCAGGAGATGGACTGTTGTCGCGTGAAGCGGTCATTGATCATTTCCATCGTGGGCATGCGCCCGCGAATGATCCGCTCCTGGCTGGTGAGACTATAGCTCTTGACGCCGCCCGGCTCTTCCTCTTCTTTCGGAGCCGTCTCGACCTCGCCGGACATGACTCCGCCCATCAGGGCATCGATTTCTTCTTGGGAGAGTATCTTGTCCATGCGATCCTCGAGGTAGCGCGATCGGCTACTGGATGACGAATTCCGTGAAGTAGGTCGATTTGACCGACTTCTTCGGCAGCAGGCCGTTGATGCGCTCGGTGATATCCTCGCGCAGCTTATGTTTCCCCTGAGGCGAACGGGCCGTGGCCGAATCCAGACTGGTCAATAACACGAGGATGGCATCACGAATCTGCGGTGTGCGGGCTTTGATTTGTTCCACGGTTCCCGAACCGTCCGCCTCCACCTTCAGCGTGACCTTGAGATAACGAATTTCCGGAGAATCCGCGAGATTCACAATAAACGGATCAAGGTCGGCAATGGCGCTGGCGTCCGCAACCGCCCCATGTTCTCCCGGCTTCTCCTCCGCCGCGCCATGCGCGGCAGCCTTCTCCGCGCCGCCCTCGGCCTGCGCCTTGTCGGCAGGGGACCCGCCCATCATCTTGAACATCGCGAAGGCGCCGCCCAACGCCAGGACTAACACCCCGGCGACGATGATGATCACCATCTTCATGGGAAT
>WBZT01002368.1_pt1 | contig 13164 bp, 13 predicted proteins | sample 5204241 | NCBI WGS metagenome assembly WBZT01 (sample SAMN12344358, study PRJNA552823) | activated sludge metagenome | biome: Activated sludge suspended growth; feature: Nitrification reactor; material: Wastewater; isolation source: activated sludge from nitrification reactor of wastewater... | reverse complement strand
CCAACCGTTGTCGGTTTGTCGCCTGGTCGCGGCCCGCTGGGGTGGTCCCGTTGGTCTTCTGGTCGAGGGTCTTCCGTTCGAGGGTGTTCCGTTCGAGATCCGTGGACGTGCGTGGTGCAGAGGTCTCGGCGATGGTCGTCATGAGTGTCCCTTCAGTTGGGTGGTGGACGTCAGTGGGGGATCGGAGGTGCGAGAGGTGAAGACCCACGAGCGGAACAGAAGGAACCGCACCAGGGTCGCGAGGAGATTGGCGGCCGTGAGCACCAGCAGTTCGACCGTGGCACCCGAGTCAGGCGCCATCAGATGCAGCAGTGCCAAGGAACTGCTCGTGATCAGCAGTGCGATGGCGAGGACGATGTAGCCCTGGGCTTGATGGCGCCAGCGTCCGTCGGGTCCACGGATGCCGAAGGTGAACCGGCGATTGACGGCTGTGTTGGCGTAAGTCGCAACCAGCAGCGCGGCGACGTTGGCGATCTGGGCCGGAAGTGCGAGTCGGAATACCCAGAACAGCAGACCGAACAGCACGGTGCTGCCCACGCCGACAATCGCGAACCGGACGATGTTGCCGAGCAAACCTTGATCGGGGCCAGGCAGCGGTGCGCGCGGGTTCAGATGGGCGACGGACAGGCGCCCGGAGGCGAATCCGCGAGTCAGCCGGGCGATTCCCCGCAGATCCTCGCGAGCGGTCGACACGATGTCGACGCGGGAGTCGGGGTCGTCGATCCAGTCGACCGGAACCTCATGGATCCGCATCCCGGCGCGTTCGGCCAACGTGAGCAGTTCGGTGTCGAAGAACCAGGCGTTGTCCTCCACCAGCGGCAACAGAACGTGGGCGCGATCGGCTCGAATGGCCTTGAACCCGCACTGAGCGTCGCTGAATCGGACCCCCAGCGCCGTGCGCAGCAGCAGGTTGTAGGACCGCGAGATGAACTCCCGCTTGGGCCCGCGCACGACCCTCGACCCGCGCCCCAGGCGAGTGCCGATCGCGATGTCGGAGTGGCCGCTGAGCAGGGGGGCGATCAGCGGCAACAGGGCGTCCAGATCAGTCGACAGGTCGACGTCCATGTACGCCAGTACGGTGGCATCGGATTCCAGCCAGGTGGTGCGGAGCGCCCGGCCCCGGCCCTTCTGGCTCAGGTGCAGTGCGCGGACCTCGGCGAATCGCTCCGCCAGTAGGCACGCTTCGGGCCAGGTGCCGTCGGTGCTCCCGTTGTCGGCGATCGTGATCACCGAGGTCACGGGCAGCCCGCGGAGGTGGGCAACGAGCCGTTCGATGGTGGCCCGCAGGCCGAACTCCTCGTTGAACACGGGGATGACGACATCCAGATCGACGGTCGTTTGGCCCGCGGTACCGACTGTGATGGGGTCGGGCTCTGCGGTCGTGGTCGATTCCATGAGCCCACGATGTCGGGCCAACCTGGGAGAAACCTGGGAGCCGGATGTCGGTAGCCCGGATCAATCGATGGTTCGGCTACTGGGCGCCACCATCGGGGCGCCAGGCGGCGTTGCAGCCACTCACCAGTGGCCCACACTGCCGTCGCGACTGCGCCTTGCCATCGCACCCGCTGGTGACGCTCGCTACTCCGAGGACCGAAGGATCAGAGCCTCCCGCACAATGGGCGGGTGAACTACTGGAGCAGTCCCGCGGTGGCCTTGGCCGTAGCCTTCGCCATCGCCCTCCTGTCCGGGGTCGTCGTCGGCGGTGGTGTGAGGTACGTGTTCGGGCGCCGCACGCACCTGAGTTGGTCGGCCAGCGTCCTCTCGGGCATGGTCGGTGCGTTCTTGTCGATTACCTTCGGGATCCTGGCGGTTGGCAGTCCACAGGAGTTCCATCCGATCTGGGCGTTGATCCTGGCGGTGGCGGGGACGGCGGTAGTGATGTGGATCGCGACGCGACTGTCGCGGCCCCCGGAACGTTCGGCGCGCGAGTTGATCGATGCCGGGGAAGCCGCCGATGTCGAGTTCAAGTCGACCGCGCGCTGCAATCTGCACACCCGGCAACGCGACGAGAAGCTCGAACTCGTGATCGCGAAGACGGTCGCGGCCTTTGCCAACAGTGAGGGCGGTTCGCTGTTGATCGGGGTGTCGGACGAGGGGGAAGCGCTCGGTTTGGAGCCGGACCTCCAGTTCATGAAGCAGCGTGACAACGATCGCTACGAACTCTGGCTACGCGATTTCTTGAGCCAGGTCATCGGGGGTGCGGCGACCGCGTCCCTCAAGGTGAGTTTCCCGGACATCGGCGGCACCGACATCTGCCTGGTGCGGGTCCCGGCTGCCACCCGCCCTGTGTATGTGGTGCCGAAGAAGGGCGAAGGGCCGCAGTTGTGGGTGCGGGTGGGTAACTCCAGCAGGCAACTACCGCTCGATCAGGCGCTGGCGTACGCCTCCGACCGCTGGGGTCGCCGCCGCCTGCGGGTGTCTCAAGGGTGACGCGAGCGGGGCCAGGTCGGGAGACCGCCCAAGTCTGCGTAGACCCATCTCGGGCCATCGCGAACCATCTCAAACCTCTCGGAGTCACCCCGAACATCCCACCCGTGACAGCGCGATCGTTCGCTGGCGGAACTTGCCGGGGTCAGGGCGCGCCGTCGCGATCAGGCCCGGTGTCGGGGTCCGTGTCGCTGGTCAACATCGTGGCGACGAGTCGGACGATGTGCTCGGTGTACCGTCGTAGTGGCCACTTGCGGTCAACGACGAGGTCCTCGTACATCGTGGGTGAGATGAGTGCGCTGATCATGTCGGTGGCTTGGTTGACGGTCCAGCCTGTGCGCAGCCCTCCCGATTCCGCGACTGGCCGGACCACCGAACGAATCCCCTCGAGCCGGACAGTCATGCGGTCCTGCCAGGCAGTCGCGGCAGTCCCGTCGGTTCTTCGAGCCTCTTTGAGGGCCAAGCTCACGGCGGCCACGTCGGCGTTGTAGGTGGCGGCGGCGGCGACCGCCCCGAGCAAGGCCTTCCTCGGATCGCTCAACTGCAGTGACGGTGCCATGAGCTGCTGCAGCCGACCGGAGTTGTCCATCCACGCCACGAGGGCGAGCAACAGGCCATTGCGTGAGCCGAAGTGCAGATAGACGGCCTGTCGTGAGACTCCGGCCGCGGCCGCTACCCGGGCCAAGCTGATGTCCGCGAACGGAGTGGTCTCCACGAGCAGTTTGGTGGCGGCGAGGATTTCCTCGCGCGTCTCGGGAGAACCTGTACTCACGCCGTCACTTTACAGGTTGACAAGTTCGCTCGGCGTCCCCTAACTTGACAACTTGTCAGCGTGTAAAGCTAGATGACTGGCAGCGGAGAACGGTCGCGATACGGTTCCGATTCGCTTGCGGTGTCGGTCATGAAGGAGTGCCACATGTCCACCGACACCACTGAGGTGACCTCGTCATCCACCGGGACTCCCTCGGCTCAGAGGGGTCATCGTCTGGCCGGTGCGGCGACGCTTGTGTCGGCGCCGGTAGCCATCGCGAGCATGGCTGTCATCTTGAGTGGCGCGAACTGGGATTCGTCCATCTTCGAGGACTCGACTCGACTCCTCGGATATGGAGCCTCGGCGGCCGCTGCCGCCCAGCTCGGCATGGTCCTCGACGTCATCGGCTACTACGCGCTGCTGGTCCCCGCACTCCTAGTCTTGAACTCAGCCATGGCCCGGCGGCGCCCCGACCTCGCGGGGATAGCCACCTTCGCTGGGGCCACCTACATCGTTACCGGAGCCGCTGGTGCCGCCATGCTGTCGGCCGTTTGGCCAACCGCTTTGAACAGCGTGGGGGAGGTCGGGGCTGACACCAGCACCATCGCCGTGTCGTTCGACATGATCAACAATGCCGTCGTCGATGGTCTGTGGAACCTGCTCGGCTCCGCCGCCATCGCGGTCTGGCTCCTGATCGTCGGTCCCCTGTCGTGGCGCAGCGGCCGAGCGTTCGCGGTGCTCACCGTGATCGTCGGTGGCGCTGCGGCGATCGAGACCGTCGCGACGCAGATGGGACTGCACGAAATGGCCAGCGTTTTCCTGCAGCTCTACCTGTACGGACTGCCGGTGTGGGCAGCTTGGCTGGGCATCCGTCTGCTGCGAGGCAAGACGATCATCGTGGCGGACGACCGCTTGGCCGAGGGATGACATTCCGCGAACGATCCGGCCAGTGCAGTGGCCCTCATGTCTCAATCGGCCGGAACAACAACTGACCGAACAACAACTGGAGGTATGGATGACTACTCGCGACACGGTGGAGCTCGTGCTCAGTGCCTGGGATCAAGGGGACGCCGATGCCATTCGGCGCCTGTACACGGAGGACTACCGGGATCACGACCCCTTGCCCGGGTCAGTTGGTGGTGTCGAAGGGGTGATTCAGCAGGTGGGGATGCTCACCTCTGCCTTCGCCGACGGTCACACCGAAGTCGAGGATGTTGTCGAGGTCGGAGACAAGGTCTGCGTGAGATGGCGCTTCACCGGGACGCACGCCGGCGATTTCATGGGCACCCCCGCGTCCGGGAACAGTGTTTCGGTCCAGGGCATGGAGTTCTGGCGGATGCGGGACGGGCGGATCGCCGAGGCCTGGACGACAGTTGACCTCTTGGCCCTCATGATGCAGGTCGGGGCGATTCCGACGGGGTAGTGCCGTCGCTGTTCCACTACTCGAGGTGGCGGGAATGGGCAGGTGCGGAACCCGGGTCGCGCGGGACTCAGCCGGCACCCTGCGAGTTCCGATCGGCGCCACTGCTGAACGACGGTCAGGTGAAGTCGACTCGGCGGCGGAAAGTCCACAGCAACCCGACCGCCACCGCCAGCGCGAGCAGCCCGGGAATCACCAGGCCCGCCCGGGGGCCGATGGTTTCGGTGAACCAGCCCACCAAAGGGGCTCCCAGGGGGGTGGTGCCGAAGAACACCGCCAAGTACAGCGACATCACCCGGCTGCGCTGAGCGGGGTCGGAACGGGTCTGGAGATACGAGTTGGCGGCAGTCATCATCGTGAGGGCGGTGATGCCGCACAGCGCCAAGGTCGCGGCGTACAGCCAGGCGTTGGGAGCCAGTCCCGCCAGCACGGTCGCGCTGGACAGCGCCAGAGCAGCGATCGAGATGATGCGTAGGTCCGTGCGCCCCCGTCGGGCGGACAGCAGCGAGCCCGCCAGCGAACCGACCGCCATCACGGACCCGAGGATGCCGAACACGACCGGCCCGGCGCCGAACTCCAGCGTGCTCATGGTTGCCGTGGTGATCTGGGAGTTCAACGCGAACATCGAGACCAAGCCGGCGAGTGCGATCACGAACAGCAGGTCGGGGCGCTCGCGCACATGACGCATGCCGGAGCGGATCCCGCCATGTGCCCGGCCGGTCTCGGGGGCAGCGGTCGTGATGCCCGCCAGAGCGATGAGCATCACGACGAAGGTCGCGGCGTTGACGAGGAACACCCACCCGGTCCCGAACGCGGCGATCACCACCCCCGCGATCGCCGGGCCGAGGAGTCGGGCGGCGTTGAAGGAGGCACCGTTGAGTGACACGGCGTTGACCACCTGGTCCCGTGTGACCAGGTCGGACACGATCGACTGGCGTGCCGGTGCGTCCACAGCAGTGATGACTCCCAGGAGTGCCGCCGCGCCCATGAGGAGGCCCGTGGTCACGGACCCGTTGAGAACCAGCGCACCGAGTGCCAGCGCCTGAAGTCCCAAAGCCACCTGAGTCACCATGAGCAGTCGGCGCCGGTCGACACGATCGGCGAGCACTCCCGCCCAGGGTCCGATCACAAGAATGGGGAGGAACTGAAGCGCGGTCACCGCTCCCAGCACGAGCGCGTCGCCACTGATGGCCAGAGCCAGCCACGCCTGGCCGACCCGGTGCATCCAGGTACCGACGTTGGAGGCGAGCGCGCCAGTCGCGTAGCGGCGGTAGGCGGGGATGGCTAGTGAGGCGAAGGTGCGTCCGCGACCAGTTTCGCCAGCAGCGGTGCCGCTCGCAGAATCAGGTCCCGTTCCTCCTTCGGCATCTCGCTCAAGCGGTCCCGCAGCCATCGGTCGCGCGCTTCGCGGTAGGTGTCGATCCATTCGAGGGCCTGTGGGGTCAGCGTGATTACGATCTGTCGCCCGTCCTGGGGGTGAGGTTCCCGGGCCACCCATCCGTCCTCTTCCAACGCGGCCAGAATCCGGGACATCGTCGGTGGCCGGACCTGCTCCATGGCCGCCAAAGCCCCGGGCGTCGTCGGACCGTGCTGGGCCAGGTCGCCGAGGACTGACAGTTGGCTCGGAGTAAGACGGTCGTCGCGCTCCTGGCGCAACCGGCGGGCGAGCCGCATCACGGCCGTCCGAAGCTCCGGCACCGCGCGTTGTTGTCGCGGGGTGAGTCTCATGGAGGGGTCTCCTTCGCCGGACGGTATCCGTACGCGTGGGGAGCATAGCCGATCCCTTCCGTTCTGTTAGTCAACCTAGTTACCTTTGCTAACGATATGGCCCGCCGTGACATTCCCCAACCTGCCGTGACCGGGTTGTGACCCGGATGGTTGGATGGGGATATGACGTATCGATGCTTCGACGTGACGGTCGCCGACCATGTCGCCCACATCCAACTCAACCGCCCCGACGAGTTGAACACGATGGTCCCGGAGTTCTGGAACGATCTGCCCCGCATCGTGACTGAACTCAGTGACGAGGGCAGCGTTCGAGCCGTGGTCATCTCCTCGACCGGCAAACACTTCAGTGCGGGAATGGACCTTTCGGTGTTCACCGGTTCGGCGATCATGGGTGATGGGGAGGCGGGCCGCCGCCACGCCACCTTGTCCTTGCTGGTGCGCAGGCTCCAGCACAGTTTCACCGCCTTGGAACAGGCTCGGATGCCGGTGCTGGTGGCAGTGCAAGGAGGCTGCATCGGCGGTGCTGTGGACATGGTGTGCGCCGCGGACATGAGGTACGCGAGCGAGGACGCCTTCTTCGTGATCCAGGAGACCAACATCGGGATGACCGCCGATGTGGGCACGTTGCAGCGCCTTCCCAAACTGATCCCCGACGGCGTGGCCCGCGAGATGGTGTACACGGGACGGCGCATGTCCGCCGAGCGGGCCGCGCAGGTCGGACTGGTCAACGAGGTGTTCCCCGACTACGAATCACTCGTCGCCGGGGTTCTTGCGATCGCGGCCGAGATCGCGGCTCACAGCCCCCTGACCATGTGGGGTGCCAAGGAAGCACTCGTCTACGCCCGAGATCATTCCGTCCCCGACGCGCTGCACCAGATCTCGCTGTGGCAAAGCGGTGCGTTCCAACCCGGCGACATGATGGAGGCCTTCGCGGCCAAGGGTGAGAAGCGGACTCCTGTCTATCCCGATCTCCCGCCCGCTCCCACCCTCTGACTGGTCAGTGAGGACGGGCTGGCACCGACGCCTGTGGCCGGGTTCCCTCTGAGAACCACGGACGCCCATACCGACGCCCGGCGCATGCGCCGGGCTGGTGCTGATAGTTGTCCGCCCATCCGGACTATTCGCTCTGGCCTCGGATGCCGGATGCGCAGTACCGTCAGGTGAGCCGGAGAGGCCGGCTCGGGAGGTGGTGCCCTATGGCGGACTACTACGACGAACTCACCGACACCGACCTGAGCATGGTCGGCAGCGAAGGCGTGGCATACAGCTGCTCGCCGGAGTGCTGAACAACGACAGCTGTCACAGAGCCCGGGCCCAACAGGGCCCGGGCTCTGTCGCTACCTACCCGTCGCCTGGGCCCAACAGGGCCCGGGCTCTGTCGCTTCTCACCCCTCGCGGCGTCCGCGAATGTTCGCGGGCGCGTCTTTCACGCCACGACCTGACTTCGAGCGTTACCGGCCGCTCGGCAGGACGGCCGCGCTCGGTTCACCGGTGGGATGGCCCCACGCCAGAACTGCCGGTAACTGCGGCGCCATCGCCGCCGCCAGGGTGATCACCGGACCGGCCAGTCCCTGGAACAGCCCGATCGGCTGTATCGGCAGTCCCTCAGGGACGCCCAACCGCAGTCGGTCAGCGTTCACTCGCTCGATCACACCATTCACGCAGGCTTCGTAGGTGGCCTTCATGGTGGGATCCACCGTCATCCAGATGCGCAGGATCTCGGCGCGTCCCGTGCTGCCGCAACACAGGTTGTCCCGGGCCTGAACGTCCCGGGTCACCAAGGGCCGCAGGCGCGGCAGGTCCTTCGTCGGGTCCCCGCACAGAAGTCGTGCCAGTGCCAGCCCGGCTGCACCGTTGCACCACCCGGGCCCCGGGCCCGCATCCGGTCCGCGCCGCAGATCGTGCCAGTCACCGAGGGCCGTGTCGAAGCGCCGCGACTCCGCGTCCAGACATCGGGTGACCAGAGACTCATCGCTCGCCCACCCCGCGACACCGGCGGCATCGAGAACTGCCGCCATCCCGGAGTTGCCATGACTGAATCCGTTGACCCCGCGCTGAGTGAGGTACTCACGCACCGCGGTCTCAGTGGTCGCGACGATTGCCTGCGCGATGCCCTGATCGACCGGGATGCCTGCACCTCGCGCTGCCACCAACCCTGCCACCAGGCCAAGAGAACCGGACAGCAAGTCGGCTGCGGGTTGAGGTTCGACACGTTGAGCCAACATGCGAGCCACTGCCTTCCCGACCGGTGCTTCCAGATCAGGCAGCAGGCGGCTCGCCATCGCCCATCCGAACAGCATTCCGCCCACACCGTCCTGCCCGCCGGGTCCCCGCGAGCGCCACCAGCGGCTCGCCAGGTTCGTGGTGGAGGTGAGTTCCCGCGTCAGGAGTTCCCGAGCGCGGTCCGTAGCAGCGGGGTGCTTCAGCGCGAGGCCGGCGGCCGCCAGGGCGACAGCGACACCAGTGGTGCCGTCGTACCAACCCGGGGTTAGCTGTTCGACCCCCCACTGCTCGGGCCCCACTGCCACGAGCCCCACGGGGGCACCGGTCGTCTGACGCAGGATGCGGTCGAGTAGCCGCTCGAGTTCCATTGCGGCGCTTGTGAGGTCCAAAGACGAATCCTGGGGGTCGCCCTCATCGCAGGCACTGGCCATGACATCGGCCCGGGTGTTGGGCGGGGCGAGCCGCAAGCTGGTGACGATGAGTTCTTCTTGGCGCGCCCGTTGCCCGTCATCGAGGGTCGCCAGGCGCCGGAGCGCGCGCTGCTGGGCCGACTCCGCGAGGGGCAGCAGCGGTTCGCCGGTGTCGCTGCGCAGGATGTCGTCGTCTCCCCGGACGGTGAAGAACGGTATGTCGCCGTCCTCCATCTGATCGCGTTCGATGTCCGTGAGTCTCACAGCGCTCCGCCAATCGGCGCGGTCCATCACGAAACGGGCCAGATGCTCCAGATGGATCGACCGATCCAGTCCATGGCCGAACAGTCGCGGGTGCAGCGAGGTCTCGGCGACCCGGGTGTAGGCCCGCGTCATCCGGACCAGGACGCGCACCCGAACGTCCGGCATGTGGCTGAGGGGTCCTGAGATCAACGACTGCCTGTGGACCCGCAGGACCTCCCAGCCCCGCCGGAATCCCTCGATCAGTTCGGCGGTGTATTCCGGTGCCCTCATGAGGTGTCCGTCGATGTCCGTCGCGCCGTGAGGAATTCCGGGGGTCAGACGAGGCACGAGGCGAGCAGCGTCCGTCTCGGGGTTTTCCCAGGTCAATTCGCGGCGGATCCACCCCACCCCGGAGCCTCCCAGCGGGGACAGATCCACCGGGCGCCCACCGATCCTGAGCCACCGCGGGAGCAGCAGCGTGTCCAGGACGTTGTCACTGTGTTGACTGCCCGACTCATCGCGAATCGTGGGCTGCAGGACCGTCTCCGCGTCGACCACCACCGGCCGATCGCCGGCGGCGATCAGGTTCTCGGCGTGGCAGTCTCCACCGCCCAGAGCGAACACCAGGGCAGTCAGGGCTCCCGCCCGATGGAAGAACAGCCCGGGATCGCAGGTCGGTGCGGAGGGCACGAACTCCACCCATCCGTGGTCCTTCTCGGAGGCAACCCGGGCAGGCGGTCCGAGGTCCAGGCCGTGGGAGTCCGCCCAGGTCACGACCGCGGACCACAGCATTTCAGCGGACAGGTCCTTGGGCTTGTAGACCACCCGAGTCCCACATGGCCCGCCCTGCCCGCCGGCGAACTCGAGCACGGTGACGCGTCGACCTCCGTTGTGCGGATCCGACAGGCTGGGAATGACGCCCAAGATTGTGTCGGGGGACGAGCCCGTGATCTCGGCGATGATGTCGCGGTCAGCCACGAAGCGATGCAACAGTTCCGACGTACCCACGGACCACCGCTGGAGGAGCCGCCCCACCAGGCGGGCGAGGACTGGATACCGAACCCACAACGCAGCCAGGTCGGTGTTCAACAGACAGTGTCGGTATTCCTGCCATCCCGAGGGTTGCTCTCGGAAGTCGGTGTCGACCGCCGTCTGGATGAGTCGGCTCACCTGCTGTCCGAGGTCGCGAGACAGATCCTCCAGTGCCTGTCGGGAGAGCGGCCCCAACGGGGCCCGAGCATCGGCCACCAACTCCCAAGCCCGCGCGATCAGGGGAGCCACCAGCGGCCCCAGGTGGTCACCCGGCTCGGTGGTCGAGCCGTGGGGCAAGTCGGTCAAGACATCCGCCCACGACGTGTCGGCCCAAGCCGTGTCGGCCCAAGCCGTGTCGGGGGGTGGCCATGACATCTCGGTGGCGGGAACCGACTGCTGCAAGCTGGCGACGAAGCGGGCGGGGTCCAGTTCGGTCCACTCGGATAGGCGGCGCCGGAACAGTTCGTCGTCCCCGCGGGTCGCGTTGTCCCGCCAGACCCGGGCCCGCCGGAGGGCGGCGGAATCGGGTTCCGTGGGCTCGACCAGTGGCGTGTCCAGACGCTCGGAGAGGTTCCGGGCCGCGGCGAGGTCCACGGATTCCAGCGTAGGCCGGACTGTCGGAGGTTCCGGCGACAATGGATCTCAGCCGACCCAGGCTCGAACCGATCGACCGAACGGAAGAACATGGCGCAGGACGCCGTCCACGGTCACCACCAGGTGATGGTCAAGCGCCGTCGTTCCGTGGTTGTCGCGGCCTGCGCCGCGATTCTCGGGCTCGCGTCGGGTGGGTGCAGTGGCCCGGCGCCGGGCTCGATCCCCGAGCGACCTCAGTCGGACAGGCCTCGGGTCTCCGAGCGCACTGCATCGCCTCGCCCTCCGGGGTCACCTCGCCCGCCGGCATCACCCCGCCCACCGACATCACCTCGCCCGCCCGGTGAGGAGGACCAGCGAGCAGGAGCTGGTGACGACCGACAGGCGGAGCCCACGCAGTCCGTGAAGGGCGTGCGCACCGGGTTCACCGCGGTGGATGGCGACACGATCGCGCGGGGCGCGCTCGACGTTCGGATCATCGGCATCGACACCCCGGAGATCGGGGAGTGTGGCTACGCGGCCGCGCGAGCGATCACGGATCGTTTCGTGTCGGATGGGGTGCGGCTGAACAACCGCAGCGGCCGGGACCAATACGGGCGGCTGCTGGCCTATGCGGTGGACTCCGATGGGCGGGACTTGGGGACAGTTCTGCTGCGTCGCGGTCTGGCCAACGCCCGCTACGACGGGACTGATGGCTACGACTGGCACCCCCGCCAGCACCGGTATCGCCAGATCGACGCCCGGGTGCGCCACGACTGCGGCACCTACGTCGATGGTCTCGGCGGTCCCGAGCCCTTCCAGCGTCAAAGCGGCACTGTGTTCCCGAACTGCGAGACCGCCGTAGGGTCCGGTGCCGCACCCCTGCGGCGTGGAGACCCCGGCTGGAACCCCGAACTGGACGGCGACGGTGACGGCACCGCTTGCGAATGAACCGGCATCCCAAACCCCACACTCACAGATTGAAGCTAAGCCGTGAGCAGGTCGGGTACCGCTCGCGAGCGGGTCGGCGCATGATGGGCGCATGACTGATCGGGGTCGCGGGGGTGTGGGCACACTCGTCATGGTCGCCCTGCTGGTCGGAGCCGTGTTCGCCGGTCACTGGCTACTCACCACCGGCCGACCGTGGCTGGACGGTGGTCCACTCGCAGATGCCGGCGATGCGATCCGCCGCCAAGTATCGGGATTTCTCAACGGGGATAGACCCCCGCCGGGGGCCGACGCCCAAGAGGACCGCATCCTGCCCAAGGTGCCGATCCCCAGCGATCCTGGGCCTCATCGGTTCACCCGCAGGGCCGACGGAGTGCCGGTCACCTACTCTCCCTGCCGTCGGCTCGAGGTCGTCGTCAATACCCGTGGCGCCCCACCCCAAGCCATGGGCGAAGTACGTGATGCGGTCGATCTGATCAGTCGCTCCACGGGGTTGTCCCTGACAGTCACCGGGCGTACCGGTGAGTCCTACAGCGTCAAACGCAAGCCCTACCAGCCCGAGCGCTACGGCGAGCGGTGGGCGCCCATCCTGATCGCCTGGTCGGGCGATGGCTCCGTGCGGGAATTCGGCGGTGACGCGGTGGGTCTGGGCGGCAGCATGGCGATCGATGTCTTGGGAACCCCGTCGTCGTATGTCACAGGTGCGGTCGCACTGGATCGGGAGTTCTTTGCCGACCCCTCACATCGGAGTTATCTCCACGAGGTCCTGGTGCACGAGTTGGGCCATGTCGTGGGACTCGACCACGTCGCGGACCCCGGTCAGATCATGTGGGAGGGCGGGTTGCACGGGTCGGGTCTCGGCTCCGGAGATCTCGCCGGCCTCGCCAAGGCCGGTCGTGGCCCCTGCACCCCCGACCTGTGACCGGCGGGTGGCGCCCCGTCAGGTCTCCGTGTCTCCGGCGTCTCCGGCGTCTTCGGCGCCTCCGGCGATGATGCGGTAGGCCAGCCACACGGCCAGGCCCGCGATCAGCAGGGCGCTGACGCCCAGCAGCACGTGCATGGCGATCTCCACATGAGCACACTAACCGTCACGAACCAGCCGCAGCTGCGCGCCACCAGTGTGGCGGCCGGGCGACGTCGGGGTCGCTCATCGGTGGTGCGATGGGAGGGTTGTCGTTCGCCGAGAGCGATTCCTGGCACCTCAGGGGGAGGCCGAGTTGCCCATGTGGCCGGTGCCCCGGAGTCTGGAACCATGAGCCAATTGCAGGTCACCGTCCCCGTGAGAGCTCCAGCGGATCAGACCTGGCGCGCCATGATCGATTGGGACAAGCAGAGCGAATGGATGCTCGGTACCACTGTGCGTAGCGTTGGACCGCAGCGCCGTGGTGTGGGTGATCGGCTGGAAGCCTTCA
>WBZT01002366.1_pt1 | contig 13171 bp, 15 predicted proteins | sample 5204241 | NCBI WGS metagenome assembly WBZT01 (sample SAMN12344358, study PRJNA552823) | activated sludge metagenome | biome: Activated sludge suspended growth; feature: Nitrification reactor; material: Wastewater; isolation source: activated sludge from nitrification reactor of wastewater... | reverse complement strand
CAGTGGTACCTGTTCCTGAAAAGGGCTCACTGACGGCAACAGTGCACGATCGGGGGCGTTACCGTGCATGGGAGGAAGGGACGCCCATGACGCATCCGCCGCCACAGCGACCCGACGACGACCCGCAGCGAGAACCGTGGCTCGACCAGCAGGAGAAGTCCCGAACCACCTACAACAGGATGAGCCGCGTCTACGGATGGCTGTCGGACGCGAGCGAACGCGAGTTCGTCGAGCAAGCGGTGGCGGGCCTGTTGCGGCCACAGCCCGGAGACTGGATCCTCGAGCCGGGTTTCGGAACCGGCCAAGTGCTCCTCGCGCTGGCCGAGGCGGTCGGCCCAGAAGGGCACGTCGCCGGAATAGACATCTCCGACGGGATGCTCAAGCGCGCGCAGGAACGGCTCGAGAAGCACGCGCTGGCCCAGCGCGCCGATGTGCGACGAGGCAGTGCCACGGACCTGCCTTGGGACGCCGCTACCTTCGACGGGGTCTTCATGAGCTTCACCCTGGAACTGTTCCCGGACGACCAGATTCCGGCGGTCCTGACCGAAGTGCACAGGGTGCTGAAGGGATCCGGACGACTGTGTGTGGCGTGTATGTCGGACCAAGGACCGGACAACACGATGGAGCACCTCTACCGCTGGTCGCACCGGCACTTCCCCAATGCCGTGGACTGCCGCCCCATCGACGCACCTCGACGGCTGCGTGACGCCGGATTCACCGTGACGGCGACCCGGCGACTGTCTATGTGGGGCCTTGCCGTGGACTTGGTTCTGGCTGAGCCTTGATCCGGATCGACGCGGAACCACGGCGGGCGGGCGGAGTCTGGTGCTGGCGCTGCGCGAGCGGCCTTGAGACCCCTCCTCAGTTGACCCCCGCCAGCACAGCAGCCGGCCCGACCAGATCCCAGCCACCGTCCGCCACTATGGTCTGTCCCGTGATGTAGTCCCCTGCGGGTGAGATCAGGAAGGCGACCACTGCGGCGATCTCGTCGGGGCGCTGCAACCGCAGCAAAGGGATGACGCGCGACACCGCAGCCGGGTCCAAACCGTACTTGGACTCCCACGCCTCGGTATGCACGATTCCCGGCGCTACCGCCGAGGTGCGGATGCCGTACCGCCCCCACTCCTGCGCCCAAGTCGCGGTCAGGCTCTCGACTCCCGCGCGGGCGGCCGATGAGTGGGACATCCCCGGCATGCCTCGCCGCGGAGTCATGGTGATCGACACAATCTTGCCGTATCCCGCCGGAATCAGACAACGCTGGGCGATCTGTGTGGTGACGCGCCATACCGCGTCCAGGTTCAATCGGGTAACGGCGCGGAACCCGTTCTCGCTGATCGTCTCAGCGGGGGCGACAAACTGACCGCCGGCGTTGTTGACCACGCCGTCCAACGAACCAGCCGCCGCTATCGCCGCATCAATCGCCGCGTCGACCTGCTCCGGGTCACGGACGTCCGTGGAGTGGGCCCACGCAGTCCCTCCGGACTCGGTGATGGCAGCCACGGTGTCGGCCAGTGGTTCCGCTCGGCGCCCGACGCAGAACACGGCCGCTCCCAGCGCAGCCAGAGCAGTCGCCGTCGAGCGGCCTATCCCCGAGCCGGCACCGCTGACCCACACCGAACGGCCGGCCAGGCAATCGGGGGCGAGGACATCCACGGCGCTCATGTCGTCGCGCCATTCGCGCGTCGGTAGGCGGACCTGCGGCGCGTCGTGTACCACAGGCCCGGCAATCCGAGGAGGGCACCAGCGCCCGCCACCCACAACCACCACTGCGCGTCTGAAGCGGCCAGTTGGTCGCGGAGGAACCACAGGACCACGAAGGCGATCACCCACGCGATGGTCCCGATGGCAACCGCCCCGACACCGTCCTCATCGAGCGGGGCGACCTCTACCGGATCGGGTTCTGTCATGATTCGGCCTCCTTGGCGGCGGACTCGGCGGGGGGCTGGGGAATGAGGTTGTGGGGATCGTCGGGTCGAGTCCCCGGGTCGTGGGTTGGGTTCCCCGGGTCGTGGGTTGGGTTCCCCGGGTCGTGGGTTGGGTTCCCCGGGTCGTGGGTTGGGTTCCCCGGAGCGTGGATTCGGTATCTCAGATCGTAGTAGTGCAACGTCATCGAGATTCCGGCGAGGCACAGCGCGAAAGAGGTGACGACGATGGCGACCAAGTTGACCGCCCAGAAGGGAAGCGGGGTGCCGAGCAGCAGCAGCGCGCCGAGCACCGGACCCGGTGCGGTGACCAGCACGGCGGTGCCGATCATGATGCCGAGCGCTCGCCACCGCCTGCCGACGGCAAGTCCGGCGCTGCGTGGTCCCGCAGCCAGGACCCCAGAGCCGTCAAGCACGGCGACCGGGGTGGCGACTGCCCAGCGGGATAGCAGATATGCGGCCAGCGGGAGCAACACGACACTCAGCGCCAGCAGGCCGATCACCCAGTACGTCACAACAGTGCGCCACATCCCCCGCAGAGCGGCCTTGCGTCCGGCTGCCAGACCGGGTGAACTCAGGTCTCCCGTGCGTCCGACGGCCACGCTGACGCACCAGGAGATCAGCAGGCCCACACCAATCGCGAGGATGACGAGCAGCCCGACGTCGAGCAACGAGACGTCCAGCGCCCCGACGGTGGTCAGGCTGGGGGTCGGAAGCGGGCGCTGCAGCAAGTCTTGCAGGAGGTAGGACACCAGCAGGATCAGCGCCAGGGCCACCACCACGGGACCGTAAGTGCGTGGGTGGCGGACGATGACGCCCACCGGACCCAACAGGATCTGACCCGCCGTGCGCCTGCTGTCCGGCTCCGAAGGGGATCCCCGCCAGACGGTGGATCTGATCAGCACAACCGCAGCCACGATCACGAGCAGCAGAGCGACGACCACCGCGATGGGGTGATCCAATAGCGCGATGAACAGCAGGGATCCGGCAGCGGTCAACTCACAGAACGCCTCCTCGGCGGGACTGATGTTGTTGGGCAGTGCCACAGCGTCCGGACGGCCCTGCTCCTCCTGCCAGGAGACCGGGTGATCCCACTGCATCTTCATGTTCGGCCCGGTGGGTCCGTTGTTGAACGAAGGCGCCTTCTCCCCCCAGCGCCCCGCGAACTCCAGCCACGGCTCGGCACCGCTCACGACCTCCGCACGCGGCCTCAACTCGGTGGCGACCACCCCGTCGGTCAGGCCGGTGTTGTCACACCCGAATCCCGCCGCCGCGCTCTTGCCGAACCATTCGGCCTGCGTGAAATAGGCAGCGTGGGATCCCTCGCCCGGATAGACCGCGACATGGTCGCCGTCTCGCAGGAGTTTGGGATCGTCCCAGGATGAGACCTCGGAGCCTTCATGCTGCGCGAACGCCACGCTCACGGGTGTGCCGCTGAGCGCTTCCTCGATCGAATCCGCCGCGAACAGCAACTGGACCATCTCCCAGTCGCCCTCATGCTTGTCGTTCCAGTCGTTGAAGACCCAGAAGAACCAGTACTGGAGGGCCAACATGCCGGGATGGTCGGCGTCGGTCGTCACCCGAGCATGGACGGTGGTCGGCTCGGTGGCCATGCTGCGAAACCACTCTTCGTAGTCGCATCCCGGATCGAGCGGGCGGCCGGGGAAGTCCAGATAGTAGCCATCTCCAAGTCCCTTCAGATCCTGGGCCTTCGGGGCTCGGTCCACCACAGACCCGTCGGGCCCACGCAAGAGAACATCACTGCGTTCAAGCACCGAGGTGGCGGGAACCGGACGGTACGGCTCTCCGGGACCGCATTGTTCTTCCTGGACCCGGACGACGACCACCGGAACGAATCGATCCGCGAGGGCCTGCTCTGAGGTACCGGCGGCACGAGCGCCTCCACCGGAGAACAGCGCTCCGACGATCACGGCGACCACGAGGAGCGCCAGGACCACCAACGTGATGGTCCGCCGCGTCCGGGGATCCATCCCCGATCAGCCGGGTGCTTGGGCCTTGGACGGCTGGAAGTCCAGCAGGATGGTCTTCTCCCCGGCCTCCCACTCGCTGTCGCTGACAAGGTTGACCTGCTCGGACTGACCCGGCTGGAAGTTGTCGACCTCGGTCTTGGCCGTGGCGACCGGCACTCCGTCGCTGTAGACGTACACCTTGACCGTGCCGCTGAGCGGCTGGTTCGTGGTGTTGGTCAGCGTGCCGCCCACCTGCAGAATCCCGTTGACGGACAGGATCGACCAGCCGCTGAGCTCCCACTGTGGCGTCACAGGGTCGTTCTCGCCGGGCGCTTCCGGGGGGCCGCCCTTGGCCTGGGGAGCAGGTCCCTCCTCACCCGCTGCGGCATCTTCAGCTGCCCGGTCGCGGTCGGACGACAGTTCCTCGTCTCCTGGCTGGTCGGCGGTGATCGCCTCTTCCTGCGAGATGATCCCAGGACTGGTCATGGCTTGCCAGAACCACAGGCCCATGAACAGCATCGCTGTGCCCGTGATCAGCACTGCGACCGCCATCACTTTGGGGTGATGTGGCACCTCATCCGGGCGCCGGTCCTTGGTACGTGGCTTGTCCTGCAGATCGGTCACGGGTACAGGCTAAGCCCTGATTTGGTCGACGACGACGTCTATACAGCGCGTGAGCGCCGCGACGTCGTCGGGTTCCACGGCCGGGAACATGGCCACGCGCAGTTGATTGCGGCCCAGTTTGCGGTACGGCTCGGTGTCGACGATCCCGTTCGCGCGCAGAGCCTTTGCCACGGCGGACGCATCGATGGAGTCATCGAAGTCGATGGTCCCCACGACGTTCGACCTCAGTGCGGGATCAGCGACGAACGGGGTCGTCAGCGGATTGTTCTCGGCCCAGGAGTAGAGATTCGCCGCTGACTCGGCTGTTCGTTCGGCGCACCACTTCAGCCCACCGTTGCCCAGGAACCAGTCGACCTGCTCGGCCATGAGCCAAATCGTCGCCAAGGCCGGAGTGTTGTAGGTCTGGTCTTTGCGCGAGTTGTCGATCGCGGTCATGAGGTCCAAGAACGTGGGAATGTAGCGCCCGGACGCGCTGATCTGTTCGGCGCGCTCCAACGCGGCCGGCGACATGAGCGCCAGCCACAGGCCACCGTCGCTGGCGAACGACTTCTGGGGCGCGAAGTAGTACACGTCGGCCTGTGCCGGATCGACCCACAGGCCACCGGCAGCAGATGTCGCATCGAAGAGCATCAAGGCATCGTCATCCGCACCTGTGACACGGGCGGGGGAGATCGCCACTCCGGTCGAGGTCTCGTTGTGTGGCGACGCATAGACATCGACGCCTGGCTCCGCGGTGAACTGCGGCGCACTCCCGGGGTCCGATTTCGCGACGGTCGGCTCGGACAAGAACGGAGCCGCCTGGACAGCCTTTACGAACTTGCCACCGAACTCGCCGAAGGACAGGAACTGCGCGCGGTCGCGTACCAGCCCGAACGTGGCGACCTCCCAGAATGCTGTGGTGCCACCGTTGCCCAGGACGACCTCGTAGCCGTCGGGCAGCGAGAACAGGTCGCTCAACCCCGATCGCAGACGTGCGACCTGTGACTTGACCGTCGCCTGGCGGTGACTGGTTCCGAGATAGGTGTCGGCCACTCTCGCCAGGGATTCGACCTGCGCGGGACGCACCTTCGAGGGTCCTGATCCGAACCTGCCGTCAGCAGGTTTGAGGTCGGCGGGAATTGTGATGTCGGCGGCGTCAGCGGCCATGTGGGAACCCTCCAGAAAACCAGCCCACCGGTTGCGGCGCGGCCATTCTCAACGGTAGTCCTACTCGGTGACGGGGCCCAAACTCCCCCCGAGCGGCAATGCTGCGACCCGGGTGGGCCGGTCAGGCGTGCGGGCGATCAGCGGGCATGCCTGCCGCGGTGAACATCGCGGGGTCCCAGCCGGGGACCCGTTCCGGGATCCGAGGACCGGGACCGACGTAGCGCGCGGAGGGCCGGATCAGTCGGCCGGTCTTCTTCTGCTCGAGGATGTGCGCGCTCCAGCCCGCGAGTCGGGCGCAGGTGAACATGCTGGTGAACAGATGCGCGGGGACCTCAGCGAAGTCGAGGACGATGGCCGCCCAGAACTCCACGTTGGTTTCCAGCACCCGGTCGGGTCGGCGCTCCCGCAATTCCGCCAGGGCGGCTTCTTCCAATGCGGCGGCGACCTCGTAGCGAGGTGCGTCCAACTCCAGGGCGGTCCGGCGCAGGACCCGGGCCCGGGGGTCCTCGGCCCGGTACACACGATGCCCGAAACCCATCAGACGGTCACCTCGGTCCAGAACCTTCTTGACGTACCCGCGGGGGTCCTCGGTCCGTTCGATCTCCTCGATCATGCCGAGCACGCGCGACGGGGCACCGCCATGCAGGGGCCCCGACATCGCGCCGACGGCCCCGGAGATGGCAGCGGCGACGTCGGCCCCGGTTGACGCGATCACCCGAGCGGTGAATGTGGACGCGTTCATGCCGTGCTCGGCCGCTGACACGAAGTACGCATCCACGGCCTCAACATGGCGGGGGTCGGGTTCGCCGCGCCAGCGGATCATCATGCGCTCGACAATGGTCTTGGCGTGATCGATCTGGCCCTGCGGCACCATGGGAACGCCGAGGCCCCGGGCCGATTGGGCCACGAAAGACATCGCCATCACCGACACGTGGGCGAGATTCTCGCGGGCGGTGTCATCGTCGCAGTCCAGCAGGGGTCGCAGTCCCCACCCCGGCGCGAGCATCGCGATGGCCGACTGGATGTCCACCCGCACATCACCGGAGTGGATCGGGATGGGATATGGCTCGGCCGGGGGCAGTCCCGGGTTGAACTCGTTGTCGACCAGCAAACCCCAGACGTTGGCGAAAGACACCCGGCCGACCAAGTCCTCGATGTTCACTCCGCGGTACCGCAGGGCGCCACCGTCTCGGTCTGGTTCGGCGATCTCGGTCTCGAAGGCGACGACACCTTCCAGTCCTGGGACGAACTCCGACATGACGACCCTCACTTTCTTTCGCCCGATTCAACCTGATGGGAACCTCGAGTGCAGCAGCGGTCCCCCGAATCGGCTTCACCGGTCAGGCACTGCACGTTCCGGCACTCGGCGGCATCACGGGCTGTGCTCACGGAGCAAGTCGGGCGATGCGCCAGGATCCCGGGTCGTCCAGCGGTGCATCAGGTCGGCGCGCCTCGAACCGCAGACGGTCGTGCAGTCGAGAGGGCTGCCCCTGCCAGAACTCGACTCGCACCGGTTGAATCCGAAATCCCCCCCAGTGGTCGGGGAGGGGGACGTCGCCGTGGAATCGCTCGTCGACATCGGTGACCATCGCCGCGAGTTCATCGCGCGACGTCAGCGGCCGGGACTGTGGTGACGCCCAGGCTCCGATCTGGGCGCCACGCGGCCGGGTGCGGTGATACGCGTCGGCGGTGGCGCGATCGACCAGTGCGGCGGTGCCGGTGAACCGCACCTGACGATGAAGGGGCAGCCACGAGAACACCGCGGCCACCCGCGGATCATGGGCGATGTCGCGAGCCTTGTCGGATTCGAGGTTCGTATAGAACGAAACCCCCGAGCTATCGACGCTCTTGGCCAGAACCACGCGGACCGCGGGCCCCGTCACGCCGCAGGTTGCCAGCGCCATCGCGTTCGGTTCCGGGGCTCCGGCGTCGGCGGCTTGGTGCAGCCACAGAGTGAACTGGGTCAACGGATCGGACGAGACCTCGTCGTCGCCCAGCCCCGGGACGGTGTAGTCGACCCGCGCCGCGAGTGGATCCTCTCCGGCGCTCACCATCGCCGTGGGTCACCCAGCCAATCCGCCAAGGCCCTCGCGACGATGTCGTCGACGGACGCACCGGAATGCTTGGCCACCTGCTTGACCTGCTTGCGCAACGTTTTGGGGATCTTGACGTCGAGCCGGGCCTTCTTGGCGGATTTCCCCCGACGCAGGACATCGGAGGTTGCATGCCCCGGAGCGCGCAATTTCCGGTCGCTGGGCTTGCCCGGGGGGACGAGGGTCACCGTGTCGCCGGCAGACTCCTTGCCGCGCGGCACGGGCATCTGAGTGGGCGCGACCGTCAGCGCGGGATGTAGGTCGGCGTCCTCGGCACGCTTGAGTGCGGGGCGTGGTTGCGGTTTCACTTGGCGGCTCCTGACCGTCGTGGGTTGCTGGTGGCCCGGCTGTAGACCTCGGCGAATGCGCGGTCGAAGATCTGTCCGACGCCGACTCCTGAGCGCCCGAGGGCGCGGAACGGCACACCGGCACCTTCGGCGCGTTGGATCAACGACCGCTCGGGGATGGCCGGCTCGATGAGCAAGTCCGGGTAGGCGTCGGCGATCTCGGCATAGCGGTATTTGTGTTCGGCCAGTGTGCCCCGCATCCGGTTGACCACGATCCCCAGCGCCCGCAAACGCAGATTGGTGTTGTCCCGGACGACGGTGACCGCGTCGAGCGCCTGTTCGGCCCCCTTCAGTGCGAAGTAGCCAGGTTCGGTCACGACGACGGCGTGAGTTGCGGCAGCCAGGCCGTTGCGTGTGATCTCACCCAGCGATGGAGGGCTGTCGAGCAACACCAGATCGTATCCATCGGCGACGCCTCGCAGCGCCCTGCGCAGGCGCAGGGCCGAACCCGAACCCCCTGGGCGGTTGCGGTGCTCGAGCGAGGGTTCGGCGGCGATCAGGTCGACACCATCGCCCCAGCCACTCACCGTGATGGCGTCGGCGGCGATGCCATCACGGGCATCGGCCAGGACATCCCCGGTCGTGAACCGGATGACTTCCGGGTTCAGCCCCAGCGTGGCGTTGGCCTGTGGATCGAGATCGACGACTAGCACCCGCAGACCCCGGCGCTGGGCGGCCTCGGCCATTCCCAGGGTGACCGTCGTCTTGCCGACACCGCCCTTGAGCGCCACGACGGAAATTGCCAACACGGCGGCCAGTGTGTCACCCCAGGATCGCGGAAGCCGGACGCCGCGCGGATCAGTGCGCTTTGACCAGTTCGTAGGCTGCAAGAGCTGACTTCCGGGCGGCCGCGTGGTCGATGATGCGGTCCGGGTAGCCACCGGCGTAGCCGTCGGGCTGATCCCAGGGCTCGTGGACCGCCGCCCCGGGCAAATGGCGCAGTTCTGGGATGAACTCGCGCACGTAGTCTCCGTTCGGATCGAACTTGAGGCCTTGGAGCACAGGGTTGAACACGCGGTAGTAGGGCGCGGGGTCCATTCCGGTGCCGGCAGTCCACTGCCAGCCGAGACTGTTGTTGGCCACGTCACCGTCGCGCAGGTGATCCAGGAAAAATCGCGCCCCCCGCTGCCAGGGGATGAGCAGATCCTTGGTCAGGAAGGACGCGACAACCATGCGAGTGCGGTTGTGCATCCATCCGGTGTCCCGTAGTTGGCGCATCCCGGCATCGACCATGGGGTACCCCGTCCGACCTTCACACCAGGCAGCGAAGACCGTGTCGTCGTCCTGCCACGGCAGAGCATCGAACCGGGGATCGACGTTGCGCCACGCAGCCTGCGGGTGACGAAACAGCACATCGGCGTAGAAGTCCCGCCAGCACAACTGCCGCACGTATCCTCCACCGGGACCTGCGGCAGCCACTACGGATCGGGGGTGGATCTCCCCGAAGTGCAAAGCGGCGCTCAGCCCGCTCGTTCCAGCGAGGTCGGTCCGGTTTCGGTCGTCGTCGTATCGGTCCAGTGGCCCGCCCAGGAATCGGTCGAGCAGTTGTTGCGCAGCCAACTCGCCCGCTCGACCCTCGGCTACTCCCCCCGACTCGGAGTCCGAATGCGGGATCGGGTCACCGGTCAGCGGTCGGGTGATGTGCGGCGCGCAGTGGAACGCAGCCGGGACCGGCAACCGCGCCCAGGTGCGGTAGTACGGCGTGAACACCGAGAACGGCTCGCCATCGACTTTGGTGACCGTTCCAGGGGGGTGGAGATACGGCGAGTCCGCCGCAGTCATCGTGACTCCGATGTCGGACAGCGCGCGCGCGACCGCCGCATCGCGGCGCACCCCGAAAGGCGCATAGTCACCCGTGACGAAAACGGTGGGACTGCCGGTCCGCGCTGCGAGGCTGGGCAGGACGGTGACCGGATCTCCCGTCAGCACCAGCAGTCCTTCGCCGCCGCGACCGCGGATCTCGGCATCCAACGAGCGCAAGGATGCGAACAGGTACGTGCGACGCACAGGACCCGCGCGATCGAGCAGGCGCGGATCCAGGACAAAGACGGCGATGACGGGTTGGTCCCCCGCGGCCGCGAACGCTCCGTGGTCCGACAAGCGCAGGTCCCGGCGCAACCACACGATGACGGGCATGTCGCCACGGTACGGGTGACGGGACGCCTCGGCACCCCCGGCGGCTCACGCGAGCCGGGTGCACGGCACGGCCGTTGTGGGGGACACTGGTGCGATGCGGGACAGGAGGCGATCGTGAGTGAACTCATCGATACGACCGAGATGTACCTGCGCACGGTGTTCGAACTCGAGGAGGAAGGAACGCCACCCATGCGAGCGCGGATCGCCGAGCGACTGCGCCAAAGTGGCCCCACCGTCTCCCAGACGGTGGCGCGGATGGAGCGCGACGGGTTGCTCAGCGTGGACGACAACCGCATCATCCAACTCAGTCCGATCGGACGTTCCATGGCGGCGCGCGTCATGCGCAAGCACCGGCTGGCGGAATGCATGCTGGTCGATGTCCTCAAACTCGAATGGGACCAGGTGCATGCAGAGGCCTGCCGCTGGGAGCACGTGATGAGCGATGAGGTGGAGCGGCGGCTACTGGACTTGTTGGGCTACCCCACACTCTCGCCCTTCGGCAACCCCATCCCCGCCCTGGAGGAACTCGACGCGGCACCTGACGCACCCGTCACGCGTCAGGAAGGCGTAACCCTGCTGGCCGCTGCTGCCGACGATGTCGGCTACGCCGTCGTGCTGCGGATCGGAGAGACCGTCCAAGCCGACGAAGCCGGGATCGCCGCGTTCCGTCGCGCCGGGGTCCGTATGGGTGCCGCGGTGAAATGTCGGCGCCGGGCCGACGGCAGCGTCCAAGTGGGCAGCGGCGGGGAGTACACGGAGATCGCGGCGGATGTCGCAGCTCACGTCTGGGTGCGCCCTACCCGCGAAGACCCAGAGGCTCGTGACGAGGGATCCCAGGATCCAGAAGGAGGCATCTGATGCAGTTGGACGACAGTTGCCAACAGGAAGTCACCAATCGACTCAAGCGCATCCACGGGCAGGTCGCGGGCATCATCGCGATGATCGAGGACGGTCGGGACTGCGCCGAGGTCGTCACCCAGATGGCTGCCGCCAGCCGCGCCCTGGACCGGGCCGGGCTGCGGGTCATCAGCGACGGGCTGCAGCAGTGCGCGGTGGCCGCTGCCCGCGGCGAAGACCCCCCGATGACGGCCGAGCAGCTCGAGAAACTGTTCCTGAGCCTGTCGTGATGGGAGACACTGACCCCATGTCCACCCCCCTCTCGGCTCTGCCGTCAGGCTCCCCGGGAGCCCCCCAGGCAGCCCTCCCGCCGGCCTCGCGGTCGACAGTCGTGCGCGCCACGGAACCGGTCACACCGGACCCCATCTGCGCCGCTGCCACCGAGGACGCCTGGCAGGCGGTGCTGGCCGATCACGGGCCCGAGGCTGTCGGGGCCCACCTGGGCGCCACGGCGGTCGCCGACCGGGTCGTCGCCCACCGGTTCGCCTGCACCCTGCCGGGATATCCGGGATGGGAGTGGCACGTCAGCGTCGTTCGCGCCAAACGCTCACGTTCCGTGACGATCAACGAGGTGACCCTGGCCACCGGGCCGGCTTCGCTCGTGGCACCGCCCTGGGTCCCGTGGGCGCAGCGTCTGCAGCCAGGTGATCTGAGTCCTGGCACCGTAGTGCCCACCGCCGCCGACGAGGCGCGACTGGCTCCGGGCTGGAGCGGTGCAGATGACCTCGCAGGCGAACTCGACCCCGGACCGCTCCACCCCGTCAACTGGGAACCCGGACTCGGCCGCAAGCGGGTCCCGTCACCATTCGGGCGCGAGTCTGCGGCGTCGCGCTGGTATGCGGGTGAGCACGGTCCGCGCAGCCCATTGGCCAAGGCCGCTCCCGGTCCCTGCCGGACCTGCGGTTGGATGTTGACGATCGGAGGGCCGCTCGGACAGATGTTCGGCGTGTGCACGAACATGCTGTCACCGGCCGATGGGCGCACCGTGTCCTTCGACCACGGATGCGGCGGGCACTCCGAGGACGCCGCCACGGCAGTGCGCACGGTCCGAACCATCTCGGTGGTCGATGACCACATGGTCGACGAACTCGACATGGGTCACTCCTGACCACCCGTCGGCGTCTGTCGTCCGGGACACTAGCCTTGATCCCGAATCGTCCAGGAGGGGCCATGCGTCGCGCACAAGTACTCGGTCTCGTTGCTCTCGCCGGGGCTGCGATGACGTTGACCGCCTGCGAGAAGCCGCCGCCCGGTGTTTCGGTGTTCAGCGGTCCGGCCAGCGTTCGCAGCGAGGCGTTGTGCTGGGCATTCGAGTCCGATCAGTTGACCCCGGGCGAATGCGCCCAGGAGATCCTGCAGGGTCAGCCGACGGGGGGGATCCAGAATCTGAGCGTCACTCCCGGCGATACCGTCGGAGTCAGCGTCGACCCGGTCGTCGCGGAGTCGGGCTGGACGATCTCCATCGGGGGCCAGAAACTGATCGAGACCCCACTGACCACCACGTACTTCCGGTTCACGCTGCCGGATCTGCCCAGTCAGTTGGGCACTGAGCAGTTGCCGATGCAGATCATCGCCGGCCAGAACACCAAGATCCGTGGGGTCTGGATCGTGGGGCTCCAGCCCAACGCCGGGTGAGCCCCGGCGGCGTGCCGATCGGTCAGACGTCCAGATCGTCGGCGATCGCACGCAGAACCTTGGCGGTGGTGCGCGCAGTGGCATCGTCAGGGTAGTGACCCCGATCGAGGCCCACCGCGATGTCGTCAAGGCGTTTCGAGACGTCCTGCAGGATCTCCGCGAGTTGCGCCGGGGGGCGCCGCTTCGCCTTGACCACGGACTTGGGGGCTTCGACGATGGTGACGGACAACGCTTGCCGGCCCTTGCGGCCTTCGGCCACGCTGAAGTCCACCTTGGTCCCAGGGCTCAGCGTCGACGTGCCGCCGGGAAGAGCGGACACGTGGACAAAAACGTCCTCCCCGTCATCGGTCGTCAGAAAACCGAAGCCCTTCTCGTCATTCCAGAATCTGACCCGCCCGGTC
>WBZT01002365.1_pt1 | contig 13171 bp, 15 predicted proteins | sample 5204241 | NCBI WGS metagenome assembly WBZT01 (sample SAMN12344358, study PRJNA552823) | activated sludge metagenome | biome: Activated sludge suspended growth; feature: Nitrification reactor; material: Wastewater; isolation source: activated sludge from nitrification reactor of wastewater... | reverse complement strand
GACCCCAGGAGCCACTTAGAGAGCCCAAAATGAGCCCAAAAACCGGTTAAATCGGGCTGCTAGGTCAAAAAAACGCTTTCCGAGGGCGATGCGAGAGAAATCGAGTCATTCTTCAGCGTCTCCTTAACATGAGGGGTGGTAGTTATATCACTCTTAGGCTTGCCTGGAAGGGTTGGGTCAGGGAACGCCACCCCAGTATCGATAATTACTACGAGATTGGTGAGGAAGACTCATGTATGACATAGCGCATTTCCGCAAAAGCCAGGAAGAATTGTTGAAAATGATCGAGGATTTACAGTCCTTGATGGCCACCGATATGTTCGAAATGAGCCAGAACGCCATGAGCGCTTATCAGGTTCTCTGCGATCTGGGCTTCAAGATTAACGCGCATCTCGGGGAGGCGGACCGCTATGTTTATCCCTATCTTCTCATTCATGATGACCCCAAAGTGCAATCTCTCGCTTGGGGTTTCATCAACGGTGAAAATCCCCTACGCCAGACCTTCGCTGACTACTACCTCAAGTGGCTGAGTAACTTCCACTTTATCTTCCCGCAAGACTTCATTAACGACAGCCAGGAAATTTTCAATATGATCACAGAACGTATTGATCGTGAAAATAAGGAGTTACTGCCCTGGCTGGCCGAGATTGGCATTAACCATCGCTCCCGCGTCCAGGATCCTCCGGCTGGGCTCTAGCCCGATCGTCACCCAGGGGTTCTACAGCGGCATGGCACTGATAAGTGCTCCGCGGGTTTTGCTGATCACCCCCTCGTGGCGTGTGACCCCCACCCTTTGACGAAGGGTCACCATGACCAAGAGCGATAGCGCCAATAACGCCTACAACGCCCGGGTGGTCGGGCGGGAGGAAATCAATCCGCAACTGTTGATCCTCCGCGTCCAGCCTGATGCCGCCTTGTTTGATTTCAAGCCCGGACAGTTCGCCGTACTGGGGCTGCTCGGCGGCGAACCGCGGGTGACGGAGGCCGCCGCAGAAGAGGTCATTCCCCCAAGGGACAAGATTATCCGTCGCGCCTACAGCATCGCGTCATCGAGCCGGGAGCGCCGTTATGCGGAGTTCATTATCACCCTGGTCACCAGTGGTGATCTGACGCCTCGGCTCTTTGCCTTAAGAGAGGGCGGCCGCCTCTTTCTCGGACCCAAGGCCACCGGGGTCTTCACCCTTGACCAGGTTCCGCCCGGCAAGGCGGTCATACTTATCGCCACCGGGACCGGGCTGGCACCTTACATCTCTATGCTCAGGACCATGCTGTTGCATGACACGCAACGGCGTTTTGTCGTCCTACACGGTGCGCGCTTCGGCTGGGACCTGGGCTACCGAGGTGAACTCGAAAGTCTGGTTCGGTTACGTTCCAACTTTACTTATATCCCGAGCATCACGCGGCCAGATCAGGATCCGCATTTTCGCGGCTATTCCGGGAGGATCCAGGCCCTACTGGAGCAGGGTGTGGTGGAACAGGAAGCCGGTATTCCGCTCGATCCGATGCAGGCCGATGTCTTTCTGTGCGGCAACCCGGACATGGTGTCCTCCGTGAAGACGATCCTCTCGGCCAAGGGTTTCAAGGCCGGGCGGGGTCGGGAACCTGGAACGATTCACGTGGAAAATTACTGGTAGAGAGGGGGGCGATCCTGCTCCAGTGCCGGTCTTCGGACCTGTTCGCCACCTTCCAGTCACCCGATACTCACCCACAAAGGGCCTCCACCGTCACCCCTACCCCTTAGAAGTGGCGGCTAATGATGCGTGGGTGCCATCGCATAGGGGGGGGGTAGCGGAACGCTTGCATTGGCACAGATAGTAGGTGCCGCTTTCCTGGGGCGTAAAGGGCATGGGGTTGAAGCCCTCTGTATGTGATCCGTCGCAATAGGGCTGGTTGGCGGAGAGGCCGCAGCTGCACCAATAGATGGTCTGGCCGGCGATGAGTTCAACGGCGGCGGGTTGAGTGGCGGCGATCTTGGGATCTTTCATGGCATGTGCCTCGTGGGTGGTCAGTCGTACAGGAGGTAAGGGGCGCGTTCCTCGCGCCAGGCCGCCTCGTCGGCGATGAGCCGGCTCTCCAGGTCGGCGGGGACCGCTTGGGGATCGTCAACCCAATCGCGCAGTGTGGTGCCGCCGGCAAGGAGATCGATGGCCAGGCGTTCGGTCTCGTATTCGTAGGGGAAGTCACGCCAGATTGGGTAATCCGGGTAGGTCAGGCGTAAGGCCTTCAGGAAGAGCGCCGCTAATCGGTAAGGCCGGAAGCGGACGTGATCATAGCTCGCCAGGTCGGTGTGGATCTGGATGCCCGAACAAAGCCGACCCGCGTGTTTGTGAAAGGTGGGCTCGAAGTAACAGGGCCGCACCAGGGCGCCTTCCATCCAATCCGGGCGCAGGGTCGCCATGCGCGCCAGCAACCGGAGGCTTTCGATGTCCGGCGCGCCTACCAGTTCCAAGGCGTTGGTGGTGCCTCGACCCTCGGACAGGCTAGTGCCCTCGAAAAGTACGGTGCCTGGGAAGCAGCGCGCCATGTTGAGGCTGGAGGCATTGGGGCTGGGATTGATCCAGGGCATCTGGTGCAGGGGCCAGCCGTAACCCGGCCCTGAGTCGATGTGGTAGTCGGCCATGGTCACGATTTCCAGTTCGACATCCAGGCCCAGCCGGGCCACCAGCCAGCGCGCCAGTTCGCCGAATGTGAGGCCATGGCGCATGATGAGAGGGGCGGCGCCGACAAAGCTCTCCCAGCCCGGTTCCAGAATGGTGCCCTCGATGGGCCTGCCGGCCGGATTCGGTCGGTCCAGCACCCAGACTGCCTTGCCAGTCTGGGTGCAGGCCTCCAACAGATAGGCAAGGGTGGTGACATAGGTATAAATGCGGGTGCCGATGTCCTGAAGATCCACCAGCAGGATGTCGAAAGTCTCTAGCATGGCAGTGGTCGGCCGGCGTACCTCGCCGTAGAGGCTGAAGACCGGGGTGCCATGGACCGGGTCACGATAATCCTGGGTCTCGACCATGTTGTCCTGCTTGTCACCGCGCATGCCATGCTGGGGGCCGAAGGCGGCGTTTATTGCGAGTCCAGGCGTTGCCATCAGGGCATCCAGACTCGGCTGGCCCGCGGCCGTCACGGATGCTGGATGCCCAAGCAGGGCCAGGCGCCGGCCACGCAGGGCGTTAAGGCGGGGGCTGGCGAGGAGAACTGAGATACCGGATTGCACTGGGGCCCGATTCCTTGTCGTGGGGGGTCGTCAACCAGAATTCTGGGGAAGACCCCAAAACGGCAGACGGGTTGAAGCGCGCCAAACAGGGCACCACTTAAAGTGGGACAAGAGATTCCAGTATGCCGCTGCCTACGTCAAGCCCTTGTAATCAAGTCACGGCTGCTGACAATAATCAACTTCCAGTCCCGGCGTCATCTTGTATCATGTCAACCAGGCTAGGCATCCGTCTCGGCGTTCAGGGGCCTGCTGTAGGTCTGCCGACACGCTTCCGCCCTCTGGCCGTTCCTTCTTAGGCTGCCCCAGTCACTCCCATCAGGTTCGATGAAATATCCCAGAACGCCATGACTGAATACGCATTGATTTTGGTTGGCACCGTGCTGGTCAACAATTTTGTGTTGGTCAAATTTCTCGGCCTCTGTCCCTTCATGGGGGTATCCAAAAAGCTGGAGACCGCCATTGGTATGGGCATGGCGACGACCTTCGTCCTGACCCTCTCCGCTGTCTGTACCTGGTTAGTGAACGAGTACCTGTTGGCACCGTTGGGCATTGAATACCTTCGGACTATCGCCTTTATCCTGGTTATCGCCTCGGTTGTCCAGTTCACCGAAACCGTGATGCACAAAACCAGCCCGGTACTTTACCAGGTTCTGGGAATCTTTCTGCCCCTCATTACCGTCAACTGCGCCGTTCTTGCCGTAACCTTGCTCAACCGTCAGGCCGGATTTGGCTTGATGGAATCGGCCATTTTCGGCTTTGGCGCTGCCTTGGGCTTTTCCATGGTCTTGGTCCTCTTCGCCGCCCTGCGCGAGCGCATTGCTGTGGCCGACGTGCCGGAGCCATTTCAGGGCAGCGCTATCGCCATGGTTACGGCGGGCATCATGTCTCTTGCCTTCATGGGCTTCGCCGGACTCGTGTCCGCCTAAGGCCCCATGAGTCAGTCCTAACAGGAGCCGACTCGGCAACGTCATGCTGACCGCCATCCTTGCCATCGCCTTCCTCGCTGTCCTCTTTGGGCTGCTGCTGGGTTATTCAGCCATTCGCTTTAAGGTCGAGGGTGACCCCCTCGCCGAGCGGATCGATGCCTTGCTGCCTCAGACTCAGTGTGGCCAGTGCGGCTATCCCGGTTGCAAGCCCTATGCCGAGGCCATCGCCAAGGGCGAGGAGGCAATTAACAAGTGCGTACCGGGTGGCACAACGACGGTCATCGCCCTGGCGGATCTCCTCGGTCGTGATCCGGAGCCGATATCCGGGGCTGGCCCCGAAAAGCCCAAGACCCTCGCCGTGATCGATGAACAGGAGTGTATTGGCTGCACCCTCTGCATTCAGGCGTGCCCGGTCGATGCCATCATGGGCGCCGCCAAGCAGTTGCATGTCATCATTGCCAGCGAGTGCACTGGCTGCGAACTCTGCCTCAAGCCCTGCCCTGTGGAGTGCATCCACATGATTTCCATCCCGGCCGAAACCAGTAACTGGAGGTGGCCTTATCCAGAGCGCCCGCCCGAACGGGCCGCCGCCTGAACCGAGAGAGGCCTCCTAGTTTGGACTCAGCCACGCAGCGATACCGGCTTAGCGCCCACCAGCGCCAGCTCTGGACCTTCCCCGGGGGCTTGCACCTGCCCGACGAGAAGGAGTTGTCGAATTGTGTTCCTTTGGCGAACGCGCCTTTACCCCGACGGCTGATTATCCCGTTGCGTCAGCATATTGGTGCCCCGGCCAAGCCCCTGGTGGCAGTTGGGGACCGGGTCCGCAAGGGTCAATTGATCGGCGAGGCGCAGGGTTCTCTGAGTGCGACGGTCCATGCCTCCAGTTCGGGGACCGTTATCGCCATCCAGGATCACGCGGTTCCCCACGTCTCAGGCCTGAATGCCCCCTGCATCCTGATCGAGACCGATGGTGAGGATGCCTGGACCGAGCTGCCGCCACCGCTCGCGTCAAGGCCAGACCCGACGGCCCTGCGCGAGCGCATCCGCTGGGCGGGCATTGTTGGCTTGGGGGGCGCCGCCTTTCCCAGCAGCGTCAAGCTGACCCCGGCGCCTGGCATGCGCATCCGGACCCTGATCGTGAACGGCGCCGAGTGCGAGCCCTACATAAGCTGCGACGATCGCCTGATGCGGGACCGGCCCGAACGTATACTCCAGGGCGCCCGCCTGCTGCGGGACCTGCTGGGGGTTGAGGCGTGCCTCATCGCGGTCGAGGACAACAAACCCGAGGCCATCATGGCCCTGCGCCAATCGCTGGGATCGGATGGCGACGCGGCCGGTATTGAAATCATCGCCATCCCTACCCTCTATCCCTCGGGGGGGGAAAAGCAACTCATCCGCATTCTCACCGGCCAGGAGGTGCCCAGCGGTGGGATTCCGACCCAGATCGGCATCGTCTGCCAAAACGTCGCCACCGTCGCCGCTATCGCCGACGCCGCCTTTGACGGCAAGCCCTTGATCTCCCGCATCGTCACCCTGACGGGGCGCGGCATGGGCCAACCGCGCAACCTGGAGGTGCCCATCGGCATGCCCTTCCGGGACATCATCGGGATGGCCGGTGGCCTGGGAGCCGGGTTGCGGCAATTGCTCATCGGCGGCCCCATGATGGGTTTCGCCTGTGACGATCTGGACATGCCCGTAACCAAGGCCGTCAACTGCCTTCTGGCCCTGAGCCCCGAGGAGGCCCCCGACCCAGGGCCGGCCCTCGCCTGCATCCGCTGTGGTAACTGCGCCCAGGTCTGCCCCGCCCGCCTGCTCCCTCAGCAGTTGTATTGGCACGCCCGGGCCCGGGACCTGGACAAGGTTCGCGACTACAATCTCTTCGATTGTATCGAGTGCGGTTGTTGCGCCGTCGTCTGTCCCTCCCATATCCCTCTGGTTCAATATTATCGCTTTGCCAAAACCGAATGCCTGGCGCGGGACCAGGAGAAACGCCAGGCAGAGCGCGCCCGCCAGCGCCATGAGGCCAAGGAGGCGCGGCTTGAGCGCTTGGAACAGGAGCGTAAGGCCAATCTGCGTAAGAAAAAGGAGGGCCTGGCTGACAAGCCTGCGCCTTCCCCGGCATCCAATCCCACCAGCGCCGGGACCAGTCCAGCGGATTCCGTCGCCGAGGACCCGAAAAAGGCCGCCATCGCCGCTGCCCTCAAACGCGCCGCGGAAAAGAAGGCGGCACTTGCCAGTCAGGGGCTGGCGCCCAAAAACACCGACAACCTGGCGCCAGCCCAGCAGCGTCAGGTGGAGGCCGCCGAGGCCCGCCGTCGCGAGCTGCAGGCGGCGGAAGATGCGGCGCGGCCGCTGGAATAAGACATGATGCCGTCCGCTTTCGTCTCCTCGCCCTTCTCCGGCCGCCCTAACCGCACCGACCAGGTCATGTTCCAGGTCATACTGGCGCTGATCCCAGGTACCCTGGCCATGGTTTGGTACTTTGGCTGGGGCGTCCTGATCAATATGGCCCTGGCGAGTGTCTTCGCCCTCGGTTGCGAGTCCCTGGTCATGTGGCTGCGGGGGCGGCCCGTCCTGCCAGCCATCGGCGACCTCAGCGCCCTGGTCACGGCCCTGCTCTTCGCCGTTGCCGTCCCCCCTACCCTGCCTTGGTGGATGACTCTGATCGGCATTGCCTTCGCCATCATCATTGTCAAGCAGTTGTACGGGGGTCTGGGCTACAACCCCTTTAACCCCGCCATGGCGGGCTATGTGTTCCTGCTCGTTTCCTATCCCCTGGCGATGACGACCTGGCTCGCCCCCAACATCCCGGAAATCCTGGATGCGCAGCATCTGGTCACCCTCTCCTTCGTGGATTCAGCCCGGCTCATTCTGACCGGGGCCTTGCCCCCCGATGTGTCCTGGGATGCCATGAGTGCGGCCACGCCCCTGGATGAGATGTTCTCCAAGCTCGACCAAAACGCCACCATCCCCGAGATCCTCACCAGTCCCCTCTGGGGAGACTTTGGCGGGCGTGGCTGGGAATGGATCGGCAACTGGTTCCTGATTGGCGGGCTCTACATGATCTGGCGCGGCGTAATCACCTGGCGCATCCCCGTGGCGGTCCTCGCAGGTCTGCTCATCCCTGCAGGGATGTTCTGGCTTGTGGATCCTGAGGCCTTTCCCTTTCCAGCCTTCCACATCTTCGCGGGGGGCACCATCCTGGGGGCCTTCTTTATCGCTACTGACCCGGTAACCGCCTGCACCACCCCCCGGGGCCAGCTCTTCTATGGCGCGGCCATTGGCCTCATCATCCTGGCTATTCGCCACTGGGGCGGCTATCCGGATGCCGTAGCCTTCGCGGTCTTGCTCATGAACATCGCCGCCCCAATGATCGACTACTACACTCAGCCCCGCGTCTTCGGCCATGGCCGGAGGGAAAAGACATGAATACCAAGCCCATCCTGGGCGCCGGGGCCATCCTCGGCGCCTTTGCGATTGCTGGCGTCGGCCTGGTGGTCGTAACCAATTACCTGACCGCAGAGCGCATTGCCGCCAATCTGCGCGAGGCCATGCTGGCCAAATTCAGCGCCATCCTGCCAACGGAACCGGGTCAGGAAGGGCTCCTCATGGACAATGACATTCTGGCCGATCGTATCCAGGTTAGCGCCCCGGACCTGCTCGGTGCCGCCGCCACGGACGTTTATCGGGTGCGCCAGAACGGAGAGCCGGTGGCGGTTATTCTCAATCCCACGGTCCCCGATGGCTATGCCGGACCCATTCGGCTTTTGGTGGCGGTCAAGACCGACGGCACCCTGGGTGGAGTTCGAGCCCTTGACCACCACGAGACGCCGGGGTTGGGGGACAGGATTGAAGAACGTAAAAGCGACTGGATCAAGGTGCAGTTCGACGGCAAGAGCTTGGGCCACCCGGCGGAGGATCGGTGGCTGGTGAAGCGCGATGGCGGCGACTTCGATCAGTTCACGGGCGCCACTATCACGCCCAGGTCCATTGTCAAAGCGGTCAAGAATACCCTTAAGTATGTGGCCCGCGAGGGTGATGCCCTCTTCGCTAAACCGGCCGAGGTCGCACCGGCCCCTGGCTCCAAGGAGGCTTCCTGATGGCCAGCCCCTCTTACTCTGCCATCATTAGCGATGGATTTTGGCGTCAGAACCAGGCTCTGGTCGCCCTCCTTGGCCTCTGCCCTATGCTGGCCACGACTACCTCGGCTACGAATGGCTTGGGCATGGGCTTGGCCACCACTACCGTGCTGGTGCTCTCCAATCTGGTCATCTCCCTGATCCGCGACCTGATGCGCCCGGAGATCCGGCTGCCGGTCTTTGTGCTGGTGATCGCCTCCTTCGTCACCGCCGTCGAACTGGTCATGCAAGCCCACTTCTATGAGCTTTACCACACCCTGGGAATCTTTATTCCCCTCATCGTCACTAACTGCATGATTGTCGGCCGTGCCGAGTCTTTTGCCTCCCGCAACTCCGTGGTTCCCGCCCTGGCCGATGGTCTCGCTATGGGCATTGGCTACAGTCTGGTCCTGACGGTGCTGGGTGGTATTCGTGAATTTCTGGCCCAAGGCACCCTCTTCTATCAGGCTGACATCCTCTTCGGCGAAGGCGCCCGCGTCCTGTCCTTTTCCGTGGGCGAGGGCTTCCATGGTGCCCTCCTCGCCATCCTCCCCCCGGGGGCCTTCATCACCCTCGGCTTCCTGATAGCAATTAAGAATATTCTCGACAAGGCCTTGGCTCGGCGCCAGGCGTCCGCCAAGGTGTCTGGCGCCCCGACTCCCGATGTTCAGCAACCCGCCGGTAAGGTCACGGATCATCCCGCCCCCGCGACCTAGCGGATATGAACTACGCCCTAATCCTCGAAGAGTTGGGCCGAGCCAGTCTGTTCGAGCTTTATCGCCTGAACTCAGCTATAGGTAACCAGCTCGATGATCCAACGCGCATCGCGGCGGTGAAGCGCGCCCTGACGGTTGGTCAGACCCTGCGTTGGTTCGACAGAGACGAGAACCGGCTGGTGGAGGCGAAGCTCCTGCGGATAAACCGGACCCGGGCAGAGGTCCAGAATATCGCCGACGGCAAGCCCTGGACCATCCCCTTCTACCTGATCGACCTCGAAGGTCAGGACGTAGCGATCGCTGCGCGCAAGCACCAGTCACTGGATCGCAACAGCCTGAGGGTGGGTGATCGCGTCGCCTTCATGGACCGCCACGGCGAAGAGCGCTATGGCCAGATCCTCAAGCTGAACCTCAAGTCCGCCTCTGTGCAGGTCGGGGCGGGGCGCTGGCGGGTGGGTTACAGCCTGCTGGCACCGGTGATCGATGGCGCCGTGGGTTCCGCCATGGATGCCTTGCCGGGGCAGTGGACCGAGATTGCCGAGTAAGGGGATAAGCGAGCCTTTTCTAGGGTGAAGAGGCAGGTGGCATGGCGGGAGAGGCATAGTCTGGATGCCAGGATGTCCGTGGGGTGTATGGGGCTTCCGCTGCCTGGGGAAGGTTCTCCGCCCCTACCCGGACCTGCCGCAAGCCCTTGCGGTTCAGAACGGCCGTCATGGTGGTGATCGAAGGCAGCGTGGACGCGGCGAATCCAAGGTCACGCAACGCCTCGATTGCCTCTATCGCGGTGATCCTTCGAAATTTGGCCCTGCGTCCGCGCGCGGCTGGGTCTTGTTGAGCATACGACCGAGCTAGAGCCCAGAGGGCTTCGGCCGCTTCGGGATATTTCTCTTCCCACAATTTGTTGCCGGAAAAGGCCGCGCGTGCGCTGTAACAAATCATGTTGGTGCGCAACTCGTTGAGCCCGAGCGCGACCGCCTGGCGGCCCCAACCGAACACCTTTTCCGCCTGTCCCGGGCTACCCCGGCAATATTTCAAGGTCATGGACGCTTGAAATGCTCGCCGTTCGGGGCCTTTCAGCTTGGATGCGGATTGCTTGAGATGCTCGCGATGGTGCTCGTCGAGGTGAGGCGCGCTGGGAGTCCGGGGGATTGTGGCCATCAACCTTGTGTGCATGTCCTGCGATCAGATGCTAGCAGCCTCATGTCGCTGGCCAGGACCTGAGCGCTAGTAAACCGATGATCCTCAGGAAGCGGATGCCAAGGGGTGGCATTCGCTTCCCATCCCTGGCTGCAATTAAACCTGCGGCAGGGGCGTTACCAAGCGCATCCGGGTGAAAAGGAGGGGACGTTCCTGATGTTGCTTGCGGCTAGCCCGGGCGACTCCGGGTACCGCTGAATACAGCGCCAGGAGGATGAAACCTAGGCATACGGCCAAGGCGGCCAATAACACTAAGGTTCCGGACTCCTTCAGCTGGGGGCTCAAAAATAGCAATCCATAGCCCAAGATCACGACCTGTAAACGGCGCTGACTTGTCAGGGTTTTGAAGAACATGTGGTTACTCCTAAGTAAGAATTTATATCGCCAGGCCAAATCGGGAAGTTGGCGGGTTAATTGGCCGAGTCAAACGAACGATGCTGTGCTGCCCAATAGCTACCCGGCGAGGTTGGATCCTGCCGCGAAGGGAAGTTCGTTTGGTTCAGTCTTTGATAGGAGTACTGCATCAAGCTTGCCAAATAGCCCCGCGGGGGGGAAAATATCGGTTAAACAAACGATTAGCTTGGATCCTCAATAAGCCCCTAGCCTGCCAAGCCTGTAACGCGGATTGAGCCACGCCTTTGCAAATGCATGGGAAGTAAAATAAAAACATAGAGATGAGATATCTACAGCCCGGCCGGATGTGCAGCAAGTGCTGCACCCTCCGATTGGCAGCCCTTCTACGCCCGTGCCAACGTTTCTTGGGTGGATGAATGACAGGTGATGGGGTCCCGTCGAGTTAGCCAAGGGTCCCGAGTGCGCTTAGCTACTGAGGGGCGGCTGCCTGGAAACCCGCGCGCCTGGCTATGCATTTGTGGCGATTGACGTCCAATTACGAAAAAATTACTACCATATTCCGGAAAAATTACTACACTGCGCCACTCAGACAACTATGACAGCCAGAGGGACCCCCCACCAATGGAAGTACTCTCCATCCTTGTCTATGTTGCCGTTGCGGTGGTCCTCCTCTTCGACTATACGAACGGCTTCCACGACGCCTCCAACATCATTGCCACCCCCATTGCCTCTCGCGCCTTGACGCCGGTACAAGCCGTCGTCATCGTAGCCTTCTTCGAGTTTCTCGGGCCCCTGTTGGGTGGGACCGCGGTGGCCAACACGATTGGCAAGTTCGTCAATCTTGATGACGTGGCCGCGTTTTTCTCGGTTACCATCATCCTTTGTGGCCTTTCGGGCGCCATTTTCTGGAACCTGATTACCTGGTGGTTTGGCATCCCCTCCTCTTCCTCTCATGCCTTGGTGGGCGGCCTCGCCGGAGCCGTCATGGTGGCTGTTGGCGTGGATCATGTGGTTTGGGGCTTTTCGGAACTCTTCATGCATGGCAAATTCACGGGTGTCACCAAGGTGCTCCTCGCCCTGGTCATCTCGCCCGTGATCGGTTTCGGGGTGGGATACCTGATCCACCGCACCGTTTTCCGTCTCACCAGCCAGGCCAAGCCTTCTGTTAATGTCTTCTTCAAGCGGATTCAGTTCTTGTCCTGCGCCGGCCTGGCCTTCTCTCATGGCGCCAACGACGCCCAGAAAAGCATGGGCATCATCACCCTGGTGCTGCTGAACGGTGGCTTCATCACCGAGTTTCATGTGCCCTTCTGGGTTGTACTGGCCTGCGCCACGGCCATCACCCTGGGCATCCTCTCTGGCGGCTGGCGGATCGTGCGCACCGTCGGCTTTGGCATCTTCAAGGTTCGCCCCATCCATGCCTTTGATGCCCAGTTGACCTCCGCATCAGTCATTTTCACCGCCTCCTTGATCGGCGCCCCGGTTTCTACCACCCACGTCGTGAGCTCCGCCCTGATGGGTATCGGCGCCGCCGAGCGGCCCAAGGCGGTGCGCTGGTCCAAGGCTCAGGAAATCGTTACCACCTGGCTCATCACCATCCCCGGCGCCGGCATCGTTTCGGTTATGACCTTCCTAATACTTCGTCTATTGGTACCGGATACTTCATCTTTTGGTACCGGGCCTTAAATAGCCGGGCCGGCAACCGAACCATCTGAATCAAACACCGTTTAAAGAGGACTAACCCATGAGTGGTGGCAACAATTCCATCGTAACCAAACTGACGGCCCGTATCTTTCCAGTCATGCCGGACTTTTACGGCATGATGGTCGAGCATTGCGATCTGGTGGCCCGTTCCATGGACGTTTTCCTGGCGTTCATGGAAACGGGCGATGTTGAAAGGGGCCATCAAATTCGCGCCATGGAAAAAGAGGGCGATGAACTCAAGACGCGGCAGATGGAGGTCCTGAACCACGCCTTCGCGACCCCGATGGACCGCGAGGATATTTATCGCGCCATCATGGCCATTGACGAAATCCTGAACTATGCCAAGTCCACGATTCGCGAGATGGAGGCCCTGGAGATCCTGCCCGATGCGCATATGGTGGAAATAGCCCGCTTGCTCAGGGATGGCACTCATGCCCTCAAGTCCGGCTTTGCCAAGCTTTCCATCAAGCCCATGGATGCCGAAAAGGATGCCGCCGCCGCGCGCAAGGCGGAGCGCAATACTGAGAAGGTGTATCGCGCCGCCCTGACGGAATTATTCCGGGCCGATGACCACATCGCGGCCCTGACACAAGAGACTCCGGGTGCTCAAGTCGGTGCCTTCATTCACATTATGACGGTCCTGAAGCGCCGGGAGATCTACCGGCACCTGTCGAACACGGCGGACCGTGTGGAACGTGCGGGGGATATCCTGCACGACATCGTGGTGCAGATCGCCTGAATCCTCGCTCACCGTCTCCCTTTCCGGCCCCGCCGGGTCAAGGGGCACAGACGCGGGGCCGGCTATGCCGGCCCCTTTTTTTCACCTAACTCTCATGCCTCTTGACTGTGAGGCACCCCTGATGATGAAAGATAATGGGCGCGCCGTCGCCGAGGGCTGAGGTCGCGATATTTTTTGATGGCGCCTGACTGCGCAACCTAACTCGACCC
>WBZT01002363.1_pt1 | contig 13172 bp, 14 predicted proteins | sample 5204241 | NCBI WGS metagenome assembly WBZT01 (sample SAMN12344358, study PRJNA552823) | activated sludge metagenome | biome: Activated sludge suspended growth; feature: Nitrification reactor; material: Wastewater; isolation source: activated sludge from nitrification reactor of wastewater... | reverse complement strand
TCACAGCATCCAACCCGACCACGAGGGAGGCGGGATTACAACACAAGTCGTCTGACGGGTCAATGCGGGCGATTCCGTATCAAGACAGCCCGTCAGCCAAACAGGCGCAGAGCGGCCAGCCTGTCCCAGTCCATCGCCGCATCGACGGCGTCGGCGAGGCGATCGATATCCGCTTCCCGGCGTGCAGCCAGGTCGACGCGCTCGCTGTCGGCGACGCCTGCCCAGGCCAGCAAGGCGGCCAGCGCGTCGGGATGATCGAACAAACCGTGACAATAGGTACCAAGGATCTGCTGGTCGCTGGAAATCGCGCCATCGACCCGCCCATCGTCGAACCGTACCGCCGGCCGGGCCAGATCGTCGCCGGTGGTGACGCCGAGATGAATCTCGTAGCCGCGCAGCGCCGCCTGCTCGGCAAACGCCAGCCGGCCGCTGACGTTGCGCAACTGCTTACCGTGTTCCAGACGTGTGCTCAGGTTGAGCAATGCCAGCCCGTCACTGCTACCAGCCGGTCCTTCGAGAGCGTGCGGGTCCTCGATGCGCCGGCCGAGCATCTGGAAACCGCCGCACAGCCCGATCAGCTTGCCACCGTAACGCAAATGGCGCTCGATCGCCGTCGACCAGCCTTGCGCACGCAGCCAGTCGAGATCGCTGCGCACCGACTTCGAGCCGGGCAGGACGATCAGGTCGGCAGACGGCGGTGGTTCATTCGGTGCAACCCAGCGGAAATCGACCTGCGGATGCAGACGCAGCGCGTCCAGATCGGTGTGATTCGACACCCGCGGCAGGGCCGGTGCGATCACTTTCAGCCGTGCGCGCTCGTTCGCCACCTGACCGACGGCGATGGCGTCCTCGGCATCGATGAACAGCCCGTGCAGATAGGGCAATACGGCCAGCACCGGCTTGCCGGTCCGCGCCTCGAGCCAGCGCAGCCCCGGTTCCAGTAAGCCGATGTCGCCGCGGAAACGGTTGATGACGAAGCCCTTGACCCGCGCCTGCTCGCTGGCCGACAACAAGTCGAGCGTGCCGACCAGATGCGCGAAGACACCGCCGCGGTCGATGTCGGCGATCAGAATCACCGGACAATCGACCGCTTCGGCAAAACCCATGTTGGCAATGTCGCGCGCGCGCAGATTGATTTCCGCCGGCGAACCGGCGCCTTCGACGATGATGCAGTCATAGGCGGCGCATAGCCGTTGCCAGGAGGCGAGCACCGCCTGCATCGCCCGCGGCTTGTAGGCGTGGTAGTCGCGCGCGTCGAGATTTTCGGCCACCCGGCCATGGATGATCACCTGCGCCTGGCAATCGCTGCTCGGCTTGAGCAACACCGGGTTGAAATCGCTGTGCGGCGGCAGGCCGGCCGCCAGCGCCTGCAAGGCCTGCGCACGGCCAATTTCGCCGCCATCGCTGGTCACCGCCGAGTTGAGCGCCATGTTCTGCGGTTTGAATGGCGCGACGCGCACACCGCGTCGTTTGAGAATCCGGCACAGCGCGGCGACCAGCGTCGATTTGCCGGCATCCGAGGTGGTTCCCTGCACCATCAGCGATGAACAAGACATACGAATTCCTTCAATGATTTTTCCATCCACCGTCGTTGCTCAGCGCTCGGCACGGGCAGTGACGATGCCTTGTTGTGCCGCCCACAGGCCGACGTCCTGGCAGCGGATGGCCGCTGCCATCAGATTCGGGAACAGGTCGGGGGTGCAGGCGAAAGACGGCACGCCGAGCGCGGCCAGTTTGGCGGCCAGCCGATGATCGTAAGCCGGCGCCCCCTCGTCGCTCAAGGCGAGCAGGACGATCAGTTGCACGCCGGACTGCAGCAGATCGCTGGCGCGTTGCAACAGCGCGTTTTCGACGCCGCCTTCGTAGAGGTCGGAAATCAGCAACAGAATAGTATGGCGCTGATCGCTGATCAGGGATTGACAATAGCCGACGGCCCGCTTGATGTCGGTGCCGCCGCCGAGTTTCACGCCGAAGAGCAGATCGACCGGGTCGTCGAGCTGCTCGCTGAGACCGACCACCGCAGTATCGAAAACGACCAGCCGCGTTTTCACCGCCGGCAGCGCCGCCATCACGCAGATGCTCGCAAGACCACCGAGGCGGCCATCGAGCCGCTCTGGTCGATAAAGAGGATCACATCGCCGCGCGCGGCAGCAGGCTGTCGAGCAGATGTTCAACCATACCGGCGTTCGTCTGCCGCACATTGCCGTAGCGCGCGACATGGGCCAAGGGCGAAATCGCCGCCAGCCATTGCCCGATGTCGCTGACCACGGTGGCCTGATTTTCCAGCGCCCGTCCGACCGCCGCAATCGCCGGCGGCAGATCGGCCAGCAACACCTGCCGGATCAACGCCGCGAGTTCCGGCAGTGCGTGCGATTTTCCGGCGCGATCGACGGCGATGGCGACGGCGACTTCGATGACCGTGTTGCCCCAGCGGCTGGCGTCGATGACCGCGACGCTCATCGCCGGTTCCCATTGCAACTGCCACAGATCATGAAAGCTGCCTTTCACCTGCCGCCGCTGACGCTGCAGCCTGCCCCAGTCGATACCGAGCAGATTCAGGCGATGCAGCAGATGACTGCGTTCGAGGTCGATGGGCTGGCGCAGATCGAGGTCGAGCAGTTTCTGTGCCGTATCCGCTTTCAGACGCAGACTTTTCTGCCGCTGCAGCAAATCGCGTTGCAAGGGCACCGCCGGAGCGCTGTCCGGCGTCTGGCCGAACCGATTGCCGACCGTCAACTGCTGCCTGATGAGTTGCATCGGCGCCTCGTCGCCCAGGCAGACGACGCTGCGCAGGGCCTCATCGAATGTGCGCTTCGCGCAGTGCTTCCAGATGATCGGCAGGTCGGCGGCGGACGGGCACTTCGGCGCGCACGCTGCGCATCGCTTCACCGATGGCGGCGAACAGATCGAAACCGTCGCCGCGTTCTTCGACCAGGTGGTTCCACCACGCTTCTCCGTCGCCGTAGCCGGCGGCACGGCCGAGCCAGTCGAGCGTGTCGGCGACCAGAGCGGTCGCCGGACCGTCGTCCGGGCTGTCATCCGCCGTGACGCCATTTTCGGCGTCGCCTTCATCGCCGGCCAGACGCAGTACGGCGCTTTCGGCGTCCTGCGCCTCGCGAGCGATCTGCTGCAACAAGGCACCGACTGGCCCGTCGACGGCCGGCAAGCGCAAGGGCTGCCGTTCGCTGCCGAGCAGCGCCTGCATCGCCAGTTGCTGCAGCGGCGAACTCATTCGGTGACCCACACGCGGCAAAGTGGCGGCGAAAAGCGCCAAGCGCTCAACGGACGCAGCGACTCGCCGGTCCACTCGCCAAAAAGCGACAGCGGCTCGCACCGCTTTCAGCGAGCAAAGGCCAGCCGGCTTCGACGGCGATGTCGAGACGCAGACGGTGCCGTCCGCGGCAAGACAACGTCCAGCCGCGCGCGTCGAGGACCGGCACGCCGTCGTCAACCAGCAAGGGTTGCGGCAACTACCAGGGATTAGCGGCCAGAGCCGTCGACAGCCGGTCGAGCGCCGTGTCGAGAAACGGCAGCGGAGACGACCACGGCATCGGCATCCCGTCGACCGCCCCTTCGACGCGTGCCGCCCGCAAGGGCGAGTTGCCCGGATAAAAGGCCAGCGCACCCCGCCAGCAGCTGCCGGTGGTGACGGCCGCGCCAAAATCCCGGCTGCCGTGCGCATGATCGAGCCACATCGCCCAGCGTCCGCTGCGCCCGCCGAGCAGCCAGACGCGCCGTTCCCACAGCCGATCCTGCAATTGGCAACTCTGGACGATGACCAGCCAGTCGTCGGCCAGGCGTTCGCCTGCGGCGAACACGCTTTCCCGGCTCGGGGGGCTGCCCAGGGCGTAGTGCAGATCGGCCTGCACGGCAGCCGGCAATTCGTCCAGCCGGCGGCTGGCGTCGATCAGCAATCGCAGTTGTCCCATCTGCCCGAGAGCCCGCGCCGGCTGGAAATCACCGTCGCCGAGCAGCCGGCCAAGATGGCGCAGACGAAACGCCAGTCCCGGCAATTGCGCATCGACCATGCGCACCGCGATCTCGTCGCAGGCCGTCGCTTGCGCGGACAAGCGGGCCAGACCGTGTCGAATGCCATCGTTGAGCCACCGTTCGAGTTCGTCGAGCCCGGCTTGCCAACGCTGCTGGCGTAGCGCATCGCGCTGCCCGCTGGCAGGTTCGCTGCCAGCCTCCGCCGCCGGGCCTTTCTCCTCGGCAGACGCCGCCGGTTTTGCCGTGTTCTCGCGCTGTTCGGCGCGCTGCCGACTGGATCATCCATTGAAACCACGGCCCGCAACCGCGCAATCGCTTGAGCAACGCGACGTCCGATACGTCCCATTGCCGACCACATTGCCGCCGACACCCCGCTTCGCGCAGTCAGCTTCATCCAGGAACTCCGGCAGCAATGCCAACGCCTTGCACTCAACCCGCCCCCGCATACGGCCGGAACTCGGCGAGGGGATCCGTTCCTGTCCGCACGGGCACTACGTCATCTTCTTCGATGCGTCGGCCGGCGCGGTGACCGTGCTCCGCATCCTGCACGGCGCTCGTGATTTGCCCGCACTGTTTCAGCCCGATGATGAAGCGTCTTGACCCGGCCCCGTCATCCACTCGGCCCGCTGCGGACCGGCTGGCGCTGCTGACAGGTGCGGCCTCTCTTCCCGCTTCACCGGCGGGTACGGAGTACTTTGCTTCGCTTCGGCAGCAAGTGAAGGCCAGCGCTCCCGCGCGGAAGGACTGACTGCGGAATTCCAACCCCTTGCGGCGGGGCGGACACCGCCTTGACCCGCGCGCCGCCGTGGAGGTCGGCGGTCGGAATCGCGCGGCCATCGGCGCGACGGGCGGCGGCACGCAGCAGCAGGGCCTGGGTCGGGGTCAGCTTGGGCAGGGTCGCCATCGCGGCCTCCGTCACTCGGGCTGGCTGTCGAAGATGGCGAGAAGGTCGTCGAGCGCCTGCCCCACCCGCCACAGGTCGCCGACATGGCCCCAGTAGACGGCGTCCGGGTCGTGGCCATTGCATCAACATAGTGGCACTGTCATTTCACGCACCAAACTGCAGAGCAGCCACCTCCACAAATGCCCTGACCTTCGGTGTTAGAAAGCGTGCACTGGGAAAAACGGCATGCACAGCCACGCGATGGCTTTGCCAATCCGCCAGCACTTCGACCAATCGTCCGGTTGCAGCTTCAGGCTCTGCCAGCATGCGCGGCAATCGCGCAATACCCAGTCCGGCAATTGCTGAGCTGCAAACGGCGTAGCTGTTGTTGATGCGATATCGCGCTTGTTGGGCGCTCAAACGCACCTGCCCTTCGCTTCTTTCAGCACCTTGGTATAGAGTCCAGCCCTGCTTCAGGCTGCCACCTGTGAACATCAAAAGCTCATGCTGCTGCAGGTCTTGAGCAAGCTTGGGTGAGCCATGTCGCTGCAAATAAGTCGGTGAAGCATACAAGCCGTAGTGCAACTCACCCAGTTTACGCGCCGCCAGTGTGGAGTCGGGCAGATCACCCAAGCGGATGGCCACATCAAACCCCTCATGCACCAGATCAACCACGCGATTGCTCCAATCGGCCTCGACGACGACTTGTGGATAGCGTTGTAAATAGGTATTGATCCAGCCGCTGACCGCCAACTGTCCAAACTCCACGCCGCAAGTGAGTTTCAGTGTGCCACGCGGTTCATCCAAAGTGCGCTGTGCAGCTTGCTTGGCATCCTCCACAGCCGCGAGGATACCGATTGCCCGTTCAAACATCTCGCGCCCTACTTCCGTCAGCGAGAGTGATCGCGTGCTGCGTTCGAGCAAGCGCACACCCAGATGCTGCTCCATCTTGCTGATTAGGCGAGACAGATGCGCCTTTTGTGTACCCAGCAGGTCTGCCGCCTTGGTGAAGCTACCTGTTTGCACCACCTTGACAAAAGCATTGAGTTCATGAATTTCCATTGTTGCCAATTTTAGCAACAGTATTTGTTTTCTATAGATATTTATCTTTAGCGATAAAACAAAAATAATAGCGGCATCCCAACCTCAACAGGAGTTACTTCATGAGCCTCAAAGACCCCAATGTTTTGAACCCCCAAGCCAAAAAGCGCGTCGCCATCGTGATCGCCAACCCGGCCACATCCAGCACCACCGGCTGGCTTGTGGCGCAGCTTTGCCGTGCGCGACGGCAACCTGATTACGGGGCAGCAAAATTTCTCGGGCGAAGAAACCGCACGCTCGGTGGTTGAGTCCTTGGGGCGCTGAACTCTTACAACCAGCATATCAACAGGAGAAAACAAGATGACTATTTCCATTATCGGCGCAGGCAATGTGGGCCAAGGCTTGAGCCAGGCCTTCGCTGCCAAAGGCGAGCAAGTGGTACTGGGTGTGCCAGACCCCGCAAAGTACGCACATTTAAATACGGACAGGGTACAAGTAGGTGCGGTAGCTGAAGCCATTGCTGCCAGTGCTGCGGTGATTTTGGCCGTACCCTATGCCGCTACCGAATCCATTGCCCGCAGCGTGGCCGATTGGGGTGGCAAGGTACTGGTCGATGCCACTAACCCGCTGGCGCCTGCACTGGCGGGCCTGAGCATAGGAACCTCCGACAGCGGTGCAGAGACCATTGCGCGGGCAGCAAAAGGTGCCAAGGTCGTCAAAGCCTTCAACACCACGGGTGCAGAAAACATGGCAAACAGCGTCTACAAAGGAGGATTACCCCTCATGCCCGTGTGCAGTGATGATGCCGCTGCGCGCCAGCAAGTGATGAGCTTGGCCAGCCTGATTGGGTTTGATGCAGTTGATATGGGGCCTCTATCGGCCGCACGCTATCTGGAGCCTTTTGCCATGACCTGGATCCATTTGGCTATCAAACAGGGAGCTGGGCGCAATTTTGCATTTGCCCGCCTGCAACGCTGAAAACTGGAGCCATGAGCATGATGCACAAAACCCGACTCGAAGCCTTCACCGATGGTGTGGTCGCCATCATCATCACTATCATGGTGCTGGAAATCAAAGTTCCTCATGGTGAGAGCTGGCAGGCTTTGTTTTCCCTTTGGCCCAAACTGCTCAGTTATGTCTTGAGCTTTCTGTATGTGGGCATCTATTGGAACAATCACCACCACACCATGCAGGCAGTTAAATCGGTCAATGGCGGTGTGCTTTGGGGTAATTTGCATCTGTTGTTTTGGCTTTCGCTATTGCCCTTTTCGACTGGCTGGATGGGCGAAAACCATTTTGCGCAGCAACCCATGCTGCTCTACGGCTTCAACCTGCTGATGGCCGCTATTGCTTACTATATCTGGGCGCAAACGCTGATCGCACACCACGGCAAAGACTCCTCTCTGGCTGAGGCGTTTGGGCGCGATGTCAAAGGTAAGGCTTCGCTGGTGCTTTATGCACTGGGCATCGGCTTGACCCTGCTGGAACCTTGGATTGGATTTACCGTGTTTACTGCTGTTGCAGTGATGTGGTTGATACCCGATCGCAGGATGCATCAGGCTATTGAGCATTGATCAAACTTTTAACCATGGGGAGTTCCAGATCCGAAGTGGTCGTCGGCCAGTTGCTGTAACCGTTGGCGTGGATCTGCGTGCTGCGTGCGGCGAGGCGGCGCGGGGGATCGGTGTGGCGCATCGTGGACTCCGGGTTGATCGCGATGATGCGATTCGCGCGCTGTCGCGCCCGGAAGCCAAGCAGGTTCATCAGGCGCTGGCTGCAGTTGTGCCACATTGATAAGATGAAAGCTTCTGTGCCCATCAGGACCTTCGAGATGAAGCGCTGCGTCGTCGGCATTCGTCGCCCTGGGGAATCCGGGCCGACAGCGGGCAAAGACACGCCGACGGTCTGGTTCCCCTCGATGGCCACGATGGCTGCGGTCCTGTCGGAGGACAACCAGGCCTTGCTGCGCATCATCCGCGATCGGCGGCCGAAATCGTTGACCGAATTGGCCGATCTGACAGGGCGCCAGGTAGCGAACCTGTCGCGCACCCTGCGGATGATGGCGGGCTACGGATTGGTGACATTGAAGAAGACAGTGCACGAGATCGAACCCATCGCGCTGGCGACCAGCTTCAAGGTCTTGATCGGTTGAGGGGCGACGAGGAAAGGGCAGGCAATGCGCGATGGCATGATCACCGAAGCAGACACCTGCCGCGAGTTCGTCACTCCCCGGCTCGTCGAGGCGGGATGGGGCGCGGCGCCACACAGCATCGGCGAACAGCGCAGCTTCACCAACGGCCGCATCATCGTCGCGGGCGGGAAGGTACGTCGCGGCAAGCAGAAGCGTGCCGACTACCTGCTCTACTACCGACGGGATTACCCCCTGGCCGTCGTCGAAGCCAAAGAGATCGGCCTGCCCGCGGAAACCGGCGTGCAACAGGCCCGCGAGTACGCGGAGATCCTGGGACTCCAGTTCGCCTATGCCACCAACGGCCCGCGCATCATCGAGATCGACTACACCACCGGCACCGAACGCGAAGTCGACCGCTACGCCACGCCCGACACGCTGTTTGCCCGGCTGACCGCCGCCGCGCAACTGCCCCGGCAAGCGGCGCCACACCTGCTGGCGCCTTTCAACCTCGTGTCGGGCAAGGTGCCGCGCTACTACCAGCGGATCGCCATCCACCGCGTGATCGAGGCGATCCTGCGCGGCGACGAGCGCATCCTCGCTACCCTGGCCACCGGCACCGGCAAGACCTGCGTGGCGTTCCAGATCTGCTGGACGCTGTGGAGCAGCCGCTGGAACCGCACCGGCGAATACCGCCGGCCGAAGATCCTGTTCCTCGCCGATCGCAACCTCCTGGTCGACGACCCGATGGCCAAGATGTTCGCGCCCTTCGGCGACGCCCGGCACAAGATCACCGGTGGCGATGTCAGCCAGAGCCGGGACATGTACTTCGGCATCTACCAGGCGCTGAGCACCGCCAGCGCGGACGTCTTCCGGCAGTACCGGCCCGACTTCTTCGACCTGATCATCATCGACGAGTGTCATCGTGGCTCTAGCCGCGACGAGAGCGCCTGGCGCGCCGTGCTCGACTATTTCGCCCCGGCGGTGCAGTTCGGCATGACCGCGACGCCGCTGCGCGAAGAGTCGCGCGACAGCTACGAATACTTCGGCAACCCGGTCTACACCTACAGCCTGCGCCAGGGCATCGAGGACGGCTTTCTCGCGCCCTACCGCGTGCATCGGGTGATCACCACCGTCGATGCCGCCGGTTGGCGGCCGGGCAAGGACGAACTGGACCGCTACGGCCGCGAGGTACCCGACGAGGAGTACCAGACCAAAGACTTCGAGCGCGTCGTCGCCCTGCGCGCCCGCACGCGAGCCATGGCCCGGCACCTCACCGCCTTTCTCAAAGGCACGGACCGCTTCGCCAAGACGCTGGTGTTCTGCGTCGACCAGGAACACGCCGCCGAGATGCGGCAGGAACTCATCAACCTCAACAGCGACCTGGTCAAGCCGTACCCGGACTACGTCTGCCGCGTGACGGCCGACGAAGGCGCCATCGGCCTCACCCACCTGGCGCACTTCCAGGACGTGGACAAGCCGGCACCCGTCATCCTCACCACGTCGCAGCTGCTGACCACCGGCGTCGATGCCGAAATGGTGAAGAACGTGGTGCTGGCCCGTGTCGTCGGCTCGCGCGCCGAGTTCAAGCAGATCGTCGGGCGCGGCACGCGGCTGAAAGTCGACTACGGCAAAGAGTACTTCAGCATCATCGACTTCACCGGCACGGCCACCCGACACTTTGCCGATGCGGACTTCGATGGCGAGCCCGTGCTGATCGAGGAAGTGACGGTCGACGCGTCGGGCGAACCGGTCAGCGTCACGGAGACGGAGTCCGAAACGCCGCCCGAAGCCCCGCCTGTGGAGTACGAGGTACCGGAAGCGCAGACCGGCCCGCAGGCAGGCGGCCTGCTGATCAACGAGCCACCACCCGAGCCGCGCAAGTTCTACATCGACGGCGGCGAAGTCGAAGTCATCGGTCACCTGGTCTACGACCTCGATACCGACGGCAAAAAGCTGCAGGTGGTCAAGTACACCGAATACTCCGGCCGCGCCGTGCGCAGTCTTTACCCCACCCGCGAGGCCCTGCAATCGGCGTGGGCCGACCCCGAGACGCGCAGCGACGTTCTGCGCGAGCTGGGCGAGCGTGGCATCAGCTTCGCGGAACTCGCCGCCAGCAGCGGTCAGCCCGATGCCGACCCCTTCGACCTGCTGTGCCACCTGGCCTGGAACGCACCGCTGCGCACGCGCCGCCAGCGCGCCGAAGCGGCCCGTCGCCAGGCGCAGGACCTGTTCGGCGAGTACGGCGCCACCGCGCGCGAGATCCTTTCGCTGCTGCTCGAACGCTACGTCGAGCGCGGCATCCTGCAGTTCAGCGCGCTGTCGGATCTGATGAAGGTGCAGCCCTTCGACCGCTACGGCAGCCCCGCCGAGATCGCCAGCCGCCACTTCGGCGGCGTGCGCGGCATGAAAGACGCCGTCTCCCGCCTGCAGAGCGCGCTTTACCCATAACGAGAACCCGAAACGATGCTCCGTTCCAACCGTTCAGCGGTCACCATGACTGCCGCCGACGCCACCGTCGAAAAAAAGCCGCGCGCCGCGCGCCAGGCCAAGACGCCGCTCACCACCCGCGAAAATCTGTCGGCGCTGATCGGCAGCGCCCGTCAGATCCTGCGCAAGGACAAGGGGCTCAACGGCGACGTGGACCGTCTGCCGCTGCTCACCTGGGTGATGTTCCTTAAGTTCCTCGACGACCTCGAAGCCGTCCACGCGCAGGAAGCCGAGCTCGACGGACAGCGCTACCAGTCCATCATCGAGGCGCCTTACCGCTGGCGCGACTGGGCCGCGCGCGAGGACGGCCTGACCGGCGACGAACTGCTCGCCTTCATCAACCAGGATGAAACCCACCGCGCCGATGGCTCGCGCGGTGCCGGGCTGTTCGCCTACCTGCGCGCGCTGGCCGGCAGCGGCGAGAAGGGCAGCCAGCGCGAAGTCATCGCCAACGTGTTCAAGGGCGTGCAGAACCGCATGGTCAGCGGCTACCTGCTGCGCGACATCATCAACAAGATCAACGGCATCCACTTCAGCAGCAGCGAAGAGATCCACACCCTCTCGCACCTCTACGAATCGATGCTGCGCGAAATGCGCGACGCCGCCGGCGACTCGGGCGAGTTCTACACCCCGCGACCGGTCGTGCGCTTCATGGTGCAGGTCACCGACCCGCGGCTGGGCGAAACCGTGCTCGATCCGGCCTGCGGTACCGGCGGCTTTCTGGTGGAAGCCTACGACCACCTCGCCCCGCAGGTGACCACGCCCGAGCAGCGCCGCACCCTGCAGCGCGACACGCTCCACGGCCAGGAAGCCAAGCCGCTGCCCTACATGCTGGCGCAGATGAACCTGCTGCTGCACGGCCTGGAGGCGCCGCGGATCGCCTACGGCAACACGCTCGACCGGCGCATCAACGAGATCGGCCACCGCGAGCGCGTGGACGTGCTCCTCACCAACCCGCCCTTCGGCGGCGAAGAGGAGGTCGGCATCAAGGCCAACTTCCCGCCCAATATGCAGACGGCGGAAACCGCGCTGCTCTTCCTGCAGTACATCATGAGGAAGCTCAGAGTCGCGGGCGCCCCGGTGCCCGGCGGCAAAGCGGCAGCGCGGGGTGGCCGCGCCGCCGTGGTCGTTCCCAACGGCACGCTGTTCGGCGACGGCGTGTGCGCCGTCATCAAGGAGGAACTGCTCAGGGAATTCCGCCTGCACACCATCGTCCGACTGCCGCAGGGCGTCTTCGCGCCCTACACCGACATCCCGGCCAACCTGCTCTTCTTCGAGCGCGGCGGACCGACCGACACCCTCTGGTACTACGAGTTGCCGCTGCCCGAAGGGCGCAAGAAGTACAGCAAGACCGCGCCGCTGCAGTTCGAGGAACTCGCGCCGGCCCTGGCCTGGTGGAACGCCCGCGAGGAAGGCCCGCAGGCGTGGCAGGTGGACTTCGCCGCCAAGCGCGCTGCTGCCGTCGAAGCCGCCACGCCGCAATGGCAGCGGGCAGACAGCAAGCGCAACGCGGCGCTTGCGCTGGGCAAACTGATCCGCGAACTGGAGCAGCGCATTCAGGCGGCGGCGAATGGCGAGAAGGCCGCGCGGCAAGAGCAACTACGCGCGAAGAAGGCCGAACAGCTGGCGCACGAGCAGGCCGCACGGGCCGCGCAAGCCGAAGGCGACGCGCTGTACTGGCCCATCTACAACCTGGACCTCAAGAACCCGCACGCCCGTACGGGCCTTGAGCACGCCGACCCGAAGGAGCTGATCGCCTCGATGCGCAGCCATGAGGAAGAGGTGATGCGGCTGCTGGGGGAGATCGAGGCGTTGGTCAGCGCGGTGGACGACGAATGAAGGGGTGGCCCAAAGTTGCCCTGGGCGAGTTGCTCCAACAGATCGACCGCAGTCAGCGAGTCAATCCCAACAGCACCTATCGTTTGCTCGGCGTGCGCCTCGATGGCAATGGCCCGTTCATTCGGGAGACGGTGGCCGGAACCGAGACATCCGCCAATCGACTCAACGAGGTACAGACCGGCGATTTCATCTACAGCCGCCTTTTTGCATGGCGAGGCGCCTTCGGCGTGATCGACGATGCCTTGCAAGGCTGTTTCGTCTCCAACGAGTTTCCGATTTTTCGCAACAACGGCGACCGCCTTGAAGTTCGCTTTCTCGCCTCGTGGTTCAAGCTGCCAAGCGTCTGGAAGCAAGTTGAGGCGAACTGCACGGGAAGCACTCCGACAACGCGGAACCGATTCAAGGAACAGTTCTTCTGCGAACTTGAAATGCCACTCCCGCCTCTCGCCGAGCAGCAAGCCATCGTCGTCCGTCTCGACGCGCTGGCCGAGAAGACGCGGGAAGTCGAAGCGCATCTGGATGCCGTCGAGCATAATGCCGAGCACCTGCTGGCCTTGCGTTTCCGTGACGTCATCGCCGATGCGCTGCTGCGGCCGATGGCGGAGGTTGCCCCCGCCGTTCGCCGACACGTGGACATTGACATAGACACACGGCACAGGGAAGTCGGCGCGCGCTCTTTCGGCAGGGGCTTGTTCGTCAAGCCCGATTTCGATGGCGCCGAAGCCACGTGGCAGAAGCCCGTCTGGATCAAGTCGGGCGACTTGGTGCTCAGCAACATCAAGGCCTGGGAAGGTGCGATTG
>WBZT01002362.1_pt1 | contig 13173 bp, 13 predicted proteins | sample 5204241 | NCBI WGS metagenome assembly WBZT01 (sample SAMN12344358, study PRJNA552823) | activated sludge metagenome | biome: Activated sludge suspended growth; feature: Nitrification reactor; material: Wastewater; isolation source: activated sludge from nitrification reactor of wastewater... | reverse complement strand
CCCCCGTTATGTGGAGGCCCAGGCGCGGTTGCGGCTGAACTTGGTTCGCCCCGGCGAGGCGGGGCTGATCACCCTCGACCGCGACGAACTGGCCAACACCGAAGTCGTCGAAGAACCTGCGGTCACGTGGTACGACAAGGTCTGGCGCTCCACTGAGACCGCTGCGGGGGTTCGGCCGCTGTCGGCCCCCGAGTCCGATGGTGGCTGAGCGGCCGTCCGACCCGGACCTCGTCGCCGACCAGTTGGGCCGCCCGCCCCGTGACGTCGCGGAGGTCGCCCATCGCTGTCCCTGTGGCGCGCCTGATGTCGTGGCCACTCGCCCGCGGCTCTCGGATGGGACGCCGTTCCCAACGTTGTTCTACCTCACCTGCCCGCGGGCGAATGCTGCCGTGAGCACACTCGAGGCCCGAGGCTGGATGCGCGTCATGCAGCAGCGCCTCGCCGAAGACGAGACGCTGGCACGTGCCTACCGTGCAGCGCATGCCGACTACCTGTCACGTCGAGCCGCGCTCGGATCGGTCCCCGAGATCCAGGGCGTGTCGGCGGGTGGCATGCCGAACCGGGTCAAGTGCCTGCACGTTCTGGCGGCCCACTCCCTGGCTGCCGGTCCGGGAGTCAACCCCCTCGGCGACGAGGTCGTGGCTGAGATCTCACCCTGGTGGGACGGCGAGACATGCTTCGGCACCGCCCTCAACCGTCGGGCCGCGGGGGTTGGTGCCGGTGGCGAGGAGGATCCAGCGGCGGTCGGTCCGGCAGGAGGGCTCACGTGAGGATCTCTGGAGGGGAGACAGCCATGACTGGCCCTGTCGCTGCGATCGACTGTGGGACCAACTCCATCCGGCTACTCGTGGCCGATCGTTCTGGCGACAGTCTCGTGGACCTGGACCGGCGCATGACGGTCGTCCGACTGGGCGAAGGAGTCGACCGAACGGGACGACTGTCGTCGGCCGCGCTGCAGCGCACCTTCGCGGCCTGCCGCAACTACGGCGAGGTCATCTCCGATCTGGGAGCCGACCGGATCAGATTCGTGGCCACGTCAGCCAGTCGGGACGCGGACAACTCGGCGGAGTTCACCGCCGGCGTCGAGCAGATCCTCGGCGTTGAGCCGGAAGTGATCTCCGGGGACGAGGAGGCCCGGCTGTCCTATGTGGGCGCCACCCGAGGCTTGGCGCACGACGAGCCGGTCGTGATTTTCGACATCGGTGGCGGATCGACCGAGTTCGTGGTCGGCGACGGGGGAGTGGGGCAGGCGATCAGCGTGGACATGGGCTGTGTGCGCTACCACGAACGTTTCCTGGTCTCCGACCCTCCGAGTGAGGAGGAACTGGCAGCGCTGGTGGCGACGGCCGATGAGTTCATGGACCGGGTCCTTGCGGCCATCGATGTGACCGCGGCACGAGACGTCGTCGGGCTGGCGGGGACGGTCACGACGGTTGCGGCTCTCGCGCTCGGGCTCCCGCTGTACGACTCTGAGCGGATTCACGGCGCCCGGATCGCCGCCGCCGACATCGACCGGATCGCAGCCGACCTGGCTCGGCTGACCGTGGCCGAGCGCCGCGACCTCGCCGTGATGCACCCGGGCCGAGCAGACGTCATCGTGTCCGGAGCGACGATCCTGGCCGTCATCATGCGCCGACTGGGGATGAGTTCACTGATCGCCAGCGAGCACGACATCCTCGACGGTCTCGCCTGGTCGCTGCTGGACCCGCAAGTCAGACCTCGCCCGGACTGACCACATCGGCTCACCAGCCCAGCAGCCTGACGATCAGCAGCCCGTCACCACGCGACGGTCCGAGTAGGGTCATTTCATGCCATCCGTCGCCGTTACCGTTGTGGGCCATGATCGGCCGGGAATCGTCCACCGGGTGACATCCGCGATCGCCGACTTGTCCGGCAACCTCGAAGACAGTTCCATGAGCCTGCTGCGGGGACACTTCGCGATGACTCTGGTCGCCGCACTTCCCAACGGTGTTCCGGTGTCACAACTTCGCGACCAACTGACCGATCTCGCCGACGATGGTCTGGTCGTGTCGGTCTTCGCTGTGACCGACGAGCAGACCCCGGATGTCGGACTCGCCGCTGTGGTGTCAGTGCATGGTGCCGACCGGCCCGGGATTGTGCGGGCTGCCACCGCGGTGATCATGGACCACGGGGGCAACATCACCGACCTCAGCACCCGACTCGGTCGCGACCTCTATGTTTTGACCGCTGACGTCTCCTTCCCCTCCGACACGGAACTCGCAGTGGTGGCTGCCGATCTCGATCGGCGTATGGCGACCATGGGAGTGACCGCATCTCTGCACGCCGTCGACGAGGACTTGCTGTAGTGGCGCGGTTGCCTGTTCCGGATCTTCCGCCGGGCGTGATCCGACCCGTCGTCACCGCGCCGGATCCGGTGTTGGCCACGGTGAGTGCGACGGTGCGACCGGATGACCCCGAGGTAGTGCACCTGGCTGCGGATCTGTTGGCCACGATGGTCGTGTCGCCCGGGTGTGTGGGGCTCGCGGCGAACCAGGTGGGTGTTGCCTGGCGGGTGTTCTGTGTGGATGTGACTCGTCATCCGAAGACGGGAACGTGTCACGGCTCTTTCGTTCTCGTCAATCCCGTGGTCGGGTCGGCCACTCGCAAGGAACGAGCCCGCGAGGGGTGTATGTCGGTACCTGACTTCACCGGCGATGTCCGCCGGGCGAGCAGGCTGGTGGTGGCGGGCCAACTGCCCGGAACGGGGGACTGGGTCGAGATCGTCACAGATGCATTCGAAGCCCGCGCGCTGCAGCATGAGCTGGACCATGTGGACGGTCTGCTGTTCCTCGACCGGGTGGCGGGATCCCACGCGATCCATCCCCGTCGCCGTTATCAGTAGGCTGGGCCACGCAGCGCCCGGATGGCGGAATCGGCAGACGCACGAGGCTTAAACCCTCGGGCCGGCAACGGCGTGTGGGTTCAAGTCCCACTCCGGGCACCATTCTGAGCGTGAAGTCCGCCCGAAACAGTTCATCCGCCGCCTGCCGACGGGCTTTGGCGGGCAGGCTGCCCTCAATCCGCTCCTCGTGTTGCCGGCACCGGATCGCGGCAGTCACCGAGCCGGGCCCCAGCATGAGCCGTCGAGGACGTGTTGAATCCGCCCCGGGCCCCATAGATTGACCTCGTGATGATGGTCAGGGTGGCGACACGGGACGACGTTCGGTCCATCATGGCGCTCGAATCGCGCTACTACGTCGGCAATCTCGATCCATCCGATCGGACCCACGGCTTCATCTCAGTGCTTCACTCCCAGCAGTGGTTCGAGGCCGCAGTCGACTCCGGCGGGGTTCACGTGGCAGCCACCGATGACGGCACGGTTGGAGGTTTCATAGCGGTCCTGGACCCCTCAACCCTGTCGAGCGCCGGTTCATCTCCGATCATCGAGGAGATGCTCGGGCTCGCGGCAACTGTGGAGTTCGACTCCCAACCCATCGCCGAACAACGCTTCGCGTTTCGCGGGCCAGTCGTGATCGACCGGTCCGTCCGCGGGCAGGGTCTCTACTCCACGTTCAACGCGGTCACGCGCGCAGCGTACGCGCATCGCTTCGACATCGGCGTGCTGTTCGTGGCAGCCGAGAACCCTCAATCGTTGCACACGACGACAACCAAACTCGGCGCCCAGCCGCTGGCCACTTTCGACGTCGATTCCCGGCGGTATCACTTTCTGGCCTACAGCCTCGCGCGGGCGTGAGATGGGCGCGAAGCTGAACTCGCTCGAACAGACAGCCGTGCCAGCTGCCTACAGGACGCGCGGGTATTGGCATTCCCGGCACAGGTACGCGGGAATGTCAGAGATTTGTCAGATTCTCGGAGTTGAGCCCTACCGACGCCACACGGGAATGTTCTTTCGTGCTTTGTCGCTCATACTTGAAGTGTCCGCCATACTGGGCGGACGAGCCTGCGCCGATCGTGGCGCATGACAGGAGGAGTGAACTCACTGTGCAAAGTCGTAATCCGATCCTGAACCGGATCGACAAGGAAGCGGCCCCAGGCGGAAGTGGCTTCGCGTACGACGAAGGGCGCTCCGCGTACCAGCAGGCCACCACCGGACTGGCGACCATGGATGCCGCCCAGGCAGCCGGTATGGGCCAGATGCACACACCGGAGGTCACCGGTGCGCGCGTCACCCTGAACGACGTCATCGTCAAGACAGGCATCAACTTCGTCGTTCTCATCGTCGGAGCGGTGATCGGTTGGCAGCTCGCTCCCACAATGCCGTGGGTCACGTGGGTGGCCATGCTGATCGGTCTGGGCCTGGGTCTGGCCAACACCTTCATGAAGTCCATCAAGCCGCCGCTGGCGCTCGCCTACGCGTTCGTCGAGGGCATCTTCTTGGGGGGAATCTCGTGGTGGTACGACGCGCTCGTCCAGCAGAGCAACCCTCAGTACACGGGCCTGGTGTCGCAGGCGATCATCGGCACCCTGGTGGCTTTCGGTGTGATGCTGGCCCTCTACACGGGCCGAATCATCAAGGTCAACGGGACCTTCATGAAGGTCATGATGGTGGCGCTCATCAGCTACGCCGTCATCGCTCTGGCGTCATTCGTCGCGGCCCTGTTCGGAGTCGGTGGAGGCTGGGGCTTCTACGGAGTCGGGACCCTCGGCCTGTTGCTGTGTGCCTTCGGAGTGCTGCTGGCGGCATTCACCCTCAACCTGGACTTCGCCGCGATCGAACAGGGCATCAAGATGGGACTGCCCGAGCGTGAGTCGTGGCGGATGTCATTCGGGCTGTTGGTCACGCTGATCTGGCTGTACCTCGAGATCCTGCGGCTTCTTGCCTTGGTCGCGCTCAGCAGGGACTGATGCTCGCCCGAGACTGACCTGACAAAGGCGGGGACGATCCGATCGGATCGTCCCCGCCTTTCGTGTCTGTGGGTCAGGTGAGTTTGCGCGCTGCCCGCACCTTGTCGTACTCGTGCACGATGGCTGTCGCCTGGCCGTGTGAGAGGTCGTGCTCGGAGCGCAGCCAGGTGACGCGTTCGTCGAACCGGGACAGTGCTGGGCCATGTTCCAGCACAGTGAACCACTCGCTCATCTGCTTGCCGGTGGAGGCGGGGATCCGCTCCACCAACTGGCGGTGCGTCTCCTCGGAATGGTGCAGGGTCATCGTTCCTCCCGGTGTCGTGGCCCCTGTTCGCTGGAGTCCACCGTACTCCCGTGATCGGGTGGATCCGATGCCCGGTCCCCGGGAACTCCGATGCGCAGGATACGTCTGCGTCGCCGCCCCAGGCGACCTGGTTCCGCAGGCGCCGCCGACACCTCGGTACCGGGTTGCTCGGCGGCTGCGGCGGCCACTTCGAGCAGCGGGGCTTCGACAGATGCGTCGAACAGTTCCGGCAGGACCTCGCCGCGTTCCCCCCGACTCAGCGCTGCGAGGACCGAGGGAGCCAGGACCTGCGCGACCGCCTCGTAGCCCTCGGTTGAGGGATGGAACTGATCGGTGCTGAAGAGCTGGTAGGGCCGCTGGGCGAACTCGGGACCGAGAAGATCGCCCAATGACACTGCGCGAGCGCCCGCGCGAACCACTGCCACGGCCTGGGCTGTTGCGAGTGAGCGGGCCATCTCGCGCAGCATCCAGCGCAAGGGGGGTCGAATGGGTTGGACCGCGCCGAAGTCCGGGGCGGTCCCCATGACGACCTGGACGTTGTGATCGCGCAGTCGTCGGACTGCCTCCTCGAGGCGAGCCACCGATACCCGCCTGGGCACCGCGTGGGTGACGTCGTTGGCACCGATGATGATGACCGCAACGTGGGGCCGGTATTGCAGGGCGCGCGTGACCTGGGCCTCGAGGTCGCGGGTGCGGGCCCCCACCATGGCGACGTTGCTCAGCACGACAGCCTGGCGAGTGTAGTCCGACACGAGGCGCGCGAGTTGGGCTCCGATCGTCTGGGTGGGGTGGTCGGCGCCGAGGCCCGCGGCGATCGAGTCTCCGATCATCACCAGACGCTTCGACGGGCCCTTGGACCGTCCGTACCTGCCGTCGTCGTAGGGGGCAGCTGTGCGACGAGGTCCGATGGTCCGCTTGGCCTGCTGGCGTTGCATGTTGATCAGGCCGGCTGCAGCGGCACCAACACCGACCAGACCGGCGCCGCTGTACGCAGCAAAGCGCGCAACTGTTCGGGGATCAGGTGAGACCACGATCCGATGGTGGCAGCAAGGGACGACAGATGATGCTGTGATCGCTCGGCTTGCGAACAAATCGCTCAGCTTGCGAACAAAGGTGTCCGTCGCTCCAGGAACGCCGCAGTGCCCTCGAGGTGATCGGGGTGATGAGGTCGACCAGCCGGGCGGTGTCTGGCTGCGGGTAGACCAGTCCGAGGCGCGTGGGAGGGACGGCGAACAAGGCATCGGCGGATGAGAAGCGAAGATCGCAGGCGGCGATGAGGCCCACCGCACCCCCGGCGCAGGGTCCCGCGATCCGCGCGACGGTGGCCAACGTGCAGTCCGCCAACGCCTGTGTCGCTCGGGTGACTCGCGTGTGGTTCGCCAGTCCCCAGTCTGTGCTCCCGGCGTTCTCGCGGTACTCCGCGATGTCGGCGCCGGCACTGAACACCTTGTCGGTAGCCGATCGCAGAACCAGGACCCGTGCGCCAGGGATCGACTGGGCGTGTGCGACCAGTTCCGGCAGGTCGTCCCACATCTGCTGCGTCAGCGCATTCGCCTTGTCGGCACGGTTCAAGATCAGCTGCACGGCCGCGCCGTGCGTGTCCAGTACGAGTTCGTCGGAATTCACATCTCGACCCTATCCCGCCAGACCCCCCGCCAACCGGCCACCTGACTGCCACCCAACCGGCGCCCGCTGCCCGCGCGCGATCAAGGCTGGTCGCGGCCTACCGTGGGGGGAAATCACCGATCGGCGGAATCATGATGCGACGTGTCACCATCCTCGGCGGAGGCAACGGCGCCCGGGCCGCGGCGGCGGAGTTCGGAATCGCGGGACATCAGGTCACCATGTACGACGTCCCTCAGTTCATCGGTGGGCTGGCTGCCATCGAGGCTTCCGGACGGATCACGGCCGATGGCGTGTTCGCCGGAACTGCCCCGGTGCGCGTGGAGCCCGACCTGGAAGCCGCCATCGCCGACGCCGAGGTGGTGCTCATCGTGGTCCCCACCACTCATCACCTCACGTATGCCGAGTTGCTCGCCCCACTGGTGCGCGACGGCATGAATGTCGTCCTCATGCCCGGCTCGTTGGGATCGTTGGAGTTCGTCGAGGTGGTGCGACGGTCCGGCTCGACGGCGGACATCACTGTCTCGGAAATCGCAGCCCTGCCCTATGCGACGCGGATCGTGGGCCCCGACTCGGTCCATGTCTTCGGGCGGCGCCGGATAGTGTCGATCGGGGTGTTCCCGGCGCAAGCTGCTGACCGGGTCCGGCCGGTCATGAGCGACCTGTATCCGGGCATCGAGGAGATGGCGAATGTGCTTGAGGCCGGGCTGAGCAATCCGAACCCGACTCTGCATTGTCTCGGTGTCCTGTTGTCGGCCAGCCGCATCGAATACAGCCACGGTGACTTCTACTACTACGAAGAAGGCATGACGCCCCATGTGTGCCAGGCGATAGAGGCGATCGATGCGGAGCGGGTCGCCATCGGGGCCGCGTTGGGAGTCTCGGTCCTGAGCCTGCGAGACACCTACTCGGTCATGGGATACGGGCCGGCAGGGGACACGTTCTGGTCCGTGATCCGTGGGGTCGCCGCACTCAACGGCATCAAAGGACCGACTGAGATCGACAGCCGGTACCTCACCGAGGACGTCCCGATCGGTCTGACGATCTACTCGCAGCTCGGGACCCAGCTCGGAGTGGACACCAAGGTGATGCAGTCGGTGATCACTCTCGTCGGGGCGCTGCTGGACCGGGACTTCGTCGCGATGGGCCGCACCCTGGAGCGCTGTGGCATCGGCGATCTGAACCGTGGTCAACTGCTCGACTACGTCACGACCGGGCAGCGCGGTTAGCCCGGGGTTAACCGCCGGGGTCGGACCCTGGGTGCTCGGGGGGTGGCGTTGCCGTGCGTGCGTGCTTCTCCTCGGATCGACGGGGTGCCTGGGCGGGCTGGGAAGGTGCCGGGTTGACTCGGGAGGGTGCCTGGTGGGGCTGTGAGGGTGCCGGGTCGACTGGGGAGGGTGCCTGGTGGGGCTGGGAGGGTGCTTGGTCGGCCCAGGAGGGTGCTTGGTCGGCCCAGGAGGGTGCTTGGTCGGCCCAGGAGGGATGGTGGAGTTGAGCCCATTCCACCGTCACGTATCCGGTCCGCATCCCCTCGCGAGCACCCGTATCGGAGTAGGCCTTGTACACGTGGCCGGCGACGAGCAGGGCCACCCCCAGTGCCACCCAGTCGTGGACGAACGTCGCACCGGTGCGCAGATCATCGGAGAAGACTCCGGAGAAATACATGATCATTCCCGTGCCGAAGAGCACGATCAGGGCGCCCGCCTCCACGTGGGAGTGCAACTTCTGACCCGCGTTGAACTTGCCGATCTTGAGGGCGCCGGTGCGGCGCTGCTGCTTGCGGAACCAACGCCAGTCATCGGGGGTGAACCGGTTCAACCGAGTGAGATCCGCCCGGAACGCGGCGAAACACAGCGCGATCAGGATCGGGACCGGAAGCACGAAACCGGCGATGATGTGGAGTCGCTTGAACAGTTCCCGGTTGCCTACCAGGGCACTGAGATCGGGGAAGTACAAACAGGCCGCACTCACGATGAGTGTGACCACCAACACCGCGATCGCTCGGTGGGTCCACCGTTCGGCGCGCGAGAATCGGGCGAGGCGCGGCTCAGGTGACGGGGTCATCCGTGCGCCCGTTGGATCGTCCCACCCATGCGTCGATGTCGTAGCCGCGCTCCTCCCAGTAGCCGGGTACGACCTCGTCCGTGACGATGATCCCGTCGAGCCACTTCAGCGACTTGTAGCCGTACATGGGCGCAACCACCAGACGCACCGGCCCTCCGTGGGCGCGGTCGAGGGGTTCGCCGTACAACGTCGTGGCGACCAGTACGTCGGGACGCAGCGCCTGGTCCTTGGTCAGGGACTCGGTGTAGACGCCATCAAAGGACGTGAACTGTAGGGCTCCGGAACCGATGTCGACATCGGTGGCGGAAAGGAGATCCGACAGCAGCACCCCACTCCAAACGGCGTCGTCGACGCGCCAGCCGGTCACGCACTGGAAGTCCTTGGTGAGCCCGGTCTGGGGTAGGTCGGCAATTTCCGCGTAGGTCAACTGCGTTCGCCGGGAACCGCTATCGATGGTCAACCGGTAGTCCGCAATGCTGCGTTCCGGATAGCCATTGGTGACCGTGTAGATGCGGAACCCACCGGTGGCCGGCAACACCTTCTGCAGTTCGGGCGCCACGGTGGACACAGCGGCGGTCGTCGCGTCCGACAGACGCCGACCGAGAAGGACACCTGCGCCGCCCATGACCACCAGGCCGAGGACCACCCGGCGGCCGACCGGCGCACCAGATTCCATGGGAGATCAGATCACGGTGATCGGCTCCGCGCAATGTCGGCGGCGGCGTTCGCCGCTGATACCTCCGCAGGAGGCCGTCGGTCACGACGCTGTGGCGCTGTCCCCGCACGTGACCACGAGCGTCGTCGTTCCGTCTGGAACTGTCACCGTCTGGACCTGTGGCTGGCCCGCTGTCGCGGACGTCGATCCCGCGACGGCGGACATGTTGCAGTTGATGTTGATGACGTGAACGTTGCGTAAGGTGGTGCCGGATGTGGCCTGCAACTTGAGGAAGCGCTCGCCCTTGTGGCACGACTTCTTGGACTGTACAGAGCGCATCGCTCCCGACTTCTTCTTGACGCACACCTTGATCGTGTCGGTCGTCTGGGTCGGGGCCGCCGGAGCGGCGACGGCTGGGGTGGCGACGACGGCCAGCGCGAAGCCGGCGAAGGTGGAGCAGGCGATCATGACTTGAGACTTCATGGGCGGAGCCTGTCATACGAGGTTCGACGAGGTGCGTTTCCCGTGCCGTCGCTTCCGATCGAAGTGCGTAGTCAGACTGGAATCTCGACCGACTCCAACGGCTCTGCGGCCGCCGCCGCGTACAGCCAGCCCTGGGCATGGACCCAGCCCTGCTCGGTGAGGAGCGCGGCCTGCTGTGGCGTCTCGACACCTTCAGCCACCGTGTCGAGCGCGAGACCGTGAGCGAGACCCGACAAGGCCGCAGCCAGCTGCAGGCAGGTCTGATCCTGCGCGTCGAGTCCCGAGGTGAAGGATCTGTCCAGTTTCAGGCCCGCTATCGGCAGGTCACGCAGGTGGCTGATGGACGAGTAGCCGGTACCGAAGTCGTCCACGTACCACCGAACTCCCATGTTGGCGATGCGCCGCATCTCGTCGCGCACGTTGTCCGAGATCTCGAGCAGAGTCGTCTCGGTGACCTCGAGGTGGAGCCGCTGGGGATCGACGCCGGACTCAGCCAGAAGGTGACCAACAAGTTCCGCCGTTCCCAACCGAGCAAGGGTCGTCGGCGAGACGTTCACGGCGACACTGCGTTGCGCGGGAATGCGGGTCAGCCACTCGACCGATCGTGTGAGGATCTCTTGATCGATGTCCGCGACCTGTCCGGTGCGTTCCGCGATCGGGAGGAACTTGTCCGGGGTGACCACACTGGCCTCATCGCGGATCCATCGGACCAGCGATTCGTAGCCGGTGATTTCTCCCGTCGCCAAAGACACGATGGGCTGCAACCAGGGGACGAACTCCCCGGATTGCAGCGCCACCCTGATGTCGGCCTCGATGTTCAGTCGCGCCTGGGCATCGGCGGCCAAGGTGGGATCGAAGAACGACCACCTGTCCTTGCCTTCCCGTTTCGCCTGCTGCATGGCCAGAGCAGCGTCTCTGATCAATCGGTCCGGATCAGAACCGGGCCCGCCTGTGGCGATACCGACACTCACCGACGGATGGAGCGTATGGCCCGCGATGGTCAAGGCTCCGCGCACACTTTCGACAACCCGTTGCGCGGTGTCGGCCGCGTCGCTGGCCGCCGTGAGTTGGGGGATGAGGATGAGGAACTCGTCACCGGAGCCTCGCCCCACCCGGTCGGGGTCGCCGATACCGCGTGTGATCCGACTCGCGACCCGTTCCAGTTCGATGTCTCCGACCGCATAGTTTGCGGCGTCGTTGACCGCTCGTAGGTTGTCCACGCCCGCGCACAGCACTCCACTCACTGCGCCGGGGCTCAGGTGACCCAATGCTGTGGACGCGCGATTGAGGAAGCTCGACCGGGTGGCGAGTCCCGTGAGCGCGTCATGGCCGATTGCGTGGGCCAGTTCCGCGCGGGCCGCGACTTCGTCCTCGACGTTACGCATCGCGATGATGCGGAAGATGCCCTGGGGGGTTGGCGCTGCTCGAACGTTGAGGGCCATCCATTGCCAGGATCCATCCGCACGGGCGATACGGAACTCGCCCTGGACCACTTGGCCCCGAATGACATCGTGACGACCGGTGATCGCCCTGTCCCGGTCCTCGGGGTGGATCAGGTCCATTCCGTGGCCGAGGATTCTGTCCTGGGTCCACCCCAGTTGGCGGGTCACCGACTCGGAAGCCCAGATGATCTTCCCTTCGGGCGACACCTGCCAGACCACATCCGACGCGTTTTCGGCGAGCAACAGGTACTGCTGCTCGCGCGACAGCAACTCCGACTCCGCTTGGACCTGGTCGTGGATATCGCGGAGGGCGACGACGCGGCCGATCGAGTGGCCCTCAGGGTCGACGGCGTTGCGGCTGGATGCGGACACCCACAGGTAGTTCCCGTCGGCGCAGCGGAACCGATAGCGAAGGCGCAAGGGTCCTTTCCCCACGTCGGCTTTGTCCAACCCGGCCATCAGTGAGGGCAAGTCGTCGGGATGGATGAAGTCCTCGGGCGGGTGTCCCAGCAGGTCCTCAGGGTTCCAGCCGAACAGGGAAGAGGCGGAGGCGGAGACCCACTGGAAGCGCCGGTCGGAATCAGCCAACAGCACGACGTCGGAGGAGTTCTCGGCGAGCAAGCGGTAGCGGCGCTCGCTGTCGGCGACTCGTGTCGCCGCCGATGCGAGTGCGGATGCCTCCCGCAGGCGGGTCATGCCATAGCCGAGATCGGCGGCGAGGTCTTCCAGCAGATTCAGGGCCTGAGGATCGAAGGCTCCGATCTCATCGGCATAGACCATGAGCGCACCCTCAACGGTGCCGGACACCGTGATCGGCATGGCGATCGAGCATGCGAAACCCTGCTTGGTTGCCGTGTTCAACCACGGCGTGAAGTGGGGGTCGTCGTCGAACATCTCGAGCACTTGGGTCGTGCCCGACTTGATGGCTCGTCCGGTAGGACCGCGACCGAGGGGGTCGTCACCCCACGAGACCTTGATGGTGTCCAGGTAGCCGACACTCGAGCCGGCCGCCGCCACGACTTGGACGCTCTTCTCGGCGTCCAAGACCTTCCGCCCGAACCACACCAACGGGTATTGGCCCGTGTGGGCGATGGCGCGACACATCTTCTGCAGGAGTTCGTCCTCATCCTCCGCGCGAACGAGGACCCGATTCGCCTGTGACAAGGTGGCCAAGGCCCGCAATGCGACACCTGAGCGGTCTTGCCGCAGAAGGACCAGAGCGCCCGCCGAGGGCTCATGCGGAGGGGGCAGGGGACGCATGAGAGCGGTCATGCGTCGATGTCGGCCCGAGGGCAACGCGAGCCGGACCTTGACTCGCTGGGATTCGCGCGAGGTGATCGCCCGACCGAGTGCTTCCTCTGCGCGGTGCAGGTCCTGTCGGTGGATCAGGTCCAACAACAGGGTCCCGGTCAACTCGTCAGGATCTCGATCCAAGATGTCGCTGACCCCGCCAGACACCCAGGCAATGATCCCGTCGGTGTCGGTTTCGCAGACGATCTCCTGTGATTCATCGGAGATGAGCAGCAGGTCATGCCAGGACGGTATGGCGGTCGGGTCCGGTTCCCGAGTCATGTCCCCCACCCGTCGTCGGCATCGCTCGTCAGCGACACGCTGGAGTTCCTCCGCCAGTATGTCGGTTTCTCGGCCGATCAGCATGGTTGCCTCGGCTACGGTGCCGGTGTGGCGGGGAGTCAAAGCGTCTTGGGCCTGGATGAGTGTCCTGGCGGCTGGGCCGGGATCGGGTGGACCGGTTCCGATGTCATCGGCGAGCGTGA
>WBZT01000984.1_pt1 | contig 13175 bp, 11 predicted proteins | sample 5204241 | NCBI WGS metagenome assembly WBZT01 (sample SAMN12344358, study PRJNA552823) | activated sludge metagenome | biome: Activated sludge suspended growth; feature: Nitrification reactor; material: Wastewater; isolation source: activated sludge from nitrification reactor of wastewater... | reverse complement strand
GGCGATCGAGTCAGTTTTCAAATCATTGAGGACCGGACCAATTCGAATCCGATGCTGGTTGCTGAATCCTCCGAATTGGACGTGCCGTACATCGGCCGCGTGAGCGTGAAGGACAAGACGTGTCGGGAAGCGGCGCAGGACATCAAGACGTTGTTGGAAAAGGACTACTATTACAAGGCGACGGTAATCATCGGACTGGACACCCTCTCCAAGGTGCTGGGCCGGGTTTATGTCTATGGCCCGGTGCGCAGCCCCGGCCCGGTTGAAATTCCCTCCAACGAGAATTTCACGGCGGGCAAGGCGATTCTCCGTGTCGGCGGCTTTGGCGATTTTGCCAACCGCAAGGCGGTTCAAGTTGTGCGCAAGACTCCCGCGGGCAACAAGATTCTCACCATCAACATGGTGAACGTTCTCGAAAAGGGGAAGACGGAGGAAGATGTCACCTTGGAGCCCGACGATCTGGTCATGGTGCCGCAGCGAGGGATCAATTTCTGAAAGCCGAATGAGTCAACACGATCACCACCATACCAGCCGTTCGGTCCGTTCGGCCCACTTCTTCAACTACCTCCACCGCTACCGGCTTTTGCTGGTCAAACGCTGGTGGGTCTTGTTGCTCGGAATTTTGTTGGGCCTCGCGGTCCAAGGTTTCCTGCTCTGGCACGCCGAGCCGGCTTATGTGTCGTACGGGCGGATGATCATGAACATCAAGATCACCACGAGCACCGGCACGGGCACGGGCACCGGCTTCACGGAGGAATTCAACAACTTCCTGGGCACGCAGCAGGCACTGATGAAGAGTGCAAAGGTCCGCGAGAAAGCAGCGGAGCGTGTGCGCTCGCTCAGGCCGAATCTCACTCCGGTGCTGGTGGATCTGGTGACCGGCGTCGCGCCCAAGACCACCATTTTCACTCTTCAGGCGAGCGGCTCGGAGCCGGAATACACCCGCGCTTATCTCGACGCTTGTATGGATGAGTACATCGCTTTGAAATCAGAAATGCGGGCCTCGACTTCCGACACCACTCTGGCGCGCATCATGGAACAGTTGAAAGGTTTGGAGCAGGATTTGCGAAAATACGAGGACGAGGAAATCGCCTTCAAGACCACCAACAATATCGCGTTCATCACCGAACAGGTCAGCAGCACCGCGACCTATCTGGTCCAGAAGAACCGTCAACTGGACGCGGCCCGCAGCGAATATCAATTGCAGACCATGCTCAGCGTCGAGCAAAACCTCGAACAAAACCGCAATGATCCCGGCTTCCCCGCCGGCGACGCCACCGGCACCGGCCGCAACCCCTTGATCGTGCTTCAGGATGACTACCGGCGGGCGCAGCAGGAATTGCAGATGCGCAAGGCGGAATTGCAGGACTGGTCCACCACTCTCCGGCCAAAACATCCGCGCATCATTGCGCTGAGCGAGGAGATCGGACGCCGGGAAAAGCTGCTTTCGATCGTCAAAGATCTGGGCCGCGACCAACTGGCCCGCGCCCGTGACGCCCTTTCGCTGCAAATCACCAATCTCGAACGCGAGGTGAAGGAATTGGATGTTCGCTCCCTCGACCTGAGCGGGAAGCTTTCGCAATACGAGCGCATCCGCGCCAATAAGCAAAACATCCAAAGCCTGCACGACAACCTCCAGCGCGCGATGCAATCCCTCGGCGTCGAAAAGGAAGTCAATCCCGACACCGTCACCCCGCTGGAACGCGCCTCCGTCGCGATTCCCGCCGCCGGCAGTCCCGTGAAGATCCTCATCCGCGCCGCCGCCGCCGGATTGCTGGCCGGCTTGGCGCTGCTCTTCATCGTGGACCGGCTGGATGACCGGCCCACCTCCTTTACCGATTTGCAGGATTCCTTCGACGAGGAAGTCATGGGCCAGATTCCACTCGACGCTACGAAAGGCTCGCGCCGCGGCGTGGGCTTGCTGCAACCCGACGACGAACGACACGCCTTCCTCGAGGCTTACCGCAATCTCCGTTCCTCCCTCCTGTACATGGCTACCGAGGGCAAACGCCCGCGCGTCATGCTCGTCACCAGCGCCATCCCGGGCGACGGTAAATCCATGACCACCGCCAATCTAGCCATCACCATGGCGCTGGCCGGTTCGCGGGTGCTGCTGGTGGATGCGGACTTGCGCAAGGGATTATTGCATCGGCGCTTTGGCCTGGACGCCACCGTCGGATTTACCGAAGTGCTGAACGACAAGGCCGATTTTCGGAAAATCATCCTCGAAACTTCCACCCCGAACCTGTTCCTGCTGCCGCGCGGCGACACGTCCCGCAATCCCGGCGAAATGTTCCTGAGACCTGCCATGCGCGAATTGATCGCGCAACTGGCCGCCAGCTACGATTACGTGATCTTCGACACCGCGCCCGTCATGGCGGCGGACGATGTCACCAGTTTGGCCCCGCACGTCGAAGGCGTGCTCTTCGTCATCCGGGCCAATTACACTTCGGCCCGAGTCGCCCGCGCCGCGCTCGAACTGCTTTACCAACGTGAAGTGGAAGTCCTCGGTCTGGTCTTCAACGGGGTGCAGATCAACACCAGCGACTACTACTACTATCGCTACAAGGATTACTACGCCGAACGCAAGCGCGCCTGAACTGAAACCCACCCGCCCGCCGCTCGTGGGTTGGTTCTGCATCCGCACGCAGCCCAAGCATGAGCACATCGCAGCGGGGCACTTGCGCAAACTCCCTCGCGGGGAAGTCTTCCTGCCGCGCATCCGGTTTCGCCGCCGGACGCGGCGCGGCGCGGTGTGGTTCACGGAGGCGCTGTTTCCCAATTACCTGTTTGCCCGCTTTGAATGGCCGACGCAACTCCGCCAGGTCATGCATACAGCCGGCGTCCGGGCGGTGGTCCACTTTGGCGAGCGCTGGCCAACGGTGGCCGACAGCGTAATGGCCGAACTGCGCTCCCTCTTTGGCGACGCGCAAATCCACGAAATCCCAACCGCGCCGGAAGTGGGCGAAGCCGTGAAAATCGTGGGCGGCGTGCTGCACGGCTGGAGCGCGCTGGTGACGCAAACAATGCCGGCCCGGGATCGAGTTATCGTTCTGCTGGAGTTGCTCGGGCAGCAAACCGCCGTCGAACTGCCGCTTGATCAGGTGGTCCGGGAGGAATTCCGCAGCGACCCGTTCCACCTTCGGCCAGTCTAACTGCCCGCGACCGGCTCCGTTCGCGACGACTGTGGGTGGTTGGCTTGCCAGCGAGACCAGGCTTTCAGCCACGACTCGGCAGCCAGTTCGGCCACCTGCTCGAACACCCGGCGCGACATCGCGGACTGTTCGGCCGTCAATTTCAACACCATCCCGCCGTCAAATTCCAAGCGGTGCGTGCATTCCCATTGCTCACCCAACGTTTCCTCCCGCTGCCAGATTCGCCGCGCCGCGCCCTGGGTCAGGACCGCCGAGGCAAAGCCCATCTTCTTCAACGTAAAATCAAAGTCGGCCCACAGCGATTCCAGCGACGGTGCGCGCTCCGCTTCCAGTTCCAGCCAGGCCGCCAGGGCGAGCGCGTAGTGGGTTTCCTTGCGAACCTCCAGCGAATTTTCGATCACGCGCCCGAGGGCAAACCAGTCGCGGCTGAAATTGAACGAGCGCGCCGACAGGATCAACGTCAGGCAGAGGAAGCCGAAGAGGATCGGCACCCAGCGGCCCTGCGACCAGAAAACACCAAAGGCCATCAACAAGAACACCGAGGAGATGCCATACAGGATAAGCACCGTGCGCGTGCGGGAGAAACCGACCTGTTGCAGCCGGTGATGCAGATGCTTGCGGTCGGGCCGGAAAATCGGCAGGCCCTTCATGCCCCGACGGAGAATCGCGAGCGCCACATCCACAATCGGCAGCGCCAGCGCGAACAGTGGCGCGATCAGCGCGGCAATGATCGTTCCTTTCTGTGAATGGACCAGCGTCATGATCGCGATGAGGAAGCCGAGAAAATACGCGCCGCCATCCCCCATGTAGATTCGCGCCGGCGGGAAGTTGAACCGCAGGAATCCCAGCAACGCGCCCACCATGCCCGATGCAATCAGAACGGGAAACAACAGACCGCCCCCGTGGCCGACGAACAGCAGCAGCGCCATCGTCATGAGGGCAATGCCGGCGGCCAGCCCGTCAATGCCGTCAATCAGGTTGATCATGTTTGTCAACGCAACCAGCCACCCGATCGTCACCACCCAGCCCCACGCGCCGAGTTCCAGGATTTCATGGCTGAAGGGGTTCTTGAATTTCTCGATCTGCACACCGCTGGCGCAGACGGCTGCAGCAATCAGAATCTGGCCCAACAGCTTCTTGCGTGCGCCGAGCGGCCGGAAGTCGTCGCACAAGCCCAGGCCGAACATGGCCAGACTCCCGCCGACGATCACCAACCGGGTGACGAGCCGCTCATCGTTGACCGGAAAGAAAACCAGCGCCACCGCCGCCAGAACCGCGAAGGCGGTCGCCAAGGCGATGCCACCGAACCGGGAAACCGGTGTCTTGTGAGTGTGGTGAAAGCTGGTGGCGGAAGTGTGGGCCGCGCGTTTCTGAATGAACGGCACCACCACCAGTACAGTGAGCATCCCCAAGATTCCGAAGCCAAGAAAGACCAGCCAATGCATGCCGCAAGAGCTTTAACGGCTCGCGGCGGAAAACCAAGTTCAAAGCGGAATCCGGGATTATCGGTCAGCAACATCAAACCAACTGGCAGGCTCGCTTCCAGCCCGTCCGGAACCAGTTGTTGTCTCGTCCTTCAGCGCGAGTACAGAAACGTTTCGCAGGTGCGACACCTGCTGTAATCTCGCTCCTCTATTTTCCGCCTAAACCCACGCGCCGATCACGAACCCGGCGCGCGTGGCGACTCGAGGATTTCCACCAACTGCCTCAGCAGCGTTGCTTGGGCGAAACGCTCGCGAACGGGTTGGTATTTTTCCGGCTCGCCGCGCCCGCCGTTCTCGCGCAGACGGTGAATGACCGCCACACAGCCCGCCGCATCGTGGTGCGGCACCGCGGCGCAAACCTGCGAGTTCAAGTTCGCCACCACTTCCGTCAGGTGGCTGGGCTGCGGGCCAATGCACAGCACCGGCGCGCCCACGCCGAGGATGTTGTAAATCTTGCACGGATGAATCAGCCCCACGAACGGGTCGCCCATCACCACCACGTGCAAATCCGCCGCCGACAACGAGCCCCCCAGTTCACTCAGCGGCTGATAGGGCAGGCACATGACGTTCGCCAACCCGGCTTCGTTGGCGAGCTGTTTCACGCGGGCGAATTCGCTGCCGCCGCCGATGAACAGGAAAGCGTATCTTGGGTCGGTCGCCAGCAACTTGGCTGCGTCCAGGATTGTGTCCAGTGGATGGCAAGGGCTGTGATTACCCGAATACATGATCACGAACTTGTCGGCCAAACCATGCAACGCCCGGAAGCGTTCGCGGCCTGTCGGATCAAAGCGCACGGCGGCGTCGTGCGACCACGGCGGCAACACGGTGATCTTGGCCGCGGCAATTCCCTTCCCTGCGATCTTCGCTTGCATGAAACGATCCAGCGCAATGATCCTGTCGGCGCGTTGAAAGCTGAACCGCGACAGCCAGTGCAACCCGCGCGCCGCGAGCGAACCTTCGCGCAGCCAGCCGGCAGCGATGGCTTCATCCGGATTCATATCCATGACCCAATAAACGAAACGCGCGCGGCGCAGTTTGGCGTAGAGCGCGCCGATAAACGAAATCAGCGGCGGGGAGGTCAGCGCAACGACCACGTCCGGTCGCGGGGTAAACACCAACCGCCAGCAACAGGTCACGATGAAGCTCGCGAAATCCACCGCCCGCCGCCACTTCGCGCGCTTGCCCAGGGCCGTTGTGGCCACGCGCTCAATCGTGATGCCCCGCCAGTTTTCGCGGGCGGGAAACGTTTGCTCCGGATGATCGTAAGCGCGTCGGCTGGCGATGACCGTCACCTGATGTCCCCGCTCCACCAGCGCCACCGCCAACTCCGAGAGATGCTGGGCCGTGGAAACCACGTCCGGATGAAACGTCTGATTGAGGAACAAATACTTCATGGCGCAGCCTTGCTGCCTTCGGAACTCTCGCCGGTGGTCAGGGCCTGACGCAGGATCAACCACAGCAACGCGCCGTAGCCGGCCAGCAATACCAATTCAACGCCAGTGAACAGCATTGGCGTGATGATGGAACTTCCGCCAGCCAACGCCCGCCGCCAGGCTTCACCCAGTGACGCTTGCGCGAGCCAGCGATGCCACAGGCTCGGCTCCAACGCCGCCACGCAGGACCAGAGCAGAAACGCCGGTTGCTGCCACCGCTCACGGAGCACCGTGGCTGCGGAATAACACAGCGGCAGCATCAGCAGGTTGAGATAATTCGTGTACGACTTTTTGCTGACCAACATGAAGATCAGCAGCAGGGCGGTGAGACTCAGCAACGAAAGGCTGGCGTCACCGGTCACTTTGACCCGGCGCGCAAGCCGCCAACTCAACGCCAGAAGCGAAGCCAAAAGCACAAAGCTCCAGCCCCGACCGATCCACTGCTGATTCGGCTCCAAGCCGGCGACGGAGCCGAGGAACGGCAGGTTGCCACTGGTGGTAAGCGCGCCTTCGAGTTTCAGCGGCCGGAGAATGTCCGCTCCCGCAAACCAGAACGGCAACAACCCCAACGCGAGCGCCAGCGCCAGGCCGAGCGAAAACTGCCGGCGCGCCCGGCTCACGAGCCACCAGTACGGCACGAATAACAGGCCGAGCAGTTTGACCGCGACCACCGAGACGCCGATCAGAAAGCCGCCGAGCCAGTCGCGACGAAGCAAGGTGAGCGCGAACGCGGCGGCGAGCAGGCAACTGACCCAGACCTGATTTTGGCCGGCGACGGCCACGTTGAGAATCGCGACCGGATTGCAAAGATACAGCAGCGTCCCCATCCACACGGTTTCTGTCGGCAACGAACGACCCGCAACACGCCGCCACATAACCAGTGCCCCGGCTTCAAATGCCATCGCCAGCAGCAGGATCGCTTTGGGCGAATCCCACACGCTCACCGCCGCCGCCGCCACGTACGGGAACAGCGGCCCGTAGCTCGTGCTGAAATCGCGATACGGGAGCTGGCCAGCCAGCACGCACTTTGCCGGCTCGTAGTAATACGTGGGGACATCCGAGGTGACTTCGTAGCCAGCGAAGACGAAGACCGTCAGAAACAAACCGACCCGCGTGATCAGCCAGAGGATGACGCAACTGCGAAGGAACGCACCGGCCGTTGTCCCGCTCCCGTCCGTCTGCCGCCGCAATAACGCGAAGCACGCCAGCCCACCCAGGCCGATCGCCAGCTTGAACAGGATGAGCTTGTTATTCTCCACGCGGCTTTCCTTCGCCCGTCAGGGATGGATTCAACCGGAGTTCCAACAGTCGCAGCGACAGGAGCAGTTCCGCCAGCATCCGCTGAAAGATATAGGCCCAACCCGCCCAGCCATCGAGCAGCAGGCCGCGCCAAAACAACAAGTAGAACAGCACCGCGAACGGCGCCACGACCATCCGCTGCCGGAGGCGATCCGCGCGATTGAGCGCCTGCCGTGGCGTTTCCTTCAGATGGCGGGCTTCCTGCGCCGAGTACTTGAGCTGCTCGCCAAACCAGCGGTCGAGGGATTTCCGGTCATCGTGCAAAATCCGCCCACGCAACGCGCGCGTCGCGCCGGTGATCTCCACGCGATGGCCGTGGCCTTCGTTGCGATACTGCGCCCTGGCCGGGCGATACAGCACCACGCGCGGCGGATACAGCGTGCTGCGCAGCGGTCGGCCACTGATGCAGTACGTGAAACGCGCGCTGAAGCCGGCACAGGCATCCTCCGGTTTCAACGCGCGCAACTCGGCGACCAGTTCGTCTGTCAGCACATAGTCGGCATCGAGCGACAACACCCACGGCGTCTGCACCAGCGTCAGCCCGAAATTGCACTGGTCGGCGAACGACGTGAACTTGCGCTGCACAAACTCGACCTGGGGAAACCGCCGGCAGATCGCCTCCGTTTCATCCGTGCTGAAACTGTCCACCACCACCACCCGCCCAGCCCACGTCAACTGCCCCAACGTGCGCGCGATGTTCGGCGCTTCGTTGTAGGTGAGGAGCAGAGGTGTGACCTGGTTGATCATTTTTCCCCTCCGGGAAGAACACATTCAGGCTTCGACGCAAGGCCGAGCAGCCACGCATAGCTGGCGCGCATTTGTGTGGCGCAAGCGGCGAGACTATATTTGGATTCCACCAAAGTCCGTCCGCGCGTCCCCATGTCGGCGCGCTCCACCGCTGGCAGGGCGGTCGCTTCCCGGATCGCCGGCCCGATTGCATCCGCGCCCGGCTCGACCCACCAACCGCAGCGTTGTTGAACCAACTCGCGCCAAGGGGTGGCGCGCGTAGTGATCACTGGCACACCACAGGCGAGCGCCTCGGCGACGACGATGCCGAAATTCTCGGAGTAACTCGGCAGAACGAAGAGGTCCGCCTGGCGAAATAAATTCCATCGGGCATCGCCCAATACGGCGCCGGGAAACGTGAAATCTTCGAGGACCCCCAACTCACGCGCTGCCGCCTTGACTTGCGCCGCGTGGCCGTTTTCATCCGGGCCGGCGATGACAACCTGCCAACCTGCAGGCCGGACGGCAGCCCACCCTTTGACCAGATCCAGCAGTCCCTTCTTGGGATGCACCCGGCTCAGAAAAAGCACGGTCCGCTTGGTTGTACCGGAACCAGGTTTGCCGGCCGGCGCCGTTGCGGGCGGAACCTCCAATCCGTTGGGAATGACGATCACCGGTTGCGTCAAACCGACGGCGCGGAATTCCTGCGCTTCCTCCTCGGAGGTCGCGTGGATCGCCGCCGCGCCGACCAGATCACGACGCTGATACAAAGCCCAGGCGATTCTCTTCTTCCAGGCTTTGAAGTTCAACGCCCAGACGCTCAACATGCCGCGCGGGCTGACCACACGCCGGATTCCCAACTCACCGGCCACGGCGGCGGCGGCGCGATTGGTCGAAAGCCACAGTCCGGTATCGTGCAGAATCTGCGGACAGTCTTGTTGACAGCGGGAACGCAAGATTCGCCGGTACTCTGGCGCCCATTGCAGTCGGCGCTGGAACCGGTTCGAGCAATCCACAAACGTGGCGCGCAGGCGCTCGTGCCGCGGGACGTTGGGCGTTCCTTCTTCCGGTCCGTAATGATGGGAGACGATTTCGATTTGCAGACCCAGTTGCGCGAGCGCGCGACAGAGGTTGGGCACGCTCTGCGACGGCCCGCCGCGTTGCAAGTGCAGCCCGGCGATCGTGAAGAGCGCGCGATTCAATTCCACAAACTTCGATCGGGTCAGGCTTCCGACTCGGACGCCGCCGCCCGCCGCCGCCGCCGGCTGCGACGGGCGGCGGGATGCGCGGGGACCGTGGGACGGGCAATCATCTGCCAGAGTCCACCGCCGGCGGCTTTGGCGAAGACCCCCATCACCACCAGCGCCATGAGATTGCCGCCAATCAACTTTGCGTTGGACGTTTCGATAGTATAGGCACCGAAGATCAGGACCCCAGTGGCAAGAGCACCGCCCAGGACAGGCGAATTAACATCTGCCATAAAGAACCGGTAGATCAGCCCGTAGAAGACGCCAAGTAGAAAGATCGGCGCGAACATGCCCAGTCGTCCAAAGTCAATATAGCTCTCCCCCACGTAGCCAATCCCAATGGAAGTGCCTTCCTCCGCACCAGCGACTTGCAGCCCGGTGTATTTTTCAGTAAGCCGCGAATCATCGAGAGCTTCTTTGCCGGGAAACAGGAAGCGCGGCATCAACACATGTTTGAAGGCACCCAACCACAATCTGCCCTTTTCGTGCGGTACGAAGGCAGGGACGTTAACGATGCTTAACGCAAAAAACCTCACGTAACTGACACGGAGAATTAGATCGCGGAGGCCCTCTTCAACTAGCTCGCCGTCCAGTTCGCTTACCAGTTCGCCAAGTTTGTCCACGCGATCCGAGACAGGCACCATAACCGCTTGCTGACGGGTCCCTTGGTTCAGGAACTCGCGATAGTCTGATTTAATCAAAGTCCACATGATTCCCAGTCCGACGAGCAGGACCCCGACGCCAATCGCAGCCACGAGTCGCCAACTTCGCATACTCTTCCTGCCCCCGAGCAGCACAACCAAGAGTACAAAGAAAATTCCCTTGAAACTGCTGAAATAGCCAATGACACCCGTAATGAACTCCAGGACCACTGCTATCGCCAGAAGGGCGTAGCCGCGTCGCTGCGACAAAACGGCTTGTGCGAGCAGGTACACCAGCACCCATCGCAATGCACTGGTGGCCAGGAGCGGTTGGCTGAGAGCTGGCACTTGAATCGCCACCCTAGAAATGAAGCTCAGACCCACGAACGCGATCAGGTAGCAGGTTAGAATAGTCCCAGGGTTCAAGCGACTCGTTTCGTTATCAACAGCTTCGGGATCAGTTGGGCGATGTCCACCGACTGCAATGTTCATTCCAACAGCCAGAACCACGATACTGGTTATGCTGAGATAGGAAGCTACTTTGACTTCCTCCAACTGATACATGGCAGCCACTGGCGCTCCATAGAAATTGGTGTAGAAGACCGCCACCGACGCCTGCAACCATTGCATGCCGCAAGCGAAGAGGAGCACGGGCGGTTCGGATTCCCGCAAGAGCAGCGTGGCCAGCACCGGCAGGACAGCGATGGCATAGGCGGTCAGCCAGCCGTTGGCCGACAGATAGCCAATGCCCGTCAGGATCGCGAAAACGATCCAAACCCACTGGGGCAACCGGTAGAAACGCGGACCATTAGGTCCCGCGAACAGGACGGCCCGACGGCCACGTTCTGGCCGCTCGGATTCCCCGGCGGCGACGAGGTTGGTCTTGACGGGCACAGATTCGGGCATGGCTAATCAGCTTTTGTGGTGGACGGAGCCGAACTCATGAGAAGCGCCTCAAATTCGGCTACCATCTTCTCCACCGTAAAGTTTTCAAAAACTCTGCGACGACCAGCGAGTCCCATCTCTCGCCTGCGATGCGGAGATTGGCTCAAGGTGTGAATGGCTACAGCCAATTGTTCGGCATTGTTCGAATCCACTAGCACTCCTGTCAGCCCATCAACCACGATTTCCGGCAGTCCGCCGCTGCGGGCGGCAATGACCGGGAGTGCATAGGCTGCTGCCTCCATGGCTACTGTCGGAAAAGGATCCCCAAAACAACTTGGGACAAGGCAAATATCAAAACTGGAGAAAATCTTCGCTTTGTCGGTCTCATAACCCATCCAACGCCAGCACTTGGTTAAATCTCGTTCCGCAATACGCGCTCGCAACTGGGAAACATAACTCTCGCCACCAGTGCCATAGACACTCACAGAACACTCCACGCCGCGTCTCCGCAAAATCTGGACAGCATCGACCAAGCTATCGTGGCCTTTGTTAGGAGCGATCTGTCCCACAATACCAAGGTTGACGAAGCTAGGCGTGCCGGTTTCGCTCCGAGCGTGAATCCTTTCGACCTGCATACGCTCGCACGCGAAGAATGCGCCGCTCTTAACAACCGCGATCTTATCAGGCGGAGCGCCTATTTCAGCCAAATGCCTGCCCATAAATTCCGAAACTGCGACGAAGCGAGCCAACTTTTTGCCGATAAAATCGTAGATCCTGCGATTGGTCTGGTTTGGTATTACATTTGTGAACTCGATTAGATAAGAAGGATAGCGGGCAAGCCAGGGATAAAGCAACAGTGCCTGGCGCGAACTGGTAAGCACAATCGCATCTGGTTGAAATTCACGCAACAGGGTCCACCACCTAAACCAAGCCCCAGGCAGGCGCGTAATCGTATTGGCCATCCACCACAAGTAGCGTGGAGTGAGCCGAACCGTGATTGCTCCAAGCGCCAACCGCACCTCCGATATCCCCACCGTGCTCAGCCGTCGGCTGAATTCGCCATCGGTCCAAACGGATGTGACCGCTACTTGCTCGTGCCCCTTTTGCTTGAAACCCTCTAGCATTCTCAGTGTAATGGTTTCCGCTCCGAAGACGCGGTACGAACTACAGACGGTAAGAATCCTCATGCGCGCCTCGAACCTTGAAACGTAAAATGCCTTCCAAACGGACGAAACAGCCGCTTCCAGGCAGCGCTCCGGAAATCCCTCGTGCAGAGTTTCTGTGGCGTCACTCTTGGCAACAACAACCACTGAAAGTGATTGCTCTCCATGTGATCCACGTTCAAACCGGCTCGCTCAAGCATCCGCTTCACACGCCACCAAAGGAAGAAGTTTTCAAGCGGTTGGATCCCAGATCCAGAGTCGAACTTCTTATTGCGCCACCACGTAGCGGCCCAACTTAGGAGCATTCCATTCAGGTAATTTTCCGTTGTCAAAAGGAACTTTGCATTTGGTCTCAACACCCGTCGGATTTCTTTTGCCATCACTTCCGGATGCGGCACATGCTCCATGCATTCACATGAAATTACATAGTCAAAAGTGGCTTCTGAGAACTTCAGTCTTTCAGCGTCATCCACTTGAAAGGAAACGTTGGCCATGTCGCTCCCCAATTTGCGCCGCGCAATCTCGATGGCGGTGTCCGAGAAATCAACCGCCGTAATCAACGCTCTGGGGTGCTTCCGCCCAAGCCAAATTGAGAAATCACCTCTGCCACAGCCGATTTCCAAGACCTTTGCACCGCTGAGATCGGGCAGCAATTTAGCTACGGTGTGATGCCAGGGGTGCAGGAGTTCGAGGTGACCAGATTCCACACAAGCCCTCTGGTGGTGCCAAAGGTCGTACTCTGGTTTGGTTTTTGAAATATCCATTCTGCTTTCCAGTTACTGTTCCTCGTTATGTTTGCCGTTGCGCATCAACCAGCCGTTGGACGCCGTCAACCGTACCCCGGACGGCGGCCGCCACCGAATAACGATTCATCAAAATTGCCAGGTTGGCGGCAAAGTCAAAGCCTTCTCGGCGCAATTGCACCATCTTTTCCAAGGCAGACACCAGCCCCGGCACATTGCCGCACGGGTACGTGAACCCGGTTTGTCCCTCAACGATCAAATCCGGCGCGCACCCGACGGCGTCGGAAACGATCGCCGGCGTGCCACACGCCATCGCCTCGTTCACCACCAGTCCCCACGTTTCGCTGTCGGAAGGCAACACCAGCACGTCGGCCCCCGCGTAACAGACCGGAAGCTGGG
>WBZT01002360.1_pt1 | contig 13180 bp, 12 predicted proteins | sample 5204241 | NCBI WGS metagenome assembly WBZT01 (sample SAMN12344358, study PRJNA552823) | activated sludge metagenome | biome: Activated sludge suspended growth; feature: Nitrification reactor; material: Wastewater; isolation source: activated sludge from nitrification reactor of wastewater... | reverse complement strand
CGCGGCGAACAGGTCGCCATCGGTCACCACGCAGAGCCGCTGATCCCACGGGTCGTAGTGCGGCGTGAAGTGGGTGTCGATGTCGAAGCCGGCGGGCAGGTCGCGTTCGAGCCCTCGCCGGAGCACCCTCTTCATGAACGCGGGTCGACGGCGACTGAGCTGGTATGAGCCCTGGGTGCCGAGCGCGTGGGCCCAGCGGAGCGCGGCGCCGGCGACGCGGTCGGGCAGCACTCGCCGCAGCGCCTTGTCCACCGGGTTCACCCGTGGGAGCGACACCACGTAGGTGGGTGAGCGCTGCAGCATCACCACTCGATCGGCGACCTTGGCCAGTTCGGGGACGAGCGTGATCGCCGTGGCGCCACTGCCGATCACCACGACGCGCCGACCCGCCAGGTCGAGATCCTCGGGCCAGAACTGCGGGTGGACGAGCGTGCCACCGAAGCGGTCCATTCCCTCCCACTCGGGGAGGTAGCCGCGGTCGTAGCGGTAGTAGCCGGTGCACGACATGACGAACGAGCACGTGAGCTCGACGGGCTCGACCTCGCCCGATTCCAGCGTTCGTTCGGCCGACACGTTCCAGCGATGGTCGTCGCTCGACCAGTCGAGGCGCGTCACGCGGTGACCGAACCGGATCGTGTCGAACGTGCCGTCTTCGTGGGCGGTGTCCTCGATGTAGTCCCGGATGTCGCCCCCAGCGCCGATGCCCTCGTCGGAGTTCCATGGCCGCCACGGGTACGAGAACGTGTACATGTCGGAGTCGGAACGGATGCCGGGGTAGCGGAACAGGTCCCACGTGCCGCCGACCCGCTCGCGGCCCTCCAGGATCGCGAACGAGGCCCACGGGCACTCGGTCACGAGATGGTGCGCCGCGTCGACGCCGGAGAGCCCGGCACCGATCACGATCACGTCGAGATGCTCAACCGCCGCGGCCATCACGCTGCCCCGATCAGGCGCTCGTTCAGCGCGCCGTCGGCGCCGAACATGTGGGAGCGCCAGTACGCGATCAGCTCGGAATGGTCCCGGTCGTCGGGGTGGAACCCCGGTCGGTCGTACTCGCACAGCACGTCCCACACTTCGCGGCGAAGAACGGGCCCCGAGCGGAACCGACGCCAACTGCGCCGCAGTTCACCGCGCCGGTAGGTGCGCCGGTCGCCGAGCAGCGAGGTCACCACGTGCAGGCTCGTCACCACGGCGAACCCGATTCGGGCTCCCTTCATGGTCATGATGCGCAGCCGCTCGCCGCCGCCGACCGCCCGATAGACGTCGAACGCGACGGCCTTGTGCTCGGATTCCTCCAGCGCATGCCAGGCAAAGAGATCGCGCACCACCGAGTCGCCCGGCAGATCGAACGCCGCCGGATCGGTGAGCGCCTGCTCGGCCAGCGTTGCCGTGAAGTGCTCGAGCGCGGCGGTGAGCGCCAGGTTCGAGATCGGGCGGGCGATGCGACTACGGATCCGAAGGTTGGTGCGCACCATGCGGGAGATGCGCCGCGTCGGGTAGCCGAGCTCGGCCAGACGCTCGTTGAGCGCACGGTGCTCCCGGCCGTGCATCGATTCCTGCCCAATGAAGCCCGCCACGTCGCGCCGGAGGGCCGGATCGTCGATGCGGTCGCGGTAGTGGCGCACCGATCGGACGAAGAAGTCCTCACCGTCGGGGAACAGCGCCGACATCGCGGCCAGGAAGTGGCTGGTGACGAGGTCGTCGTTGGCGAAGTGCTGCGGCAGGTCGCCGAGCCCGTCGCGGAACGAGATCCGTCGAGTGGGCACATCCGGCGCCGTCGCGCCGGTGGTCGCAGTCGTGGTAGCCGTCGTGGGGGACATGAGCGCATACTACGAGGAATTGAGTGATTCCCTCAAGTGCTCATTTTTGATAGGTTGTGTGACGTGAGCCACACAACTCTCACAGCCAAGGGCGCCCGCACCCGCGACGCAATCCTCGCCGCGGCGATCGAACGGTTCGGCCGCGACGGCTACCGGGCCACCTCGGTCGCCGACATCGCCCGCGACGCGCAGGTCGGCGGAAGCGTCGCGTACGCGTACTTCCCGAACAAGGAGTCCCTGTTCCTCGCGGCGCTCGACGAGGACGCCGCGCAGGCGATCCGCGAGGGCGTATCGCATCTCCTCGTCGAGGGCGGGCACGAACGCTGGCACGCGTCGCTCATCCCCACGCTCGTCGAGGCCCTCAACCGCCATCCCCTCGCCCGCCGCGTGGTCACCGGGCTCGAGCCAACGGTGACCGACCGGGTGAGCGAGATACCGGCGATGGGCGAGCTGCGCCAGGCGGTCGGGGCGCGACTGCGCGCCGACCAAGCGTTGGGGCGCGTGCGTCGAGACATCGACCCGACACCCATCGGGAACGGCATCGTCACCATCACCATCGCCCTCCTCATGGGAGCGCTCCAGGTGGGCGTCGGAGCGCTCGGGGATCTCGGCGACGACGTGTGGGCGGTGTTCTCCGCCGCCCTCGAGCCGCCGGCACAGTGACGCTTCACGTGACCCCGATTGCTCAAGTGACCCCGGCGGCACCGCCGATGCACTCGCCATGCGATCCCATCGAATCGTCCGACGCCTTGCCCTTGCCGTCCTACCGCTCGCGCTCCTCGCCACCTCGGCGTGCGACGAGTCGGTCCCGTCCTCCAAGGGCGCGCTGCTCGTCCCGGCGGGTCCGCTGAAGGGTCTGCCCTACCACGTGGTCGCCTCCGGCGACACGCTGCCGAAGATCGCCGCGAAGTACGGCATCAGCGAGTCGGCGATCCAGCGGTACAACGGCATGACCACGACCGCCGTCTACAAGACCGCACGCCTGCTGCTCGCAAATCCGAACCCCGGGGTGTCGCCGCTCGGCACGGCCGGAGCGGCAGGGCCGGCCACCGCCGCGAAGACCTACACCGTCGTCGCCGGCGACTCCTTCTCGAAGATCGCGGCAAAGACCGGGGTCGCCATGAGCTCCATCCTCTCGGCGAACGGGAAGACGGCCACGAGCATGATCCACCCGGGCGACAAGCTCACGATCCCCGGCGGGTCGGCGCCCGCCGCAGCGCCGGCGAGCATCCGCTGTCCGGTTCCGAGCGCCAAGTTCAGCTACGACTGGGGCTTCCCGCGCGGGGGCGGCACCCGGTTCCACGAAGGCAACGACCTGATGGCCCCCACGGGAACGCCGATCGTCGCCCCCGCCTCCGGCTCGATCAAGTTCGGCAACGGCACCACGTCGGGTCTGAGCTTCACGCTCACCGGCGACAACGGCTGGACCTTCTACGGCGCCCATCTCTCGGCATACGGTCCTCGGACCGGGCGGGTCGCCGCAGGCGAGGTCATCGGGTATGTCGGCGACACCGGCAACGCCAAGGGCGGTCCGGCGCACCTGCACTTCGAGACCAAGCCCACGGGCGGCAAGCCGATGAACCCGTACCCCGCGGTGCTCGCCGCCTGCAAGCGCTGAGCCCCGACACACACGGCCATCCGGCGCAGGCGCAACCCTGGGCGGCACCCGTTCCGCACCCGCGGCCTTGCCTGGAGCCCTTCCGACGAGCCCTTCCGGTGGCGATCTTCGGGCAGCAGGTCGATTCCGAGCGGTCAGCGACCAAACGGACCACCGATCCGCGTGCGCCTAAGCTAGAACGCGTTCTCGTTTCCGGAGGCTCCTCGATGACCCGTTCGCCCTTTCCCGTTCCGTTCGGTTGGTTCCAGGTCGGCTGGCCGGGCGATGTCGCGCCCGGCGAGGCCAAGCCACTCCGCTTCTTCGGCGGACACCAGGTGCTGTGGCGCGACGAGGACGGCGTGGCGCACGTGCAGGATGCGTTCTGCCCGCATCTCGGTGCGCACCTCGCGCACGGCGGCAAGGTCGTGAAGTGCGAGATCGCGTGCCCGTTCCACGGCTGGCGCTTCGACGGCGAGGGCACCAACACGCTCATCCCCTATTCGGGCCGCACCAACGCAAAGGGGCGTCTGCGCACCTTCCCCACGATCGAGCGCAACGGCTTGATCATGGCCTGGTACCACCCCTTCGGCGACGCACCGAAGTGGGAGGTCCCCGAGGTCGCCGAGTTCAACGATCCCGAGCACTTCACCGCGGTCCAAACCCGCCACTACACGATCGAAGCGCCGTGGCAGGACCTCGCCGAGAACGGCGTGGACTCGGCGCACTTCCGGTTCGTGCACAACACCGAGCAGGTGCCCGAGCTGCGCGGCTACGACGTGGACGGCCCGCGCACCTCGATGCGGTCGCTGCAGAAGTTCCCCACGCCGCGAGGCGTCGTCGACGGCACCATCGACGCCGATAGCTGGGGGCCCGGGTTCTCCGTCATCCACTTCGGCGGCATCGTCGACACGGTGCTGATGGGTTGCAACACGCCCGTGAGCGCGAACTCGTGCGAGATGCGCTTCACTTTCACCGTCCGCAAGCTCGGTGACGATGCGCTCGACTCGACCGTGGGCGACGCATTCGTGAACGAGGTCCACAACCAGGTGATCCAGGACACCCCGATCTGGGAGAACAAGGCCTACCTCGCCCGTCCGGCACTGGCCGACACCGATGGCCCCTTCACCAAGTTCCGCAAGTGGGCGTCGCAGTTCTACGCGGAGGGAATCGACACCTCCGCCGAGGTCTACGAGCCCGACGGGTCGTACCCAGCGGGCGAGGTCGGGCCGACGGCGAGCCAGAAGTACGGGTCGGCTCCGATCGCCTGAGTCGGATCGGTCAGCACGCGGTGCGCCGGTCCGCCGGTGCACCGCGTGCCCACATTCCGCCACCTGGAGTGGGCAATAGTTCCCGGAGCGAGGCGCGCTGTCCGCCAGGTGACCAATGATGGCGGTGACCCGACCGGATCGAGTCCGGTCTCACGCCCTGGAGGTTTTCCATGATCCGTCGTCTCGTTCTTGGCGCGCTCATCGCCGCTGTGCCACTCGCATCGTCATGTCAGGTTCCCGTCACCATGTGGGAGCCGTGCGCGCCCGCCGAGAACGGTGACATCACCGGCACCGACGGAACCTGGGTGCTGGTGTGCCAGGACGGCACCTGGGCCCCGATCATGACTGCCAGCGAGTACGTCGCGATCGCCAACGGACAGCAGGTCACCGAGTTCACCCCGCTGCCGACCCGTCCGACCACCACCACGACGTCGACCACCACGACGCCGACCACTTCGACGTCGACCACCACGACCACCGCGGTCGCGAACAAGTGCGCCGCCGAGCCGGCGTCGGGCATCGACTTCAGCACCTGCGACTTCTCGGGTCAGGACATGTCGGGCCTCGACCTGAGCTACGCGAACCTGGCCGGCGCCAACTTCGACGGCGCCAACCTTCGGGGCACGTCGTTGGCGCACGCCAACCTCACCGACGCGAGCTTCGTCGGCGCCGACATGGGGTGCGTCGACTTGACCGAGGCGATCATCGTCAATACGGATCTCACCGACGCAAGCTTCGTGTGCGAACCGGTCTGAGGCCGGGCCGCAGCATCGTTCTCCCTTGAACGCGAGACGGGGGCGGGCCGCAAGGTCCGCCCCCTTCTCGCGTCAGTCGACGTGTCGAGATTCGGTTGAGGTTGTCGACCTGTCGACGACTCGCCGTCAGGGCTTGTCGGCGCCGACCACCCACATGGCGTAGTACTGCGCCGCACCGCCGTAGGCGTGTCCGAGCGCTCGGCGTACCCCGTCGATCTGATGGTCGCCGCACTGACCACGGACCTGCATGGCCGCCTCGCCGAAGCGGAGCATGCCCGACGCGCCGATCGGGTTGGTCGAGAGCACCCCGCCCGAGCAGTTGACCGGCAGATCACCGTCGAGCTGGGTTGCTCCCTGCTCGGTCATCTTCCAGCCCTCGCCCTCAGCAGCGAAGCCGAGGTTCTCGAGCCACATCGGCTCGTACCAGCTGAACGGCACGTACATCTCGACCATGTCGATCTCGGCCCGCGGATCGGTCACGCCGGCCTGAGCGAACACGTCGGCGGCGCAGTCCTTTCCGGCCTGCGGCGACACCTGATCGCGGCCCGACGCCATGGACGGCTCCGAGCGCATCGACATGCCGTGAACCCACGCGGGGCGGACGCCGGTGGCCGCCGCGGTCGCCTCGGCGACCGACTCGGACCCGAGCACCATGGCGATCGCTCCGTCGCTCGACGGACACGTCTCGCTGTAGCGGATCGGCTCCCACAGCATGAACGACTCCTTCACCGAGTCGTAGGTGATGTCGGGTTCGTGCAGATGCGCGTAGGGGTTCTTCAGCGCGTTCAAGCGGTCCTTGAGGGCCACGAGAACACCGATGTCGTCCGGCGCGTTCGAGCGACGGATGTACTCGCGAATGAACGGAGCGAAGTAGCCGCCGGCGCCCGCCACCAGTTGCTGCTGGAACGGAATCGGGAACGACAGCGCCCACATCGCCTCGGAGCAGGACTGCATCTCCCAACCGATCGTGAGCACGCGCTCGGCGACCCCGGCCTCGATGTGGGAGGCGGCCACGATCGCCGTCGAGCCCCCGACCGAGCCCGCGGTGTGCACCCGGAAGAACGGCTTGCCGACGGCGCCGAGGGCCTCGGCCAGATACCCCTCGGGCATCATGATGCCCTCGAAGAAATCGGGGGCTTTGCCGATGACGATCGCGTCGATGTCGGCCATCGTCATCTGCGCGTCGTCGAGGGCGCGGTACACGGCCTCACGGATCAGACCGGGCAGCGACACGTCGCCGCGCACGGCGGCGTGCTGGGTTTGGCCGACTCCGATGACGGCAACTCGGTTCCCCATGTCAGTTCCCTTCCAGCACGGCGACGAGGTTCTGTTGCAGCAGGTGCCCGCTCGTGGCGTGCGCGACACCGCGGTTGGCCGAGCCGTCGAGAATGCGCTGGGCAACCTCGCCGAGGCGGATCAGACCCGCGGCCATCATCGGGTTCGCCGCGAGCGGTCCGCCCGACGGGTTCACGTTCGCGTCGTCGGCGAGGCCCAGCTCGCGGCGCACGATCACCTCTTGGTGGGTGAAGGGTGCGTGCACCTCGGCCACGTCGATCGGACCGTTCGCGACCCCGGCGTTCGCCGCGGCGAGGCCGATCGACGGTGCAGCGGTGAGGTCGCGGGCGCCCAGGTTGTGACTGTCGATGCGATGGTCGATGCCGCGAATCCACGCCGGGCGATCGGCCCACTGGGCCGCACGGTCGCCGGCGGCGAGCACGATCGCAACGCCGCCGTCGGTGATCGGCGCGCAGTCGTGGCGGCGCAGCGGATCGCTCAGGTGCGGGGCCGCCAGCAGGTCGTCGACCGACGCCGAACCCCGGAGCTGGGCGTACGGGTTCGACCGTGCGGCCTCGCGGTTGCGGTGGGCGATGGCGGCCATCTCGGCTTCGGTCGTGAGGCCGGCGTCGAGCATCGCCCGCGCCTGCAACCCGGCGAGCGCGATCGAGTCGGGCCACAGCGGTTGGTAGTAGTAGGGGTCGAGCTGGCGGCTCAACACTCGGGGCAGGTCGCCCGGCGAGCTCTTGCCGTAGCTGAACACCAGCGCCGTGTCGGCGTGACCGGTCTGGATCTTCACCCAGGCCTCGTACAGCGCCCAGGCGCCGTCCATCTCGACGTGCGATTCCGAGATCGGCGGCCACGGCCCGACCGCGTCGATCGTCATCACGAAGCTGAACGCCTGGCCGGCGAGGTAGTCGGAGCTTCCCGAGCAGGTGAAGTCGATCTCGCCCTTGCGGACACCGGCCTTCTGCAGCGCTTCGAGGATGACCGGCTGGATCATCTCGACCTCGTTGAGTTCGGTCGCTGCACGGCGGTGCACGGTTTGGGCGACGCTGACGATTGCGACGTCGCGCATCACATGTGTCCCTTCAACGATTCGGCGTCGACGTCGGGTTCGTCGATGGGTCGCCACCACTTGATGTTCTCGAAGCTGGTCGTGAGTGCGTCGTCGTCGGCCCACACCGGCTCGACGCGCATGCCGATGCGCACCTGGTCGTACGGGACTTCCTGGACGGGGCCGTAGACCGACACCGCCGCGCCGTCGAGCAATACGAGCGCGCTGCAGAACGGGGTGGGCGGCGCGTTCACGCCGAAGCCGATGTGCACCACGCAGAACGAGGCGACCGTTCCCTTGTGCGGGAGTTCGACCTGCTCGACCGTGGGCAGCCCGTCGATGGGCGACACGCCACGGGGCGGCACGTACACGTCGCCGGTGGTCTGGCAGCGCTCGCCGAGGATCTTCTTCTCGGCAAGGCCGCGCAAAAACCGGGTGGGTGCGAGGCCCGGGATGTAGTTGTACGAGATCGATGCCGGAATGCGAACGCGCTTGATCGTCTCGGCGTCGGTGAGGCCGTCGATCGCTGAGGTGTCGATCGCCGGTTGGGTCCAGAGTTCGCTCATGCGTCGGCTCCGATCAGTTCGAACGCGGCGATGTCGGTGATCGATCCGCTGCGCTCCTCGGCCCAACGGATGCGAACCCGGGCGCCGGTGCGCACGGCGTCGGCCGACGGGGCGTCGACCACGTGCAGCATGGCGGTGTCGGCGCCGTCGAGGCGCACGAGCGCCAGCGCGTGCGGATGATCGAGGATCTGGCCGTCGCGGACGGCGCCGACCCACGACCACGACACGATCTCGCCCTCGCTGCCGACCGGCACCATGGTGGTGAGCGGCGCGCCCGAGGTCGGGTCGTACTCGACCGGCGGGCAGATGATGCGGCCGTCCTCGCCGGTGATGCCCGTGACGATGCCGTCGCGCAACCCCGTGAGGAAGGCGCCGATCACCGGTCCGGTCGTCCGGTTGAACGGGTACTCGATGACCAGCGGTGCCGACAGCAAGCCGTCACCGGGGCCGGAGGGTTCCCCCATGGTCCAATCCTTCGTGCTCGGCCACCGGGTGGTGGCGGTCCGCGGAATAGTAGAACAGATTCTAGTTTCGCAGTTCGGCGACCAACGGGCCGAGGCGCCGCTCGCGCACGACACCGCGCCACACGCCCACGCTGTAGGCCACGTCATCCGCCACCGACAGCACCGACCATGTGACGGGGTCGAGCGGGCGGGTTCCGGGCGGGCGGGTTCCGGGCGTGGCTCGGCCCGTCGCGCTGCCGGTGGCGCGACGGGCGGCGCGGCGCCACGAGACAAGCCGCTGGACGGCGATCGCCACGGCGAGTCGGCGCAGGCCGGCGCTGGCGCAGGGCGGTGAGCCGGCCCGGCCGCGTGAGCCCGCCCGGCCGCGTGAGCCGGCGCGATCGGCTGAGCCCGCCCGGCCGCGTGAGCCAGCGAGCCGCAGTGCGATGCAGAGCGCGACCGTGAGCGGCCACCACGGCCGGATGAGCGCGCGTACCGCGGCGTCGAGCTGACCGAGGTGCGCGGCGATCGCCCGACGGGCCGCACTCGCGCCCGGGAGGCCCGCTGCGCGCAGGCGGCGGGCCGAGTCGGCCACGGCGATCGCGGTCACGACGGCCCCCAACGGTGGCGACGCGACGAGGGCACCGGCCGACGCCGCGGTGCGCGTCGTGAGCCGCACCGCAGGGACCGAGCGCTGATGGCGCCGATCGAGCGCGGCCGCAGAGCCGCCGTATCCGACACGCTGGCGCCACGCCTCGCGTGCGGTCGGGCGGACGCGGTGGTGCACGATCACGGCGGGTTCGTAGCGCAGCCGCCAGCCCGCATCGGCGAGGCGCCACCACAGGTCGACGTCTTCACCGAAACGCAGCGACACGTCGAAGGCTCCGACCGACCGGAGCGCGTCCGCGCGGGCGACCAACGCGGCGGCAGGGACATACGCGACGCGGGTACCCGGCGCGATCGGCGCGGCAACCAGGCCGAGGTCGAGCGGCGACGACATCGCCTCGTACCGCTCGCCCCAGGTGCCCCGCTCCGCGGCGGCCGCGACGCGCGGCGCCGCGACGGCGACGCGGTCGAGACGGCACAACGCCACCAGCGGCCGCCACCAACCGGGCGACGCGACGACGTCGGAATCGAGGAACGCGACCAAGGGCGTGTCGACGTGCGCGAGGCCGGCGTTGCGCGCCGCTGCGGGGCCGCCGTTGGTCGCCAGGCGGACCACCGCGGCACCGTGCGCAGCGGCGACCGAGGCGACCGCATCGGGATCGTCCGACGCATCGTCGACGATCACGATGCGCGGCGCCTCGCGGTCAAGGGCGAGAGCTGCGAGGGCAGCATCGAGCTCATCCGCCCGGTCGCGCACCGGGATCACGACCGTCAGGTCTTCGGCCCTCCCCCATCCTTCGGTCCCACCCGACCCTTCGATCCGCCCCGACCCTTCGATCCGCCCCGACGCGTCGGGCCCCACCGGCCGGAGGGGCTCCGCGGGTTCCACCATCACGTCCGCCTCGGCGGGGACGGCATCGATGACGGGCACGGCGATGCCGGCGTCGATCATCCGCCACGCCAGGCGATCGACCGCACCGGGCGTGACGGATCGGATGCCTGTGCCGTCGCCCACCCACCGTGCCCCGGCCTCGGTCAAGCGCATCATCCGCAGCGGCGATCCGCCGAGCAGCAGCGTTCGACCGTCGCGGCCGGTCACGACCTCGACGCCCGCGGCGAAGCGAATCGCTCCCGGGCTGCCCGCGTTGCTCATCGCCCTGCTGTTCGCGGGACGGTTCACCGGGTCATGCCACCGTCGACCGGGAGCACCGCTCCGGTGATCCCCCCGCGGGCCGGGTCGCAGAGCCACAGGATCGCGGCGGCCACCTCGGTCGGGTCGATCAGGCGACCGATCGGATGATGACCGGCGAACTCGTCGGGGTCGTCGAGGCCGTACAGCGCCGCGCTCGCATCGAGCAGCCCGGTCCGCGTCGAACCGGGGGCCACCACGTTGGCCGTCACACCCAGCGGCGCGATCTCCAAGGCCAGCGCCTGGGTGAGCGCGACCACGCCGGCCTTCGCCGCGCCGTACCCGCCGATGCCAGCGAGCGCCCGCAGCGCCGCGGCCGACGCGACCGTGACGATCCGTCCAGAGCGCGGCTCGGCACGGGCGATCAGCGCCGACACCGCGGCGCGCACCGTGTTCCACACGCCGGTCAGGTTCACGTCGAGCCCCGCCTGCCATTCGTTCGGGTCGAGCTGCCATGTGGGCGCGCCGCCGGTGATGACCCCGGCCGCGGCGACGACGGCGTCGAGGCCCCCGAAGCGCTCGACGATCATCTCGACCGTCGAGGCAAGCGCCTCGGGTGAGCGCACGTCGGCCACCGCTTCGACGATCGCCGCGCCCGCGGCGCCCGCCGCAGCCGCCGACGCTGCAGCGGCCGAAGCCGCGAGATCGTCCCGCGTGGCGACAGGGTGGGAGATGCCCTCGATCGGCGCGCAGATGTCCGACAGCACCACGGACCAACCCGCCGCGGCGAACGCAGAGGCGGTCGCGGCGCCGATCCCCCTCGCCGCTCCCGTAATCCAGACGACCCGTTCCGACACGCCACCACGTTGCCACGTCGCGCCCATCCCACCGTTGCTCGCGCCGGGCAGGAACCGGCGCCGGTGAACCGCCTCGGGGTCGGCCGAGGCTCGAACCCCTCCATCTTGTTGCTGGACACCGGGCCGGCAGGAAGCGGCGAGCGCCTCGGGGTCGGTCGAGCCAACAGAATGGGGATCGTGGACGATCCCGCGCTGCACACCCTCGCCCAACGGATTGCGATCGCTCGCGATGAACGCGACGGCGGCGGCCCCTCCACCGGCCCAGCCGGATCCACCGGCCGGAGTGGCACAACCGACTCGACCGGCGCGAGGTCACCGATCCTGGTCGGCATCACGGGCAGCGTCGCCGTGGGCAAGAGCACGCTCGCGGCCGGGGTCGCAAGCGCGCTGCGCGACGACGGTCGGGTGGTGGAGGTCGTGTCGACCGACGGGTTCCTCTGGCCCAACGAAGAGCTGAACCGCCTGGGCATCGCGATGCGAAAGGGCTTTCCCGAGTCGTACGACCGCGACGGGCTCGCGTCGCTGCTGCGAGCGATCGCGGCGCGTGGTTGTGGGGGCATGGTGATCCCGATCTACGACCACTTCCGTTACGACGTCTCGCCGACCGAGCGGCACGTGTTGACCCGCGCCGATGTGGTCGTGATCGAGGGGCTCTGCCTGCTCGGCCCCGGAGCGGACTGCACCATCGGCCCGATAGCCGAGCCGCTCGACCTCACGATCTACGTGGATGCCGACGCGGCCAACATCGAGGCGTGGCACCGCGCCCGCTTCGTCGCCAACGCCCGCCGCGCCGCCGCCGAGCCCGGCGGGTTCTGGGACCTGTTCTCGGGATACGACGACGCGTCGCTCGACGCAGCCGCGGCCTACACGTGGGACGAGATCAACGCCGAGAACCTCCGCAGCCACGTCCTTCCCGGACGAGGCGACGCCGAAATCGTGGTCACCAAGGCGGCGGACCATTCGATCGTCGGCATCCACCCCGAACTCGAACGCTGAGCCGCTCCGGGGCGCGCCGCGCTCAGCGGCCCTCACGGACCGGACCCGCGCACCGTGGGCTCGGCCCACATCCCACCCGCGCTCTCCACAGATCAATCGCGGAGAAGATCGGTCAGCCGAGCACCAGGTATCTCCACAGATCAACCGTGGAGACGGGCGGGGGGATCGACCGGGTCCACGGGATCGACCGGGTCCACGGGATCGACCGGGTCGACGGGAGCGACGAGGGCGCCGAGGGCCTTGAGGACGGTGGCGAGCGAGCGGGTGACGAGGTCGTCGAGAAGGCTGCGGCCCTCGGCCGCGGTCGCGCCGGTGGGGTCGCCGAGCACGCCGTTGGGCGACACCGATGCCACGCCGCCAGCGAGCACGCGATCGCGCAGCTCGGGCCACCCCTCGACTGCACCGGGCTCCGCCAGATCGATCCGCACCAGGTCGGGGGCCAGCGCCAGCATCACCGACGTCTCGGTGCGACCCGCGTGCGCGTCGCCACGAGCGAACGAGCACGGAATCACCACGGGTCGCCGCCCCTCGGCCGCCAGGCGTTCGCCGGCCGCGGCGAGCGCGGCCGTGTTCCCGCCGTGGCCGTTCACGATCACGACCGCGGCGAAGTGGTCGGCCGAGCGGACCAACTCGACCACCATCTCCTCCATCACGGCCGAGCCGAACGACAGGGTGCCGGGGAACCCGGCGTGTTCCCCCGACGCGCCGATCGAGATGATCGGAGCGAGCACCGCCGGTCGGTCGGCCGCCTCGAGCCCCGCGACCAGACGCTCGGCGACCGCGGCAGCGATCACCGAGTCGGTGCCGAGCG
>WBZT01002359.1_pt1 | contig 13183 bp, 25 predicted proteins | sample 5204241 | NCBI WGS metagenome assembly WBZT01 (sample SAMN12344358, study PRJNA552823) | activated sludge metagenome | biome: Activated sludge suspended growth; feature: Nitrification reactor; material: Wastewater; isolation source: activated sludge from nitrification reactor of wastewater... | reverse complement strand
GATGTTGCTTAAAAGGGGGAGAAAAGTAAAATTCTCCCTCTTTTTGTTTTGTAACTTTTCTGTAACAAATACGTTTAAACATTCGTAACTTATCATATATAAAAAGCCAGTGGAACACCTGCAAAAATTAATCGGGAAAAGAGTCGTAAAATTCCCATCTAACAAACCTTTTAAATCCGGACTTAAAACAAATACTGTAAAAGGTATTATTACGCATAAGGAAACGGGTCTCCCTGCTTTTTTATTTAAGGAAGACGATTCATATGTTGAAGTCCAAAAATGTATTCCTGAAAATTTCAAAATAGACTTTAAAGAAGTTTACCGTTTATATCCTGGATGCAGTATTGTCCGGGTTATGGAGTTTTACATACCAGGTAAAGGCTGGAAAAAAGAATGGAGCAATAATGTAAAAATCCAAAACGATAAAAATGGAGTAGAACACCAAATCAAAAGATGCTGGATTGAAGGTAGTGTAAAAGTAATGCTTCAAATTGAACACGAAGGCGAAATTAAAGAACCAGACTATTCGATAAATGAACTTGTAACATTTTAAAAGTTGATTTCGTAACTTCAATATGAAAAAAATAATTTTTATATTACTCACTGGTGTTTTACTGTTTTTTACATCAGATACAAAAGCCCAGTACATTGAAAGGGATTCTACTGGAATTCCTCATGCCTGTACCAATTATGCTTATCATAATAAACAGAAAGAAAACAAAAGAATTGTTCAGGGACTAATTTTTATTGCTGCCTGTGGAACAATTTTGGCAATAGAACAAGCAACGATTCCATCCCAAAAAGAGAGCGCAAGAAACCTAAGCAGACAAATGGGTTATACAGGAATAGCAGTAATTGGTGCCTGTATTACAGTAAGCCTTTATAGCTGGAACGTAAAACTCCAAGACAAAATTGGATTGTAATTAAAAATAACATCATATACCAAATGAAAGCATTAACAACGATTGTCAAAATAGTATTGGTCATTATGTATATATCTCTTATGTTTACCTGGGTAAACACCTTTGTAAAAGGCCATTATTATGTTCATGCAGGATTTTTCTCATCCGTAGTTGTGGGCACATTCCCTATATGGGGAGGATTTATTCTGTATAAAGCAATTAAATTTCTAAACTTCCTAAATAAATAAAACCATCATGAAAAAAATTCTAAACCTCGTATTTCTACTCTTGTCTGCATTGGCCTTTCAGTCATGCGATCATGCTCAGTCTAATGTACAAACCTTGTACACGAAAGATTATGGACAAACATGGAAGTTGATTCCTGTCGGAGAAGTAATACCGAAAGCTGTTATGCCAGGTGAAGCCAAAACTACTATCCCTGGATACCCAATGACAGGAGAAAGTAATTTTAAAACAGCATTCAAAAACAATGTAAAAGCAAACATTGAACTTGATTATGAATACGAAATCATTGATGGAGAGAAATTCCTAACTAATGCGAAATATCTGGCTAAAATGAATTCTGATCCAGATAATATAAGTGCAAATAATTCTAAGTTTGAATCTGCTGAAAACACAATTATTGATAAAAGGATCAAAGATATTGCAAGAGAACTTCTTGATAATACTGACATTGTGGATTTTGACCAGTCTGACTTCGAAGAAGTTCTACTTGATAGGGCAAATAAAAATTTGGAAGAGAGAGGAGTTCGAATTAATTACTTGAGTTTTGTTCCCACACCCAGCGAACAAACAGCACAGGCAATTGATGTGGCAACCGCCATGAGAATTTATGAAAGCAAAAATCTACAAGATGTTGGCAAGGAAGTGATCAAAAACAAAGCTGGGGCTAACCGAATCATTTTTAATTCTGATGTTAATACCAAAAACTCAGAAAATTAATCAATGTAAAACACCAGAATCTTTTTTGTAACAAACCAAAAGCAGAATTCGTAATTATAGCATCAAAAATAAAAAACGAAGAAAAACCATGAATTCTGTAATAAAAATGTACTTCCTGATCTTAATGCTATCTGTACTTTTTGTATCGGGATGCAAAAAAGAAGATGATACTGAAGTGATTGTTAATCATTCCGAATCAAGATTTTATCCTGATACGGTTTTGATCGTAGGAAATAGTCTTGCAGTCGGTTTGGGATCAACATTTGGTGGTTATGAACGTATGTTTAAAGACTCAGGCTATGTAACAGTCAATAAAGCAATAGGAGGTCAAACAACGCTTCAAATGATCAATCAGGAATGATGTTATCAGAATGATAAAATCAGATAATAGTTTTTATGATTACCTTGCTAATGCCGGAGAGGATCATTTAATTGGATATACTGGAGCAGAAACAAATCTTAGTTTCTACTATGATTTGGTTCATCATACTGATTCAGGATACATTGTTCGAGGAACATTGATTTACAATTCGTTCAATAAATAATAAAACACCCTGACGTTGTGCTTGCAAAAGAGATTAATTTCTTGAAAAGAAAATATGGGGTAAATGTTATTTTCACAAACTGTCTTAAACAAGACAATTTGATCGGCTATTGCTGTGATTCTGAAAATATACATATTGACCATTCAGCAAAAAAATCAAGAAGTGAATTTCTTTGTACATTCTTTCACGAATTAGGTCATATCCACTGTAGAAGATCAAATAAATGGAAAGTGTTTCATGATATTGATCCTGATTCTAAAACAAGCAAACAAAACCTGAGAAAACTAATTTATACTGCATTAAAAGCTGAAAGATGGGTTGATAGGTTCGCCGCAAAAATGCTGTATGAATATGATAAGAGAATCAAATATGATTTCCCTTATTACGAAAAAGAAAACGCAAAACACCTTCAAAACAACTTCCTTCTTCCGGCAAAAGTAAGGCTTCGTAAGGATAGAAAACTTTAACTTGTCTTAATAAATATTAAACCCGAAAAACAAAATGGCAAAAGTGAAAACCAAAGTATTTTCTAAACCGCTCCATTATTGGAGTGTTAAAGAAAAGCAAATTGTAAACTCCTTGATGAATCAAGGTAAAAATGCAGCTCAGATTAAAAAGGAGTTGTACAAAGGAGATAAGACCGTATCGGTTCGTTCTCTGGCGACCTTGATGAATTTGATTCGAAACAAACCGTCTTGGGTCAATCATCATCCCAAAACCAACACTCCGGGTAATCCCAACTACAATCCTGATGGTAAAATTTCAAAAGAAATTATCAACCAGGATGTTGAGACCGAAGTGTTCGAGCTGGATATTGCATACAAGGAGTTTATGGATTTCAAACTCGAAAATCAAAGATTTCTTCATGCTATGAAAGTAATGGTTGAAAACCTCAGTCCTCTTGGAGAAAAGGCGAACCAGGAAATCTTTGAGTTTGCAAAAAATCAATCCAAGATTGAGATTTCAAAGCGTCAAAAAGAGTTCCTGAAGATCGTGAAATGATGTAACTTTTTTTGAGAGCTTACGTTAAAAGTATTGTAACAAGCTTAGGGACGATTTCGTAACTTTGCTATAATGTAAAAGGAGCGACAAATCCGCAAATCGCTCGTCTTGTATGGCTCGGAAGGCTATATGGGAAAACCGGCAACCTAATGTCGGCAATGGTGGTAGAACACCGGTGCGCCAAGAGTGATTAGTTCTACTACCATTGTAATAAAATAAATTACTTGCTTCAGAAGGATTGTGTGGTGGTACCTTTAAAAAACAACAATTCAAAATCTTAAAAAAGGATTTGATGAGTGTTTAGGTGATTCGAGTCAAAAATGGCATTACAATCACCAATTCGATTCTGTAAGCAATTGATGTCGCTTTGCTGGCATGGCTTACGTCTAAGGTATCCATGCTGGCATCGACATTAAAATTCGTTCTTTCTAATATTAACCCATAGCTGAATTGGTGAATCTTTTACTGATTACGAAGATGAATTTCTACTCTCCTATAAAAGAGTCAAAAAGGAAAGGTAAAAGAATAGCAGCGGTATGAGCCGAAGCATATAGGTTCGAGTCCTATTGGGTTAGCATCAAGAACTTAAGACTAAAGGTTAAGCTTGTTTGTACCCGAAAACAATCGAGCTAACCTCCCAGGATTTATTTTAATATTTATTGTATATAAGAATGAAAGCCGAAAAAATAATTGAAACAATAGAATCCGTTTCTTCCTTTAAAGAAAAAGACAGTTATAAAAAAGGGTTTTACGATGGCCTTTTTTTGGGATTGTCCTTGCTTTTGGGCTTTGTTTTTTTGGTAATATTTTATATCTTGTATGAATTGAAATAAATCCAAACCAATGAAAAAAATTAAACACACCCTAATTCTAATCGGATTCCTACTTTCGTTGTCAACGACATTGTTTGCTGGAACAGACGGAAGAAAATCAGTTCAAGCCTATTCTCCAGACGGTGAACTTGTAACAATTACTCAAACAGTGGTTGATAATAAAGTTACCACAATAGCATTGAGTTCAAAAGGAGAAGTCCTTTATAAGGAGAACAACCTTTACTCTCTAAGCAAAGTAATTAATATGGTTTTGTCAAGAGGATTGATTCAGGTTTTCTGCCCATCTGAATGCGACCTTCAATTGAATATAGATCTCACCAGAAAAGACGGAACGACCAAGACTGTAATAGGCCAAATATACGATGTGCTGAAGAAGTATCCTGATTACGACACATATACAATAAAAGCATTTTGCCCAGATAGATGTGAATAGTCCAGGATAAAGAAATGAATTCCCACCGTAGTCGTATTTTGCGGAAAGGGTGTGAGGTACAAAGCCAGTAACGGACGCTGCCTGTCCTACGGTCTATGCCGAGCTGGTGAAGACGGTCTATGCCGAGCTGGTGAAGGCGGTAACTCACCACAGGTCAAAAGCCTGTTTAAACGACAAAAACCCCTGACAAAATCGGGGGTTTTTTATTTTGTTTTTAAAATTATAATTTATAATTTTATTATATGAAATTTAAAAATATAAATTGGGTAAAACACCCAGAACACAATGGGGTTTATCAGGGTTTTATAGGAATCCAAGAGTTGTTCAGCATTAATGAAATCGGGAAAAAAGATGCCCCAAACTTCAGATTACAATCGGCCAATCCCAGATCGGAGACATTTCATTTTTGTACTACACTAAAGTATTTGGGGGAGTTCAAAACCCTGGAATTAGCTAAATTTCAAGCAAATTTGAAATGGGAAGAATTTACCAATAGCTTGTTAGAAGAAAGTGTCATAAGCTCTGTAACAAATGAGGAAGCGGTTACGTAACTTTATATATAGCAAAAATCTCGATATGTTAGTAATTCTTATCAAAAACCAATTCAACAAGGTCGGGTATTATCAAACCTGCTCTTTTAACGAAAAAATCGAAAAAGAAGTGGCTTCTAAACCTGATGATACCAAACTCTTAATCAAACACATTACAAAAGAGTTTGAAATTACTTCTGATATGATCTTTAAATATTGGATTGTTAATTATAATTAAAAAATTAGGAATAATAAAAAGATACAATATGAAAAGGTATTACGTAATTAAAAAGAAAGGTAGAAATTTATTTTATGATGGATACAGCAAACGTTTTACTAATTCTTTGTTTGAAGCTTCTAAGTTCTTTTTAGACCAAGCTAAATACATGGTCAAAAGAAACTTTGATAAAAAAAGTGATTTTTATAAAAATATTTCTCCTAAGTCTGCACTTGAAATTAAAGAGGTTAAACTTATATTATGTGAAGAAATAAAAAATAAAAAATCTTGTAAGCACAAAAATCAAGAAAAAATTGATTATGGGACAAATATTTGTAAAGATTGCAGACGATTGGTTTCCACTCTAAAAACAAACTAACCGTTAACGGCCTGGTGGCCGCATTTAAACAAAAGTTGATATGAAAAACAAAAGTTCAAAACAAGCACAAAAAAAGGCATTACGAAAAACCGATGTTCTACGCAGTTTTTATGACTATCATTGGAAAAGGACTGAAGTAGAAAATAAGTTTTACGATTATTGGTGGAATAACTCTATTAAAATTGCGTAGAACGTAAAAGTGTTGCTGTCAGTAGCGGCATTTGGAATACAAAAGTTTAAATAACAACTAAAGTTTAATATAATGAAAAAAGCTGAAACTAAGAACGTCAAGCCGCTATTGCAGCAACACAATGTTAGCGGTTCGGCTTGGTCATTGAGAATTCCAAAAAACTATTCAGAAGGTAGTGGATGTTGGGAAGTGGTTTGGAAAGGTATTTTTATGCCGTTTGATGTTATTTGTGGATTAGATAGTTGTCCACCTGATAATGAAGACTATACAAAATACAAGAAAACACATTGGTGGGTATGCCCAAGAACTAAACACGATGTATGTAATACTCATGATATTTCAATGTTTATGGAATTACCACGTAGCAAAGAGTTTAAGAAACTTGAAGATGCTATTAATTACTGTCTTAATTGGCGTAAAGAATGGTTGAATTTGGAGTTGTCTAAAGCTGACCGCTAACGTTTACAGATAACAACGGTAATGTAGCAATTACTTATAACGGCTGCGTGTATGAGCAGTGGCACTTGTACACACTTTCAAATTAGCACAAAACTATCCGTGCCATTGCTTATACACGGTGTTAGCCACAGTTATTTGATTATTAATAATTTAAAACGAAAATAAAATGGAACTAAAAGTAGGATTAAAATTTGAAAAATTTCTCAATGATGATAATATAAATAATATTTCATCGTGTGAAGTACGTGAGATTGTGGACGATTATATCATTGTGTTGTGGTGTAAGAAGAAAGCAACGAAATTAAGCAAGAAAAAAGAATTTTATCTAAGTATAGATAAAGATGAATTTGACTTCAATGTTGAAAAAGGAGTATATCGGTCTTTATAATTGCGGCTAACATCACGCTTAACGCATTGCGTGATAACAGAAGGTTTACGCAATTCGCTAAAATAACACCCCATGACCAAAGAAGAATACAAACCATTAAGCAAAACACTTGAGTGGTACTTAATCGAATTTAAAAAGAATGTTGATGGTAGAGAGTTTTCAAGAGCTGAAAGCATCATATCGTTAATGATTAACCCGGTTATGCATTCATGCGTACAGAGCGAAAGATTTGTGGAAATTGTAATAAGAGATAAGGGTGGATGCAATACGTTCATAGAATTGGTGCTGGCGTATCGTTACTGAATATAATAATCATAACTTAACCCCTCAGCCGAAACGAGACTTAATTAGAAGAACAAAATTAAATATTAATCAAAATAAATAATAAGAATAAAAATATTTATTATTTATAAATAAATTATTTATATTTATATTTGCAAAATAATTAAACAAACATGAAAAAAACACTATTACTTATTATGATTGTAGCAGCATTTTATGCCTGCTCTGTAACCAATGAAGGAGGATCAACCACAACTGATTCAACCATGATCGACTCCGTTACTGTAACCGATTCAGTTGCCGTAGATTCTGTTCAAACTATCGACTCTACAACCGTAGAAGAAGTTGACTCCTTATCCGCCGACTCGCTTCAGTAAAGAAAATCAACAACAAGCAACTCGATAAAGCCCAGGTAAAACACCAGGGCTTTTTTGTTTGTAACAACCCAGAAGGTTTTTGCGTAGGTCTTTCGAACAGTAGCGTTTTTAGGCAAATCATAGATATAGGCATAAGTTCAAAGGTTTTTGAATTTTTATATGATTTTCCAAATCCTATGAACTTTTTTGTATATCTATAAAACTATTATAAAACTTACTTTTTTGGATTTTTACCCGTAACAATCAACTACACATATTCGTAACTAATAGAGCATATCAAGACCAAAAAAAGCAATTCCTATTCTGTAACAAACCCAAATTCAGTTTCGTAACTCAATTCTAACATCTCTAAAAACATGACAAAAAAACTGGTAATTGAAGTAAATGAGGAGTTTTTCAAAAACCTCAAAAAACAAAAAGCCCAGATCATCGAGATCTTAAGCTCAGATTCTATTTCAAGCGAAAAAACAAGCGAATTAGAAGGAGTCCTTAATTTCTTTGATTATATCCAGGATCAAGCAGTAGATGAACTTGGATTCGAAAAAAAATTGGTGTTTAACCTGGAATCTGAAAATGAACAATCATCATGAGAAACAAAGAAGAAATTAAAAATAAAATTCTTCTGCCTTACATGAAGAAGGCAATCAAAATGGTTAAAGACAAAAAGCTTAAGACCAAAGAAGGAAAATTGCTTTTTTTAATCGACAAATGGCTTCCGGACTGAAACAAGATTCAAGTAGATCTGATTTTTGATTTACGTATTTTCCCGTTTCCTTTTATTCGGGCAGACTACTTTTACTGTAAAGGAAAAGGAAGTGAGATGGGTGCTTACGCATCAATCAATAATCAGGATCTGGTTTTTGCCGAAAAAGCAACAGGAAAGCACGTTTTAATTAAAGTTGGAAGAAAAAAGTTTGTTGGAATTTATAAGAAAATTTATTCTTCAAGAATAAAAGAAGATGTTCTTTTGTCAAACGGGGATGCTAATCATGTAATAGAAATCCCCAAAGTCTGTTATTCCAATAAAGCAAAAACTGACTTAATGATATATAAAATTTCAAATCTCGAAATCATAAAAACAATTCAAACGAATGGAAGCAAAATCATCTCTACAGTTTCTCTATGATAATTTTAAAGAAGCCCTTAAAAAGTACAAGGAAGACAAGGAATTTATTGAAAAGCAAATTCAAGAGCTGAACGAGAAAAAAGAAAAACTTTTCTTCCCAAGATTAGAAGTAGAACTAAAACCGATTGCTGAAGAAATTAAAATCAGACTCCAAGCTGATTCATTTAATATCTCAAAACAAGGACCACTTTCTTACAAAGTTTCAATTTGGTTCATTAAGGGAGAAGAAACTAATGTTGGATATTTATGCTTCGGCCAATATCGAGATGGAAGCATTTTTATGTCACCCAATATTTTCGATAAGGAAGGTGCCATAGAACTGAAAGATTTGACCATTGAAAATTTAACAGATTTAGCCAAAAAAAATATATGATTCTTTTTCCATGCTTTTTATAACTAATTGAAATTCAATTAATTGTAAATTATAAAGCATAAATTAGAAAAAAATTATATGTTATTTGAAATTGTTGGTAACTTTGTTAGTAGAAATTCGTTATAAAAAGACAACAACCAATACACAACAAACAATTAAGAAAAAGCCATGAAAAGCAAAACTAATCCCGTACAAACGGATCTTGCTACTCGAAAGAAAATGCTGCTTGAAGCGAAGGAGAAATCCAAAAAAAACGATATGTTGGGAGCAGCAGTTGCTATTGCAACGTTGCATAATGAATTTAAGATGTCTCCCCAAGACATTATTAAAGAGCTGTCAAAGTACGATTGTAAAATTTCTGTTCCGCATATTTATAATCATTTTAAACTTGCAAAAGTACCGGCCAAAGTCAAAACTTATATCCGGACAAACAAAATCAATCCGACTGATGTTCTGGCAAAAATCAAGAAACATCAAACCGAAAATGAACTTATCAGGGAAATAGATAAAATCGTTGCTCAAAGAGAAATCGAACAAGAAAAGATTATCGAAGAGAAAAAAATCCAGAAAGAAAAAATCATCAACTTTCTGAAAAACCAGGGAATTATCCCTTCAGAAAAAGATCGAGAAAACATCCTGAAAATCACCGGGAAGTATTACGCAGCCTGATCATAATCATAATCATATAATTTTAAAGCCTCTCCCTAAAAAAGAGAGGTTTTTTACTTTAGTAACAAACGTAAAACCCACATCGTAACTGCCTCATAAACTTTAAAAACAGTTATGAAACAAAAACTGAAATTCTCCCCAGGAAATGCAAAACTGAAAGGTATCCCTTCCATTAGCCTTTTGGCTGGATGGAGCTGCCCTTTTGCAAATGAATGCCTTACCAAAGTAGATCTTAATACCGGTAAAATCTGGGACGGTCCTAATCAAAAATTCAGGTGTTTTTCAGCAATACAAGAAAACATTTTTAAACTTACCAGAAATCAAAGAAAAAAGAATTTTGAACTTTTACGTTCCCTTTCTTCGGCTGAGGAAATGGCTGATCTAATTCATAATTCTTTGCCCAACCCAAAAAAGAAAATTATCAGAATCCACGTTTCTGGAGACTTCTTCAACCAAAAATATTTTGACGCATGGTTGATTGTAGCAAAAAGAAATCCTCAATTGTTGTTTTACGCTTATACCAAATCAATCCAATTCTGGATTAACCGGATCAATGATATTCCTGTTAATTTAAAACTTACAGCCTCCTTAGGCGGAAAGCAAGACCACCTTATTCATCAGTATAACCTGAAATACAACCTGGTTGTATCGACCCCGGAACAAGCTCAGGAACTAGGACTTGAAATTGATCATGATGATTCTCATGCTTATGCCCAAGAAAAATCTTTTGCTATCCTTATTCACGGCACCCAGGCTAAAGGTTCTGAAATGGGAAAGGCAAGAGCAAAACTCCAAAAAAGAGGAATAATGGGATATAACCGAAAAGGTAAAACACCAAACAGTTTCCGAAAAACAGAAAAGCAGGCTGCATAACAAAAGTCATATATAAAAATAAACCCCGGTAAAACACCGGGGTTTTTTATTTTAAATATATAGAGAACCTGCACACACTTTAAGAAGTGATTTCTCCAAACTTTACCAAATCGTTCTCATCACATACCTTAATTGCATCCGACAAATAATAAAAAATACCGTAATAGTTTTTGAGATGTTCTGTATTGATTACAGTTATGTATGATCTGGACTGAAAGTGCAAAGTGCTAAAGTCAAACTCCCCACTCAAATACTTTTCATATACTGATATGCTGCTTATTAATATACCTTTATTATTATAAATCTCGGAACACCCATTTATAAACAACTCGAATCTTCCAAAAGCATTATTTATCACACCAATAGGAATTCCGTATTTTGGATTGTATAGATTTTTATTTTTAATTATTGAACTAAAATCAACCTCCATATCTCCACCTACTTTAAACCGATATTTTATATCTATTTTTTCACATAAGTAAAACATCATATAAGAAGCATCATCCAGATAGTCATTATCTAAACTAATATTCAATGATTTGTTGAGTTTTATATTGTCCACAGAAGCGTTCATGGTACAAATATAATAAATTACAAATAAATAAAAAAACCCCTGAACAAAGTCCAGAGGGTTGATTCTCCCTTATTCTTTTAATCGCAAAATCAAAGAGGAACTTTATTTAAACGCTTAACATACATGGAAGGTTGAACACCTTCAACAATACCATATACTATACTCTTCCTTGAAGACGGATCAGGATCATCATCATCAATCAAAACAGTACCGGTAACATCATCCAGCAAAACCCCGGTCTGACCAGGACGAACCCTTATTCCATACATGTCATCCACAATGAAATCTCGCACAAAAATAATATCCATACAACTTTTTTTAAAATAAAATCACTGCGAATCAGGACAGGTATTATACCAGTCATCCAAATTCAATTGATCCAAAGTATAAACCCCAGAAACCTCAATAACAGCCATCTTCAGATTGATTGATTTAATCAACTTCTCCTTAGCCCTCATGATCATCACCTTCAACGTATTAAGCTTAATATTAAGCTCCGAAGAAATCTTCTCATAAGGCATCTCATCCATCAAATACATCTTCAAAATCTTACGCTCAACATCCGCCTGATCATAACGATCATATCCTTTCTTAATATGCAACTCAACATCAGAAAGATCAATACCATACTCCTCAGAAATCTCTACTGGAGTTTTACCGTCATCGTTAAACTTCCTGAAAATCTCCTGGGTAAGTTTAGGTAAAGACAATACAGCATTATCAACCATCTTGTCAATAGTACTGTATACAACCTTCAGCTTAGCCATACGCTCAACCTCAGGAGACGCTAACATGGACTCGTATTCGTGAACATCAACCTTCGGCACCAAAATGTCACCCAAGGTAGAACCCCCAGATTCATCACCATTATCAACAGGAGCATCCAAAGACAAAGATGAACACAGAATGTTCCGCTTATTCTTACGAATAAAATCAATCATGTAATTGTGGGCTAACCTCGTCAACCATGCATTGAAAGTGTATTGAGGCTCGTACTTATCAATGTTGTCGTACAACTTCTGGAAAATCTCCGAAGTAATGTCCTCCGCATCCTGACGATTCCGCAAAGCGAAAAAAATCTTCCTGCTCAAATGAGGGTAATACTTCTTAAATAACATCGTAAAAGCAGCCTGATTACCTCGCTTGATAGATTCAACTAAAGCCAAATCCTGATAATCCTGGGCACCAAACTTACCTCTCGATTCTACATGATTCTTCATAATCTTTGTTTTTTGATAGTTTTTATCACGTTTGCCTAAGTTACGTTTCGAATCCTGAGGTTGTTACAATACCCGGTTTTCTACTTTATACAACAACCAAATCCTTCCGAAAAGTAAAAATTCCATAAACAATCACATAGGACTTTAACGGTTTTTTTAAACAATCACCTGTTCATAAACCCATACCTTAATACTAATTACGTATGAAACCAACCACTTATTACAAATACCCAAAACCATAAGAATTTTCCAAACCCATTGAACTTCTACACAAAGTAAAAATCCTACCCAAAAAAACCATCACCATATAAACCAAAGTTCAGCCAAACAGGAAAATAATTAACCATACTTTTTTCCAAATCCATTGAACTTCTACGTATATCTTTTTTGTTTTTAAAAAATCGTAAAAATCCAAATACATTTCCTGTGTTATTCCAGAATGTAAAAAACCATTATATATTTTATTTATTTAAATATTATTTTAAAACCTTTTATCAATAATCTACTTTTTATTTTACCAAATAATAAAATAGTGCCTGATATATCTATCAGATTCTCAGTCTATTATATATAAAATTAATTTGGAGTTTTACAGAGAAAAAGTAGATATATATATTTTATATATTCATTTTCGTTAGTTGAGAATTTGTTGGAGTTTTACGGGTAAAAATGTGGACAGAACGGGCGTGCTTCATTTTTATTATTTTTTTAAAGTTTATCTACTTTTTGTTTTTTCTATATTTCCACCTGAATACCAGATTGATTCATAAAACTCTGGACTGGTCGCCGAATCTAAATCATCCAAATACTGGGTTTGTGGGCGGTATTGAAAGGAAATTTGGGCGATA
>WBZT01000794.1_pt1 | contig 13184 bp, 13 predicted proteins | sample 5204241 | NCBI WGS metagenome assembly WBZT01 (sample SAMN12344358, study PRJNA552823) | activated sludge metagenome | biome: Activated sludge suspended growth; feature: Nitrification reactor; material: Wastewater; isolation source: activated sludge from nitrification reactor of wastewater... | reverse complement strand
CCAAAAAATCAGTTTAGATTATTTAATTGGTTTTATTATTCAATCAGAAAATTAGTAATAGCCAAGCTTGTAATTCCTGAAGCCATTGATGGTTTCCTTCGCGCTTACTTTCAGTATTGTTGCAACCGGAATCGCGATCAGCGCGCCGAAGGCGCCAAGTATCTGGTTACCGATCAATATCAGCGCAATTATTACGATCGGATTCATTTCCGCACCTTTGCTGAAAAGATATGGCTGAATAAATGAGCTATCCAGTATATAAATCACTGTGAAAAGAATTACTATCGGCAGCACCATATGAAAATCGCCGTACTGAATGATTGAGATCAGTATTGCGGGGATTCCCCCTACAATGGGTCCTGCGTATGGGATCAAATGCCCGGCGCCTGCAACCATTCCGATTATGATAGCATTATTTACACCCATAACGGTCAGCCCGATAAATGACATAAGCCCGAGAATAAGCGCATCCAGCAGCCACGCTCTAACATATGAGCTGAGCTGTTTTTCTATCTTATCGATAATATTGATGGTCATTTCGAAATAACGGTTTGGAACAATATCTATGAGTCCGTTTTTAAGCCTTTGCCTGTCTCTCAAAATGAAAAATGTGATGAAGGGGATTATAATAATGTACAATACTGTTGAAACAACACCTGAAATTATGTCCTCAGCTTTTGCGAATGAAGAGCGGATTGAGTTCTCTATCTCTTTGCCAACATCACCTTTTTTGAGATATGGAACATTTTTTTCGATCCACTTTTCGGTGTCCTTAAGTTTTTCAGATACCTTGAATTCTTTGTAGGATTTCTGAAGCGACTCACTCTGCTCGATGAAACTTGGCGCGATCAGATTAAATACAAAATAAACACCAGTGCCTATGATAGCATACACCAGCAAAATGGATATTGACCTGTTGATACCTTTGCCCTGAATGAAGTCAACAAACGGATTAAGCACAAGAGCAAACAGCAGGCACATAACAAGCGCGATGAAGATATCAGTGAAAAAAGCTATAAAGGCGGCTATAATGAGAAGCGGAATTAAAAGGATTATTACCTTCGCCGCGCCGCTAAGCGGTTTGTTCGGGCTCGAAATGCTCTCTCCGGCAATATCTTTTTTTTGCTTCACGTTCATTGTGTAAATTTAACGATATTATTCGGCTTTTTCACGGATAATTTCATTAATTATATCGAAGTTGAATCCGCGCGAAGCAAGCTTAGCAAATATCTTCTGCCGCGCTTCCGGCTTACCGAGACCCTGGAGTTTTGGAATCAGCTTTTCATAGATCTTCAGCGCAAGGGCTTTTTCGGTTTCTTCATCCAGAAGCTCATTTATTACGGGCTCGCTGACCTGTTTTGGTATCCCCATTTCATACAACTTTTTCTCAAGCATCCTTTTGCCCGATGGCTTGTTTTTTATCTTTTCAGCCACAAGCTGACGCGCAAAGGCTTCATCATCAACCAGCTTCAGCTCTTGTAGGTGTAATACGACTTTTTCGATGACCTCATCCTGGAGCTTTGCCTTCCTTAAACGTTTTTTTATCTCTGAAATTGTGCGGATACGGTATGACAGGTAATCAAAAGCTATCTTCTTACCGTAAATGTACTCATCAAATCCACGAATCTCCTCTATCTGCTTCTCCGTTACTTCATCACCGGATGCGATTCCGTACTTAAGCAGGGTGTCATCATACAGCCCGCAGTAGAATTCACAATCAAGATACAGGTTGAACCTTTTGTGGTTTTTCTTTTGCCTTTCGAGCTTTGTGATCAACATATTTCGGGTTTCAGAAAGTTATGTGTGCAATAAAAAACCCCGCCAAATGAAGCGGGGTTGAGAATCTGTTCATGTAATTATTTCTTTGCTTTTTCTTTTGGTGCTTTCGCTTCGCCGTTAGAGCCGTTTACAGGAGCGCCGTTTGATGCCGGGTCTGATTTAACTTCCATTCCCATAGCTTCGCGAACTTCATTATTGAGCCTGTCGTATAACTCAGTATTCTCAAGCAGCATATTCTTAACGCCTTCCCTGCCCTGCATACGCTGATCGTTATAGCTGAACCATGCGCCTGCCTTCTTGATTATTTCCATATCTACTGCGCTATCAACAAGATCGCCAATTTTAGAGATACCCTCGTTATACATGATATCGAACTCAACTTCACGGAACGGAGGTGCGACTTTATTCTTAACAACTTTTACTTTGGTACGGTTACCTATAACATTCGTGCCGTCTTTTATCTGCGCTATCCTGCGAACATCAAGCCTTACTGAAGCATAGAACTTCAGCGCCTTACCGCCGGTAGTTGTTTCGGGCGAACCGAACATAACACCGATCTTATCGCGGAGCTGGTTGGTGAATATCAAAGTGATGTTTGATTTTGATACTGCGGCGGTGAGCTTTCTTAATGCCTGTGACATAAGCCTTGCCTGCAGACCCATATGTGAATCACCCATCTCTCCTTCAATTTCAGCTCGCGGTGTAAGAGCCGCAACTGAATCCACAACAATAACATCAAGCGCGTTGCTGCGAACGAGTGTTTCCACGATCTCCAAAGCCTGCTCGCCATATTCCGGCTGTGAAACAAGCAGATTTTCAACATCAACGCCAAGCTTCTTGGCATAGCCGGTATCAAGTGCATGCTCTGTATCTATGAATGCGGCAAGTCCGCCTTTTTTCTGCGCTTCTGCTATGATATGCAAACAAAGCGTTGTTTTACCCGATGATTCAGGTCCGTAGATCTCAATTATCCTGCCGCGCGGCACGCCGCCTACGCCCAGGGCCGCATCCAGTGATATGGAGCTGGTTGAAATTGCATCTATTTTTGTAATAACGCCGTCGCCAAGCTTCATGATTGAGCCTTTGCCGTGGGATTTCTCTATCTGGTCAATAGCAATCTGCAGCGAGCGCAGTTTTTCATTATCTGCCATAATGGTAATGCCTTTCTATAATGTCTTTGTTGAGATTATGTAATATAATTATTTAATATTTTACTTAATAAACAAAAATAATATATAAAAACACCAGCAGTGTATCATTGAATGATACTTAAGAAGTTTTTTTTGATTGCAGATTGGAAGAATGATATATAATTATAGATATGAAGCTTAGAAGCAGTCTCCCGCAAAGGCGCAAAGGACGGACTTAACTGAAACTTGTCTGTTTCAAGAGAACATTATTTATGCCTGTCATACAGCTTCTTTTTAAGCCAGAATGAAGCATTAACCAGTGCGATAAGCGCGGGTACTTCCACCAGGGGACCTATAACTCCGGCGAATGCCTGGGGACTTGAAATACCAAACACTCCAATAGAAACAGCAATGGCGAGCTCGAAGTTGTTGCCTGCCGCAGTAAAAGAAAGTGCGGCATTTTGGGAATAATCTGCTCCCAGCCATTTGCCAATTAGGAATGTGATGAAGAACATTATGATAAAATATACAAGCAAGGGGATTGCAATTCGAATAACATCAAACGGAATATTAACTATCATCTCCCCTTTCAGGCTGAACATTGCTACTATTGTAAATAATAATGCAATTAGTGTAATTGGACTTATCTTCGGAACAAATGTGGTTTCATACCACTCTTTGCCTTTAAGTTTTATAAGGATATACCGGCTTAAAAATCCGGCAATGAACGGAATCCCGAGATAGATAAAAACACTCTTGGCAATTTCTTCTATGCTAATGTTAACTTCCAACCCCGTAACGCCAAAATAAGGCGGCAAAACCGTGACAAATATCCACGCAAACAAACTGTAGAACAGAACCTGAAAAATACTGTTGAATGCAACCAGTCCCGCAGCGTATTCCCTGCTGCCATCGGCAAGTTCATTCCACACGATAACCATTGCAATACAGCGCGCAAGCCCTATCATGATGAGCCCAACCATATAGCCGGGCAGATCACTAAGGAATAAAATTGAAAGGATAAACATTAATACGGGACCTATTACCCAGTTCATAAGCAGAGAGAGTCCGAGAATCTTAAAATTGCGGAATATCTTTCCAAGCTCTTCGTATTTAACCTTTGCAAGCGGCGGGTACATCATTAAAATAAGCCCGATCGCAATTGGGATATTGGTTGTGCCCGTTGAAAACGAATTGATGAAATCCGCCATACCTGGCACAAAATAACCGAGAGCAACACCGATTCCCATAGCGAGGAATATCCATAGTGTCAGGAATCTATCGAGGAAGCTTAAATGTTTTCGTTCTGCAGGATTGCAGTTGTTTGCTGACATATTGACCCCACCCTGCCCTCCCCGAAGGGGAGGGTTTAAGGTTTAAATTATTTTTGATATTTCTGCTCACTCAAAATTGAGTGAGTACAGTTAAACTAGTAAGATATTGACCCGTGCCTTCACCGAAAGGGAGGGTTTAGGAATATTTTGACTGAAAACCTCACCCTCTAACTCCCTCTCCTAAAAGGAGAGGGAGAACCAAATCCGAAACACTTTGCTCCCCTCTCCCTTCGGGAGAGGGGTTAGGGGGTGAGGGTCGTTATTTCTCTGCGTAGACGGTGATGCTGTAAATGCCGTAGCCGCTTTTTATGAATTCTTTAGCTTCATCTGCAGTCATATAGTCAAGCAGGATCTGGTCGGGAATAATGATCAGCTTTTCTTTTTGTACTGATATGTTTTTGAATCCCGCTTTTTCAACAATTGAAAGATACTCGAATTTTTTGACGGCTCCGGATACACATCCGGCATACATTGTAGCAGCAGCCTTGAGCTTGGGAGGAAGCTCGCCGGTAAGAACGATATCGCTTATAGAAAAATGTCCGCCGGGTTTGAGTATCCTGTAGATTTCACAGAATGCATTTGTTTTATTCGGTACGAGGTTAAGCACACAATTGCTGACTACTACATCAGCAGTATTATCTTCCAGAGGCATTTTCTCAATTTCTGCGAGATGAAATTCAACATTGGTGAATCCAAGCTTAGCGGCATTTGCTTTGGCCTTTTCAACCATAGCGGGCGTCATATCAATACCGATTATCCTTCCGGTATCGCCTGCCTCTGCCCTTGCTACGAAGCAGTCGTTGCCCGCTCCTGAGCCGAGATCTACGACAGTATCGCCCTGTTTGATCTTAGCAAACTGAGTTGGCAGGCCGCAGCCTAGTCCAAGGTCAGCATCGGGATTGTAACCCGGCATATTTTTGTATTCATCTGACATAATTGTGTAACTGGTGTTATCTCCGCAGCATGATGAAGTCGAGCCGCAGCATGATGATTCGTTCTGCTCTTTGGACTGCAGCGCAATTTTTGAGTACTGTTCTTTTACAATATCTTTAAGTTCCTGTTCTGATTTTTCTTCGGTTAGAATGTCAGTTTCCTTATCATCACAGCAGCCGGGTCCGCAGCAGGGTTCAGTTTCGTTTTTGCCAAGATCTTTAAGTGAGGTTTTAGTTTTTGTAGTTGTCATTATATGTTTAATATAGATTTTATGAATTTGGAATAATTAGAAATCTCTTTTTTGTCAGTACTGCATGCGTTAGTTACCGGTACTGAAAGATCAGCAGCAATTCGGACTTTTAGCTTTTTCGAACAGCGGTTCAAGCATAGTTCTGAGTTTTTCCCATGTATCGCCATTTATGCAATAACAAATCGTGTTACCTTCTATGCTTCCCTGTATCAATCCCGCTGATTTAAGCTCTTTCAAATGCTGCGAAACGGTTGCCTGCGCCAAAGGAATTACATCGACTATATCGCCGCACACGCAGCTATTAGAGTTTGCGAGGTATTCGATAATGGCTACACGCGCAGGATGACCAAGCGCTTTTGCGAGCGAAGCGAGTTCGTTTTGTGTTGTTGTGAAATTATCTGTTTTAGTCAGTCCCATATTCTTTATTGTCTTATTGCAATATTACGATAAAGAAGACTGCAAGAAAAGGGATAAATTTATCCCTTCTGTTTAAATTCTTGTGTTTATTTAGTTTCTGTTATGGTTTTAACCCACTCATCTATCTTTTCTTTTATCTCATCCCTTACATTTTTTGCGAATAGCAGCTTGTCCTCATCTCTTCCTTTATAAGCAGAGGGGTCGGCAAATGACCAGTGAAGCCGTGTTGTTACCCCCGGAAATACCGGGCAGCGCTCAGCATTTGATTCGTCACAAACAGTTATCACGTAACTGAATATTCTCCCCTGCTTGAAAAGATCGAAAACTACTTCTGTTTTGTTTTCCGAGATATCGATATCCCACTCTTCCATTGCCTTCACGGCAAATGGATTGAGAGTGCCGGGTTCGAATCCGGCTGATTCAGCAATAAACCTGTCGCCGTAGTAGTGATTCAAAATCGCTTCTGCCATCTGGCTGCGCGCACTGTTATGAATGCAGACAAATAATACTTTAATTTTATCCATCCGCAAAAATAAAAATATATTGTTAGGAAAGAGTTAAGGGGGCGGGAATGAATTCCTTCTTAAAAACAAAAAAAATAAGGAATTCTAAAGTATGAATACAGAACTTTCAATTCTGTAAACAATATTGTTTACCCGAGAAGGATATCTTATCATTTCTTACCCTTCAGAGAATTTAGCTTAAGGATATACAAAGGATTCGTTCCGCAGCAGCCGCCGATCACTCGCACACCCATTGATTTCCACTTCTGGGCATACTTCAGATATTCATCAGGCGATACGGCTTTGCGAAGCGGGTCGCCCTCTTTGTGATTGGGGTCCTGCTTGTAGTTTGGATCGCCGATATTTGCGTAAGCACCGAGAGGAATTTCGGTTAATGTTTTGAGATAATTTATTACCGGTTCAACTAAGTGCGGGTGGATACAGTTAACACACAGAACATCGGGTGAATATTTATTGATAATGCTCACTGCTTCACTGATCGGCTCGCCGGAAAAAAGCTCTTTTTCGTTTCGCGGGGTGATGCTCAAAATCTTATCAAGCTCAAACTTGTGCATCTGGTTAAGCACCGCAGATATCTCGCGGATGGTTGTCATGGTCTCAGCAATGAAGAGATCAACACCGGCATCGGCGAGATTTTTCATATGTTCATAATGCTCGGTGCAGAGGGTATCGGTATCGGGGGTCAATTCAGGCCTGTAGCTGTCTTCAAGCGGGGCAATACATCCTGCAACAAGAACTTCATTCTCTTCAGCTGCAATCATGACCGCATCTTTGGCAAGGTCAACCGCATCGATGGTATATTGCCGGGCGGTTGCAGCATAGTCCATGTCCTTTTGTGTGAATCCGGCCTTTTCAAAAGTGCGCTTCTGTGTTCGGAAAGTATTTGTGGTTATGATATCCGCGCCGGTATCGATGTAATCGATGTGTATATGGCGCACGGTATCAGGTTTATCGTGCAGCGGCCCTGCGCTCCAAAGCGGAAGCTTAACGCTTAGTCCGCGCGCCTGAAGCTCGGTGCCCATAGCGCCGTCAAGTATGATTGTTTTTCCGGTTTGAAGAAGTTCTTTTAAAGCGCCCATGGTATATTGAAAATTTTATTAAGCACAGACAAGAATGTCTGTGCTACTTTTAATTCTACAGACAAGTTACGAAGTGCTCTTCTGAATGTTTGTGCTACTATCATAATCTACTGCTTAACCACTCACCTACTCACCCACTCACCCACCTACCTACTTAACCGACGAAATAATTTCAGCAAGCAGAGGGGCGAAGGATCTTTCCGCCTTAATCCTGTTGGCACGTTTTTCGGCATCACTGATCTCCGTTAACCTATCTGCAACAAGTTCTCTTGAAAGCATTGCAAATGCAGCGCACTTGATTCCTGCATGAACCATTGCAATATTTTCGGGTACAAGGGAGTAACCAAGAATATCAGCACCTGTTTCGCGGTAGAACCTGCACTCTGCTTCGGTTTCAGTTTCGGGACCGGTTATACCTAGATAAACCGCGGGATAAAACATGAATTTCCTTTCCCTCAAAAGGGATGTATTGCTGTTATACCACTTTGCATCGTATGGATCGCTCATATCGGGAAAGCGGGTTCCGATTGTGCTGTCATTTTCACCTATCAAGGGATTATCACCCATCAAATTAATATGGTCATACACTGCGGCAACTCCCCCAACTTTAAAACGCGGATTCAGGAATCCGGCTTCTTCCATCACTATGATGTTCTTTACACCCAGCGCATCAAGCACGTAAACAGGGTGTGCGGCTTCACGCATTTTATAGCCATTATAAAAATTCAGGTGGCCATTCAGAATATAGAAATTCTTCCTGCCGTTCTTTGTTGAAGCATAAATAAGTTCGCCGCCGCTATCGGCATCTGCTCCGAATACCGGAGGAATATCAGAATACTTTATTTTCTTTACAGCTTTGTAATCCTTCAGGAATGAAGGATCCCTGTAAGTAATAATGGCAAGATCTGTTTTGCCTTTAAAAGGAGAATTTTTCTTTACGAAATCCGCTGAAAGCAGTATTTGTTCTTTTTGTTCAGTCATTAATATACAGCCCTGTTTGAGTTCTATAACATTTCGATGGTTTTGCGGGTCAGCAGAGTCATTTTAGGCTCGGCTTCGGCTGCGGATTCAAGTATTTCCGCAAGCACAGCAGGCTTTAGAGTATCCGGAAGTCCCATATCTGTAATAATAGATAGCCCCAGAGTTTTGATGCCTATATTTGCCGCCACAGTTGCTTCGGGAATTGTTGACATGCCCACGGCGTCTGCTCCAAACTTCCTCACCATACCGTACTCTGCCCTGGTTTCAAGAGCGGGGCCGTGCAGTGAAAGATAAACCCCTTTACGAATGGATATATTGTTTTCAAGTGCGGCTTTTTCAGCCAGTGCGATCAGGCTTTTATCATAGATCTGCCTGTTTGAGGCCGGCAATCTGAATTTTTTCAGGGGTGTATCATAGTGAAAATTAATATGGTCGCGCATTATCATGAGGTCGGCTTTTTTGTACGATGGATTCAAACCGCCGCATGCATTTGAGACGATCAATGTATGCACTCCCATACGTTTCATCAGCCGGAGCGGGTAAGTTATTTCTTCATGCGCGTAATTTTCGTAGTAGTGAAACCTGCCCTGCATAACCACTGCATTTTTCCCGGATATCTTTCCGAGTATCAGGTTTCCGTGATGGGATTCAACAGTTGAAACAGGGAAATGAGGTATCTCCTTGTAATCAATACGGTGGTTTATATTGATATCCTTAACCAGTCCCCCAAGACCCGTACCTAATATGATTCCAACTTCCGCACTGAATCCACCGGATACATTTCCGATAAATTCATACGAATTCAATTCATGTTCAACAGTTCTAAGTGCGGTTCTCAAGGTTCAATTTATTTTTGAAGAAGTGCATAGCGTGACCGAAGCAAGCAGTTAAGATAATACGTTCAGCAGAAATGCTGTTTTGTTACTTACTGCCCTGGTCGTCCAGCCCCATGTTTATGCTTCCCAGGTTGAGTCCGAATGTATTTGAGGGCTGCTCTTCCTTTGCGGGCTCCATTGATGCGACTTTTTCCATAGCCGTGATATTATTTTCCAGCTTAAATATCTTCCTGTTGCGCTGGTATTCATCGATGGAATTCAGCTTTTCGACAAGGTAATTCCTGATATCATCTATTACAGATTCATTCTTCTGCTTCAGGTCTTCGAGCTCCTGCCTCAGGTTAAGGAATTCTTCCTGCGCCTGGACTTTGGTCTTGCTGGAAAGTATTTCTGCTTCTTTAATTATAAGCTCCGCACGTTTTCTGGCGTTATCAAGTATATCTTCGGCCATATCCTGTGACTTAACGATGGCCTTCTGGAATGTTTTTTCATTCTCGCGGTAAACCTGTATCTCGGTATCAAGCTCTTCTTTTTCAGACTCGAGCTTTGTTACCTGTTCTTTGAGAGTTTCAATTTCGCGGAAAAGATTCTCAACAGTATTCCCAACGGTATCAAGATATGCTTCAACTTCGTTTACGTCATAGCCGCGCATTGACTTCTTAAATTCCTGCTTCTTAATATCAATTGCTGATAACCTCATTTGTTGTTCTCCTTTATATTTCCGGCCCGACAGTTCAGCCGGGCTATCCAGTTACATTATTTACTAATCTCTTCTGCCGAATATTGCCGAACCGATTCGCAGCATATTAGAGCCTTCTTCAACTGCGATATCATAATCTGATGTCATACCCATTGAAAGATATTTCATATAAACGCCGGGTATATTGTGGCTCTTTATTTCTTCGAATATTTCCCTCAACTGCCTGAAATTCCCTCTTACAACTTCTCTATCTGCGGGATCTTTTTCATCTGCCATAATTTTGCCGATGGTCATGAGTCCTTTGATCCTGATATTTTCCAGCAGCGAAATTTCTTTCACAAGCTTGAGTGTATATTTTGCATCACATCCGGATTTCTGGTCCTCGCCTGAGGTATTCACCTGCACCAGGCACTTTACAGTTCTGCCAATAGCCGCGGCTTCTGCCTGGATCTTCTGAGCAAGCTTAAGGCTATCAAGTGAATGTACCAGGAAAACAAATGGCACAATAAACTTCACCTTATTTGTCTGCAGGTGGCCGATCAGGTGCCAGTGAATAATCCTGTCACTCAGCTCTTTTTCCTTCCCAAGCAGCTCCTGAACGCGGTTCTCGCCGAAATCAAGCTGGTTATAATCCATAGCCGAAGCTACCGCATCAACAGGAAATGTTTTGCTTACAGCTATTATATATATTTCTTTCGGATCTCTTCCGCAGCTTAAACAAACTTTCTGGATCCTGGATTTAAGCCTCAGAAGGTTATCTTCTATGTAATCAAATTTTCCGCCCATTGCCGCAAATTACCTTAGTCTGATATAGTACACAATATATGTAAAAATATCATTTCAGCAGGCAATATTCAAGATAAATAGTATAATTCCGCACAATTTACATAAATATACATCCAAATCCTAAAATGTTCGTTGAATGCCAAAACTTATTTCATTATTATTACGCATTACAAAAATACGTTATAAAATGAAATATACTACAAGCTTCTTCATTTTTTTGCTCTCTATAGCATTATTACCTTTCAGCACTTTTGCACAGGATAAAGATAATACATTCCTTCCAAATTACATGACGGAATGGGAAAAATCACAGCTCGAATATTTAAGGAAAAATCCACACCCGCAGCAGGTTATGGATCCTAATCCCCCGCCCGGACCTGTGAGAACAATGGCAGAATGGGAAGAACTGCAGGCACTGCAGATCACCTGGACTTCACAGCTTCCGATATTGAGGCAGATTGTTGATTATGCACAGGAGGAATGCCTTGTGTATATAATCTGCAATGATTCAAACAGTGTTAAGACTTATTTAACTTCAGGCGGAGTGCCGCTTGTTAACCTGAGGTTTTTGATAACTTCATTTAACAGTATATGGTGCAGGGATTACGGTCCGTGGACAGTGTATTCCGGAACAGTTGATACACTCAGGATAATTGACTGGATTTATAACAGGCCAAGCAGGCCCCAGGATAATGCAACGCCGGTTTTCATTTCAAATTATATGGGTGTACCTATCCACCAAACACTTAACTCACCCAATGACCTTGTGAACACAGGCGGTAATTTTATGGTTGACGGCCACGGCACTGCATTCGCTTCAAAGCTGATATTAACCGAGAACCAAACAGGAAACCCCTACGGTGTATCACCAAAAACAGAAGCGCAGATCAACGGTATCATGAGTTCTTACATGGGTATAAACAGGTACATCAAAATGGAGACACTGCCCTATGACCAGATCCACCATATTGATATGCACATCAAGCTGCTTGATGAAGAGACGCTGCTTGTGGGTCAGTATCCCGCAGGCGTTGCAGATGGTCCCCAGATAGAGCTGAACCTGCAGTATGTGCTGGCAAACTTCAGAACATGTTTTAACAAGCCATATAAGGTTGTGAGGATACCAATGCCCCCCGGACCTAACGGTCAGTATCCGAATAATGGCGGTGATTACAGAACATATACCAACTCGGTTTTTGTAAATAAGACAGTTATAGTACCTACCTACGCACAGCAGTATGATACAACAGCGCTTAGAATATACAGGGAAGCACTTCCCGGATATAAAGTTGTAGGTATTGACTGTAATGCAATCATCCCTTCGCTTGGCGCGATACACTGCATTACAAAAGAGATAGGTGTAAGTGATCCTGTTTTCATTTCGCATTCAGGCATAAGGGATACAAGCAATGCTGGTAATCCCACAGAGGTAAAAGCTTATATAAAATCCAGAAGCGGCATACAGAGCGCGAAGATGTTCTGGACAATTGATACAACATCCGGTTTCACTCAGGTTAACATGACCAATGTTGGTGATACATTCAGGGCTAATATTCCGCCGCAGGTTCAGGGCTCAAAAATATATTATTATATAACTGCCGCATCAGTTAGCGGAAGGACAGTATCGAAGCCGCTTCCGGCACCATCGGCTAATTTCAGATTTACAGTTTCAAGTCCGATAGGCATAACACCTATAAGCAGCAATGCACCCATAAAATTTGCTTTGATGCAGAATTATCCAAACCCGTTCAATCCTTCAACCAGGATAAGGTTTGATATTGCAAAGAGCTCTAACGTAACATTGAAGATATACGATGCATCAGGCAAAGAAGTTCTGAAAGTCACAGATGCGTTCATGAACGCGGGTTCATACAGCTTCGAGTGGAATGCATCCAGGTTCGCAAGCGGAATTTATTTCTATAAGCTTACAGCGGGCGGATTTACAGATGTGAAGAAGATGATACTTATCAAATAGGGTCGCAGTTTAAACTGATCAGGATCGCAGATTGAACTGATTAATGGATTTACCTGATTGGAACAAACAGGATTTCAGGGTATGAGTACACATCCCCGTTACTGCTTAGGCAGGGCGGGGATTTCTGCTTGCAGTCGATGATTTTTACCTCACCCCCGCCTCCCTCTCCTGAGAGGAGAGGGGTGATGGATTTACCAATACAAAACCCCTTATGTAAACTATCAGAAGATACTCGTTCCACGAAATGAGAGTATGCTGGATTAATGTTGGATGAAGATCAAGGAGATACTGATTAATTTCGCTCTTTGATATTCGTGGCACGAGGAAGAATGATAATCACCTCACCCCCCAACCCCCTCTCCTAAAAGGAGAGGGGGAGCGGATGGATTTAGAAAATACAAAACCCTTGAGCTAAATTATCAGAAGATACTCGTTCCACGAAATGAGAGTATGGCGGATT
>WBZT01001358.1_pt1 | contig 13205 bp, 15 predicted proteins | sample 5204241 | NCBI WGS metagenome assembly WBZT01 (sample SAMN12344358, study PRJNA552823) | activated sludge metagenome | biome: Activated sludge suspended growth; feature: Nitrification reactor; material: Wastewater; isolation source: activated sludge from nitrification reactor of wastewater... | reverse complement strand
CCAGCGCGCGGGCTTCGGCGTCGTTGCGGACGTCGTTGGTCGACAACTTGCGCGAGATTTCCTTGTAGCGCGCGAGCTTCGCGTAGTTGGCGTGGAAGGTGAGGTGCCGCAGGATGGGGAAGGCCTCGTCGATCCCGTCGAACGACGCCCGGATCTCCGGGTGCTCGTCGGACTCCCCGCACAGGGGAATGACCATGGTCCCGTGGCGGGACTCGAAGTCGTTGCGCGCCTCATCCTCCAAGGCGATGCCCCGTTGGACGAGTGGGTTGCCGGAGATGTCTGCCGGGCGTGCGACGCCCGTCTTCTCCGCCCACAGCCGCCAGGGCGTCTTGTAGAGAGAGATGCCCAGCAGCGTCGCGGCGTCGGATGCGGTGACGCCCTCCCCGCGCCAGCGCAGCCACTCGGGGCTGCGCTGGGCGATGTCGATCGTTCTCATGGTGCGTGCCTCGGATGAAGGGGCGCACCACGTCCCAGGGGGCGCAAGCGCCCCTTTGGGGTGAAAGGCCCGGCGGGATGCCGGGCGGTCGGTTTCGCAGGTCAGGCCGCCTTGGCGGCGGCCTTTGCCTCGTCGAGGGCGGCCCTCGCCGGGTCGCTCGCGGCCCTTTTGGCCGTCTCCAGTTCGGCCAGGGCGTAGGTCAGGTGCTCTCCCGTGAAGTGGGCCTGGGCGTACTCCTCGGCCCGACCCCATGCACCCGCGGCGCGACTGCGCTCGACGAGTTTGTCCACCCGCAGGCGGACCTCATCCTCGATGGCGGCCTCCATGGCCGGGTCGATCCCCCGGTCCCCGGCCGCTATCGACTCGGATTCGGGGTTCGGCTTGGACGCAGCGACCGTGAAGGTCGCGCCTGCGTCGATCACCGACGCCTGGGCATGCACGGGCACGCTGTCGGCCTCGATGACCTTGCCGGCCATCTCCTCCGCGGTGTACTCACCCGCCTCCTCGGGGAAAGCGGCACGCAGAGCCGCGGCCTTGGCGCACTTGAGCAGTTGTCCCTTCGGGCGCTTCTGCCACATATCGTTGGGCATCTCGCCCTTGCCGGCACGCGCGTAGGTCTCCCCCCAGAACACCACTTCGGTGAAGGGGCAGCGGGCCCCGTTGACGAGCCGGTAGACGGTGAACTCAACCCACTCCGGGAAGCTCACCTCGACCTGACCGGACTCCTGACGCCCATCGCGCCAGACGCTGCCACGGAAGGTGCGGGTGTTCTCCGGCCCGAACTTGGGTGGATCCATGCCCGCCCAAAGCCCGGTCCTGGCAGCCGTGGTCTGGACCTCGGCGATGCCGGGCCAGACGGTCTCGACCTCGCGGCCGAGGGTCTTCGACCACATTGGCACCACGTGAACGGGGCGCTTCATGATGTCGAGACCGCGGGCGCGGCAGTACTGGACGGCCAGCCCAACCCCCTCCGCTGTCTTGGCCGAGGGGAAGATGCTCTCGACGAGCACCTTCCAGGTGCCAGGGTCCACGCCGATCTCGGCGAGGGCCGTCGGGGCCACGGGGAGGCGACACTGGATCTGGGTGGCGCCGTTGATGGGCGCGATGCTGGTGGGTTTCTTCGTTGCCATGATGTATCTCCGTTGAGTCGATAGACCCGGGGAGACACACCTCCCCCGCGGGGAGAGCAGGTCTCCCCGGGGGGTTGGCGGTTGGTGTTACGCCGTCCGTGGCGCGACGGGCTTAATCGCGCTCTTCATCGCGAATCAGGCGCGTGATCCAGTCGTGGTCGACGAGATCGGCGTCCGCGTCCTTGCGAAATTCCGCCAAATCCTTAGCCAGTCTCTTGGCCCGGGGATCGCGTTTACGCCTCCAGGCCGGGCTGTGATAGCCCGCGTAGTCTGGCGGCTCGGGTGGTCTGCGGATTTCCGTCGTGGTCGCCAGTCTGGCACCCGTTCTTGGCTTCGCCGATACGCTCGGACGTGGCGCGCGCCGCGGCCAGAGGAGAACGGCGAGTATCAGCAGGAGGATGAGAAGGGTCATGGTGTGTCTCCGTTGGGTTAATGAGCCCAGGGAGACACGCCTCCCCTGTCGGGAGAACAAGTCTCCCCGGGGTTGGGGTCGGTGAGCGGTCCAGGCTGGACCGCAATCGGTGGTTGCGGCGTTCGGCCGTCAGACGTCAGAACGGAATGTCGTCATCGAAAGGCGGCGGCTCGGGCGGGCGCCCGCTGCCGCGGCCATTTTGGGTTGGGGTCTGTGCGGGACGCCCGTTTGCCTGCCCCTGGTGGGTCGTGGGGCTGTCGTCCTGACGGGCATCCAGCATCTGCATGGTTCCACCCATGGCCACCACGATCTCGGTGGTGTAGCGGTCCTGGCCGTCCTGACCCTGCCACTTGCGGGTACGCAGTTGGCCCTCGACGTAGATCTTGGAGCCCTTCTTGACGTACATGTCGACGACCTCGGCGACCTTGCCGAAGAAGACCACGCGATGCCACTCGGTGCGCTCCTTCGCCTCGCCGGTGTTCTTGTCTTTCCAGGACTCGCTGGTGGCGATGTTGACGTTGGCCACAGCGTCGCCGCTGGGCATGTAGCGCACCTCCGGGTCGGCGCCAAGGTTGCCGATCAGGATGACCTTGTTAATGCCTCGGGACATGATGTGATCCTCCTCGGATCGAAAATGAGGAGACACACCTTTCCCCCAGCGGGGAAGATGCCTCCCCGGGGGGTCGGACGAAGACGGCCTCCATCGAGGCCGCTGGTTTGGTGTGCTGCACTTATTGACCGCTCAGCGATGCGGTATGGGCTCGTCCGACAGGGACGGAGCGCAATTCGGCTGGCCGATGGAGGCTGGCGTAGGGCCAGTCCGCATGGGGCAGCCGACAAAGGACCTCTGGGACCGATGGAGTCGTCGATACGGGAAGCGGCAGGCCGGGTGCTGCACGGCATGAAAGCCGTGCATGGCAACGTCACGGCGCTGCTGAACGCCGGCTTGCTCCAGCGCGCACCGGGTGGGGGTGTCGTGTTTCCCTGCGACGCCGTGAAGGTGGAGTTTCTCCTTCAAGCCGCCTAGCACGTGACAGGCGAGCGCGGGTTGTACCGGCCAGGGTCGGCCAGGTGCAGGCGTCGAGGCGTCGAGCGGTGCTGGGCCGCGCGGGGCGGCACGCTCGGGTGTGCTGTTCTTGTAGACCGCATCAGCTGCGCGGTGGCTCCCGGACGACGGCGCGTGGGATCACGGGGCGTCGCCGGACTCGGTGCCTGCCAGGGACTGTGGCTCCGATGGGTGGTTTCTACCCCATTACGGGCCCAATGACAAGCAGTTGGAGCGCGCTATGCCCTGCGGGCAAAGATACTGGGGTCTCGGCGGCACTGGGCGCACAGCGGTCCAACCAAGAAGCGTCCACCAAGCGGGCGGGGGAAAGCTGTGGTTTACGAATCGATAGCTCGTGGCATGACCCTGTGCAAAACCGTCGCTGGCAACAGAAGCCTATCCGCGCGACTGGCGCCAACTCGCCCGGTCTGCTCCATCGCCTCCGATCATCCCCAAGAGGTTTCACAAATCTCCCTCGACCCCAGCTATCCGACGACCGCAGTTGTTAAGGCTTATCAGACGCCTACCGCCGCACGCAGTGAACTGCTAGCCTCCCCACGTCCTCACATCTCCGTGCCGCCACACACCTCCTACCCGCGGCGGTAGGCGTCTGATAACCCTTAACACTTGCAGACACTGGCGCTTCGTCGGTCGGGGTCCGCAGTCGCGTGGATAGCCGACGCTCGCCGCGTCCACGAGTTACGTATACTGTCCCCTGAGTTCCCTCCGGCTCGCAGTACGCCCTTGCCCCCTTACCCTTGCAGAGCACCTTCTTCCGATGCTACGGTCCGCGCCGCCAGTCGCTGTGCCGCTGTCTTTCCTATCCCCGAAGGGTTCTTTTACCTGGGCCGGGCATATCGCCTTCTACTCGTGAGTGACCAGGACGATGCCCTCCAGATGAGGAACGGCAGGTTTACCTTGCGACGAGACCTCATCGAGCAAGACGAGATCGCTGCGGCGAAGACGGCCTTCCGTGAGTTCTACGTCGCGAAGCGGCTCGATCGGCTGCACAGACGCGCCGGATACTTGGCAACCAAGATAGGGGTCGAGCCGTCTGGCGTCGAGGTGAATGAACTGGGCCTCATGGTCGCCCGGTGGGAAACTCTGCTTCCAATGGAAGTGCATGATGGCTCCCCAGACTATCATCGACTACGTCGTAGTCCAGGAACTCCACCACTTCCACCATCGCGATCACACGGACGCGTTCTGGAACGATGTCGACAAGGTGATGCCCGACTTCCGCGAGCGGGAGCACTGGCTGCGAAAGCACGACACGGAGCTCAACGTATGACCGACTCTGCGCCGGGACCCGCGCTGGGGAGCGAGACGCTCACGGATTCGCTTCCCGTCGGCGCCACATTACCACGGCGCCCTCGGGAGCAGCGATGGTCGGCGGCCGAGGTCCACCTGTTCGATCACACGTCCGGGTTGAATATCCTGCTCACCGAGTCGCTGCAGGTCGTCAGGGACAGCGGCGCGAAGCGCGCCCTCATCCCCATTGAGAACAAGCGGAACTTCCTCGACGTCAGCGCCGACATCATGGAACACGTCGACCCGATCTTCTTCGGCGACCCGAAGACCGCGGCGATGAACGTCCTGGGGGGCTGACGGCATGGAGAAGCTCGTACTGGTACATCTCTCGGACATCCATTTCACGCGCTCCTCGGGCACGTCTGCACACGACCTGGATGCAGATCTTCGTAACGAGTTGCTGCGGGACGTCACCGCGATCACCAAGGGGCTTGGCGGTGCGACCGGCGTGTTGGTGACGGGTGACATCGCGTTCTCCGGCAACGAGACCGAGTATGAGCGCGCGACCGCGTGGCTCCGAGAATTGTGCGGAAGCATCGGCTGCGCTGCTGAGAGCGTCTGGGTCGTCCCCGGAAACCACGACGTAGATCGCTCGCTCGCGAGCGACCTCGTCACGAAGATGCTCCATGACAGCGTCAGGACCAAAGGCGAAGCCGAAATCGACTCTCAGCTCAGTGCCTTTGCTGGCCACGCACAGTCGGCGGCTGCCCTACTAGGCCCGCTCGCCGAGTACAACCGGTTCGCAGCCTACTTTCAGTGTTCCATCTCGGCCGAGAAGCCGTTTTGGGAACGAGACCTCATTCTTACGTGTGGAACCATCATCCGCCTCCGTGGGCTCTGCAGCGTGTTGGTCTCCAACACGCACGATGTTCGGGGCAACATCGTTCTCGGGAAGGCGCAGGCGACGGTCCCACGCATCGATGGAGTGGAGTACCTGACGCTCTGCCACCATCCGCCGGATTGGCTCCGCGATCAAGATGCGGTGGTGACACCTCTGGAATCGCGGGTCCGCATTCAGCTCTTCGGGCATAAGCACTCACAGCGAGTGCAGGCAATCAACAACACGCTTCGCGTTACCGCTGGTGCGATGCATCCTGAGCGCAACGAGCGCGAGTGGGACCCGATGTACAACGTCATCGAGGTCTCTCGACTCGACGACCATCGCCTCGGAGTTCGTTTGTTTCAACGCCGGTGGCATAAGGCGGACCTGCGGTTCGTGGCCGACCAAGACAGCAACACCGGGAAGCCTCATCACGACTACGTTTGGCAAGACTGCCCGCGCCCCGCGCGCAAGGAGCTACGCCCCGGCGAGGCTCCCACGGTGACAGCGATCGCGGGTGCGGCTTCCCACGCTGCGGTCGCGAAGACCACGCCAAAGGACAGCGATGCCATGCCGCCTCCGAACCACGAGCGCCGGCTCACGTACCGGTTCCTCACGTTGCCATTCCGCCACCAGATCGCGATTGCGAACAGCCTCAATGTTTTGACCGATGAGGACCGAGCATTGGGCGACGAAGCGCTGTACCGCGAACTGTTCAAGCGCGCAGCAGCGAAAGGACTTCTCGGAAAGCTGTGGGAGGAGACCGAGAAACGTCACGCCGATCCGGCACCCTCCAACCCATTTGAGAGCGCGAAGTAGCCGGGAGAGCAGCGCACATGCACAAGAACTTTAGCGAATGGTATCGGTTGGTGGCCCTCGAGCCTGACGGGGCGCAACTTCAGAATCGTTGGGCAGGTGTGGAGGCCTGGGCGACTGAACTGCGCAACGACGACGAGAGCGTCCTCGAGACGGTCCGCATCTTCCAAGGACTCCCCTCCAAGACGTCCAGAGACGCTTTCCTCGCCGTCTTCCAGAAGCAGGACCCGGCGTTTCCCCAGCGCAACGAGCTCGAGCTGCAGGTGCTTGCCGGCGCATCGCTCGTCGCCTGCGTTAAGTCCGTCGAAGCGGATGGCGAGGGCCTGCACACGGCCATCCTCGCTGGTGCAGCGCTGGAAGCATCCAGCCTTTGCGGCACGGAGCCTCGTCTCGACGAGATCGCGCGGGAGGCACTCGAAGGACTGCAATCAATCGCCGTCAAGCAGCGAGAGCGAAAGCCGTTCGACCCGAACGCGGTCCACGACAAGGCCGGCGCGGCAGCGGAAGCGATGAAACAGATCCCCTCGATCACCGACTGGAACGCCCTCAATAGTGTCATCACCCCAATCTTCCAGGCACTCGTCGATGCGGTCCGGGCTGCGGACGACGAGTTGTCGCATGCTGCCGACAATCTTCGGAGCGCTGACGAGGAAACGAACGTCCTGTGGTGGGTGGAGGGCGGTTGCAGCCGTGATACCAACAAGCCGTGGGGAGCGCTCAAGGACGGGGCCGCAATCATCGCGGGAGCCGAACTGGCGGACCTCACTAACGTCGCACTGGGGCCCCGCAACGCTGCAGCGCTGCTGGAGCGCGTACTCTCCGAATCGAAAGGCAAGGGGAAGGACTCTCCCCTTGACGCGTACGTCAACGCTCTTCCCGCCGAGTGGGCTCAAGGTCGGGCCGCCAAGGCCGACAACAGCGCGCTCGACCTGACTCCGCTGACGCGCGCCGTCCTCCAACGTGGAAAGAGCGACACGGCAAGCTGGCAGCAGTACTTCAACGCGTCCAGCGCGATGAAGTCATCCACCCAATTAACGGCTGCTCGCGTCGCGCGACAGGCATACGTCGAGGCGATCCTGTACCGGGCGCTGACCGAAGTCGACATGGAAGAGTGATATGACCGACACCGTGGATGAAAGCGCAGAAGCGAAAGGCGCGGAGCCCATCGAAGAAGCGGATCCGGAATTCATCGAGCTTTACTCGGGTGCCGCGCTGAGCGCGACGGACGCTGATGTGATCACACTGCGGTCACGCACGCAGCTTGTGGTCTTTGCGGGAGCCGAGGGGAGCGGAAAGACGACGGTACTGACGTCTATCTACGAGCGCCTTAACGAAGGAGTTTTCGCAGGGTTGAAGTTCGCTGGATCGAGATCGCTGCTCGGCTTCGAGGAGATCTGTCATCTGAACCGGCTTGCTTCGGGCGGGACGCAACCGGACACGCAGCGCACAAGACTCACCGACGACACGAAGTACTACCACCTCGCGTTGAGGGCCGCCGAGTCGCAAATTGAGCGCCGCAATATCCTCTTGTCGGCGATGTCGGGCGAGCTGTTCCGCATGGCCAAGGACTCTCAGGAGGAAGCGCAGCGGCTCACATTTCTTCGCCGGGCGGACACCATCGTTGTCCTCGTTGATGGCGAACGTCTGGCGACGACCGCGCAGCGGACGAATGCGCAGGCCGACGCGGCCGACATCCTCGAGAGCTTGCTCGACGCCAACATGGTGAGCCCGAACTGCCATGTGGAGATCGTCTTCTCCAAGCTTGATTGCATCATTGCTGCCGGACAGCCTGCTCTGGATTTCCTTGCCAAGACGCAGGTGAAGTTCGAAGGGAAGTTTCGGCATCGCGTTCCGAACTTCTCGTTCAGGATGATCGCGGCGCGGCCTGCTCCTTCGTCGGCGCCGGTGGATGGCGGCCTCGCCGACGCATTCGTCTCGTGGACGACTGTGGTGCTGCCCTCATCTGCGGACGAGCATCTCGGACAGCCGGCTCCAGCCCCTGACGACCGCGAGTTCAGCAAGTTCGGTTGGAGGCACTTCGAGCGGACCAGGAGGGACCCGTGAGCACTCCGGCGAACCTTCTCTTCATCGGCCTGCCCAGCTCGGGGAAGACGACCTTCTTGGCAGCGCTGTGGCACGTACTCAATGACCGGAGTAGCGCGACTTCGCTGAAGCTCACGAAGCTAAGCGGTGATCGCACCTACCTCAACCAGATCACGAAGGAGTGGCGGGATTGCTCGCAGGTGCCCCGCACCAATCTCCAGACCGAGCAAGTCGTCGTCCTCCATCTCGACGGCGAGGGATTCGGTGCGTTTGACCTCTCAATCCCAGACCTGGCGGGCGAAGCGTTCAAGCAGCAGCTAACGGATCGGCGGATGAGCCGCCAACATGATGCCTTCGTCCAAGACGCGACGGGGGTGATGCTGTTCCTCCACCCTGACGTCCAGAAGGGCACGCAGCTTACCTTGGCGCGACGTCTCGAGGCTGAGCTGCCCGGTTCCCATGAAGCGTATGCGCCGGCAGCAAGCGCAGGTGCGGGAAACGCCTGGTCGCCCGAGCTACTACCGACGCAAGCCAAACTCGTCGAGCTCCTGCAGTTTCTCCTTGAGCGGACGGAGCGGAAGCTGCGAATCGCTGTCGTGGTCTCTGCGTGGGACCTCGTGGCCGACCTCGAAGCGCCACATGAGTTCTTAGCTCGGAGGCTTCCGCTGCTTCAGCAGTTCCTGGAGGCCAACGACGACCTGTTTCAGTATTCCGTCTTCGGGGTGAGTGCTCAGGGTGGTGACATCACGGTCGAGGCGGAGAAGCAAACGCTCCTGGAGCTCGATGACGCGCTGAAACGCATCAAGGTTCGACAGGGGCAGCAGACGGACCAGGACATCACGAAACCGATCGCATGGCTGTTGGGGAGCACGTAGCGCATGGCACCTGCGAGCATCCATCAGGCGATCCACGGTTACCGTGATGGCCACCGCCTGCTGAGCAGCTCGAGTCCACTGAGCGCGGACGCGACGCGGGCGATGCTCGTCCTGAGCGACATGTCTGGCCCGTCGATGCAGCCCGGCTTCGACGAGTACCTGACCGGGTATCCGTTGCCCGGTTCGGAGTTCTTCGTCCTGGCAAAGACTTGGTACGCGCCGGAGATGCAGCGTCCCGGCTGCGTGTGGACGCACTCATTGTTCATCCCCCGCGCACAGGTCTCCAACGTGACGACGGCCTGCTTGCTCCAGATGTTTCGACGCCCGCAACTCGAGGGTATTGAGAAGGCTGCCGCGACGCCGATCACGCTCGGCGACGAAGACAGTGGCGATTCCCGCGGAGACGGATTCGGTGACCGAGCCGTCGCAGCCGCGTTGGTCGGCGCAGTCCTAGGGCAGCCCCGTCCGGTGATCGTAGCCGTCGACAGGGCAGCCCAACTTGAGGCGGTGATGCTCAGACTCTGGGAGGAGCTATGGTCCGCCGAGAGGGCACGGTTCTCCTTCTGCACGGGCGCGCTCATGCCGCGATCAAATGCTGGTGCGCTGCTGGACCTGCAAGCAGTCCCTCGTGCGATTCCGCCGTCGCAGTTCCGCAAAAGCGCCAGTGCTGCGCTCGTCCTCGACCTTCGAGCACCGAACAAACCGGAGGCGTGGGTCGACCTGTTGCTCGACGGCGCGACGCGCGGCGACGTGACCTTTCAGACTTGGCTTGAAGCCACTGCTGGCGCGGATGCAGGGAGATCCGTTGTGCCGACCCTCGCGCCTATCTTTGGTGACTGGCACGCGCCCGACGCGTCGGCGCGGTCCGTCCTTGCGAGCATCCTGAGCGCAAAGGATCTTGAGTCGAGTTCACGAAGCCGACTCGTCGGGATGGCGTTCGACCGCGCAGACACGGAGGCTAGGGCGACCGGGCGACGAGAGTTGCTTCAGGATCTGTGCGCGCACCGAGACGCCGAGCTCACGCCGGTTGCGCCGATGCTCGAAGACCAAGTGCGGAAGCTATTCGAGGAGTCGCGTGCGGAAGGCATCACACTGTTTCTTTCGCTCCTGGGAAACGAGCTGACAGTCGTGGGCGAAGGCGTGCTGCGCGCTGCGGTGCTCTTGCTCGAGCCGAGCGACCTCGAGACGTTCGGGGATGCGCAGGCACCGCTCCTACCGACGATCGTCGGGGCTAAGCCGTCGCTCGCCTCGTCGCCAGTACTGTGGAAGCGAGTTGCCTCTCGAAGCGGAGAAGTACTGTCGCAGCTCGGCTCATCGATCCTGAGCGACGAGGAGCGCGGGGCTGTTGTCGACGCGATCCTCACCGCTGGATGCGACGTATCTGTGGACGCGCTCATTCGCTTCGGTGCCAAGGCCGCCATCTTCCGAGGGCTCGCCGCGCTCACCGCGGGGCAGATCGAGCTCTCATGGCAGTGGCGCTCTGCGCTCTCTGCTCATGCGGACACCGTGCTCGAGTGGCTCGAAAGCCTGCCGACTCCGTCGCTTCGCGAGCTTGACCTCGGAAGCCGGTTCCTTAGCCCCAAGTTCACCCAGGCGCGGCTTGTGAAGGTCTGGAAGACCGGTACCGCTGGGGCGGGCCGTCTAGTCTCTCGCGTGGCTGCCTTCGGGCTGACGCTCGCCTTCTGGGAAGGCGCCACAGAGTCTCCTCTTCTCGCGGCGTGCTTCCAACCCACGTACGACGCTGCTGGCAGCTCGCGCCTCGAGTATGAGGCGTGGGACTGGCTTCGCGAGCACGCCCCCGCGGTGTCCTGGTACCGCGACTGGGACCGGTGTGAGCGCCTTGCGGCGACTGTGGCACGGCTCTTCGATAAACAAAACGCGTCCTTGGAGACGGTCTTCGCGGTCGTTCACAGCCGAGCATCGATCAGGAAGATCGCCGCCATCCTCGATGAGGATCGGGACACGCGGCCGTACCTGAAGTCCCTGCGGAAGGCGGTCGAGTCGTCGTCCATCGGGACCCGGGAGCAACACGACGCGCTCCTGGAGGACTGGTGACGAAGTCAGCCGACGACACGCTCAAGGGCAACCTGATTCTCTACCAGACCGAGACCGATCGCACGCGCATCGGGTGCCGCTTTGAGGGGGAGACCATCTGGCGCACGCAGGCGATGATGGCGGAGCTGTTCGGCATTATGTAGCAACTGTACACGGATGTCGGATCAACGGGTTACGCGTGGACGGGTACCCTGCTCGTTCCCCAGTGGGTGTCACCGAATCAAAGACTTACCGCGAGGATCGACCCGGCCTCGGGGGAATCATGTGCAGTTGCTACATAATGGCGGAGCTGTTCCAGACGACGTCGCAAGACGTCACGCAGCACCTGCGCGAGATCTACGCCGACGGGGAGTTCAACGAGGCAGCAACTTGTAAGTCGTTCTCACCTCCGCTTATACAACCTCGAGGCGATCCTCGCCGTCGGCTTCCGTGTCCGCAGTCATCGCGGCACGCAGTTCCGCAAGTGGGCCAGAGTCACGGGGTCTACCATGGCACATCGGCGGTCGTCCGCCACCTCGGGTGGCACGGAGCGTCACATGCATGTATGTGTCTGCCCGATCCGCGAAGCTGCAGACCGGCCCCTGGTCTGCGGTTCAGATCAGCGTCTGCGAAACCTTGTTAAGCGGTCGCTTGCGGCGTGCGGTCGGGTGACCGCTTTGGGTCGCTATGTAGAGCTCTACATAGCTACTAAGCGTTTATCCGTCGTGCGCAGGGCGCGATCTTGACGTTTGCGCGAAGGTTGGCGCGCACGTCGGATAAACGTCTGTTGGACTAATCCGATCCTGGCACGGTGTAGGGGGCCCAGACGGCCCTCCTTATAGATAGGGGATTGTATCCCCGAGGATGGGCCTGGTGGGACCGAGAAGTGGCCGCGTGGGATAGCGGGCGGCGGTCGGAAGGTCGGGAACCGGGCATCCTAAGGCTCCGAAGGGGTTGCGGACCGACTGTTGAAGAGGGAGTTTAGGCCATTTTCCGGGATTCGGGCGAGCGTACCCGCAGGCCGCGGGGCGGCCTGTGTGCAGCGCGGTCTTGTCGGTGGCTACCGGCGGCGATTAAGTGCTCGGATCACCCCCGCGCGGCGCTCGGGCGCGATGGGTCCGGTGACATGCAGCCGCCCGCTGCGGCACTTGGGACAGGGGTAGCCGTCGAAGCTACCGGTGTCCTCTTGCGGCTCGGTGGGCTCTGAGTCGGATACCTCCAGGGCTGCGCGGATCTGCCCCAAGCGCTGGGCGCGACAGCGATTGGCCAGGAAGCCGTAATGTCTCACGCGCATGAACCCTTTGGGGAGGACATGGAGCAGGAAGCGGCGCAGCAGTTCCTCGCCGCGCAGGGCCATCACCTTGCGTCGGTCCCCGTCGCGGTAGTCCTTGTAGGACAGGGCGACCTGGCCGTCGGCGAAGTCGAGAATGCGGCTGTCGGACAGGGCGATGCGGTGGCTGTAGCGGCCCAGGTACTCCACGACCGTCTCGGTGCGGGCCAGGCACGGCTTGGAGTAGACCACCCATTCGCTCCCCATCAGGGCGTTGAGTATCCGGTCGAGCTCTGCACGATCGCGGATGCGCGGCAGTGCTCCTGCCTCGTAGGCACTGCGCAGTCGGCTGACGAACCGGCCGCGGAAATGCCTTGAAAGGGCCCGCACCGGGAACAGGTAAGTGCTGCGGGCCTGGTGCCAGGCACCCCCGGTGCTGAAGGCACCGCCCGGCACCAGGCAGTGCAGGTGCACATGACGCACTAGGGTCTGGCCCCAAGTGTGGAGTACCGCAGTCATGCCCATCTGCCCGTCCAGGCGCTTGGGATCGGCGCCGAAGGCCGATAGGGTCGCCCAGGCGGTCTCGAACAGCAGGGCATAGACCTCCTTGGGGTGGACCTCCACCCAGCCGTCTAAGACATGGGGCAGGGTGAAGACCATATGGTGGTAGGTCACGGGCAACACTGCCGCGCGCTGGCGCTCGCACCAGTCCATCGAGGCGCGCCGTTGGCAGCGCGGGCAATGGCGGTCGCGACAGGCGTGATAGAGCACCGGGGTATCGTCGCAGCGGTCGCAAGCCAGGGCAAAGCCGCCCAGGGCGGCGGTGCGACAGTCCAGGATGTGGCGACACACCTGCCATTGGCGGGGGTTGAGGTCCGCCGCTTCCAGGTCGTCGAAACAGGCCCGGATCACGGCACGCAGGGATGGGGACTCAGCCATGGCTCATCCCCAGCCTGCCGATCAGGTCCAACGCCCCCGCGCCCTCTGCGGCGCTGGGCAGCCAATGAACATAG
>WBZT01002356.1_pt1 | contig 13206 bp, 10 predicted proteins | sample 5204241 | NCBI WGS metagenome assembly WBZT01 (sample SAMN12344358, study PRJNA552823) | activated sludge metagenome | biome: Activated sludge suspended growth; feature: Nitrification reactor; material: Wastewater; isolation source: activated sludge from nitrification reactor of wastewater... | reverse complement strand
GCATCCGTTAGCACGACGGACGGGTTTTGGGCGCCCAGAATGCTAACGAATGCCCAGAGTGCTAACCGATTGCCAATCGCTCCTTAGGCGCCCCCTTGCCTCACCTGCCCAATCGAGCGCGACCCTGCCTAGTCCCGTAACGTCCGCACCGTGACCGACGCCGCCACACTTTGCTAGTCCTGGCCGCGGTGGTGGTGCTATTCGTCAGCAACCGGTTCCCCGTGGAGCTGGTCGCGATCGGTGCGGCACTGACGTTGTACGGAACCGGAGTTCTGACGCTGCCGCAGGCACTGGCCGGTTTCGCGGATCCCGCCGTCCTGCTGATCGCCGCATTGTTCGTCGTCAGTGAGGGTCTGGACGCCAGCGGCGTGACCACCTGGGTCGGGCAGTCCCTGGTGAGCCGCGGTGGCACAGAGCGGCGATTGCTACTGCTCACCATGCTGCTGGCTGCCGGCCTCACGGCGCTGATCGGCTTGAATGGTTCCGTGGCGGCGCTGCTGCCGATGGTGGTGGTGATCGCGATGCGCAGCGCGTTCCCGCCTTCTCGCTTGCTGATGCCCCTGGCGTTCGCGGGAAGTGCGGGCGGGATGTTGCTGCTCACCGGCAGCCCGGTGAACGTTGTGATCTCCGAAGCTGCCGCCGACGCGGGAGTGGGCTCCTTCGGTTTCGCGGAGTTCGCCATCGTCGGCATCCCGATTGTCGCCGGCACGATCGCCGTCATGCTGTTCCTCGGAGGCCGGCTGATTCCGGAACGGGTCAGCGAGACTCTGCCGCCGGACCTTTCCGGGCTGGCTCGCACGCTGGTTCAGTCGTACTCGCTGGACAATGTGCTGCACCTGCGCGTTGAGCCAGCATCCGACCTGCTGGGCGTCCTGCGGATCGGTTGGGACCTGGCCGGCTACCAGGGCATCCGGATCATAACGATCATGGAGGGCAGTACCGAGACTCCCACCTCGCAGGGCCACATCGAGATCGGCGACCGGCTCACGGTGGTCGGGGATGTGGACGTGGCGCACAGGTACGCCGAGGACCACGGCCTGTCAGTCGAAGCCGTGCGCACCGCCGAGGACGTCGAGCAGTCCATCATGTCGCGCTCCTCCGGCGCCGCAGAGGTCGTCATCCCGCCGCGTTCGGCCCACATCGGCGCCAAGATGCAGCCCAGCGAGGTCATCGACGGCGCGCTGATCGTGCTGGCCATCACCCGCAACGGCGAGGACCTTGGCCCCCACCCGGTGCGCATCCAGCCCGGCGACACGCTGCTGGTGGAAGGGCCGTGGTCGGCGCTGGATTCCGCCCAACGCGCGCATGAGTTGCTGGTCGTCGACTCCCCCGAACTGGTCCGCCGGCAGGCGGTTCCGCTCGGTTCCGGCTCAGGTGTGGCCATCGCCGTGCTGCTCGTCATGGTCGTGCTTTTGGCCACCGGGATCGTGCCGCCCGTCATCGCGGCCATGCTCGCGGCCGGCGCCATGGTGTTAGGGCGAGTCCTCACAGTGCAACAGGCCTACCGCGGCATTTCGTGGACCACCGTGCTCTTGGTCGCCGGGATGATTCCGATGGCCACCGCCGTGACTCAGTCCGGAGCGGGCCAGCAGGTCGCCACTGTCATAGTCGACCTGGTCGGTGACGCCGGGCCGCTCGTCCTGCTGCTGGCGCTGTTCGTCATCACCGTCACATTCGGCCAGCTCATCAGCAACACGGCCACCGCCTTGGTCATGATCCCGATCGGCATCTCGGCCGCGGAACAACTGGACATCTCGGCGCGGCCGGTCTTGATGAGCCTGTGCGTCGGAGCCGCAGTCGCCTTCCTCACGCCGGTGGCCACTCCGGCCAACCTCATGGTGATGGGTCCGGCCGGGTACCGGTTCGGGGATTACTGGAAGGTGGGGGCGCCGCTGGTCGCGCTGTTCGGCCTGGTCGCGGTGCTGATGGTCCCCGTGGTCTGGTCGTTCTAGGAAAACCTGCACGTCCATCCGTTCGACCCATGCCCGAAGACCAGCGCGCGCTGGTAGCCTCGCGCGAGTCAGGGAGCGGAGATTAGATTATGAGCGTATTGACGCGAGTTGCGTGTGTGACGGCGGTTGTAGCGCTGGCGATGACAGGTTTCGGGTCGCCGGCTTCCGCCGCGAGTACTGATAACCCATCGGTGGCTGAGCAGAAGCAGAACGTGCTCACCCCAGATCTACAGGCTGTCGCCGAGGGTCTGCCCGAGCCGACCGGGCGCATTATACCCGTGGATCCGCTCACTGGCGAGACCGGCGCCGCGTTGGTCAGGCCCAACGGCCGGATGCTGGTCGACGCGCGTCTGGCGAACACGTCCCCCGAGGTCCTCGACGCTCTGCGCGCAGCGGGCGCTCGGGTCACTTTTGTCGACGAGAAGTTGCACACCGCCACCCTGGCTGTGGACCCCGCTGACCTCAACGCCGTCGCCGCGGCTACGCCAGCGGTCATCTCGATCCGCGAGATCCCGCGCCCCTTGACCAACGCCGTCTGTCCCAGCGGCACGTTCGTCTCCGAAGGAGTCACTCAGCTCAAGGCAGCACTGGCGCGTTCGCAGTTCTCGGTCGACGGCACCGGCGTGACCGTCGGCGTGATGTCGGATTCCTATGACCGGCTTGGTGGGGCTGTGACCGACGTGACGAACGGGGAACTGCCAGGAACCACTAACCCGTGTGGTCACACCACACCGGTCGGGAATCTGGCGGAAGGCCCTAGCGGCGCCGATGAGGGCCGGGCTATGGCTCAGATCGTGCACGATGTCGCCCCCGGCGCCAAGATTCTCTTCGCAAACGCTTTCAGCGGTGAGCCGGCCTTCGCGCAGTCGATCCGGGATCTGGCAGCCCAAGGTGCGGACATCATCGTGGACGACATCACCTATTACACCGAGCCCATGTACCAGGACGGCGTGGTGGCAAAGGCAGTCCGTGACGTCACCGCACAGGGTGTGCTGTACCTCAGTTCGGCGGCGAACTCGAACTTCATACTGAGCGGAAGTCGGGTCGGCTCCTACGAAGCCCCAGCTTTCCGTCCCACCACCTGTCCTGCCGGGATCACCTCGCACTACGGCTCGACGCCTGTCACCTGCCATGACTTCGATCCAGGCGCGGGCAGTGACGCGCAGTACAACCTGTCTTATAGCAACGCTGCCTACCTCACGTACTCGCTGGGCTGGAGCGAACCGCAGAATGGCGTCACCGACGACCTGGACCTATGCCTGACAGATACTGCCGGAACCACCGTTTACGGCTGCGCCGAGACGTCCAACGACCTCACAGGCGTGGCCTCCGAATGGAAGAGCTTCTCAGGGTCGGGAAGCGTCTCGTGGGTCATCGTCCGCTACGCCGGAACGGGCACCCCTCGGCTCAAGCTCATTTCCCACCGCACGAACCTCACGTCGCTGCAGTACAACACCAGCACGGGCGGCGACATTGTGGGGCCGACGATCTTCGGCCATAACGCCTCGATCCCGGGGGTGACCGTCGGGGCCGTGCCGTACAACAACAGCAGCGCTCTGGAGAACTACTCGTCGTTCGGGCCCGCGCTGTACTGCTGGCAACCGGTCAATGGCAACACGCCCTCGGGCCCGTTGACTCCGTGTCAGTCGGCCACAGTCGATATCTCAGCCACAGACGGCGGGCAGAACAGCTTCTTTGGCGGCGGCACCCCGCATCGGTTCTACGGCACCTCCGCAGCAGCGCCACACGCGGCGGCCGTCGCGGCACTGGCACTGCAGAGCAAACCGTGCCTCACCCCCGCTCAGGTCATCGACGCCCTGCAGGAGAGTGGTCGGGCAGTGGGTTCTGCTCCGGCCGACGGCGCCGGTGACGGGCTGGTCGACGCAGTCGGGGCGCTGACTGCGGCCTCATGCGACAACTCCTCGCCGGTGGTCAATGCCGGGGCGAGCGGCGGCTGGTACCGCACCCCCAGTGTCTCCGGCACGGCGACTGCCCAAGGGCCACGGCGGATCAATGCGCTGGCCTGCGATGGCGCCTCGACACAGACGCCGGTGGGATTGCGAACCAAGAGCGTGTCGGCAGCATGGTCGGTCTCCGGTGAGGGTCAGCACAACGTCGCATGTTCTGCGACCGACACCGCCGGACGTTCTGGCAGCGCGGCCACCGTCGCTGTGTTGATCGACAGCGGAGCGCCGGCCGTTGTGTGCCGCCCGACCACGATCCCGTTCCGTCGCGGAGGCACCGTGACGGCGGACGTCACTGATGCTGTGTCCGGGCCGGCAGCCGGCACCGTGTCGGCGCGCGTTTCGGGGAAGAAGACGGGCACCTTCAGTGTCACTCTGTCGGGTAGCGACATTGCCGGCAACGCGACCTCCAGCCCTTGCTCCTACCGCGTCGCGGTTGTGCCGTTGCTGAACGGGCCGTCCAAGGCCAAGCCAGGCAGCAAGAAGACCTTCAAGGTCTCCGGTCTGCCGTCAAAGGCGAAAGTGAAATGGACCATTAACGCGCCTGGCGGCAAGCAGGTCAAGAAGGCCAAGGCCAACAAGGCGGGCGTGGCGAAACTCAAGGTGAAGCTAGGCGGCAAAGGCAAGTACGTCGTCTCAGTGAAGGCCGCAGGAAAGAAGGCCCGCACGGTCGTCCGCGTGAAGTGACTCAGTCTCTTCGTGGGTAGCGTTTCGGGTAGGTGGTTCTTGTGGTTCCGAGTGGTCCGGTAATGGTCAGGTCCATGGCGTAGCGGGAGCCGGTGCCGATGGTCCAGTTTCCGAAGGTCTTCAGGCGGTGGTGATAGCGGCACAGGCAGACCAGCCCGTCGGGTTCGGTCCAGTGGCTGTGGCGGTGAGCGTCGACGTGGTCGGTGTCGGTGTATTCGGCCGGGCGGGTGCAGTTGGGCCACCGGCAGAGGCCGTCGCGCAGCCGCACCGCGGTGCGTAGTTTGGTCGGGATCTCGTATTTGGTGGTGCCGGCGTCCATCAGCACCCCGGTGAGTGGGTCGGTGACCAGCCGGGTCCAGCGGGCATCCGGGGACCATGCCAGGTGCAGGGCCAGGGAGTGGGTGACCGGGGAGCCGTTCAAATCGGCGCCTTTGGTTTCCACGCCGAGCAGCATGTCGGCGGGGATGACCACCTGGACGTCGATGTTCCAGGTGGTGTGCTCGTCCAGCCAGCCGACCAGCGCGTCGGCGCGCAGCTGCTCGAGGCTGCGGTCCTCGCCTTGCTGGTACGGGTCGCACGGATTCTGCTTGGCGTAGCCGTCCAGGCCTTGGATGAACGCGTGCGCCTGCTCAGCGGACACGTCGATCGCAATCGAGGCCATGCCGTGGCCCTTGGGCACCACGCACACCCCGCGGTGGTCGATCGCTTCTTGGCGCTGGGTTTCCTCGGGGTCGTTGTCGCAGGTCATCCGCAGCAGTTTGCGGTGCAGCTGGGCGTTGGTGTGCCCGGCGGCATACGCGATGGCTTGGGCTTCCAGCTGTTCACGCAGCGGGTCCGGCACGTCGGCCAGCAGATGCACGATCTTCAACGCCCGCGGCCGGTCGATCAGCCCGGTGTGCAACCCATCCCAGACCAGCGGCCGGGACACGATCGCCTCACACGTGTCGACCAGATACCCGACCGCCCGGCTGGACAGTCCCAGCAGCCAGCCGATCTCCTCCACCCCGCCCCCACAATCCCGGCGTTGGCGGCCTCCGCCCGGGCCGCCAACTCGCTGACCCGCACCGCGTGGATGGCGTCGTCCCGGCGGCGGGTCTGCTCAGCGTTCTGTAGGTCGTCCAGGTGCTCCTGGTCGTCCAACGCCCGGAACTGCGCACGCAGTACCTCCAAGGCGGAGGAAGCGGTGGGTCTGAATCCGGGCATACCTCATTATCGCACACATGTTCGAATAGGACAACGGATGTGGACAGTCAATTTCAAGCAGCCCCTGCGAGCCCGCTCGCTACTGCAGCTTCCCGGACGCCTTGCGTGCAAACGCCTGGCCGAAGTGGCGGCTCTTGGAGGACCTCAATCACCGTGAAGGTCGTTCCCCGTCACAGTGCCGACATCCGCGCAGAGGCTCCCTGCAGCCAATTTTGTCAGGCCGCCGGCGTGACCTTGCCGGTCTTGGTCTTGCCGGAATGAGTCCGCGAGTAGCCTTATATGTGGGGAGGCAGTCATGAACGCCGCCATTCGCATCGCCGCCACCTTCGCATTGATCGCCGGACTTTTCGCGGGAACCTCCGCCCCCGCGCTCGCAGACTCGAACGCACACTCGCGGACGCTGAATTCCAAGACCGAGCCCCTGATCAAGAACTCCTGTCGTAAGGACTTCCTCCGCACGTGGCGCAGGATTCACCATCGGTCAGTCACCCACGCGGCCTACTACTACGAGTCCCGGCGCAAGGCCATGCAAGTCGCGTACGACCAACTGCGCTGGCTCCTTGCCGATCCCACGACCCACGAGTTGATCCCTGCGCACGAGGCCGCGGTGGCGCGCGATCGTGAGACCTACCAGCCACTCGTCGCCAAGCAGCGCGACGAGTACTACAAAGAAGTCGACACGTTCCGCACCGCGTACCTGCATGGCAAGTGCCTGAGCAAGACCGGCAGGGGCGTCTTCATCACGGGCATGCGCTATCTGCGGGCCACATACCAGGACATCTATAAGGCCCACGAGAAGTTGTTTGGCATGGAGCAGGCAGTAGAGACCGCGCAGGCGGATCTCGCAGGTCAGTACTTGCAGGACGCGGATCTCGAGTACGCAACGGTCGAGGAGAATTTCCAGCAAGCTATCGATGCGTACCAGAGGTTCCGCGGCTAGCCGCGGAGATTCCTTGGCGCGCCCGAAGGGATTCGAACCCCTAACCTTCTGATCCGTAGTCAGATGCTCTATCCGTTGAGCTACGGGCGCTTCCGGTCCAGTGTATCGGGTCGTACTTGCCCTCACCCGGGTGAGGTTCAGCGAGCAACGGCTCATTCAGCCGCGAACTGGTCCGCCGCTGCGTTGGTGAGCCGCCGTCGCATGGGCGCGAGGTGACAGACGCGGATCTGGCCGGTGGATTCGGCACCTCTCGACCAGCGTCGTAGTCAGGCCACTGCCCCTCACCAGCATCAGCGTGCTCCACGACTTGCGGCACAACCGGCCGAGATCGAGCTGGGCGGCAACCTGCGCGTGCCTTCTCTAGGCTCAGACACCTGTCGGCCCGGTCGCGGGCCCTAGCGGAAGAAGGATCACGATGAAGTCCCAGATATGGCTCGGGGCCGCAGCGGGGGCGGTGCTCGCAGGAAGCATTCTGGCGGCACCAGGACAGGCGGTAACCCCGTCCACAGTTCCACAAGGTGACACCCGGGTCGCGTACGGCATGTGCGCGAAGAAGTCCACCGGCAAAGTCAGGCTGGTCCCACCGAACGCGGCATGCCGGGCAAATGAGGTGCGCCTGGCGACGGTCGCCTACGGGCCGCCCGGCGTGCGTGGACCCAAGGGTGCGACGGGCGCAACCGGGGCCACTGGCGCCGCGGGGGCGACCGGTGCTCAAGGCCCGCAAGGTGAGCAAGGCAAGCAGGGCGAGCAGGGACCAGCAGGTTCACCGGACACCCCGCAGCAGGTACTGGACAAGTTGTTGACAGTTGACGGGCCGGGCTCGGGACTGAATGCGGACCTGCTCGACGGCCTCTCCCCTACCGACCTGCAGTTGCGCGTCGACGGAAGCTGCTCCGACCCGAACTCCTTCGCACAGTCGATCGATGCGGACGGCACGATCAACTGCGCCGACGTTACGGCGCCGCTCAATCTAGCGCCGTCGTCTGCCACCGCCAGAGGCATCAACGTGACGATGCCTCTGGCCAACACAGTGCCCGGCATCTCGATCACCCACAACGGGCTCGGGAACGGCATCGACGTGTCCCTGCCCAACACCAGCGGCGCCCGCGGTATCTCCGTTGACCACAAGGGAGTCGGCCCCGGCGTCTTCGCAAATACAACTGGCGGCAACTCAATTTGGGGCGTGACTAACAGCGTCAGCACCGCTGCGGTGATCGGTGACTCCTCCAGCGGCGAGGCCGTCGTCGCCCGTCAGAACGGCGCGGTGTGTGAGACGTTCCTCGGTAAGTGCAGCGGCATAGGGGCTCTCGTGGGGCGGATGGATGGCCAAGGCGGCTACGCAGTGCGCGGTTTCATCACCGATCCCAACGGCGCTATCGCAGTCATCGGACAGGCCGGGATCAGCGGCGGTACTGGGGTTGCGATGCGCGCGGAGAACGTGAACGGGAACAATGCCAGCAACGCGTTCGAAGCGGTCACCAATGGCGACGGCGCGGCCGTTTACGCTGACGGTGACCCGCTGGCCGGCCGCTTCGTCGGCAATGTCGAGGTGACAGGCAACCTCACGGTTTCCGGTACCAAGGCGTTCAAGATCGATGACCCGCGTGACCCGACACAGAAGTCCATCACGCACGCAGCCGTCGAGACCGACGAGCTGCAGGTCACTTACTCCGGCAACGTCACCACCGACGCAACCGGACGCGCGGTGGTCAAGCTTCCCGGTTACGTCGAGGCGCTCGGCTCCGACTGGCGTTACCAACTGACTCCGATCGGCTCGTTCAGCCGCGCGATGGTCGAGAAGGAGATCGCCGACGGTTCGTTCACGGTCCGCAGCGAGGACCCGAACGTGCGGCTGTCCTGGCAGATCACGGGAACCCGGATCGACCCGTACGCGGCCAAGAACCCGTTGCAGGTCGTGACCGACAAGCCGGCCGAGGACGTCGGGCAGTACCTCGACCCGAAGTCGTACGGAGCTTCACCGTCGAAGCAGGCCGGGGCGGAGCTGTACGACGATGGGACTAGCAACCGGAAGCTGGCCTCCGAGCAGCCAGCCGGCAGGTAGTTCCCAGCAGCCCCTGGTGCGCGGCAATTGCGTCGCTCACCAGGGGCTGCGCCCTGCGGCCTCATGCCAGGCCTACATTGGACATGAGCGACTGCAGGGGGCCTGCCATGGCGATGAGCACAACCCGTTCGATCTCGCGTTGGGAACGGTTCGTCCCCCGGACCGGCCCCCGCCCGCAACTGATCGCGGCCGCGACGATCTGGCTGGCGGCGGCGCTGATGTTGCTCGTGCGCGGAGTGCTTTTCGTCGAAGTGCCGGGCCCGCAGTTCCACCCCAACTACTGGCTGGTTCCCATCGCGATCATCGCCGCCGCGATCGGGGTGCTCAAGGCCCGGCTCATACTGATCGGCTACGCGCGCAACAACGTCGCGCGAATCCGGGATCGCGGGCATTCCTCGTTCTTCGGGTTCCTGGCCCCCAAGTCCTGGCTGTTCATCACGATCATGATGGGCGGCGGAATCCTGCTGAGGCACTCGTTCCTGGCCGACGTCGGTTGGGGCCGGGCGCTGCTTGCGGTCCTCTACCTCGCCGTCGCCACTGCGTTGCTGATGGCGGCCCGGATCCTCTGGCAGGCGGCGCTGGAACCGCAGATCGACGCCGGGTAGAGCAGCGACGCCCCCGCCGGGGGGCGTCGCCGAGGGAGGTTCAGTGAGTCATGCCGGGCATCGGAACCCCGCCGGGCATGAGGTGGGTGGGCTGCCAGCCGAGCAGCGTGGGATCGAGCATCCCGAAGATCATGGCGACGTGGGCAGCGACCAGGAAGATGCCCACGCAGGTCGCGTGCAGCTTCATCCGTGAGCGCTCAGTCGCGCCACCGATCAGTCCCAGCTCGATCAACGTGATGCCGACCAGGGGGACCACCCCCGCCAGGTAGAAGCCGACGGCGATCGCGTCGGCCGCGCCGTGCCAGGCGCCACCGGTGCTCAACGGCCACACCGCGTTCTTGAGCAGGTACACGGTGATGGTCAGGAACCACGGCCCGGCGACCAGCCCGGCCCATCGATTCAACCGCCGAACCCAGGGCCCGCACTGGCCCTGCGTGAACAGGACGACCAGCTCAGTGATCGCCAACGTCTCGGCGAGGATCACCGGCACTGCCATGAACAGGAGGAGGTTCCACGGTTGGTTGGCCGACAGCAGGCCCATGTAGTGGGTCATGCCGCCGACGTCGCCGCCGGCCACGTTCGGCAGCAACAGCGCGATCACCAGCGCACCCAAGGCCATCGCACCGGTGATCCACCATCGACTTGCAGTAGTGGTCTCGGCCTGACGTTCCGGGGCCGGCTTCAACGTGGTCATACATATCCTCCTTGTGTCTCACTCGTAAGCCTCGGCAGCGGCCGTGTCGAAACCACCGATCCGACGATGAAGGTTCGATGAAGAAGCGTCACAGGTTGGCCTGCGCAGTCTTCAGCAACTCCTCCGGGTCCATCCACATCGACGGGTACTCGCCGTACCAGCGCTGCTGGCCATCGGCATCGATGACGACGAAACTGTGGCCCGGCAAGCCCGCATGCATGCCTCTGCCCAGGGTCCCGTAAGCGGCCGAGACGGTGCCGTCGTCGAGCAGGAAGGGCGTGCGGACACCATTGGCTCTCATGTCCGCAAGGATCTGCTCCCGGCTGTTCATCACGATGGGCAGCACGGTGATACCGGCCGCGTCGAACTGGCCGGTCATCTTCTCGATCGCCCCCATCTGCACAAGGCAGGACTGGCAACCCGCTCCCTCGCTGAAGTACAGGATCACCGACTTGCCGTGGAAGTCCGACAGTGACACAGTCTCGCCGGATGTGTCGGTCAGCGTGAAGCCAGGGGCAGCGGTACTTGTCGAGCGTTCCACAGGTCGACTGGTCATGAGACCAGCAATGACGACGCCAACGATGGCCAGTGCGGCGATCCCCCAGAGCAGGGTGCGCCTGCCCCGTCGATGGCGCGGTTCCGCAACCGCGGCCCGGTGCGTGCGCTGGGCGGTCCTGCTGGTCATATCAGCTCCTCGGTGCTGGTCGGGTTGTGGGAAGTCTCGGTGGGGCGGCGATCACGCAAGGTGAATGTGACGAAGACAGCGGCCAGAATCAGCAACGCGGCGCCGAGCAACGGTTCCGGGAAGGCAGCCGTCCAACTCAGCAGCCAGCCGAACACTGCGGCCAGCCCCTGTCCCATCGCCACCTGGAAGCCCGGGCCGCCGGTCATGGTCCCCGAGTTCGCAAGCCAGAGCACGAAGCCGCCCATGACCGCGAACGCGATGGCGACTGCGATGTTGACGGTGTTGGTGTGCAGTCTGCGGGAACCCCAAGCCAGCGTCACTGGGCGGGCCTGCAGGAAGCGGCGCTCGCCGAGCCGGAACCGGTCCCAGAGCAACGCCATGACGAACAGCGGGAACGTCATCCCGAAGACGTACGCAGCTCCGAGGACCAGCCCGCCGGCCGCACTGCCGGACAGCGCCGACAAGGTCATGATCCCGGCGAGGACCGGTGCGCAGCAGGACGACGCGACACCCGAGAAGACTCCCAGCGCGAAGAAGCTCGCCGAGTCGCCCCGGGCCGTGTTCGGTGCGCGCAGGAAGGACGGCATCGACCACATCCGGCCGGACAGCGACCAGGCCGCGAGCAGCAGCATCAGGATTCCGCCGGCCAGGTACAGCACGCGGTGGTAGTTGGCGATCGCTGCCGACAGCAGGCTCATGCCCAGTGTGATCGGAATCAGGACCGCGCCGAGTCCCGCTGCGAAGACGAACGTCAGGGGCAGCAGCCGCCAGCGCCGATTCTTGACCGCGACGGCCAAGTAGCTGGGTGCGAGGAACACGATGCAGCAGGGCGCGAACAGCGCGACACCGCCGGCGAAGAAGGCTGCGAGGACGCTGCCAGTGACGAGCAGATCGGCGTTCATGCGGCGACCCACCGAGCCGCCAGCGCCCGCAACTTCCCGCGCGGGACCCGACCCTGGCTGAAGAACTGACCGTCGACCAGCACGAGTGGACTCATGGCGACTCGGTGCTCCTGCATCAGAGCCGTTCCCCGCGGGTCGCGGGCATCCAGCAACTCGATGTCGATGCCACGGGGCTCGGCGAAATCGGTCAGCACCCGCTGCGCGTCAGCGCAGAAGTGACAGCCCGGGGCCTGGACGACTGTGATGCGGGGGTTCTGCATACCTCACTTATCGGGTACGGCTATGAAGACCGCCCCTGCGCGGGCATGAAGGATCGCTGAAGTTCAGACCCGTGCGTTGCGCAACCGAAGTGCGTTCACGATCACCGACACACTGGACAGACTCATGGCGGCTGCGGCGATGATCGGTGACAACAGCAGCCCCGTGAACGGGTACAGCACGCCGGCCGCGACCGGGATGCCCAGAGTGTTGTAGAGGAACGCGAAGCCGAGGTTCTGCTTCATGTTGCGCACTGTCGCCCGCGAGACGCCACGTGCCGCTGTGATACCCCGCAAGTCGCCCTTGACCAAGGTGATCTCAGCAGAGTCGATGGCGATGTCGCTGCCGGTTCCCATGGCGATGCCGATGTCCGCCTGCGCCAGGGCGGGCGCATCGTTGATTCCGTCGCCGGCCATCGCGACCATGTGTCCGTCGCGCTGCAAGTCCTCGACGATCGTGAGTTTGTCGTCCGGGCGGACTCCGGCATGGAACGCGTCGATGCCCAACGCCGACGCCACGCCAGCCGCCGGACCCTGCGCGTCGCCAGTGGCCATCACCACCGCGAGGTGGTCGTGATGCAGAGCCCGGACCGCATCAGGAGTACTGGGCTTGATCTCGTCGCGTAGCGCGATCGTGCCGATAAGCCTGCCGTCAGCTGCGACGTGGATGAGCGTCTGCTCGGCGTCGGCGGGCCGGACCTGGATGCCGTTCGCCGCCATGAGTTCCGCGTTGCCGACCACGACGTTGCGGCCGTCCACCCGGCCCCGCACGCCGAACCCCGGCTCCGCCGCGAAGTCCTCGGGCTCGGACAGCACGACCCCATCGGCCGCGGCGGCGTGCTGCATCGCCTTGGCCAGCGGGTGCTCGCTGGAGCGGTTCAGACTGGCGGCCAGTTGCAGCACGTCAGGCGCGGCCCAGCCATCAGCCGGCGCGATCTGGCCCACCTCCGGCCGGCCGACCGTGAGCGTGCCCGTCTTGTCGACCACCAGAGTGTCGACCTCGCGCAGCTTCTCCATCGCGGCCGCATCACGGAACAGAACGCCGTGCCGGGCGCCCAGTCCTGACCCGACCATGACCGACATCGGCGTGGCCAAACCGAGCGCGCACGGACACGCAATGATCAGCACGGACACTGCATTGACCAGCGCGTAGACCCAGGACGGCTGCGGGCCGACCAGACCCCACACCACGAACGTGACGATGGCGATGCCGATCACAGTAAGGACGAAGACGCCGGCCACCCGGTCGGCCAGG
>WBZT01000976.1_pt2 | contig 13207 bp, 4 predicted proteins | sample 5204241 | NCBI WGS metagenome assembly WBZT01 (sample SAMN12344358, study PRJNA552823) | activated sludge metagenome | biome: Activated sludge suspended growth; feature: Nitrification reactor; material: Wastewater; isolation source: activated sludge from nitrification reactor of wastewater treatment... | reverse complement strand
GTCACGTGCGACATGAAACCGGACGGCGACATCTCGAATTGGCCGGTGCAACGCGGGTTTGAAAAATTTTACGGCACAATCACCGGCGGCGGCAGCTTCTACGATCCCACCACGCTTTGCCGGCAGAACAAATACATCACGCCGGAAAACGATCCCGAGTACAAGCCGGAGAAATTTTATTACACCGACGCCATCAGCGACAACGCGGTGCGTTTTCTGCAACAACACGGCGCGGAAGCGCGGGACAAGCCGTTCTTCATGTATGTCGCCTACACAGCGGCGCACTGGCCGATGCATGCGCTGGAAAAGGACATTGCGAAATATCACGGCAAATATGACGGCGGCTTTGAGCCGGTTCGCCGCGCGCGTTTCGAGCGGATGAAAAAGCTCGGGTTGATTGATGCGAAAGCCGAACTCTCGCCGATCGCGGAAGATTGGGCCAAAACCGAGCACAAGCAATGGAACGCGCGTTGCATGGAAGTTTACGCGGCGATGATTGACTGCATGGATCAAGGCGTAGGCCGCATCATTGCGCAGTTGAAGAAGGACGGACAGTTCGACAACACGTTGATTTTCTTTTTGCAGGACAATGGCGGTTGCGCCGAACAAATGGGCCGCACGGCGAATCGGCCGGAATCGCCCAAGCCGCTCAAACCCTTCGGCCCGGACGATCTCCAACCGCAAATCTGGCCGCCGATGCAGACGCGCGATGGCCGTTGGGTGCGGCAAGGTCCGGATGCGATGCCTGGACCAGCGGACACTTACGTGGCTTACGGTCGCGGTTGGGCGAACGTGTCGAACACGCCATTTCGCGAATACAAACACTGGGTTCACGAGGGCGGCATCAGTACGCCGCTGATCGTGCATTGGCCGGCGGGCATTCCGAAGAGTCGTGGCGGAAAGTTGGAGCGCCAACCCGGCCACTTGATTGATCTCATGGCAACCTGCGTGGACATTGGCGGCGCGAAATATCCGTCCGAGTTCGCCGGTGAAACGATCAATCCCATGCCGGGCACTTCGTTGTTGCTGGCGCTCAAAGGCAAATCACTGAACCGCAAGCAGCCGATTTTTTGGGAGCACGAGGGCAATCGCGCGATCCGCGACGGCAAATGGAAGCTGGTCGCAAAGGAAAATCACTCCTGGGAACTCTACGACATGTCGAAGGATCGCTCGGAGTTGCACGATTTGTCGGCGCAGAATCCGATAAAGTCCGCCGAACTCGCCGCCAAATGGGACGCTTGGGCGGCACGCTCGAATGTGTTGCCGCTGGGAGCGTGGCGTGCTCCGGCAAAGGGAGGAAGAGCAGAATGAGATTCTCGTTCAAGTTCGGTTGCACTTCGCTGCTCATCGCGATCCTGCTTTCAGTATCCGCGATTGCCTTTGCAGCGACCAATCGCCCGCCTGACATCGTCATCTTCCTGACGGATGACCAGAGTCAATTGGACGCCACGCCCTACGGCTCCACGCTGCGCACGCCGAACATGCAGCGGCTCGCGGACGCGGGTCTCACGTTCACGCGCGCGTTTGTGGCATCACCGAGTTGCGCGCCGAGTCGGGGAGCGTTGCTGACCGGCTTGATGCCCGCGCGCAACGGCGCCGAACCCAATCACTCGAAGCCGCGCGCCGAAATCAAAAGGTGGCCGGCGTATTTTCAGGAGCTTGGCTACGAAGTCGTCGCGTTTGGCAAAGTGGCGCACTACAACCAAACGGCGGATTACGGCTTCAATCATTGCGAACACCTCGGCTTTCACGACCCGGAAGGCATTCCATCAGCAGTGAAGTGGCTGAAGAATCGCCCGCGCACAAATGCCAAACCGCTTTGCATTTTCGTCGGCAGCAACTGGCCGCACGTTCCGTGGCCGACTAACACGGCTGGATACAATCCCGCTGACTTGACCCTGCCCGCAGGATCGGTGGACACGCCGCTCACGCGCGAGTGGCGCGCGCGTTACGCCGCCGCGGTGACAAAGGCTGATGACGAACTCGGCGTGATTTACGATACGGCGCGAGAGACGCTTGGCGAAAATTTTGTGTTCTTGTTCAGCGCTGATCACGGCGCGCAATGGCCGTTCGGCAAATGGAATCTTTACGACTCCGGCATTCGCGTGCCGCTAATTATTTCGTGGCCCGGCATCGTGAAAGCGAAGCAGCGCACTGACGCGGCGGTGAGTTGGATTGATTTTCTGCCCACACTTTTGGAAATCGCTGGAGGCAAACCGCCCGCCGACATTGACGGAAAATCGTTCGCCGGCGTTGCGCTCGGAAAAGCTGCGCAACATCGTGACCGCATTTTTACGACACACAGCGGTGATCAGCATTTCAACATCTACCCCATGCGCAGCCTTCGGACCGACGGATGGAAATACATTCTCAACTTGCATCCGGAATTTGCGTTCACGACGCACATTGATTTACCAGTGAACCTCGGCCAGCGCCAATATTTCGCGACGTGGGAAGCTGCGGCAAAAACCAACGCGCAAGCCGCGGCCATCGTGAAGCGTTATCATGAGCGGCCTGCCGAGGAGCTTTACGATTTGAATGCCGACCCGAATGAGCAACACAATCTCGCGAGCGAGCCGGCCCAAGCTTCGCGCTTGAAAGAAATGCGCGCTGAATTAGAGGCGTGGATGCGCGAGCAGGGCGATGAAAGAAAGGTTTTCAACGAGCCGCGTTTGCTCAGTGACAAATCCAGCTACGGCCCGGGCGCGGATGCTGCCGCTGCAGAGATGACACAAAAGCAGCAAAAGAAACAGAAAAAGAAGCAATGAAGCTCGGACGATATTCACTTTGGATCGCTCTGGCGTTGGGCGCGCTACTCGCGAACGTGTTCGCGGCTGGTTCAACCACGAATCGTCCCAACATCGTCCTCATCCTCACCGACGACATGGGCTTCGGCGACGTCGTTTGTTACGGCGGCAAGTTCGCGCCGACGCCGAACATCGATCGCATGGCGCGCGAAGGTACTCGCTTCACGCAGTATTATTCCGCGTCGCCGATTTGCTCGCCGTCGCGGACGGGAATTCTCACCGGCATGTCTCCGGCGCGCTGGCGGATCACGAGTTATCTCCAAACGCGCAAAGGCAACGCCGCGTGCGAGCAGGCGGACTTCCTCGATCAGCAAGCGCCGTCCATCGCGCGCATGCTCAAGGCCGCGGGCTACGCGACCGGGCATTTCGGCAAGTGGCACATGGGCGGCGGGCGCGATGTGACGAATGCGCCGCTGTTTCGCGCTTACGGCTTCGACGAGAATGCGAGCACTTACGAAAGTCCCGAGCCGCATCCCGACATCACGGCGACGAATTGGATTTGGTCCGATCACGACAAGGTGAAGCGCTGGGATCGCACGACGTTCTTCGTGGACCAGACGCTGGATTTTCTCAAGCGGCACAAGGGCGCGCCGTGTTTTGTGAATCTCTGGCCGGATGACGTTCACACGCCGTGGGTGCCGAGCGGTGAACGACTCGCGGAATATCCCAACGGCCCGGAGCAACAGCGGAAATTTCGCGCGGTCCTCGACGAATACGATCGCCAGTTCGGTCGCTTTTTCGCCGGGCTGAAGGAACTTGGGCTCGACGAGAACACGCTGGTGATTTTCACGAGCGACAACGGTGCGCTGCCCACTTTCAATGGCAAACGCACCGCGCCGTTTCGCGGCAGCAAGCTCAGTCTCTACGAGGGCGGCATCCGCATGCCATTCATTGTGCGCTGGCCGGGCCGTGTGCCGGCCGGTCGCTTGGATGAAGAAAGCGTTCTCGGGGCGGTGGATTTCTTTCCGACGTTTTGTGCGCTGGCCGGAGCGAAATTGCCGAAGGGAGTTGCGTTCGATGGCGAAGACGTCAGCGCCGTGTGGCTGGGCAAGCCAGCGGGTAAACGTCGTGCGCCGTTGTTTTGGGAATACGGGCGCAACGAAGAATCGTTCAGCTATCCGCAGGGCCGCGACCGCAGTCCCAACGTCGCCGTGCGCGATGGAAAATGGAAACTGCTGGTCAATGCCAGCGGAGGCGGCGCGGAATTGTATGACTTGAAGGCGGACGTCGCGGAGGAAAACAACCTGGTCGCCAAGGAAGCCGCGGTGGCCAAGCAACTCTCGGAGGCGGCTTTGAAGTGGAGAAAATCTTTACCATGAAATCAGACTATTTGCGAATCCGACGTACGGGATTGTCTCGGCAGCCTTTGGATGCTCGCCGATTCTCCCTCGCCCCAGCCCTCTCCCGCTCGGAGAGGGGGAATCTTGCCCCGCATCAACGTCAAGTTGAGTCGGCTGGCAGCAGAAAGATCCGTCACCAACCCAAACGTGTCAGCCGCGACTCCCTCTCCCAGCGGGAGAGGGTTGGGGTGAGGGAGAGGCATCTCTCTTTATGTTCGCTGATCTCACGCACCCATCTCGGATTCTCCTGCCGCCTGATCGTCGTTTTCACTTGTTTGTTCGCGTTGGCAGAACTCGCCGAAGTCGCCGCCACGGCGGCCGAGCAAAAGCCCGACATCATCGTCATCCTCTCGGATGATCAGGGCGCGCACGACGTGAGCTGGCGCGGCAGCGAAATCAAAACGCCGAACCTCGACGCGCTCGCAAAATCCGGCGCGATGCTGGAACAATTTTACGTGCAGCCCGTTTGCTCGCCAACGCGCGCCTCGCTGATGACCGGCCGCTATCCGATGCGTTACGGCCTGCAGGTCGGCGTAGTGCGACCAACGGCGCAATACGGCCTTCCGCTCGAAGAACGCATGCTGCCGCAGGCGCTGCACGAAGCTGGTTACACGACGGTGATTTGCGGCAAGTGGCATCTCGGAAGTTTCGACAAGGCCTACTATCCCCACGCGCGCGGCTTCGATCATTCGTACGGCCATCTGTTCGGCGCGCTCGATTACTTCACGCACGTTCGCGACGGGAAAGACGATTGGTATCGAGACGATGTGCCGTTGAAGGAAGAAGGTTACTCGACGCATCTCGTCGCGAATGAAGCCGTGCGCCTGGTCAAAGCGCAACCGAAAGACAAGCCGCTTTTCCTCTACGTGCCGTTCAACGCCGTCCACGCGCCGCATCAAGTGCCGGCCCAATTCAAAGAGCCATACAAGAGCCTGCCCGAGCCACGCCAGACTTACGCCGGCATGGTCGCGGCCATGGATGAGGCGATTGGAAAAATTCTCGGCGCGCTCGACGAAACCGGTCGCCGCAAAAATGCGCTGATCTTTTTCTCCAGCGACAACGGCGGGCCGAATCCCGGCAAAGTGACGAGCAATGGCCCGTTGCGCGCCGGCAAGGCGACGCTTTACGAAGGCGGCGTGCAAGTCGTCGCGTGTGCCTCCTGGCCGGGTCACATCCGACCCGGCGGCAAAGTGAAGGCCCTGATCCACATGATTGATCTCTATCCGACCTTGCTGACCGTGGCTGGGGCGTCACTCCAACAGAAGCTCCCACTCGACGGCATGAACGTGCTGCCGTGCCTCACCGACGGCAAACCCTCGCCACGCAAAGAAATTCTCCACAACACCACGCCCGGCGGTGGAGCGCTGCGACTTGGCGATTGGAAACTCGTATTGAACGGCGCAACGGCTGGCGGTGAAAACGATGAAAGCGCGCAGCCGAAAGCGAAAAAGAAAAAGAAGGGTGCGACGAACGGTGTGGAGTTGTTCAATTTGGTTAACGATCCGTACGAGAAGAACAATCTGGTTGAAAGCCAACCCGCGAAGGTAAAGGAGCTGCGGACCCGTTACGAGGAACTCGCCAAGCAAGCCATCCAGCCGAAGAACGTGAAGCCCTAGCGTTGACGGCACGACTCAAACAACAGCGCGTGACCGCGGCAGAGTTGCGTCACGGATGGTATTTTCGAGAACCTTAATAAGGCTATCGGTGCATCCGCACCCGGACGAAGAGTTTTAGCCCGACAGCGCCCGGCAAACGCACGCGCACGGATTCACCCGCCCCACTCGGGATGACTGACAGCTCGACTGCGGGGATCTCGCTCCAGGCGCCAAGGTCAGTACTTCTTTCGATGGCAAACTGGTCTCCGAGAGACAATGCGTTCAGACGCCGTTGATAGGAAAACTCCAGTTGCATTCCGCCGAGCCCAGGCATGGCAATCACATCCGAGATCAGCAACGGGAGTTCGATGCTGACGGACAGTTGGCGCAAGCTCAGGTCGTCACCATGATCCGCCGCGAAATAGTACAACGAATCTCCGGCAAAAAGGAGTGCCGCCGGATCACTGCCTTGCGGTCCTGGGTTCAAATCCTCGACCTGGTGCGTGCCGACGACGGTGCCGTCGGTGACCCAGAGTTCACGTCCAGATTCCTCCGTATAAGCGGTGAAGTATGCGACGCGGTTGGCGGAAGTAAGCTGTTGCACCAGCGGCGAACGTGACCCCGGGCGCAAATCCCCGAGTTGGTACGTACCTGTGGGCGTACCGTCGGAGCGCCAAAGTTCACGCCCGCCAGCGGGTTCATACGCAGTAAACAGAACGATATTGTTGCTCATGGCGGTGAAATTCGCTGGCGATGACCCGACTCCATATCCGCCGCCCAAATCCGGCATGATGTTCGTGAGCAGCATCGTCCCAGCAACCGTTCCGTCTGAAATCCACGGCTCCAAGTCCTGGTAATAACCGCCCTGATAACCGCGCGCGGCGAAGAGAAAACGCGAACCGGCGAAGGCTCCGCCATCCTGCTTGGAAAAATCCGCGATCGTTCCCTGGTCTGGCCCGCCCACCTTGCGCGTCCCGCCTGGAGTTCCATCGGTAAACCACAAACCCCCAGCCGGGGCTGAAGCGGCGCTCCAAAGGAACGCGCGATCAATCGTGTGGTAGAAGTGCAGATTGTAGTCGTTGTAAAAGCCGCCCGTGGTGCCCGGGTATGTGTCCGCCAGCAAGTTCACCGCAAGCGTAGTCGGATTCAAAGCCATCGGTTCCCAACCACTTGCCGGCGTCTGGGCAAAGAAGACCAGTTGCCCGTTGATCATTCCCACAGGCACTGGATCGGAGCCGGAAGGACCAGGCATGAGTTCCGGCAAATGCGCCGTTCCAGCAGGCGTACCATCGCTCCGCCACCATTCCTTTCCCGAAACACCATCGTTAGCCACGAAGAATGTGTACGTGCCCGCCGCGACGAAATAGTCGGGGCGTGAAGAGTCGTAACCAAGATTCAGGTCGCCAAGTATAAGAGTGCCGGCGGGCGTGCCATCGCTCACCCACGGTTCCGTGCCAGAACTAGCGTAGCGCGTGCCGGCAAAGAAATATTTTCCGCCAGAGACAACACCCGGCATCACTCCGCCGTAATCAAATTCGGCGAGGCGGACGGTGCCATTCGATGTCCCATCGGTGATGTAGAGCACCGTGCCCAAATAGCCATAGATGCCGACCGGTTCGTTGGCGGTGAAGAAACAGCGATTGCCCAACCAGACATAATTGGAAGGGCTCGACGAAAACGGGCCGGCGTAAAAATCGCGGAGTAAACCGAACCCTGCCCGACTGCTCCCAAGTTCACGGCCCCGTAACGGGTCAGCCATCTGATAGAGCAGCAATTCCCCGTTGGCCGTCAGCAAACCCGCATCAGCTGGCGCATTGTTCTTCAGGAGGTACGTGCCACCCGGGGTTCCGTCCGTGCGCCAGATTTCCGCTCCGTAGAGATTGTTGTTGGCGCGAAAGGCGGCATACGAGCCGCCATCCGTAAGCCGGCGTGGAAGACTGCTCAAAGTAGGAGGAATTGGAAAATCCCCGGTGGGCAGCAGCTCCGCAATATCTCGCGTGAGACGTGTTCCAGCAGTGGTGCCATCGCTCACCCAAAGTTCTCGTCCCAACTCGCCGAGTCCGTCGTCTGCTTCAAAAAACAAGCGTCCGAGGGCGGCTTGGATCGGACCGGGCGCCGAGTGGCGGTTGGGGTATCCCGGCTGATTGGAGGGATGCGGTGCGAGGTTGGTAAACAATTGTGTCCCAGCGGAAGTGCCGTCGCTCACCCACAACTCGTTACCCCACCAAGTGTCAGCACCACGGAAATAGATTCGGTCATCTAGCGTGGTCAGGAACGCGGGAAGGGAATTGCCGAAGCCCGGCACGATGTCGGCCACCATCCAAGTTCCAACTCGGGTGCCGTCCGTCCGCCAGAGTTCCGTGCCCGTGAGACTGTTGCTGGCGGAGAAGTACAGCACGTTGTTAAGCACGGTAAAATTGTTCGGATACGAGTTCCCGGATCCGGGTTCAATATCAGCAAGCGGGAAGGTCCCCTGGGAAGTGCCGTCCGTGCGCCACAGCTCAATCCCATTGGTGAGGGTGCGGGCGGGAAAGAATAGCAGGTTGCTGATGACGGTGAACTCCGGACCGGAACGATAAAAAGTGCCGCTGCTGCTCTTTATCTGTACTTCGAGGTTGGTGAGCAGCGAAGTGCCTCCGCTCGTTCCATCAGAAATCCACCAACCATCTGTCGGCGCGTTGTGATTCCACTGGAGCAGGAAAAGATTACTCGCCGTCGCCACGATGCGATCGGGCATCAGTCCGGAGACACGAACCGGGACCGTGCCATTCGTGGTGCCGTCGGAACGCACCAGCACCGGCCCCAAAGGGAAGACCTGCGAATAAGCAATGTAGTAAAGGCGATCTTGAAAAACCACCGGGCGATTCCCTTCGATGATTCCTTGTACAACAAGGCTCACAAATGGCTGGGTGCCAGCTGTTGTGCCATCTGTTTCCCAGAGTGTGCCGCCAACGGCCGCTACTGGGGCGAGCGGGTCGCCTGTATCTTGAGCGCCATAGAAGTACAGCCGGCCGTGATATTCGGCAAAATAGTTGTCAATGACCGGATCGTCCGTCGAACTGTTGAGGAAATTATCCGTCGCGACGCGGGCGAGCAGGCGGGTCCCTGCTGGCGAACCGTCCGTTACCCAGAGGCTGCCATAATTCTCACGCGGTTCGTACGCGCCAAAAACGATGTTGGAACCCAGCCGGGCCGCGGATGCCATCCCTACTGAGCGGACCTGCCCCCGGCTGAAATAACCGGGAACTTCCAAGCTCGGCTCGGGTAAAAATGACACCGAGGCCAGTTTCCGTGAAACAGTGCCTGGGTTTTCACCACCGGCTACAACGGTAACATTGGTGGCAAAGCTCATTTCGCCCGCGTTGGTAGTGTGCAGCGAGATGGAGAGCAAACGTGATCCTGGCGGGCCAGAGAGATTGGAAAAGAACGCGCGCAAGATGCGATTAGTACCGAATGCGGCAGCCGCAAACTCCTCGTTTGGACCGGAGTTGATTCCGTCTCCATTCACATCAAAATGGAAGACCGCTTGAGTGACCGCCAAACCGATCGGGCACGTGAACGTAGGCAGAAACGCCCGCGAAGTTACCGCCGTCTGACCCGCGGTAAATTTACCCGCGTCGCTCCGCGCCACCACCCGACTGACAACTGAGGTGCGACTGCTCAGGTCGGTGGCAATAACCTCCAGCATCCGATCGCCAGCCGGCCCGCTGCAATCGTTGAACTCGCACGTGACGTACCCATCACTGGCTGCCGCCGCCTCCCTGAACTCATCCGGATCCAAGATGCCGTTGCCATTACAGTCGTACCGCATCCAGACGTGATCTATGCCTCGATCATCCGTTGCCAGCACCCGCACCTGGAAGGAAGCACTTGGCGAAACCGGCCAGCCATCGGGCGGATCCATAATCAAAACCTGGGGTGGAAACGTGTCAGCGACAGAGAAGGTCAAGTTGGTCTCGGACACGTTGCCGTAATAATCTGTGGCGCTGATGTGCAATTGGCGTGGTCCAGCCGGCCCGCTAAAAGTCGCGAACCCATTTGGATTGTAAACCGCCTTGTAGGTATTTGCGGCCCCAGCTTGGGCGATCAGGCCTTCGCCTAAATCAAAAGTTCCATTCCCATTCAGGTCTGCTTCGAAAACCACCTTGGCGACCAAATGGTTGTCGGTGACTTGGGCGAGCACGGGGAACGCATCACCGTAAGATCGAGTCACTCCTGGAGCGGGTTCGAGCAATGAAATGACCGGCGGCGAGTGGTCCGGTGGCAGCACGGTGACTGCTATTGAATTGGTGCCGCGTCGACCCCAGCGATCGATGGCGACGACTTTCATCAATCGGTTTGTCTGCCCTTCGCCGAGAGCACCAGTAAACGGGCGATAAATGAAATTAGGCCCAAGCCCAGCGGGGAAGACCTCGGCCGGATCCGTCACACTGCCGTCTCCGTCGCGATCAAAGGAAACCTCTACAGACCGAATGCCGCCGTTGGGCGGACTCGAATCGTCGTAAACGCTGAAGCCGACGTCCAAGGGCCGCTCCGCAAAGCAAATTATGGGTGGTGAAGCGTTGAAATAGATGAATGGGCTCGAGTAGTCAGGGAGGGCGCCGGCGCCCACCAGGAAAGACTCACGGGTCGCGGTGATGTTGCCGGCGGAATCCTCCGCTTCGATGAGCAGCGCGCGGACTCCGTTGGTGCCGGATATCACAGGGAAAGTGGCGCCGAAATGCTGGAAGTCCGCCGTGGTAGCCCGACCGGTTTCTCCCGGCGCAGAAAATACCCCATCCCCGTTCGCATCAAACCTCACGCGCACTTGCGTCACGCCCGAGGGGTCGCGGGCAGAGATCGCGGGCGCCAAGGTCGCCCCAACTGCCAGCACACGATTCGTGGGCGCTTCCAGTTCCACAAGCGGACCGGTCTGATCGCGACCGCGATCCAAAGTTGGCGCGCTCGGGCTGTCCTCCGCACCCAGAAGCACGCCTCCGCGCCGAAGGAATGTGTTTCCGAGGAACCACGGGGCCGCCCAAGTTTCCATGCGCAGATAATCCCACTCATTGAATTGAAGATTGTCCTGACCGTCGGAGTAGGAATTCACAACCCCGCCGAGTTGGTTGAGAGCAGGTCCAGGCGGTACCAATTGAGCGGCGCTTAGGCAAAGGGGCCCGCCAACCTGCACCAAGTTGGTCGCGAGAGTCCGAAGTTGGTGCGAATAACTCATCAGACTCAAATGGTCGTTGCCTCTGAAGGCACACTTCGGATCCGGCCCTCCATGGGCCAGACCCAAGGTGTGACCCAACTCGTGCGCCAAGGTCCGCCAAAACTCCGTATCGTTCAGGTTTGGCCTTCCCATCCCCGCCCGGACCGAGCCCAGAGACACTACCAGATCATTGCTCGGCAACCGGTGTTGGTCCTCGTCGGAAAAACCGGTGGCCATATCCATGACAAAAAACTCGGCACTGCCGCTTGATCCGTCGAGCACGGCGAACGCCGTATTGGCCGCGGGCGTCGAGGTAAAAGAGGTGTCCGTGGAATCAAGGTTGAACTTAAACGCAAAGGAACCACTGCCCGTATTGCTCACCTCCATGTTTGCCGGCGAAAGCGACAACCGCCGCAATTGCCCCGCCGCAGGCCCGTTGAGTAGCAGCACTGCCTCGGCACGAGCGAATGCGTTCGTCAGGTCGGCAGCCGTAACCCCAGGCCCAAAGTCAATACTCTCGCTCCAGATTTGATTTGGGGTCGCAGAGCTTACCGTGAACACGTTCGTCATGCCGAGCGGACCGGGAATCTGCATGAGCCCCTGAAAGTCGGCGATCACCGCGTAGCGGAATGCCAGTTCGCGCGCTTTTTTGTCGGTGGTGCCAAAGAAGCGTTCCTTGATTGAACCGAGCGTTGCGACCTTCAAGGCACCGAGACTGAGCAGATTGCCTGCGGCAACATTGGGGTTCACCAAAACCACATCCGGGCGCTCCCCCAGACTGGTGGTGACCTCGTCGCCGCCTTGTTGATAAATGGGATCCGCGCTGGCCATGCCATTCTGTGATAGTGGATCATCGGGAAAATCGAGGTCCTTTCCTTTGCCGGCATCAATATGCAAATTGATTCCGGTTGTGTTGTCGGCATTTGTCACCGGCGCATTCGCAAAGGCAAACATGAGCTCCGTCAGGCCATACGCCGGCGGTCTATTATTCCAGCCTGCCGGATGCGAAGCGCTCGGTCGTGGCCCGGTCCAATCTATCTCTAAAAAGAGATCGCGATGCACTGGGTCAGCGCCCATGCTGGCCAGCGGCAAATCAACCTGTCCATCGCGATCAATATCAATCCCCCCGCCACCACGCTCCCAGTGATCCAACAATCCGTCTCCATCGGAGTCGAGGTGGTAGCCCTTGATGGCGAAAGCTTGCCCGTCAGCGAGAGCCCAAAAAGCAACCACATGGTCGCCCGGCATCGGTTTCTTGCCCGTCGTTTCGCGGATTGCCCCGTTTGGACCATTTGTAGCCGTACCCAAGCTGTTAAAGATCTGGAGATCCTCAATGGCCAGATCATCACCAGCCTGATCACGAATAACGTCTCCGACTTGGATGACGGGCACCAGTGAGCGGAAATGAACGGTCTTGTAGTTGGAATCGGCCAGTCCGCTTTCAATCGTAAAGCGGGCAGCCCAAATTCCAGGTTGTGAATTGAAGTACATCGGACGATTGCCGGCATGGGGATTGCCCCGGCTGCCGTGACTGGGGGTAGCATGAAACAGGACAACGATGCTGTTGCTCATGACACCTGCGGGATTAACCCCATTCTGATGGATAATGCAGGGCCGATTGTTGAAATCAAACGAGCGAAAGCGGATGGGGTCTCCCTCTTCATCCACCGCAAACACGAAATTGGTGTCGATCAAGGGAATGAGGCTTGAACTGCCCCATTCAGCGTCGAAGACACGCAAAAAAATCCCTTCCTGTCCGCTGGTGCGTCGCCCGAGAAATGAAACGAACTTGCTGTCCTCGGTCATATCGGCGAACCAGCCGACATGCGTGAAATCCTCTGCCCCCGCACCGGTGCTCGCAACAATCTGTTCGGTGCCGGACTCATCCACGCGGATCACCGCCGCGTTATTCGTTTGCTGCCCTTTCACTACGGCATAAACCTCGTGCTGGCCGATTACCGGATAGTTGGGTTGCACCACGCCACCCGGGCTGGTGCCCGCAAACAGCGCTGTGCGTGGCAAGGAATAACCGGGAGCAGCGGGTCGGGATACAGCCACACGGTTGGTGTAAGGCTGGCTTGACGTGCCATAGATGTCGAAAGCCGATGAGAAAAAGCCGATTGTCCCCTCCGCGCTGAGACTCGGCCACGAACCGTGCGCCGCATAAAATGAAGCCCCGGCACCTGTCTTGGTCAGTACTTCCGTCACCGTGGGGATGCCGCCCAGGACAGCCCCGCGATAAACTGCCGCCGCCGGCAAGATGCCTCCCCCGCC
>WBZT01002355.1_pt1 | contig 13208 bp, 12 predicted proteins | sample 5204241 | NCBI WGS metagenome assembly WBZT01 (sample SAMN12344358, study PRJNA552823) | activated sludge metagenome | biome: Activated sludge suspended growth; feature: Nitrification reactor; material: Wastewater; isolation source: activated sludge from nitrification reactor of wastewater... | reverse complement strand
CTATCATCAATTTCATCAGAATCTAGTGGTTTACCATTCGTATTTCTAGGAGGTTCACTAGGCTCGACCAAGATTGTTTCCGCAAATCTTTTTCTGTCCGTTTTAACCACGTAATGACCTTTTACACAATAAATTCTGTTTTTTTCATTCTGTAAAAGCTCACTACACACAGGGCAAATAATTTCATCAATTCCAGGAGTGAAATCATTTACTTTTAATGCTGCTGTTTTTTCCGAATATGCTCTTTTTTGTTTGAATTTTGCAATATTACTCAACCAAGTCTTAAGTATAAGTTCATATTTTTTCAAAGATATAGTGTTAGGAATATTAAAACCTGTTGGGTTCTTAATACTGCAAAGAGCAAAGTCAAATGTCTTCATGGTTAAATCTTTTGCTTCTTCAACATCGTGATTGCAGGCATAAATTGAAATTTTATATACAAAATTAACATATCTTCGGAAAAACTCATCTGCAAATTTGTTAATTTTCTTTGATTGTGTTTCATTTTTAAGATTTTCAATTAAATCTCTGTCAGTTATTTCTAATTCTGACTTTGAAACATTAAATGGTGACTGAACTAGCTCAAATTCACAATCCTTTGGTTTTTGTTGCATTTATACTCCTGTCCATATAAATTATGCAGCACTATTAAAAGGGATGGTCCTTTATATATAATACTTAAGCGTGACAATGTCACTCTTCGGTATTAAATTGTAGATACAAACATTAAACCAAATTTAATAAATATGGATAATAAAAAAGAAGCAGAAAACTTGGACTTACCTATAGATATAGAAAGCTATACCAAAGAAGGTAAGTCTGTACCGCCCCAGCGCCATTACATTATCATGATAGACCGACAAAAGTACACTGTTACAAAAGAATGTATGACGGGTAAAGAAATACTGATCTTAGCGGGCAAAACACCCCCTGAACGATTTCAGCTTAATTTACGATACAAAGGCGGCAGAGTTGTGAAAATATCGTATGACCAGAAGGTATGTTTCACAGAGCCAGGGATTGAAAAATTTATGACTATTCCTTTAGACCAAACGGAGGGTTAAGGTATGCGCCGACAATTCCAGTTACCTGAAGAAGATGTCATATTTCTAGATAGTTTAGCCCTAGAGTGGGAAACTATAAATGACCAAGGTATGCAATGGGTAGTCATTAATGACTACCCAGTTGCAGAAGGTTACAATCTTGATAAAGTAAGTGTCGCTATTAAAATAGAAACAGGTTACCCTAGGTCCCCTTTAGATATGGCATATTTCTACCCTGCTCTACAACGAATTGATGGTATGCCTATCAATGCTTTAAGCGGTCAAATTATCGACGGAAAACAGTTTCAGCGTTGGTCAAGACACAGGAGCGGAAGTAACCCATGGCGAGAAGGTATAGATGACCTTTCAACACATATGTCCTTAGTCCAATTTTGGTTCGAACAAGAATTTATTAAAAAACCCAATGGAATTGCAGCTTAGAATATCAGGTTTTCATCACGAAGTTTTGAAACAGCATTTAGTGCCTGATGACGGTAGAGAAGCGGTTGCGGTAGCATTATGCGGAAGATTTTATGATGAGGGATTACAAATTCTTACAGTCCATGATGTGACGCTCATCCCGCATAATGAATGTTATTCCCGGGAATATGATGTTTTACATTGGCCTACAAATAGAATAGCTCATTATTTTGAGCGTATTGGAAAAACAGATTTAGCCTTGCTGAAAATTCATAGTCATCCTGGGGGTTATGATGAATTTTCAAGAACAGATGACGCTTCTGACCATGAATTTTTTGACTCTGCATTCGGCTGGGCTATTAGCGACAAACCACACGCTAGCGCTGTAATGTTACCCGGAGGGAAGATCTTTGGCAGATTCTTCTTCAGTGATTTACATCATGAACCTATTGATAAAATACTAGTTGCAGGCGACGTGATTCAGCGGTTTTCAAATAACGAAATAAGTAATAAACCTGATTTTGCTTTAAGAACAATTCAAGCCTTTGGCGAAAAAACTTATAATTTATTAAGCTCGCTAACGATAGGGGTTGTTGGTTGTTCAGGAACAGGCAGCCCTACTATTGAACAATTAGTAAGATTAGGGGTTGGTAAGCTTGTTCTAGTTGATCCCGACGTTGTTGAGGAAAAAAATCTTAACCGTATTCTCAATACAACAAAAAGCGAAGCGGATAATAACATTCCAAAAGTTGAAGCTATTGCTAGTGTCATAAAGAAAATTGATATAGGCACGAAAGTTGAGGTTTATCAAGCTAATCTATTTGACAAAATTGAAACATTAAAGGCTCTAGTGAAGTGTGACGTAATTTTCGGCTGCATGGATAGTATAGATGGTCGTCATTTATTAAATCAGCTATGTTCATTTTACCTTATACCATACTTTGACTTGGGGGTTAAATTGGAAGCCGATGGACACGGAGGAATAAATCAAATTTGCGCAACTATGCACTATATTCAACCTTGCAAGTCTTCCTTAATCACAAGAGGTGTATATACTATTGAAGATTTAAGAGCTTCAAGTCAATTTAGAAGAAATCCCGAAGAGTTTGCAAACCTAAGAAAAAACTCATACATCAAAAACGTTAATGTTAATAATCCAGCTGTAATTAGTGTTAATATGCAAATTTCAAGCCATGCCGTAAATGATTTCTTAAATCGTATGCATCCATACAAAACCGAGGCTCCTTCCAATTATGCAGCAAGTACAATAGATATTACTGACGGATATATTGTTAATTCAGATGAATCTGATTTTAGAGTTGATGATTTTCTTAAAAAGCGATCTGGACGCGGAAATACTCAGCCCTTTATAGAAATGGCAGAATTGATTTCATGACTTGGCTGTGGAGAATTTTAAGTAGAGTTTTTGAAACATTTCGCCAATCTTATCAACATATTTATTGTGAGGATTTACCAGAATTAGTAAAACAAAAAACTATTTACATTGTTGGCGATAAAGCTTACCCGTGGTTGCTAGTTTTTAAATGTCCTTGTGGCTGTAAACAACTTATTCAGTTGAATCTATTAAGGGATACACGTCCATTTTGGAAATTTAGACTTGCAAGAAACAATAAACTTACTATAAGCCCTTCAATTTGGAGAAAGGTTGGCTGTAAAAGTCATTTTTATGTAACAAATAGTAAAATTACTTGGGTTTAAATTATATGTAATTCTATACTTTTAAGAACAGGGAGAATTGGCTTTTTAATAGAATGAAAACGAAACTTGGCTGGGTACGCAAGGGCGGGAAAAGATAAAAAAGCGGAGTGAAACGGAGCACGGGCGCATGGCTTTTGTTAAGATGATTAATGACAAGTAGGTTCAAAGCCCACTATTTGCGTGTTTTGATTTTTCTAAAGTATTGTAATACTTTTTCAACTTGCTTTTTTTGTGAATTTCTTTTTACTTTTCTTTTCTTTTTCACTTAATTTCTCTTTCTCTGCCTTTATCTTTTCAAGCAAAATGCTGGCTGGTTCGTCATTTGGGTCTTGCGGGACAAGCTCTCCGCGAAAGGCTTTGGCTAATATTGACTGTTGAAGCCTGTCGGTTTGTGCTTTAGCTTTCTTATAACGTTCTTCGATTCTATCAGCAACTTTAAATAATGCCTCAACTCTGCGAACAATTTCTTGTTGTTCAGTAATTGACGGGGTTAGGATAACGAAATCAGCCAATTTTTGTGCATTAATATTAGACTGGCTCACACCATCAGTCTTTACTTGATTACACCATTCTCTTGCTTGAATTGTATTCAAACAGAGATTTAAAAATTCAGAATTTAATTTTTCGTTTGTTTTAATTTTGATTATGTAACCCGCATAGATTGCAGGTTGCTCGTTCCTGTAAATGGCTGTTTTACCTACCAACTCAGGACTGTTTGTTCTATTGAATAGAACATCTCCTGATTCGAGTTTGTATTTTTTTATCTCAACTGTATCCGAAGAATATTTCAAATCATCCCAATCAATTTTGCCAGCTTGAATATTTCCCATTCTTAATACAGGAATTTTACCTTTCAAATCAGATTTCTTAGAAGAACCATAAGTCAATTTAGTTGCCAACTCTCGCAAAGTCTTTTCTACCCATTCATCAACAATTCCATTTCTCTCTCTCCAGTCTTCAGTTAGATTTCCAGAAACAGCTGTGGCTAGAATACTTTGTCTGATACGTTTTAATGTTTGAAGGATTTTCTCTAAACGAATGTTAGCTGACTGAACTGTTGCCATTAATTTATCAAGCTTAGCAGCAATTCTTTTTTGCTCACCATTTGGTGCAATGGGAATATTTAAATTCTTTAAATTTTCAATTGTAATTTGAGGTTGGGCAGTACCAGTTACAATGATCTTTCTATCTATACTAAGTAAAGAATATCTTAAATAATCAATATCGATACATTCTTCACTAATTAAATCCACAATAATTGAATTACTAGTAACATAGGATTTAGGACTTGTCTTGTGAATCACACCCGAATTAGCACCTCTACATGAAATAATAATTTTAGGAAATTCATATAAATATTTATCGTAAAAACCAATAATTCCATTTGCACCATAAACAGGAAATCCATCATTTTGTAAGTCCTTTACAGATAGCCCTTTACCGTAAAATAGATTGCAAATTTTATGCAGATCTACCTGAATCCATCCTTGCAATTTATTCCCCATTTGTCTCAATCTGTTCTAGTATATCCTTTAAATCGTCAACAACCGCTTCCAGTTCAGTTATTGCTTCGCTTACAAGTACGTCAGGTTCGGGAAGTTCGCTAGAATCCTCAACAGTTTCATCTTTTATCCATGTAATATCAAGCTTATAATCACGTTCCTTAATTTCTTTTAAACTGAATTTCTTAAAACGTTCTAATTCTTTGCGTTTTGAACTCCCATTTGGATTTTCTCCGTATGCTTTTTCAAACTCCTCAAAATGTTTTGCACTTAACGGTCTGTCCTTTTTCGTAATACCCTCAACATTACTTCTGGAGTCAAATATCCAAATGTTCTCTGTAGGCAAGCCTTTTTGAAAGAAAATAACATTTGCTTTTACTCCCTGACTATAGGGAGTAAATGTTCCTCTTGGCAACCTTAAAACTGTATGGAGGTTAAAATCTTTCAACATAATTTCAAATACTTCGCCTGCTTTATCTTCAAATAAAACATTATCTGGTAAAACCACAGCTGCCCTACCCCCAGGTTTTAATGCTGTCATTATATGCTGAAGAAAATTAAGCTGTTTATTGCTAGTTTCAATAGTGAAGTCGTCTCTTTCGGGAGCTTGGTTTGCACCTTTTGTACCAAATGGCGGGTTTGTTAAAATACAATCATGTCTCTTCCCGCTAAAGGGCTCATAAATTGTATCGCCAATCTTTATTTCAGTAGTAACTCCATGCAGGTACAAATTCATCATTGCTAGTCTTGCAGGTCTTGCAACAAGATCCTGACCATAGTAAGTTTTTTTTTTAAGCCGTTTATTAAAATCTCTTTCAAAAGCACCATCATGGACAGTTTTTTTAAGCCATTCATAAGCAACAACTAAAAAACCACCGGTACCACAAGCCGGGTCATAGATTGTAAATTCTTCATTAACTCTTGGATCTGGTTTCATCACTCTAACAATACTTTGTATCAGAGGTCTTGGGGTAAAATACTGCCCTGCTCCTTTTTTACCGTGACTGGCGGAGCGTTCAAGCAAGCCTTGAAAAGCCTGACCTTTTACATCAACATCCATTGAAGTCCAGTCTTCCTCGTCAATCATTGTTATAATACGTTTAAGATTGACAGGATTTGTGATTCTTGGCAAAGCTTGGGTGAAAATTTTCCCAAGAATACCTTTTTCTTCTCTTAATTTTCTAAGTATTTCTGTATAATGATCCTGAAGCTCAACGCCTGCAAGGTTTTTCAGGCTAGACCAGTTATATTTCTTGGGAACAGCAACATCTTTTTCATCTGCCATCTTTAAAAAAAGCAGGTAAGTAAGCTGTTCAATGTAGTCGCCGTAATCTACTCCATCATGACGCAATGTGTGGCAGAAACCCCATAGTTTATTTACAACATCATGCATAAGATACGCTCGCTATTTGTGTATTAATTTGAGATAATAAATTTTCATATTGACCGCCAAAAAGCTCTTTAAATTTCTTCACTCCGCCATGGTCGCTGAATGTAGCCATTTCAGTTAAATCGTCTTTGCCAATTGTAAGGTTAGTTACCAAATGATTCTTTATGTAACCTACCCACAATAATTGCTCCTGGCTTAAATCTTTACCTTCAAAAGCTTTATCTACAGCAATTTTGACTCGCTCAGATGCTTCAATTACAGGCTCATCAAAAGCGGCATTTCTTATCATAGTAATTATATCCACTAAATTCTTTTGATAAGACCTGCCATAAACTTTTTCAAGATTTTCTTTTGGGAAATGATTCTTAATCAATACTGCTTTAAGCTCATCAAGTATTTTGGTCTTCCACTCTTTGGGTCTGTTTAAGATTATGCTTATAGCATCAACTTTGTTTTGATTTTCTTTTACAAACTTTTGAAACGCAGCAAGATATTCTTCAGGCTTTAGTTTATTCTGCCCTGCTTCAAATAACAATTCGCTTGAAACTTCATCTTCGACAGGATATGCAACATAAAAGACCGGTTTTGCCCGTTTATAGTTTTTTAGAACATTTTGAAAATCCTTATTGTTTAGGATATCCATTGTATCGGCAAAAGCTTTTTTGATTAATTCATTAAACTTATCAGCAAATGCCCCTACATCACCATTTTCAATATAGGGTTTAAATTGGTCCCTGGCCTCACTGCTCATAGCTTTTTCAATGCGTCTGAGCCGTTTAATAAATACTTTTACGTTATGCTCTCTATCCTCATTATCATTGATACGCCTTATTACTTCTTCAATTGGTATTGGTTCATAAGTAACATCGCTGAACTGAAAATTTGAAACATCTTTGAAGTATTCAATCAATGTTCCATCAAAGCAGTCAAATATTGTAAACTTTTCTTTATTTATCTCAGGGCAAAGCCGTGTGCCACGTCCGAGCATTTGTTCCCAAAGTATTCTTGACTTTACAGGTCTCATAAAAACAATATACTCTAACGCGGGAATATCAACACCAGTGGAAAGCATATCAACTGTAATTACAATAGCAGGCTCTTTAAGGTTTCTGAATTTCCTTATTTTCTGAAGCGGCCTATCTACGTTTGGATTACCTGTAATTTTAGCTACAAAGTCATCCCCCCGGTTAAATATTTTCTTGCAAAGTGAAACGATTCTATCAGCATGTGAAATATGCTGCATGTCATTTGCAGCGAATATTAATGTTTTGGGAAATCTGCCATGCTGTTTTTCAAATTCTAAAGCAAAATTTGCAAATTCGTTTATAATCTTTTCATTGCTATCCGGTGATGTGATCTTTCTTTCAACTTCTGATGCGTCAAATGCTCTTTCATCTTCAAGCTGTTCTAATGTTTCCTGTCCGCTTTCATAATCTATTTTACCAATTTGCTCACCTTCCTGTAAAAACATACCATTCATACGCACATTTGAATTAATCTTGACTGCATCATAATCAACTAAAAATCCGTCATTCACTGCCTCATCCACTGTATATCTGTATACCGGCTTATCAAAATAGGATACTGTATGAAAAGCAGGGGTTGCGGTTAAACCTATTTTAATGCCATCAAAATACTCAAGAACACTGCGCCAAACGCTTGTATCTTTGCTTGTATATCCCCTATGGCATTCATCTGCAATAATTAGATCAAATGCATGAATAGGGATGTTGCTTATCATGTCCGTATCTTCATCATCAGAATCATTAACTTCATCTGTAAATACCGCTGATTTACCTAGTAGGTTTATCGCCATTCTTTGTATAGTAGAGACGTACACAAAAGTTTTAGAAGCATCGGGATTGGTTAAATATTCATTTGGCAAAACGCTGACATCAAATTTAGCGTCTTCCATGTCTTCCTTCTTAAACCGTTGGCTATAAACTTCATATTCCTGGTTAAATTTATTACCGGAAGGAGTTTCATAAGCTGCAAAAGCTACAGCTGTTTGCGCTGCAAGGGCTTTCCTATCGACCAAAAATAGCACTCTTTTTACAACACCTGATTTAATTAAACGATAAATTGAGCTTACTGATGTGTATGTTTTACCTGTACCAGTTGCAATAGCAACAAGCATTTTCCTTTTCCCTTGCCTTAAAGCATCTTCAATTCTTAATACAGCATTCCTTTGATAATAACGGGTCATATTAAGGATTTTGGTACTTTTCAAATTTACAAATGAAGAAATATCATCTCTGGATGAATATTCTGCTAATGCCAGTGGAGTATGAAAAGTTGATAACAATCTCGGAAGAGTTTTTGGGAGTCTTACATCTTCAAACCAAATAGATTCACCATTAGAGGCATAAAGAAATGGTACGCCATAACCATTCCAATTACCAATGCCAGAAACACCTCTTGAATACCTTTTAGCCTGTTCCAAAACATTTTGTGGATTAACACTAACCTTTTTTGCTTCAATAATTCCTATTAATTTACCATTAACAAATAGGGCATAATCAGCCGGACCGTTATTTGTCGGGAATTCCTCTACGGCATGATTAGTTAATTTAGTTAAATCTAAATTTTCACTATATTTTATTATATCCCAGCAAGGGTTAAGAGCTGTTAGTTTAGTATTTATCCTTTCCCTTCTGGTTTGCCATTCCAGTTCTTGATTCATATACAAATTTATGCAATCACTAGCATTTAAAAAAGTCATCAAACACTATGGATAGTTTATTTGGAGAATTAACACAAGAGCTTGCTAAAATAGCAAAAGACCAGTTTAAAAATGAAAGACAGGGATTAAATGTATTTAAAAGGTTGTTTAAAAATGTAACAGAATTATTTGAAGGATTAGATTTTAATGCCGTTGAATTTGAAACTTTTGAGGGATTGTTTGACACTAAAAAGGTTGCTAAAATTGAAGATGATTTGACAAAGTTGGAAGGATATTATCAAAATGAAATATTCAAAGATTTATTAATATCATTTTACCCAATATTACGTCCCTATTATGCCTTACGATTATATGATCAAAAAATGCTTTTATCTAAATTTTACATTAAGACCGGATTAAACAATCAAAAAGAATTTGAGCAGCTAAAGCTAGAAGCTGAAGAGCTAAGGAATAAAACGGAATTTGATATAGTTTTGAACTATGTTCAGCAAAACCAGAAAAAGGACAAAATATTTAAAAAACTGATCCCCCATTATGATGATATAGCAAAGAGGTTCGATTGCTATCATAAGAATACTAAGAAAATTAATTTTGCAGATGTTGCTAGAGAAATAAGACGCATAGTCGGCAGATCAAATGTAACTTTAACTGCAATTAACCAAGACCTATTAAGACTAAGGAAAAAGCTTTAAACTCTTATACGAAAAACTTTCACTATCATTTTGTCGTAATTTTACTTCGCAAATTTGTATCAAAGAAATCTTATGATACAAAATATAAATACGAATTTTAATAAAAGCAGCAAGGTTTACCAGATTTGCACTTTCCTGTCCCTGCAAGTCATAAGGTTTCTTTTCCTTGCTGCTTTTAATATTTTCTAACATGTCAAAAGGGATAGTTACATACATAGAGGATTTAAGAAATGAAGTGTTGATTTATACACAATCTAATTTAGCTTTTACTACTCATAAGCTTTATTTATCTGCTTTTAAAAACCTTATAACTTACCTCGGAAATAAACCAATTAAGCTAATTACTACCAAACAGCTTGATGATTACAAAACTTATAGAGTTTTAAATATCTCTAAATCAACTGTAAACATTGAGCTAACTTGCATAAAAGCTATATTTAATCTGGCTCTTAAATGGAATTTAATAAACTCTAACCCGGCTCAATACGTGCAGAAGTTCAGGATCGAGCAAAATGAAATTTTATGCTTTAATGACATTGAATTAAAGTACTTGCTTGGTAAAATGCCAAATGGAGATATAAAAAATATTGCTTTATTCGGTTTATATACTGGCTGCCGTTTAAATGAAATACTAAATATGCAGAATAAAGATATTAATCTTGGTGAAAAGATTGTTTACGTAAGAAACAAACCAGGATTTAGAACAAAGTCGGGAAAATTAAGAGAGTTACCTGTTTCAGATTCCCTCTATACCCTTTTAGAATCAATTTTAAAGCACGATAGTAACGTTTACAGACTTCTTGAACCCGAAAGGTATCTGTTTACTAGCCCAAGAGGTCTAAAATATGAAAGAGATTTTGTTTCGAAGAAATTCAAAAAGTATTTAAGGGCTTTTAAGATGCCTGAGAAGTTTCACTTTCACTGTTTGCGGCATACCTTCATCACTAAATTAATTAAGGCTGGAGTAAATATAAATTATGTAAGAATACTTGCAGGTCATTCTGAACTTTCTACTACAATGAACTACATACATATAGTAACTGATGACATGAGAGAAGCAGTAAATACAGTTAGACAATTTACTGATTGTAGCTATTGATAAAACATTAAGTAAGAATTATTTTTGTATAGATACAAACTTCAATCAGCTAATTGAAAAAAGAAAATTTTATTTACACAAGCCTGTTAAAGTTCTAAAAGGTTATAGCTGACCTGAAGTTGCTTTGATGGGTTTTGTGTTATAAGGAACTCTTTAAAAAAAGATTTGTGATGCAAAGGTAACTAACTAGTAACTAATTCTTCAAAATGTTTTGAATAACTTACATAACCCTCACTTCCCACAGGTTTAGGAAACCGACGCTCTATCCTACTGAGCTACGAGGGCAGACCTTAAAGCTATAAAAATGCAATAATTCACAAATATAGTAAAAATTGGTATTAGAATAAACGGAAAAATACAATTACTTTTGCAAAATTGAGTTATTTTATGATAGATAACATAAAAAAAGAGCTTTGGCGGCAGTTCGGCGCTTCACTGGATATGTTCGAAAATGCTATAGAAAAATGTCCCGAACACCTGTGGAATTACAATTACTCCACGGGCAAGGATACATCAGATGCAAAAGATATTGAGGAAATACGCAGCACATTTTGGTATATCGCCTTCCACACATTGTTCTTCACGGATTATTACATGGATATGGATCCCGATAATTTCAAAATGCCCGACAATTTCGGAATAAGCGAAGAAGAAATTGATGAAGTAATGCCGAGAAAGATACATTCAAAGGAGGAGCTGCTGGATTATTGTGAGCATTGCCGCAGGAAGCTCCGCTCTCTGCTTGCAGATATGGATGAAGCTAAGACATCATTCAGGTGGAAGAATCCATGGAAGGATTACAGTATGCTTGAGATCACAATGTACAACATGCGCCATTTAATGCATCACACAGGGCAATTGAATATGATACTGGGCAAGGAAGATCACGATTTGCCAAAATGGGTTTCGCAGACAAAACACGAATTGTAGATCTGCATGCAAGTGTACGTTGATCATGCCGGAAACAAAAAAAGGCCAAAGTTATCAGCTTTGACCTTTTTTATATGCACGTTTACAAAAATTAGAAGTGGAACTCGTCGTCTTTTTTTGGATTCTTTGACTTCTCAACAGCGTCGAGGAATGTAATAATACGGTGATTGAGGCTATCAAGCAGCTCAATCACAATACCGAAGCTGAGGTAAAGCATTCCCGAAACAATTGACGAGAGTATAATGGCAGCCCCTGCAACAATTTTAATGAGGTATATCTGTTCCATGTAGGGATTCGGAGCGCCCTTAAAGCTCGCGTAAAGGCTTAAAGCGTCTGAAATAACATATATACCGGCAATGATGCCGATAAAAATTGTTACAAAGCCCAGTATCTTAAGTAATGTCTGCATTTAGCTGCCGGTTAATTTATAACTTAACAAAGATAAGAAAATTTATCTCTATTAAAAATTATAAAGCAAAAGATAAATTTCAAAAAGCTAAACTAAAAATAAGCCGAGAGTCCGATCTTAACAATGTTGAACCTGAAACTTGATACATCCAGCGCTTCATCCCGTACTTCTATCTCCAACTGGCCACCTGTAGAAAAATCTTTGTTGGTTGTTGTCCCATTATATTTTCCGGCCAGATATTCCATATTGTATTCTGCTAGCAGACTTACACGTTCATGCAAAAACCACTCTACTCCCATTATTGCCCTGCCGCCTATACTCCATTGCTTCGAGCTGTTGTATGTCTCATAGACGGATGTCGAAAGCAGATAAGTATAGATTATTGATGATTCTTGTTTCACATCATCATAGGCATATGATGGTCCAATACCAGCAAAAAAACAAACCCGGTCTTTCGGATTAAAGTAATGTACATAATTCAGGCTGACGCTGAAGCTGTTTCTTTCATCAATTTTGGGCTTTGATAAGTTGTCCTGCCTGGTAGTACCAGATAATGTTGAACGGTTGAATCCAACTCCCAGTTTAAGTGCTGATGATGAACCAAGCTGCGGTTTTATCGAAAGCTCAATGCCCTGGAAATAGTCGGGATTAATGAATGTGCCCAATTCAAACTGCACCGCCCACCTGCCGCTCTTAAGGTAGTTGTTGAATTTTTCGGGTTCTTTGGTTTGAGATGAAGTGATAGTGGAAAAGCTGAAAAGAAAAACAAGTACTGCTGAGATTAAGGTTTTCATTTTGGGTAAAGTTTAGTTTTTAAGTGTGAAACTAAAACTCATCTGATGCAAAAACTCTGTTAAGCAATAAAGCCGGGATAATTTTAATACTTGTAAAAGCCCTGTTTGGTTTTTCTGCCAAGCAAGCCGGAATCAACCATCTTTTGCTGTATAGGACTTGGCTTGTATTTCTGATCATAAAAGAATGCTTCATAAACTGATTTGGTGACAGATAGATTGATATCGATACCGATAAGATCCATGAGCTCAAACGGGCCCATCGCGAATCCGCCTTCTTCCTTCATGATCTCATCAATGAACTTGGCATCTTTGTTTTCTTCGCCCATTATTTTTAGGGATTCGCCATAAAATGCGCGCGCAACCCTGTTAACAATAAACGCGGGAGTATCAGCGCACAATACGGGTACCTTGCCCAGCTTTTTGCACAACTCAGCCAGCGTTTGCTGTTCACTTGCAGATAGGACACTGAACTCATCCACGAGTGCGGCGATATGACCGGGGAGCACCGCCTCTACCTTCTTTTTACC
>WBZT01002354.1_pt1 | contig 13210 bp, 8 predicted proteins | sample 5204241 | NCBI WGS metagenome assembly WBZT01 (sample SAMN12344358, study PRJNA552823) | activated sludge metagenome | biome: Activated sludge suspended growth; feature: Nitrification reactor; material: Wastewater; isolation source: activated sludge from nitrification reactor of wastewater treatment... | reverse complement strand
ACAGCGGCGCGCTCAGAGGGCTCGACTTCTTCACCACCACCTCGAGCCCGGACAGCGTGGCCTCGGCGAGGTCAGCGGCGTCGCCGGTCAGGTCCGCGCCGAACAGCACCTCCCCCACCACCTCGAGGGTGATCCGCAGGATGTCGGCGTCCACGTCGCGCACGCCGTCGCGCCAGTCGATGCGCGAGCACGCCGCGTGGGTGGCCTTCTCCACCGCCGGCGCGAGATCGGCTCCGAAGGCCGGCTGCACCACGGGTCGCTGCGTGCGCCAGAGATCGGTGTCTGCTGTGAGCAGGCCGAACCCTGTCAGCAGTGACAGCCGCCGGTACTGCAGCGTGTCCTTGCCATAGTTCTTGTGATTGCCGCGCAGCACCCGGTCGACCGCGTCAGGGTGGTTGACCAAGTACGTCGGCGGGTTCGGGATCGGGAACTGCACCACGTCGCCGTGCCTGCGCCACTGCTGGCCCAGGAAACCGAGCGGGTCCCGGATCATCGACGGCGCCCCGCGCAGCATGTCGAGCCCGCTGGGCCCGGGCGCGGTCAGTTCCACGCCTCGATCCTAGGTTCGACTACCTCTTGATCTTGTCGATGAGGCCCTCGACGCTGGACTTCGCCTGGTCGACCCAGCTGGTCGCCTGCGAGGTACCCGTCCCGAGCAGCTCCTTGGCCTTGCCGGCCGCCTTGTCGAGCTGGACCTTCGCGTCGCCGGCGATCCGGTCGAGGCGCCCCTCGTTTTCGAGCTCCTTGTTGCCGGTCACCGCGCCCGCCGCGATCTTCGCGCGACCCTTGATGTGCTCCTGCTTGATGGCCATGTGTGGCTCCCCTCTTCTGATTCCAGGGTACGAGCGGTGGTGCACAATGCCGACGTGACGTTCTTCATAGTCCTGCCCGGCATCTACAACTCCGGGCCCACGCACTGGCAGACGCTGTGGGAGCAGGACCCGGCGTTCGTGCGGTTTACGCCGTCGGATTGGGACGTGCCTACGCGCGCCGATTGGGTCGCCGCCCTGGAGGCTGCGGTTGTGGTTGCGCCGGAGCCGCCAGTGTTGGTGGCCCACAGCCTGGCGTGCTTGCTGGTGCCGGTGTGGGCGGCGCAGACGACGTTGCCGGTGGCCGGGGCGATGTTGGTGGCACCGGTGGATCCGGATGCGGAGGCGTTCCCTGAGGCGGCGGCGGAGTTCGCGGAGTTTCCACGGGAGCCGCTGCCGTTCCCGTCGTTGGTGGTGGGGAGTGTGAATGACCACTACGCCTCGGAGGAGTACGCACGGGGGTTTGCGGCCGACCTGGGCGCCGATTTCGTGGTGGCCGGCGCGCTCGGCCACATCAACGCGGATTCGGGGCTCGGTGACTGGCCGCAGGGCCGTGAGTTCCTGGCTCGGTTGGGTGGGGGTTCTGGCCGGGCGGAGCATGACGTATAGTTGAAACACCGACGCGGGGTGGAGCAGTTCGGTAGCTCGCTGGGCTCATAACCCAGAGGTCGCGGGTTCAAATCCCGCCCCCGCCACTATTTGACCCTCCGGGCCCGAGGACGAACCTCGGGTCCGGGGGGTCATTTTCGTGTCAGGACCCCATCACATTTGGTGTTATCGGCGTGCCCGCCGGTTGGGATACGGCCAATTTCGGGTCGATTTTCCGCCGGATCCGCCGTTGTCGGCTGTGATCCGGGGTCCGCGGCGAGCCATCTACTATCGGCGTGCCCGCCGGTTCACCGTCTGATCGGCGAACGGACCAAACCGCCGATAACCCAGTATTTGACCCTGCCGCCGGATCGGGAGAACAGCTTCCGGCCAGCAGCGGGCGTTCTGCCCGCAACCGCAAACCTCTGTCTATCGGCGTGCCCGCCGGTTCGCCGTCCCCTGAGCGCACCTGATTCCTGCTCGGTCCGGCACCGCCTGACGGCCTGCGGACTGGCCCGAGAAATTCCTTCGAAATTGGTCGTCGGCGAACCGGGACGCCCGCCGATATGTGACCTCGCCATAGCCCCTAAGGGAAAGGACGAGGTGAAATGACCGCCTCACTTGTTACGATCCGGCAGTCCGGATCCAATTCGCACAGCACCTCCGGCCCTTCAGGTGACTCTAGGCCGCCAACTCCGCTGAAAAGACTGATGGATCTTGGCACAGCTTGAGCTCCTTGAGCGCTTGCGATTCATGCCAGCGTAACCTGGAGGGGAGCACATGACGGTCATTGTCCTGGGGGTCCCGATGGGATGGAACTGGGAGGCTGGCGATCCCTGCGAGCCGCACGAGGCGGAATGGTGCGCAGCATGCAACCCCAACCTAACGAGGACGATTACGCGCCCTAAGCCTAGCCCCAAATCTCAATGGGTCGACCCAGGAGACGCAACGCGACGACCCTGGGAAACTGAAGACGCCGCGGTGCTTGTCGCCCTCTACTTCAAGTTGCCGTTCTACGCAGGTGACGACTCTCAGGCAGAGAACCATGCGATTGCTCACGCACTGCAACGCTCGCCAGCGGCAATCGACAGACAGTGGAGAAATATCCAAGACGTGGAGAAGCAACAGCAGGTGCAACACGTTGGTCGACTCGTGATAGACACAGTGGAGCGGTACCTCGCCGATCCAGCACGGGAACACGCACGGGCAGTGGAGATTTGCCGTCGACGTCGATGGAAGCATCTCGAGATGCTTCTAGTCCGCCCCTAGGCCCTGGACCCAAAGTCTCGACTGCACAACGACCTTAGGCGCGCTGCCTCGACGACAGGGGATCAACGCTGAGGAGATTCGGTTGGCCTTGCGCCGTAGTGTCCGACTTGCTCTCAGGGAGTATCCCTGGTCTATCGATTCAGCTCTGGAGTGCTTCCAAGTCAGCACAACCAACAGCCCATCTGGCTTAAGTTGCTCTTGTGTCGAAGGCGCCACGGGATGCACGACCCAAGAGGGGCTCCTGGGCCGCCTCGCCAGCAACTGAACGGTCGATGAAGGGTAACCGTAGACGGGACACCAAACCGGAGTTGGCTGTTCGGAGCCTTCTCCACTCCCAAGGGTTCCGATATCGGGTCGATTACCCTCTTCCATTCGACAAGAGACGCTCAGCAGACATCGTCTTCACCAAGAAGAAGATCGCTGTCTTCATCGACGGATGTTTCTGGCACGGATGCCCAAGACACTTCAGCCCACCGAGCACGAATCGCACATTCTGGGTGACCAAGATCGAAGGTAACCGGGAGAGGGACGCTCGCACTACTCGGGAACTTGTGGAGCGCGGTTGGGTCGTCCTCCGCTACTGGACCCATGATGACCCACGCGACATTGCGCGAGACATCGCCGCTCACGCTCCAGGACCGGCTCCCCAGCCGGTCAAACGGCCTCTATCGGAGGGAAGTTCAGTCTGACTTCGTCGGCCGGCGTGTCCAGATCGGCCGCGTCCATCACCCATTCAGTCAAGAGGGACTCAGCCTTGACATCGTTGAAGGTGATGGAGTGTGAGGAGGGGAGGTGAAGAACCTCGGAGTCTCCTTGCACTTGAGCCCGCAGGTCCAGCGCCGCCTTCACACGTTTAAGGTCACTCACGAAGTCCAAGACCGTGACATGAGTCTTCCCTGGACTCAGACGAAGTCCGCGGCCCAACTGTTGCACGAATACCTTCCGGGAGTGTGTCACGCGAGCGAAACAGACGATGTTCACATCGGGCACATCGACGCCCTCATTCAGCATGTCCACGGCAACAAGGATCGGCACGTCGCCCAATCTGAACCGGGCCAGGTTCGTCTTCTGTTCTCGCCTGGTAAGGCCATCATGTATTGGCGCCGCCTCACGCCAAACAGGCACACCCCGAAGGACCTCGAGCAGCGCCTCGGCGTGAGGGATGGTTTGGCAGAAGACGATCGCCCTCGGCGAGACGGTGTCGTACCAGACATCGAGCATCTCATCCCGGATTCGCTCATCCCGCTGCGGCATGAACAAGCGCCGGTTCAGTTCAGCGATGCTGTAACTGTTGGCACTCAAGGACGCCACATAGTCCCAGTCAATGTTGTCGATATACAGGCGATACTTCACGTCTGCCAAGTACCCGAGCCTCATACCCTCTTCGATCCCAATCTGGTAACTGGCATCCCCGAAGGCTTCCGCGATGTCGAATCTGTCGCCTCTCCACGGGGTAGCTGTTGCTCCCAGGCGTAGCGCTTCGGGGCAGATGCCGAAGGCCTCTTGGTACTGTCCGTCCTCGCTTACGTGATGCGCCTCGTCGACGAAGATGAGGTCAGGTCGGAACCCCTCCCTCAGGTACTTCACTCCCGACTGAATGGTGGCGACTGTTACCCCGTCCAACCGCTCCGGCTTCGACGCAGAGTGGATCTGCTGAGTAGCTGCACTGCTCGGCAAGTGCTGCCAAAGAGCGCGCTCTAACTGGTCCACAAGGTCCTTCGTGTGTACAAGAACGAGCACTTGACTCCCCACATGCTCGCTCAAGAACCAGTCGATGACCGTGCCCGCAATCACCGTCTTGCCTAGCCCAGTCGCCAGGACTAGCAGTGCGCGATCTGTCTCCTGGAGGTCGGACTGAGCAGCCTGAAAAGCGTCCACCTGATAGGGCCTCAGACTGGGACTGGAGAAGCGCTCACTGAAGCGATCGCTCGAAACCAAACGCATCAACTGCTCACGTCCCCACAGCCCGTAACTCTGCTGGGTCAGCCGACCCAACTCCTCGGCGCGCTGGACAGCAGCCGTGCTGTAGCCCCTGTTCGTAATGACGGCCCCCCGTTCGCCACCGAACTTCTGCAACCCTCGCATCAGTTCGTCCACAGCCTCAGGTCCAACACTTGACGTCGTCTTGCTCTTCACCTGAAACACCCAACGGGTATCGCCCTGCATCGCAACCAGGTCGGCCCCTCCGTCCCCGGATCCATCCACGTTGCTGACATCAGTGAAGCCGAGGTGAAGTAGCAGCCGTTCGCACAATCTCGCGAAGGCAGCAGGTTCCATCCCGGCTGGAGACGACCCAAGCACCAGATAGTCGTTCACGACAAGAGATCTTCGCTGACCAGTTGATCCTCGAGCAGGTCCAGGTTGACTTGGACTAGTTGCATGTCGTGCTTCTGTCGCATCAGCTCGTCACCCTCGAACCCGGCGATGCATGCCAGGGCGCCAGTCACCTTGCTAACAGTCACCACCTGGGCTTCTGGCATCCGATGGACCAGAGAGGGCTTGAAGACTCTTCCGTCGAAGAAGTCGGCAGGTCGATCTTGAACAATCTCGCTGATTGCAGCTGCTCCCGCGCAAAGGATGAAACGTCCATCTTCGACGAGCACATCCAAAGGCTCGCTGGAGAACTTGACGAATGCCGCTCGTTCGACCGAGGACTTGGCGTCCGTGGACAGCGATGCCCAGTAGGAGGCAGGATCGTCCGCCACGACAGCTGCCAAGTGGGACCGGAGACGCTCGAGGGTTCGGTCAATGCGATCAAGGATTGAAGGCACGGTCTCCCTCAAATCCTGCACCTCCATCACCAGGGCGCCGTAGACAGAGGCCACGGAGGCCGACCCCTTCGTCATCCCACTGATCAGACTGGCAGCCTGCATCAAAGCGACGTCTCGAACATCTCGCCCATACTCGCGGAAGATGGGGTGTTCAGACGCCACGAAGACTTCTAACTCCTTCCCCTTGATTGCGCCCGGGATGCTTGGACACTCGCGTCCATCTGAATCCTTCAAGATATCCCTGGTGGTGATAACCGTGATTTCCCAACTACCACCCAATCCGTCACCAAGTTGGAAGACACCGCTCAAGTCCTCTCGCCTATTGCCGAGTAGCCGGGCGGACTCATAGATGTCTCCAAGAGGGGCCGGCGCCACCTTGGGGTCCCCTGCATGGCCGTCCCCCTCTTCGCCACGTGTCTCAGGGCCGAGAAGATCCTCGACGGAATCCGGCGCTGAGCCGCTCGAGCCAGTCGTTGAGTCCTCGTGACCCGTCTCCTCACCGTCGCGAATTCGCTGATGTCTTAGGGCGGCTTCGAACCATTCCGTGTCGGGCTGCATGCGGGCGACCCCTTTGTCGAACAATCTCGCCCACTCGCGGGCCTTAGCATGCAGCGCCTTCTTGCCATCTCCAGGAGTCAAGTAACGCAAACCAGGATCGTTCCTTCGGAATGCGGAGTAGAGGAGAGCTAGCGGGGAGCCGTTGACCTCACGGGCGCCTCGGGGCTTGAGAGGGCCGCCGCCTCGAATCACTTCCACTGCTGTCTGCCAGTCGTAGCTGTTACGGTCAAAGTCGTTCTTCTGATAGGTGACCGGCACATGGTCGAGATGAATCTCGCCCACGATTCGGCCCTGATTGGCGGGCATCTCAATGGGGTATTCGCGGTCCGACTCAAGAGTGTCCGCATCGGTGTAGACGAAGATGTCCTTGTTCTCCCACAGGATCTTTCGCCCGTAACGCAAGAAGTCGAGCCCAAAATGTTGTGGATCGATGAACCTCTGAATGCCAATCCAACCCCAGATGCGTCGGTCCCGGAGTTCGAGGTTCTCGCTGTCGCACTCCTCGCACCGCTCTGGGCCGTTCTTCTTGTCCCAGTACCCGCAATCCAGGCAAGCTGTGGCGGGCGTGAGCTTTCGGTTGATGTATTGAACTGCCTCAACCTCCCTGCCATAGGAGGTAACCGTTCGTCGCTCGTCCCAAACGCAAGGTAGTTTCGGCCTGACTTCCTTGCCCTGAATGCGAACGATGGCGGGAATGGGCGAGCTCATTCCCGATCCTGAGAGCCCGGGAACCTCCTTCCGGAGGAGGTACGAGTAGATGTCGCCCAACTGAGTACGCAGAGTTTCCTGGTGTTGCTGGCGCTTCAGGGTGTCTGCCATCTGCCTCTTTAGGTGCACACGTACTGTGGTTCCCGAATCAGCCTCGTCACAGGGCTCGATCTCAACGGGGACCATGTAAGTCTCGTTCTTCTGCATTTCGTGGAAATCGATCGTCACCGTGTAGCGTTCCGAAACACCGAACTTGGTAGTAGACACGGTCGTTACGTTCCCAAGGCGAGCCGTGGCGATGTTGAATCCCATTCCGAAGAGCCCCAGCGACCCGTAGCGGTTCTTGCCCGAGTGGCCGGCTTTGATCGACTTCTCCAGTTCATCAAGGGACATACCTGTGCCGTTGTCGCTCACAACGAGATGCACAACACCAGGACCTTCGTCGGCGATCTGAATGTCAACCGTCAAAGGGTCCTCTGGGGTGCGCTGTTGCTTGAGCAACTCGTCCAGGGAGTTGTCAACCAACTCTGCAAGGCACTGCCAAGGCTGTAGCGGTATGTCTCCTAGCACCTGGAGAAGCCTTGGACTAGGTGTGGCATCCAAAGTCGTACTGCTACTTTTCATCGTTTCTCCCCGATCTCGACCGCCTGCAAGGCTGCCTGATACCTCTCAGTCCCAACTGAGAGTTTCCCTTGTCCATAGAAGCCTGTTCGCCCTGTCTTGAAGACCTTCGCCTCGACCGCATTGACCACCGGGATGAAGGCGTAGGCGACCTCTTCACTCTTTGCCTTCACCTGAATCGTCAAGTCCTTCTTACTTCCGATGAGTACAGCGGTCGCTTGCGCCTGATATCTGCTGCCCGACAACGAGGTGAACTTCCCCGCGCGGAAGAAGCCCTGGGAGCCTGTTGAGAAGACTTTGAACTGCAACCCATCTAGGAAGTCACGGAAGTACCGGGCCATTTCCTGCCTGCCTGCGTCCTCCAATGCCTCAAGAGGCTGCGATTGGCGGCCTTGAGTGATCAGGTCCGTGAGGGGCCAGCCTTTGGTGCGACAAGTTGCGAGAGCGACCGCCTTGGATCCGACGGGATCATTGACGTAATCGTGAACTGCCTGATGCACGAGTCTGCCGATGTTGTAGGTCTTGTTCTGCTGGAGTACTGCCTGCATGTTCCGCCACTGACGGTCGATACTGGCGGGGGTTCTGGAGAAGCAGTCCGCTATCGCTCGGCATTCGTCGCGAGCATCGTCACCGGCAGAGAAACTGGCATTGAAATATATCGCTGCCAACACGCGCAGTTCGTCGAGTGACCAGTTGCGGTTCTTCCGCTCTTCATCGACCTTCAGCACCTACCACTCCCCCAGCCAGGACTTCAAGGGCGTCTCGTAGATTCTCCGGACAGGCATGCCCAGACCTGTTAAGCCGATTCAGCAGTCCCGCAGCAGCCCTCGGGGAGAGGCGAGATTCGGAACCCAAGTCTAGGAACTGGTCGAGGTTCGTAGCCAATGGAACAGACTCGACAAGCACCTCCCAGTCCCGACCATCTGATCTCAGTCCGACCCGTGCGTATCCCGACCCCACTCTGCCTGTGTCGCCGCCCCACAACTCACCCTGCGATGGCGCGGTTGTTGGTTCAGGCACCGAACCAGCCAGATCGAGCCCATCCAAGACCCATCTGCCAATCGGCCTTGCGACCGCATTTCCTGCGGCCCGATAGGCAGCCGTGGCACTCGGAAAGAGGGACTGTTGGAGATCGAATCCCTGAAGGCTGAGGGCTTCATCAGCTGAGAGTTGTCTGACGACTTGTCCATAGTGAACTGCCGGTGGCGAAGCAATGCCAAGGCTGGACCCGATCTTGATCGTGGGCACGTAGCCCTTGCTGTAGTTGATGGAATGAATTCCAGCGGTCCAGTAGAATCCGGCCGCCTGAGGATCGGAATGCACGGACAGGTCGTGACTGTCCAATGGCCGGAAAAGGGTGGCAACAATGTCGATCTCGCGGGAGGCGATCAGGATGAGGCGCGATCTATTCTGAGGGAGCCCGAACTCCCTAGCGTTGAGGATGCGCCAGCCGACGTGGGGGAATCCTGCTTCTTCGAATGCGAGCAGGGATGCACGAAACTCCTCGCCTGAACGCATCTTGAGCAGGTTAGTTACGTTCTCAGCGACGACGGTGTGCGCCCCCGCTTCAGTGGCTACGCGGAGCATGTCCAGAAGGAGCCGTGATCGCAGACCGGAGAGACCCGCCTGCTTGCCCGCAATACTGATGTCCTGGCATGGCCAGCCGCCCGCCACAACTTCTACCTTCGGGGGTCGGAGGCTGCAGACATCGTCATGGATCTCGATGCCTGGATGGCTGAGTCTCAGGACCCGCACCACTTCCGGATCAGCTTCGCAAAGCAGGGCGGGAGAAGTAGACGCCTCGAGTCCACCGATGCCGCTGAAGCAACTCAAGTATTCCAAGACGCCACCCTCTCGACTTGTGACAAGCCTAACCGCGTGAGTGGGATTGACCGCGAATTCGACGCGGCGAAACTCCGAGTGCGCCTGGAGCCGGTGGGTGAGACCCCCAGATGACCTCACGGCAGTTGCACCCTTGGAAGTGGCCGGTCCGCATCCACGGGTTGTTGAGACACACGCCGTGGCGGCGGGAACCCGCCAGATAACACGCAGCCACGAGGATCTAGACGACTGCTCGGGTTAACGGAGTCTCGGACCTACAGGCTGTGCCGTTGGCCGGGCTGGTCCTCCGCAGACCCGTTCGGCACGACTTCGTGTCATGGGGCCGTGTCATGCTCGGACCGCGGGAGGCCATGACATGCAACTGATCAACGGCGAGGCGCTGTTCTCACCTTCGGATCTTACTCAGGCCGCAGCGTGCGAGTTCGCGCTCTTGCGTCGACTGGATGTGAAACTAGGCCGGACCGAGGACCGCTCAATCCCGGAGGATCCGTTGGTCATGCGGGCGGCGGGTCTGGGGGACAAGGACGAGCAACGGGTTCTGGCGGACTACAAGGAGCGCTTCCGGTCCGGGGTCGTGGAGATCGATCGGCCCGCCGCGAGCGACCCGGCCTCGCTCAAGGCAGCCATGCAACTGACCCTGCAGGCGATGGAGAACGGTGCCGATGTCGTGTTCCAGGGCGTCGTCTTCGACGGTGACTTCCACGGGTACGCCGACTTCCTCGTCAGGGACGGTAGCGGGGCGTATCGCGTGATGGACTCCAAGCTGGCACGTCACGCGAAAGTGACCGCGCTGCTGCAGATCGCGGCCTACTCCGATGTCCTGCAACGAAACGGTGCCAGGATCGCCGACGAAGGCGCACTCATCCTGGGTGACATGCGGGAGGAGTCGTTCCCGCTCGGGCCGGTTGTGCCGGTGTACCGGGATCGCCGACGGAAGTTGTCGGAACTTGTGCATCGCCACATCGCCGGCGACACGGCGACCAGTTGGGACGACCCGACGATTCTTGCGTGCGGCCGGTGCGCGCTCTGCGAACATGAGGCAACCGAACGCAACGACCTGCTACTCGTCGCGGGCATGCGCATGACCCAACGAGCGAAACTGCGCGACGCCGGTGTCCTCACCGTCGCGGACCTGGCGTCGCGCACCGGGCCGGTTCCGCAGATCTCCGAGAAGAGCCTGTCGGGCATGCGCGCGCAAGCCGCACTCCAGATGCGCCAGCAGGCAGACGGAATAGTGGATTTCGAGTTGTTCGACCCTGCGGGCCTGGCAGCGATACCGCCGCCGAGCCCGGGTGACATCTTCTTCGACTTCGAAGGGGATCCGATGTGGCAGGAGTCGGGTACGGCTACGTGGGGCCTGGAGTACCTGTTCGGATGTGTGGATCCGGCACCCGACAACGAGCCGGCCTTCACGCCGTTCTGGGCCCACGACCGACGGCAGGAGCGGCAGGCACTAGTCGATTTCCTGGAGTACGTCTGCGCCCGCCAAAGGAAATGTCCGGACATGCACATCTACCACTACGCGGCCTACGAGAAGACCGCCCTGCTCCGCTTGGCGGCGATGCACGGCCTGGGCGAGCGACAGATCGACGACCTGTTGCGAGGCAACGTCCTGGTCGACTTGTATCCGATCGTCAAGGGCTCACTACGTGTCTCACAGCCGTCCTACAGCCTCAAGAAACTCGAGCCGCTCTACATGGGTGACGACCTCCGCACCGGCGACATTGTCACCGCCGGAGACTCAGTCATCGAGTACGCGAAGTACTGCGAGGCTGTGGCAGCCGGCGATGACGTGACAGCCCAGCGACTCATCGCCGAGATCGGACAGTACAACCGCTACGACTGCGTCTCCACGTTGCGTCTGCGCGACTGGCTTCTCGGCTTAGCCGCTGATCATGGAGTGACACCCCACGGTGTAGTGGCGATCCATGGCTCAGGGACTGAAGATGCGTCGGACGCGCCCACCCACTCGGCCTTGGTTGCTTTCGCCGAGCGCGATGAGCAGGGATCCCGGACAGGTGAACAGACCGCGGCTGCGCTCATGGCGGCGGCGATCGGATTCCATCAGCGGGAGGACAAACCGTACTGGTGGGGACACTTCGATCGACTCTCCCAGCCAGTCGATGAGTGGGCCGACAGCCGGGACGCGCTGATCATTGATGAGGTGGAGGTCCTCGCTGACTGGCACTTGCCGCCCAGGAAGCAAACCGAGCGGCGGACGCTGCGGGTCACCGGGCGGCTGACGCCCGGTTCCTCACTCGAGCGTGAACGCAGCTGCAATCTGCTGTACGAGTACCCGCATCCCCCTGAGATGGCCGATGGTGGCCCGGGAACCCGCGGGTGGATGGGTGCAGATATCCAGTCGGTCGATCTCCTGGCCGACGGCCGGGCTGTGTTCACCATCGAGGAGCGCGTGACAAAGATCGTGCCGGCGTATCCGGACCTCCCGATGGCGATGGCGCCCTCTGAGCCGCTGCGGACGAAGTCGCTGCGTGAAGCGATCGGCGAGCAGGCCTCCGCGTCGTGTTCAGGCCTTCCCGCGACGCTCACCCTGCCTCGGCCCATCGCAGATTTGCTGCTTCGTCGACCCCCTCGACTGGAGAGAGGGGTTCCCCTGCCAGAAGTACGCGCTGGGGACTTCGTGGCCGCGATCACGGAGGCGGCGTCGCTGCTCGACGGCTCAATTCTGGCCGTCCAAGGACCGCCAGGCACTGGCAAGACCTTCGTTGCCGCCCGCGTGATCAAGAACCTGGTGGAGGATCACGGCTGGTCTGTCGGTGTGGTCTCCCAATCCCACCCTGTTGTCGACAATCTTCTCGACGAGGTGGTCAAGGCCGGACTTCCCGTCGACCGCATCGGGAAGAGGCTACGCCCCGACGGCTCGCACTGGGTGGCGTTGAGGGACAAGGACTACGCACCGTTCCTGGACGCGCACCCAGACGGCTGCGTGATCGGCGGGACCGCGTGGGACTTCACCAACGACAAGCGAGTTCAAGCGGGACAGCTCGACCTGCTCGTCATCGATGAGGCTGGGCAGTACTCGCTGGCGAACACCATTGCGGTGTCGATCGCCGCCAAGCGGCTGTTGCTGCTCGGGGATCCACAACAACTTCCGCAGGTCAGCCAAGGACAGCACCCCGAGCCGGTGGACGGGTCCGCCCTGGGCTGGCTGAGCGATGGTATGACCCTGAGTCTTGAGTTCGGCTACTTCCTCGACAAGACGTGGCGGATGCATCCTGCCTTGACCGAGCCCGTTTCCCGCTTGGCTTACGAGGGCAGGCTGACCTCCAAGGAACCCGAAACCGTCGAGCGCGACATGCGAAACGCCGTCGGCGACGAGGTGACACCCGGCCTCAGGATCGTACCGGTGCATCACACAGGCAACGACGTCTCCTCGATCGAAGAGTCACGCGCGGTCGTCGAGGCTGTCACCGAAGCGCTCACCTGGACGTGGCAGGAGTCCGCGGCGCTGTCGCCTCGTCCTATGCAACCCGAAGACGTCCTGGTGGTCGCGCCTTACAACGCGCAGGTGCAACAGATTCGCCACGACCTGAAGGCCGCTGGCCTCGATGGAGTGCGAGTGGGGACTGTGGACAAGTTCCAGGGACAGGAAGCCGCGGTCGTATTGGTATCCATGACCGCGTCCTCACGCGACGATGTCCCCCGAGGAATGGAGTTCCTCCTGTCGCCGAACCGTCTCAACGTGGCGATCTCCCGCGGCCAGTGGTTGGCGACCATCGTGTACTCACCGAATCTCACCGACTACCTGCCGGCGCGCCCGGAGGGGTTGGCCGACCTTGGTCGGTTCCTGCAAGTCGTCGAGACATAGCGGAAACGGTTCCGACGCGACCAAGACAACTCCCCTCGAGGGCAGCCGACTAGTCCCTTGACCGCCTGCGCCGAGTGCCGTCACGCACGCGCCCAAAGGTACTCCGTAACCGCCGGCCAGTCCCGGAAGCCGTCTCCCCCGAACTCGATCACTTCGCCCTCGAACTTGTCAGCGCCCCTCTTGAGCGGTCGATCGTCGACGAGGAAGTCCCCTCG
>WBZT01002164.1_pt2 | contig 13211 bp, 16 predicted proteins | sample 5204241 | NCBI WGS metagenome assembly WBZT01 (sample SAMN12344358, study PRJNA552823) | activated sludge metagenome | biome: Activated sludge suspended growth; feature: Nitrification reactor; material: Wastewater; isolation source: activated sludge from nitrification reactor of wastewater... | reverse complement strand
GTCCTTATTCCCGCGCTTCTGACTTCGCTGCTGGGCGTTGGCGGTATCGCTCTGGCGGCGGAATCCCATGATCACGGCGCCGCGACCGCGACCGCGAACATCACCGCCACCGGCACGATCAAGAGTGTGGATGCGACCAAGGGCAAGCTGGTCATCGACCATGATCCGATCCCGGCGTTGAACTGGCCACGCATGGTGATGGACTTCCAGTTGGCCGACAAGGCCATGGTGGAAAAAGTTAAGGTCGGCGAGAAAGTCAACTTCACGCTGGCGCCGGGTGAGAAAAAAGGTAGCTATACCGTCACCGCCATCGAACCAGCGCACTGACTCCTGGAGTGGGTTGCCTTGAGCATGACCCCATACGGCTCATGTGCTGGCGTGGTCTTCATGGGCGACGCCATCGGTAACCGCAGTCGTTGTACCTGAGCGCTCACAGGACGCGAACTCCTTGAGGCGCGTGGCATCATTGCCGAGGAGGATGCCATGAAAAGTTCAAACATCATTTACCTGAGCCTGTTGGCGCTGACACCCCCAAACCTGGCTTACAACCAACCCCTCGACACGGACATGATGCCGGGAGGGCGGCATGGAATGGGCATGGGCATGGGCATGGGGCCTGGCGGCCCCGCTGGAGCCGGTTCCATGCAGCGTCATCGCTATGTCATGCAACAGGGGCTAGATCCGCGCTATGCGGAAAAAAGCAATCCCTTGACGCCCAACGCGGCGAACCTTACCGCCGGTCGGACGCTTTACCGTCAATACTGCGCGAGTTGCCACGGCATCGATGGCTTGGGCGACGGCGACGCCGGTAAAGCACTCCAGCCGCCACCCGCCAATCTAGCCTGGTCAACGAAACGGTCCATCGCCACGGACGGTTATCTCGACTGGACGATCGCCGAGGGCGGTGTCCCCGTGCAAACGGCCATGCCCGCCTTCAAGGATGTTCTGACCGAACGCCAGATCTGGCAGATCATTCTTTATCTCCGTCAGTTATGAGGCGTCCGCCCGCGACCGGCTCGGCTCAAAGCGCCGCCGAGCGCAAGCGCAAGGCGTTGTAAACCACCGACACCGAGCTGAAGCTCATGGCTGCCGCCGCGATCATCGGCGACAGCAGGACACCGAAGGCGGGATACAGCACGCCCGCCGCCACCGGCACCCCCAGCGCGTTGTACACGAACGCGAAGAACAGGTTCTGGCGAATGTTGCGCAGGGTGGCGCGGCTGAGGCGCCGGGCGCGGACGATGCCGCTCAAATCGCCCTTGACCAGGGTGACGCCGGCGCTTTCCATGGCCACGTCGGTGCCGGTGCCCATGGCGATGCCGACCTGGGCTTGCGCCAGCGCGGGCGCGTCGTTGACGCCGTCGCCGGCCATCGCCACCCGTCGGCCTTCGTTCTGCAAGGCTTTAACCTTCTCCGCCTTCTGATCCGGTAGCACCCCGGCAATCACCTGATCCAGCCCGAGTTTCCGCGCCACGGCCTGGGCGGTGGTTTCGCTGTCACCGGTCAACATGATGATATTCAGCCCCTCCGCTTGGAGCGCCTGGATGGCGCCGGACGTGGTTGGCTTGATGGGATCGGCGACCCCGAGCAAGCCCGCGATCCGGCCGTCCATCGCGACGAACATCACGGTCTGGCCATCCACCCGCAACCGTTCCGCTTCGTCTTCCAGCATACCCGGATCGATATTCAAGTCCGTCAGCAACGCGCGGTTACCCAAGGCAACCCGCCGATCGTCCACACGACCCATCACACCCTTGCCGGTCACCGATTCAAAATGTTCGGCATGACCGAGGGCGACGCCGTGCTCTTGAGCCCCGCTGACAATGGCGGCGGCCAGCGGATGTTCGCTGCCTCGCTCCAACGTGGCGGCCAACCAGAGCAGGGTCGCCTCGTCGAGATTCGGACCGGGCACCACTGCAACCAGTTTGGGTTTACCCTCGGTCAGGGTACCGGTCTTGTCCACCACCAGGGTGTCGATTTGGCGCATCATTTCGATGGCTTCGGCGTTTTTGAACAACACCCCGACCGTGGCGCCCTTGCCGGTGGCGGTCATGATCGACATGGGGGTGGCGAGGCCCAGCGCGCAGGGACAGGCGATGATGAGCACCGCCACGGCGTTGATGAGGGCATGGGCCAGGGCCGGAGGCGGCCCAAAGATCGCCCAGACGACAAAGGTGATCAGGGCGGCCGCCACCACGGCGGGCACGAAGTAGCCGGCGACCCGGTCGGCCAGTTTCTGAATGGGCGCGCGACTGCGCTGGGCTTGCGCCACCATGTGCACGATTTGGGAGAGCAAGGTATCGGCGCCGACTCGTTGCGCCTCCATGATCAGGCCGCCGGTGCCGTTGACCGTGGCGCCGATGACCTTGTCGCCGGGATTTTTCTCCACCGGGATCGGTTCGCCGGTGACCATGGATTCATCGACGCCGCCGTGGCCTTCTCGCACGATACCGTCCACCGGGATCTTTTCGCCAGGCCGAACTCGCAAGCGGTCGCCGGGCTGGATGCGATCCAGCGGCACGTCTTCCTCGTCGCCATCCGCGCTGATGCGGCGCGCGGATTTCGGCGCCAAGCCCAGCAAAGCCTTGATCGCCGCGCCAGTTCGCTGGCGCGCCCGCAACTCCAGCACCTGACCCAGCAAGACGAGGGTCACGATCGCCGCGGCGGCTTCGAAGTAAACGGCCACTTCGCCGTGGGCATCGTGAAACGCGGCGGGAAACAGGGCCGGGAACAGAACGGCCACGCTACTGTAGGCATAGGCCACCCCCACACCCAAGGCAATCAGGGTAAACATGTTGAGGCTGCGGTTGAGCACCGATTGCCAGCCTCGTTCGAAAAACGGCCAGCCACCCCACAGCACCACCGGCGTGGCCAACAGCAGCTCCAGCCAGTTCAGGCCGCGAGACGAGGCCAGCCCATCAAACGGCAAGCCCGGCATATGTCGGCCCATCGCCACGACGACCAGCGGAACGGTCAGCAGGACGCCGATCCAGAAGCGCCGGGTCATGTCCTTGAGTTCCTGGTTTTCCTCGGCTTCGAGGGTGACGATCCGAGGTTCCAGGGCCATGCCGCAGATCGGACAGTTCCCCGGTTCGTCCCGCACGATCTCCGGGTGCATGGGGCAGGTGTACTCGGTTTTGGTCGTCGGCGCGGGGATACCCTCCGGCTCCAGTGCCATGCCGCACTTGGGACAAGACCCCGGCCCTTCCTGACGAATTTCCGGGTGCATGGGGCAGGTGTAAATCGTCCCCGGCGCGGGGGTCGGCGTCTCGGCCGCCGAGTTTGCGGGATGAACGGGATGGTGATGGTGAGCATGGGCGGCGTGATGCCCGTGCTCGCGGGAGTGCTCGTGAGTGTTCATCGGGTGTCCTCCTCGTCAACGAAGATCGGATGCCCTATTCTTACTTCCGTACCCGCGTACGGAGTCAAGCATGAAAAAGCCGCTTTCGTTGACGGTCGGCGAACTGGCGAAGACCGCCGGGGTCCACGTCGAGACCGTCCGTTACTACCAACGGCGCGGCTTGTTGGCGACGCCGGAGCGCCGCTACGGGACGATTCGCCGCTATACGGAAGCCGATCTTGACCGGTTGCGATTTATCCGTCGGGCGCAGCGGCTGGGTTTTGTGCTGGAGGAGATTGCCCAGTTGCTGACGTTGGATGCAATCCGTGATCGGGATCGGGCGCGCGCCTTGACCGAGGCCAAGGTGGCTGATCTCGATAGCCGCCTCGCCGATTTGCAAGCCATGCGCCGCGTGCTGGTCGAGCGTATCGCGCATTGCGCCCACGGCCAGCCCGCCGAGCCCTGTCCGATCCTTGATGCCTTCCGAATCGGTTCTGGATGATGTTCCGTGAATAAAGCGATGGTGGTGGTGTTATTCAAATGGATACGAAGAATGACAAAAACACTATCGTGTTTTCCTACGAATCCTGTACGAAAGCCCGCCATTGTTGGCCACCATCGATGCTCGTCAACAACTCGCCGGTGCTGGTCGTGGCGTAAAGCCGTTTCGCGTCGTGGGGATCGACCGCCAGATGCGTGAAGTAACGTTCGCCGAAGTCACGGGCGCTGACCAAGCGGGTCCAGTCATGGCCTTGGCGTTTGAGTAAACCGACCTTGATCATGAAGACATATAAGGCACCCTCCTGGTCCGTCTCGACCAACGGCGCCGGTCGAGTGATCAGATAGGCCGATTGCCACGAATGGCCACCATCCTTGCTTTCCAGCACGCCATCGACCGTGCCGGCGTACAAGGTCCGCGTATCCGTGGCCGACGCGGCTAGATCGATCACCTTTCCCGGCGCGGGACCGGCGATTTCCCAGGTTTGGCCACCGTCCCGGCTCACCTGGATGCTCCCGTATAACCCGTAAATCACGTTGGGATCGGCCTTGCTGACCGCCATGGTATGGAAATCCACCGGTCCTTTCACACCTGGCGACAATTGCCGCCAGGTTTTCCCACCGTCGGTGGACACGATGAAACCCAGATTGCCGCCACCCACCGGATGGCCGCTGCCGTAGAGCTGATTCGGTGCCGTGGGATGCACCGCGAATCCCATGAAATCGTGGCTCGCGTCCGAAACACGGACGGTTTTCCCATCGGGCGAAACCAGATACAGCCCCCGATGCGTGGCCAGATACAGTTGCGAGGGTTCATCGGGATTGACGGCGACACCATGGATATGGCCCGCCTGTTTCATGAAGTCGGCAAAAGCCGGAGTGTCGGCGGCTTGGACGTTCATGATCCCGAAACCGAGCAGAAAGGTTAGTAATAAAACAATAAATTTTGGCATGATTCACCGGTCCTGAAGATTCAGTGCAATGAGGTCAACACGCGATTCGCGAGAGTGCGGCGAGCCGATGCGGACTTCTCCTGGTCAATGCCGCCGCCGTTGGGCGTAAAGCGTCGCTGGATTGCTGCAGCAGGGTGCGCCGGGGCTTCGGGCATTACCGCGCGCATTTTCGTCCAAGTAACGCCACCAACCGTATTTCAGTCGATCCCAAAAGCGCTGTCGCGGGGGACATCCCACATTCCTAAGAATCTCGATCACCGTCTCAACATTGATAAGGGTGTTGTCGTAGTGGATGCGGATACGGTCGTGCTCGCTATCAATATAGACGCTTCGTACCCCCGATTGTTGAGCGAAAGCATGATTGACGGTCGGCGGATGAAGGCCATTACGCAATCCCTCCACCGAGAACCGCCGGTTGACGAAAGAATCGCCGTTTCGATCGGTGGAACTGGTGGTGGGCGCGGAGGTCGTTTTTCGCATGATGCGGGCTCCTCAAAAATGTACTTGAGTTTTTCACGACATTCGATCTTTTCACCCTCGGCTCGGGTGAGGTTGGTCCAGAGCAATCGCGCTATGTGGTAACCAGACTAGGCTGGCCGAAGAGCAGACGCTGCCGGTAGTCATCGTCGAAGGCGGCCCGGCGTTTGCGGCGCCGGAGGCTATCCCGCAGCGAGCACAGGAAGTAGCGGCATTCCGTGCTGGTTTTTTCCTCGATGATCCGGGTGGACTCGACCCGGCCAACCGCCTGGAGCCTGGCCCAGTCCGGGTTGAACTCCAGCCCGTCGATCTGGTTGCTCAGCGCATGACGGCGGATTTCGATCCGGCCGTGGTCCTTCTCCACGGTTTCCGTCACCGCCAGGTGTCCGCGCGCGACTTCGGTATCCAGCCAGAGTCGCCCATCCTCGCACAAGGTGGGAGGGTTGTCTGTCAACGCCAAGACGTCATCCGCGCTAAACAAGCGAGCCACGCGCCCCGCCGAACTTTCTGGAAAGTGCCCTCAGAATCAGCCCGGTACCCATACCCCAGGTACCGTTGACGAGGAAGGCTGTGATCAGCAGCGACGGCCGCCACCCGCCGCCCACGGGGTGGCCTTTCAGCGGCAGGATCACCAACAAAGCGACCAGGGAAGGCGCGAGGGCGCCAAACAGAAAGGCGATGACCCAATAGCCACCGCCGGGTGGAAAGCGGGTATCGATCCAAGAGAAGACCACGCCCCAAACGCCACCCCAGAACGCCAGCGATACCACCGCCGGCACACCCAACGGCGCCGTGGGCGCCAGCGAGAACGGCGCGAAGGGCGCCAAACCCGCTTGCCACAGCACCGCCAACGTCAACTGATGGAAAATCAGCGTGGCCAAAAAACCGCCCACGAAACCAAAAAACATCCGTTTGAGGTTCATCCGGTCGTCCTCCTTCGGTTGGATACTCGATCGCTTGATCGGCCTTGCGACTCCCCAACGGCCAACCGTCTGTGGCACTCCACGGCGGTCACCCCTCTTGATGGGAGCCGCCTTGATCGCTCGACGGACGCGCGCGAACGCTGGTGGCGGTCCGCCAGCATGATGCAGTCCTTGTGCCGCTCCAATCCTGAGCCGGACCATATCCTCGTTCGACCGCGCGATTTCGTTGCGTTCCACTCGATTGAACTCCATCACGTCAAATCATCCTGATCCTCCGATAGCTGAATTGCCTCGGGTTTTGAGGAGGCTTCGACTCTTGAGAGAATAAAGTCATGCACCGCAAGACACCCACCCCGAAGTATTCCCCCGAAGTGCGCGAACGCGCGGTGCGTATGGGGCAAGCGCACCGTGGCGAGTATCCCCCGCTGTGGGCAGCCATCGAGTCGATGGCCCCAAAGATCGGCTGCGTTCCGCAAACCCAGCATGACCGGGTTCGCCAGCACGAGATCGACACCGGCCTGCGAAATGACGTCACCAGTGACGAACGGGAGCGGCTCAAAGCCTTGGAACGCGAGGTCAAGGAACCGCGCAAGGCCCATGAGATTCTGAAGCTGGCGAGCGCGTTTTTCGCCCAGGCGGAGCTTGACCGTCGACTCAAGTCCTGATCGACTGCGCTGACCGGCACCGTGTGCTGACGGGGTCGAGCCGATCCGCAAGGCGTGCTCAGCGCGAAGAGGTCCTGATGCCCGAGATCCAGCGGGTCTGGCACGCCAACAGGCCGGTCCACGGGGCCGACCAGGTTTGGCGCCTGTTGAACTGTGAAGGCCTCCAAGTCGCTCGCCGCTCGGTCGAACGGCTACCGCCCGCCCTGTTCAAGGTCTTATTGGACGTGGCGCAAACTGGCCCGCGGCGCCTTGTCGTGCTTCAAACGGAGGACTCCGGATTCTGTTAAGAGGACTCCAAATCGGGCAACCGTTACCTCTTTACTACCGTGCCTCCCTAACAATGCGGAACTGATAGGTGGTGAGTGAAGAGCCACGCTCTTTACCGCCACCGCCATTCGATCCCACGCTAGGCGAGTAGCCATCGGGATGGCGGCGAGAACCGCGCGACTCATGGGAAGCCTCCTGGAGATCAAGATCAGAAACGTTCCCATTCCGGCTGGACACCGAAGCGAGCCATGAGAAACTCGATGAAAGCGCGCACCTTGGCGGCCAGGTAATTGCGGTGGGGATAGACCACATATAAGCCATACTCCATCGTCTCATAGTCCTGAAGCACCACCCGCAAGCGACCATCGCGAACCGCGTCCGCGATGGCGTAGGCTGGGCACCGTCCGACGCCGACGCCCGCGATTACCATCTCGCGCACCGCGCGAGCGCTATTGACGCGAAACGATCCCTGTACGCCGATCTGTTGCCGTTCGCCTTCGATCCGATAGGGCCAGCGCGCGGAAACGTCAACGTTGGTATCGATCACGCAGTCGTGCGCGGGCAGTTCATGGGGATGCCTCGGCACGCCGTGGCGTTCCAGATAACGCGGCGCGGCGCAGGTGACGATTCGGATCGATGCCAGGCGGCGCGCCACCAAGCTGGAATCGGCCAGTTCACCGATGCGAACGCCCAGATCGAAACCGTCATCAAGCAGATTGACGAAGCGATCGCTGAGGCTCAGATCGATGGCGAGCTGGGGATACCGCTCCCAGAACGCGGCCACCGCCGGAACCAGATACAGCTCGCCGAAGGTTTGCGGCGCGGTGATGGTCAAGCAACCCCTTGGGGACTCATGGCGATCCTGGATCGCGGCCTCCAGTTCGTCAAACGTGTTCAGCAAGGGTTGGCACTGCTCGTAATAGATCTCTCCCGCCTCGGTCAGGCTCAGATGCCGCGTGGTTCGATTGAGTAACCGCACGCCGAGCCGTTGTTCCAACTGGCTTAGATACTTGCTGGCCAGCGCCTTCGACATCCCCAACCGATCCGCCGCGGCGGTAAAGGAACCGGTTTTGACGACCGTGGCAAAAGTCCGCATCCCGATGATCGTGTCCATGATTGTCAATATATCGGAGACAGTGAATCAATAAAAACCCTATTTTTCCATGAAATTAAAACGATCAAACTGAGGCCATCTTCAATCAATAAGGAGTCTCATCATGATCGATCCAAGAACCGCGCCTTACGCCGCCCTGGTCCTACGCCTTGCGCTCGGCACCATGTTCATCGCCCACGGGCTGCTCAAGTTGTTGGTCTTCACCCCGGCTGGAACCGTCGGTTATTTCGAATCGCTGGGATTGCCCGGCCCATTGGCCTACCTAACCATGGTCGCCGAAATCGGCGGTGGCCTGTGTCTGCTGCTTGGCGTCGCCAGTCGCTGGGTGGCACTGGCACTGATCCCCTTGTTGGCCGGAACCGTGGTTCTAGTGCATGGCGCCAACGGCTGGCTGTTCGCAAATCCGGGCGGTGGCTGGGAGTATCCGGCGTTCTTGATGGCTGCCGCCGGAGCGCAAGCGTTGCTGGGCGATGGCGCCCTCGCACTACGCTGGCAACGTGACGCCGCCTAGCAGCCCATCCTCATGCGAGCGGAATGGTCGGCCGGCATCAGTGGCCGACCACTCACCGAATCGGGCATCTCAACGGAAACAGACCCAGGCATGGAATGCCTTCGAGCCCTCTCATCATCACCGGAGTACTGCCATGAAAGATCTCGTCGAGGGAGTCGTGCGGGAACGTCCCTTCGAGCCAGAAACCGAGAACGGTGAGTTCCGTCGCGAGGAACGCACCTTTCGTAACTGGATCACCGCCGACGGCTCGTCGGGCTTTCCAGCTGGACCGGGTCGTTATCATCTGTATGTCTCCCTTGGTTGTCCCTGGGCTCATCGCACCCTGATCGTGCGCGCGCTCAAACGTCTTGAAGCCGTCATCTCGGTCGCGGTGGTGGAACCGATCATCGGTCCACAAGGGTGGGCTTTCGGCGAAGCCGATCGCGGAACCGCCGATCCCTTGTACGGCAAACGGTACCTTCACGAAATCTACACCATGGCGCAACCGAGCTTTACCGGCATCGTCACCGTGCCGGTATTGTGGGACCGCCGCGAGCGGACCATCGTGAACAACGAATCCTCGGAAATCATTCGGATGTTCAACAGCGCGTTCGATGCCCATGGTGATGCCCGACTCGATCTTTATCCGAAACCGTTGCGCCACGAAATCGACACGCTCAACGCCTGGATTTACGATCGGGTCAACAACGGCGTTTACCAGGCGGGATTCGCCTCGACCCAGGCGGCTTACGATCAAGCGGTGGATCGGCTGTTCGCGGCGCTGGACGAACTGGAGCAGCGACTCTCCCATCAACCTTATCTGGTGGGTGGGCAGCCCACCGAGGCGGATTGGCGACTGTTTCCCACCCTGGTGCGTTTCGACCTGGCTTATCACGGACTCTTCAAGTGCAACGTACGTCGGCTCGTCGATTATCCTCGCCTTTGGGAGTACACGCGCCGCTTGTATCAGGTGCCGGGAGTCGCTGAAACGGTTTGGTTTGACCACATCAAGCAGCTCTATTATTCGCTGCCCACGCTTAACCCGAACGGCATTATTCCCAAGGGACCGGATCTTGAGAATCGACTCGGTCAGCCTTGACGCTGGCGATCATCAGTTCATCGATCGTCCGTGAGATTTTGGGGAGTTCCAACGTAACCATGTGCCGGTTCATCCGATACGCCTTGTGCTCAGGATCTGGATATGCGCCCGCCGCCAGCCCCTTGCTGAACGAAGTGATGCGCTCCTGTAAGGATTTCATGCCTACTCGCGACTAATTGGCGTCTTGACCAATGAACCGACTTCAATGCGACATCCTGGCGAACAAGATGTCCACCGTCGGCGCCCGCTGGCAAATCACATGACTCATACAAGCTGACGTAAGGAGCTCACCGCATGCTTTCCGCCGCCTTTGGCCTGACCTTCTGGGGCTTTTTGATTTTCTACGGCGCGGCGCTGTATGCCGTTACCCCGAATGCCCGCACGGTCGGCGCTTTTTTTCGAGGCGAAGACAATAGCGGACGGATGGCCAGCCAATGGGCGTTGACCGCCAGCATCTTCATCTCCTGGATTTTCGCCAAGTCGGTTACCAACGCCGCCAATCTGGGCGCCGGTTACGGCATCGTCGGCGGACTGGCCTATGCGACTTATTGGTTGTCGATTCCGCTGGCGGGGTTCGTCATCTACCATCTGCGCCGCAACGCCGGCGCCACCAGCCTGGTGGGCTTCCTGATCGGCAAATACGGCCGGGCGGCGGCGCTGGCCTTCACCGCCGCCATCCTGATCCGCCTGTACAACGAGGTCTGGAGCAACACCGCCGTGGTCGGCGGTTATTACGGCCCGGCCGGTAGCCCGCAATTCATCGGCGCGGCGCTGCTGTTCACCGCCGCCACCCTGTTCTACAGCGTCAAGGGCGGCCTGCGCGGTTCCATCGTCACCGATATCATCCAGGCCGCCGTCTTCGTCGTGTTTCTGGCCGCCGTGTTGCTGCTGGTGTTGCCCAAGCACGGCATGACGACGCTGCTGAGCGTGGGCGAATTCAAGCTCGCCGCCGGGGTCGATTTGCTGCTGGTCGCCGGCTTGCAGATTTTCAGCTATCCATTTCACGATCCGGTGCTCACGGATCGAGGATTCATCACCGAGGAAAAAGCGATGCTGAAGGCCTTCATCCTAGCCGGTGTCGGCGGTTTTCTGGCCATTCTGGTGTTCAGCTTCGTCGGCATCGATGCGCGGTTGGACGGGCTGGCGGTCAACGGCAACGCGCCGGCGGCGGTGGCGCAGGCGTTGGGAATCGGCGCGCTGTTCGTCATGACGGTGCTGATGATCGCGGCGGCCGGTTCGACCCTGGATTCGACCTTCGCCTCGCTCTCCAAGGTCGTCGCTCAGGAACTGCCCGCCGTCGCCGGGCGGCAACCGCCCGCATCGGCGTTACGCCACGGCACGGTGGCGATGATCGTCATCGCCGTATTGGGTAATCTGCCGATGATCGCCGGCGCCGAGATTCTCGCCGCCACCACGCTCAGCGGTACCATGGTGATGGGACTGGCGCCGGTGTTTTTACTGCAACGCTGGGTTGGCTTTTCGCCGTGGAGCTTTCACCTGAGTTTCTGGCCGGGATTACTGCTCGGTGTTCTGCTGGCGCTGGGTTGGATTCCGGCGGCCTGGGCCATCGGTGACGGCAAGTATGCCCTGCTGCTCGGCGTCAATTTCTACGGCTTACTGATCTGCACCACCGGATTTCTGCTGCCGGAAATCGTGCGTCGCTGGCGCGGCGTGCCTCTTGCGCAAGAGGAATCCGCGTGAGCGAGCAGCCCGGTCGAAGCTGTCCGCTGCGCTATCGCCATGGCGCGGCGGCACTGGCGACGGCACCGGAACGGGTGGCGGATATCCTGTACGTGATCGGCGGACTGTATGGCAATCGGCCGGCGCTGGCGGTGGTGGAAGCGCTGGCCGCCGCCGAGTCCGGCCCGGTCACGCTATGTTTCAATGGTGATTTTCACTGGTTCGACGTCGATGACGCCGCCTTTGTCGAGGTTAACCAGCGGGTGATGCGCCATGCGGCCCTGCTCGGCAATGTGGAAGCGGAATTATTGGTCGAAGGAGAAGAGGCCGGTTGCGGCTGCGCCTATCCGAGCACGGTCGATGCCGGAGTGGTGGAGCGCTCCAACCGGATTCACGCCCGGCTCAAGGCGACCGCCCGGCGTCATCCCGAGGCGCTGGCCAGTCTGCGCGAACTGCCGATGTTCGCTCGTTACCGAGTGGGCGACGCACGGATCGGAATAGTGCATGGCGATGCCGAGGCACTGGCCGGGTGGCGGTTCGACGTGAACGCGTTGGACGATCCGGTGAACCAGGCGTGGCTGGAGAGGGCGTTCCTGGCAGCGGATGTCGAGGTATTCGCCAGTAGTCACACCTGCCTACCGGCCTGCCGTCGGTTCGAGTTCGGCGACCGCGCCGGTTGGGTCATCAACAACGGTTCTGCGGGGATGGCTAACTTCGCCGATACCCGCTTCGGCGTCGTCACTCGCATCGGCGTTGCGCCGAGCCCGCACCCGCGTTTGTACGGTGGAACCTTGGGAGGTGTCCACATCGACGCCTTGGCGTTGGAATTCGACGCCGACCGCTGGGAGCGGGAGTTTCTGGCCAACTGGCCGCCGGAATCGCCGGCCCATGTTTCCTACTTCGCGCGCATCCGGCACGGACCCGCTCATGAACCGGCCAGCGCGGCGCCTCGGGCGTCATAATCGGCCAGAGCGATTTGCCGCGCGGCAAATACCGGCTTTTTCAATCGAAAAGTCAATCGCTTGCCAGATCGAGCAAATTCAGTTTCATCAGAATGCCGTTGCATTCGTCGGCGCTGGCGTAATGAATGACGAACTGTCCAGAGCCGGTTGGGTGGTTGCGAAACTCCACTTTTGCACCCAGATGGCCTGAAATCCGCTCGCTTAGGGCAGCGATGTCGGGATCTTCCCGCCGCGAACGTCGACCGCGGCGGGTGTCGTCGTCGATGCGTTGTTTCAGTTTGCGGGCGGCTTGTTCGATCTGCCGGCTGTTCCAGGCTCGCCGAATCGCCAGTTGGGCGAGCCGTGCCTGTTCCGTTTTGGGCAGAGAAAGTAGCACCCGGCCATGCGCATAGCTCAATTGGCCGTCGCGTAGCGCGTCCTTGACGGGATCGGCCAGATCCAGCATGCCCAGACTACGGCTGACCGTGGAAACCGATTTGCCCACCGCCACGCCGATCGTCTGTTGGGAAAGCCCACGATCGATCAGGGTCCGATAACCCTCCGCTTCTTCGATCGGGTTCAGATCACTGCGTTGCAGATTCTCGACTAGGCCCAGGGTAGCCGCCTGCTCGTCGCCGACGTCTCGGACCAGCGCCGGGATAGTCTCGATGCCCGCCAGTTGCGCCGCTCGCCAGCGTCGCTCGCCGGCAATCAGCTCATAACCTTCCGGGCTGGGCCGAACCAGTACCGGTTGCAGTACGCCG
>WBZT01002353.1_pt1 | contig 13232 bp, 12 predicted proteins | sample 5204241 | NCBI WGS metagenome assembly WBZT01 (sample SAMN12344358, study PRJNA552823) | activated sludge metagenome | biome: Activated sludge suspended growth; feature: Nitrification reactor; material: Wastewater; isolation source: activated sludge from nitrification reactor of wastewater... | reverse complement strand
CGTCGGACCGACCCACTGTTGGAGCCGACGACAAGGAAGCGAGACGTACATGCGGTTGGCGGGCTGAGCATTGCGCTACGACTCTCTGCTCGACTCTGTGGGGCACACCCCCTTGGTCGGGTTACCGAGGCTGTCTCCGAGTGCCGATGTGCGCTTGTGGGCCAAGCTCGAGGACCGCAATCCGACGGGGTCGGTCAAGGATCGGCCGGCCCTGGCGATGATCGAGGACGCCGAGGCGCGCGGTGTCCTGAGCCCCGGTGCCACGATCCTGGAACCCACCAGCGGAAATACCGGCATCTCCTTGGCCATGGCGGCGCGCACGAAGGGCTACCGGCTCATCGTGGTCATGCCCCGCAACACGTCACGTGAGCGAACCGAGTTACTCAAAATGTGGGGCGCCGAGATCATCTACTCCGACCCCGTCGGAGGATCGAACGAGGCAGTCCGGGTCGCGAAGGAACTGGCCGCACAGCGCCCTGACCACGTCATGCTGTACCAGTACGGCAACGAGGCAAACGCAGCGGCGCACTACCGCACGACCGGTCCCGAACTCCTCGCCGACCTTCCCGAGATCACCCACTTCGTCGCCGGGCTGGGTACCTCGGGGACGTTGATGGGCGTCGGCCGGTACTTGCGCGAAGAGCGACCGGATATCGCGATCGTCGCAGCGGAACCGCGCTATGGGGAGTTGGTCTACGGGCTACGCAACCTCGAAGAAGGGTTCGTCCCGGAACTCTACGATCCGCAGGTCCTGACCTCGCGGGTTTCCGTGGGCCCGCGCGACGCTGTCCAGCGGACGCGGGAACTGATGGACCGCGAGGGGATCTGGGCAGGGATCTCCACCGGGGCGATTCTGCACGCCGCACTGGCTGTGGGAGCGCGTGCGGTCCGCGACGGGGTCCAAGCCGACATCGCGTTCATCGTGTGTGATGGCGGCTGGAAGTACCTGTCGACCGGGGCCTATGTCGGTCCCCTCGACGATGCCCAGCGGGCCCTCGACGATCAGATCTGGGCGTGAGAATGGACGCACCGATCGGCATCTTCGACTCCGGCGTGGGCGGTCTCACCGTGGCTCGGTCGGTGCTGGACCAGTTGCCACACGAGCCCATCGTGTATGTGGGTGACACCGCTCGGGGTCCCTATGGCCCCCGGCCGCTCGCCCAGGTGCGTGAGTACGCGCTCGAGGTCATGGACCATCTGGTGGACGAGGGCGTCAAGATTCTGGTCATCGCCTGTAACTCCGCGTCCGCGGCGGTGCTGCGCGACGCCCGGGAGCGGTACCGGGTGCCGGTCGTCGAAGTGATCCAACCCGCCGTACGTCGGGCGGTCAGCGCCACCCGCAATCACCGGGTGGGTGTCATCGGCACAACAGCAACGGTGACATCACAGGCCTATGACGATGCCTTCGCGGCAGCGACGCATCTGCAGTTGTACTCCCAGGCGTGCCCATTGTTCGTCGAGTACGTCGAGGCGGGTGTGACCGGCGGCTCGGAGTTGCTCGATGTCACGCGGCAGTACCTGCAGCCTTTGCAGGAAGCAGACGTCGACACGCTGGTGCTCGGATGCACCCACTACCCGTTGCTCACCGGTGTGGTGTCGTACGTCATGGGCGATGCAGTGACCTTGGTCAGCAGCGCCGAGGAAACCGCGAAAGATGTCTACCGGCTACTCGCCGCCAACGACCTGCTGCGAGCCGATTCGGAACCCGCTCCGGTGCACAGGTTCTTGGCGACCGGGGACCCGGAACCCTTCGAACGGCTCGGCCGTCGATTCCTCGGCCCGGAGATCGGTGACGTAGGTCATGCGCCCGTGGAAATGGAAGGCTCCCCGGCGCAGTTAGGGTGAGCTTGTGCACCTTACTGTCGTTGGATCCGCCGGGTCTTTCCCCGGTCCGGAATCTCCGGCGTCGTGCTATCTCGTGGAACACGAGGGCACCACGATCGTCCTCGACATGGGCAATGGATCGCTCGGCCACCTGCAACGTTTCACCGACATCTACGACATAGACGCGGTGGTCCTGAGCCATCTGCACGTCGACCATTTCATCGACGTCTGCTCGTATCACGTGGCACTGAGGTACCGCCCCGACGGCATCTCGCGGCGGATCCCGATATGGGGTCCGGCCGACACTCATCAGCGCCTGGTGGCTGCCTACGGTCTCAGGGATGGGGCCGACATGTCGGGGGAGTTGGACGTGCGCGCCATCCAACCTGAGTTCAGTGTGGGGCCGTTCACGATCACGACCCAGCGCATGACCCATCCCGTCGAGGCGTACGCCATCCGCGTGGACGCGGGCGGTCGTTCACTGACGTACTCCGGCGACACCGGGCCCAACGATCGGCTGCGCACGCTGGCGCGCGACACCGACTTGGCCCTCTTCGAGTCGTCCTTCGTCAGCGGCCCGGCCAACCCGCCCGACCTGCACATGACCGGCGCCGAAGCCGCCGAGATCGCCGACCGTGCCGGAGCGGCTGGACTGCTCGTGACCCATCTTGTGCCCTGGCATCCCCCCGAGCGGATCCACGCAGAGGCGGCCGCCGTGCGCCCGGATGCCCAGCTCGCGCACCCCGGACTCGTGGTGGGGATCTGAGCCCTGCTCACTGTCGCCTACAGTGACCGGATGAGTAGATCTGACGGTAGGGCCGATGACGAGTTGCGGCCTGTGACATTCCAGAGGTCCTGGTTGGACCACGCCGAGGGGTCAGCCCTGGTGTCCTTCGGTCGTACCCGGGTGCTGTGCGCGGCCAGCTTCGAACCCGGAGTGCCGCGCTGGCGCCGTGATTCCGGCGAAGGCTGGGTGACCGCCGAATACGCGATGCTGCCCCGCGCGACGAACACCCGAGGTGCCCGCGAATCCGTCCGCGGCAAGATCGGTGGACGCACCCACGAGATCTCCCGACTCATCGGGCGCTCGCTGCGGGCAGTCATCGACTACCGCGCTCTGGGTGAGAACACCGTTCACATCGACTGCGACGTTCTCCAGGCTGATGGCGGCACACGGACCGCGGCGATCACCGGTGCCTACGTGGCCCTTGCGGACGCCATCACGTGGGCCAAGAGCGAGGGAATCATCGTCCCCGGCGCGCAGGTACTGACCGATTCGGTCGCAGCGGTCTCGGTCGGGATCGTCGGCGGTACTCCCCGGCTGGATCTTCACTACGACGATGACGTCAACGCGGACACGGACATGAACGTGGTGATCACGGGCGGAGGCAAGTTCGTGGAGGTGCAGGGAACGGCGGAGAAGGAGCCGTTCGACCGTGCGCTGCTGGACGAACTGCTGAACCTCGCCACCATCGGATGCGCTCAACTCACGAAGCGACAGGCCCAGGCACTGGCCGATGTCTGAACGTCCACGCATCGTCCTGGCCTCCCGCAATCCGGGCAAGATCGCCGAACTGCAGCGGATCCTGGCGTCCGCTGATCTCGACGTGGAGGTTGTGGGATCAGAGGCTTTCGCGGACCTGCCCGACATCCGGGAAACTGGCCAGACGTTCGCCGACAACGCCGCCCTCAAGGCAGAGACTGTCGGACGACATACAGGACTGATCGCCATCGCCGACGACTCGGGCCTTACTGTCGATGCGCTGAACGGAATGCCCGGAATCCTCTCAGCCAGGTGGAGCGGCCGCGATCGAGATGATGATGCCAACGTGGACCTGGTTCTGGATCAGATGAGCGACGTCCCCGATGACCTCCGCACCGCTGCCTTCCGCTGTGCGGCCGCCGCGTTCCGCCCTGGAACCGAACCCCGCCTCGAGGTGCGCGAGGCGGAAGTCCGGGGAGTGCTGCTGCGCCAGCGCCGCGGAATCGGTGGCTTCGGATACGACCCGGTGTTCCTGCCCGATGGCCACGCGCTGACGACCGCAGAGATGGAACCGGCCGAGAAGGACGCGATCAGTCATCGGGGACGCGCCCTGCGCGACCTCATTTCGGTCATCCGTCCCTGGTTCGGCTGACCTGGGGGCCGTGGTTGGTAGCGTCGCGACCATGGGCCAACGGCTGGGTCGAACTGCGGTCTTTCCCGTCATGGGTTCCGCCTGCCTGGTGGCGGTGACACTGTTCGCTCCGGCGGCCCAGGCAGCGTCGGAGCCACGCCCGCCGGGTCACGGTGGTACATCTCGCCTGTGGTCGTTCCAGTCGGAATCCGCACCGCCGTCGGCACGGCAGCAGGCCCGTCGTGATCTTCTGCGGGGACCGCTCACCGGAGGGCTGCGACCCGGGGGCCGCCAGAGCAACGAACCGTACGTGCCCCAGCAGGGCTGTTACGCCGGGGAACTGCCGGGAGTCGCGGCATTTCGGGAGCTGCTGTTGGCGACTTATCCGCGGCCTGAGGAGTCGCTGCACGTCTACAACATCACGCGCGGCTGCAACGTCGACGGGATCAGCGAGCATGAGGAGGGGCGGGCGCTGGACTTCGAGGCTCACACCAACCGTCCCCGAGAGGACGCCCAGGCGCGGCATCTGCTGCGGTGGCTGACCAAGAACGGCGGCTATCACGCCAAGCGGTTCGGCCTGATGTACATCATCTACGACCGACACGTCTGGGGTGTCTACAACCAGAGTTGGCGGCGCATGTCCAACCGCGGCAGTGTCACGGACAACCATCGGGATCATGTGCACTTCTCATTCACCTGGAACGGGGCGCTGCGGCGTACCGCGTATTGGACCGGCCGGACGCCACCGACCGACTTCGGTCCCTGCCCGAAGTGGCGAGGACACTTCGCCCCGGTAGCTCCCGAGCGGCTGCAGGGCAACCCCCGGCATCATCCGTGCGGCTCGCCGCGGCCGATTCCGGATCGCTGGCGGTTCGGTCCGTCCGTCATGTACTGGCAGTCGGGCAAGCCGGTGCGATGGGTCCAGCAGTTCCTGACCGAAGAGGGGCAGTACACCGGACTCGTCAATGGCGAGTTCGGGTCGCTGACGTTCCAGGCGGTGCAGCGCTACCAGTGGGCGGTGGGCCTGCCGGGCACTGGGGTGTGGGATCCGGCCACCCAGAACAAGTCGAAACGAGCCGTCGGGGTCCGCACGCCGAGCGACATCGTGGTGGACCCACTGCCCACCACTGTTGCCCCGGATCAGGAGTTGGCGATCGCGGCCAGTGTCGGTGGTCGGTGGCCCGAACGACCGCGCTCCGTCAGGCTCGAACGGTTGGCCCAGTCAGGCCAGGTTGACCAGCCAGGTCAATCGGGGGAGTGGGAGATCGTCTCCACTGCCATCAGCGAGCCAGGTGGCGCGGTGCTGCTCACAACCGCCGTTCCGGTGGGGGAGTGGTCGTACCGGGTGGTCGCCGAGCAGACCAGTTACGCCAAGCGGGTCGTGTCAGAGCCCCAGCAAGTGTCGGTTGTCCCCGACTCGGTCACGCCCATCGTTGACCCGTCGTCCACCCCCTGACACCCGACACCCGACACCTGACGCGGCGCGCAGACACCTGACACCTGACGCAGCGCGCAGATCACCCGGGCGCTCGTCGCGCGCTGATGCGATTGTTGTCCCGGCGCTGCTCATCCGTGAGCACGTGAGCATCTCAACGGGGTGCGGAGGGATCCCGGGCGATCAGCGTGGAGCAACGGGAGTAGTGCGCGACGGCGCTGGCTGTCGACCCCAGCAGCAGTCGTTGGATGCCTCCTTGCCCCCGTGTTCCGAGGGCGACCAGATCAGGGCCTTCGTCCGCGATGATGTCCAGCAGTACGGACTTCACGTTCATGGTCAGAGTGCCCCGCAGCGCCGCTGCTTCCTGAAGTGAAACGGTTGCTCCCGTATCGGCGAAAGCCGCCTGAGCCATGGAACACCCCTCCTCGGGGTGAGAGATCCCGTCGGAGACACCGAGGATCGTCACGCTGCAGGTCCCGATCCATGGCAGTCCCGCCAACACGTCGGCTGCACGTTGCGCGTCAGGTGAGCCGTCCACGCAGAGCAGCACCTTGCGAGTGGGACGTGCGGAGCGAATGATCACAATCGGTGCTATCGGCCGGTGAGATGACAGCAGCCACTCAGTGGTGCTGCCGATGTGCAATGCCTTCAAAGTTCCCGAGCCCCGGGGTCCGACCACGATCAAGCCGGCATCGCTGCACGAGTCGAGCATGATGCGTGGATCGGTGTTGGCCCGCAGATGCTCCAGTGTCGTGCCTTCGGCCGGTTCGAAGAGAACGCGAGGAGCGGCTGGACTCCATGGCTGCAGGGTGGTTTCCGGGGAGTCCAGCTCGCGCTGAGCCGTGGCAACAGTGATGCGCCATTGGGGCCATTGATGGTTGTTCACCCACAACCAGGCCACGTCCGCGGATGCGGATCCATCGTCTCCGAAAACGAGCTGTGGTTGTTCCTGACTCATGACTTCCTCCTGCCGTCGGTCTGTGACATCTGACCGTTACGTTCGTGTCAGAGGCGACCGGTGATCGGGTGAGTGCCCCGACGGCGACGTCCGATTATCTCATTCGTCGTTGTGGCCACCTGTGCGCTGCATTGGGACACGACATGTCGTGTGCCGGCAGTGACCGGGTGACGAGATAGCGATTCACCCGCCGGTCCACACAACGAGACTGGGACAAGAGGTAGTCACCGTGCTGCCCGCCCACGTAGGTCACAACCCTGCTCCGTGGGAATGCTCGGGCCATCGCGGCGGTCCACGCGTAGGGGGTCCGTGCATCCCGTGTCGAACCGAGAAGGAGCAGTCGCGCCGACTGGTCGGTACCGAAATCGATGGGAACTGGGTCGATAGGAACAGTCAAGCCCTCACACTGGGTGGCCATCATGAGCCCGTTCTTCCACCCGGAGATCGGCGCCTGGATCCTGGTTGTCCGGGCAATCGCATCTTGCTCAGCCGCCGTGGGTCGGTCCGCATAGTCGATGCAGTCGATCACTGCGGTGGCACCGCCCAGACCTTCGGTCGTAGTTCCGGGTCGCAACCGGTCCAAGGCCTTCCGGGCGTTGCTGGCCTCGGGGCCTGCGCCCTCCAAGGCGATCGTGATGCGGTCGAGCCACCGCGCAGCGGAGACCCAGCTCGCTGAACCAACCCGTTCGAAGCCCGCCGATTCCTCCAACAGGTTTCGCAGGTTCCAGCGAGTGAACGAGCGTCCGGAAGGCAGTCGCAGCGGTTGCTCGGACAGTGTTCGGTGCGCGCGCCGGTATTGCTCAGAGGTGCCGGCGAAGACCTGGAACATCATGTCGAGTGCGGAGTCGGCCGCAGTGCCGTAACCCAGGCTGAGATCGGTGATGGATCCGTTGGGGTCGATGCTTCCGTCCAGCACCAGAGCTCGGACCCGGTCGGGAAACGTCAGTGCGTAGGTGTATCCGATCCGCGTGCCGTAACTCATCCCCCAGTAGGTCAGGCTTCGATCACCGACTGCTGCGCGCATCGCATCGAGGTCCCGCACAACCATGTTCGTGCCCATGTGGTCGATGATTCGTGGGTGGTTGCGCTGACATCGGGCGTTCGCCTCGGCTGTGGCGGCGCGGTAGTCGGCAGTGATCGTCAGCCAGGACACAGGTCCGGTGGCAGGAAGGCCGATCTCTCCTGGTTCGCAGTCGTCGATCCCTGCGGAGCGTCCGACTCCGCGCGGGTCCCAGGTGACGAAGTCGAACCTGTCAGTGACAGTTCGCGGCAACATCTCGTAGATCATCGGTGCGGTGAGCAGACCCGAACCGCCGGGCCCACCAGGGTTGAAGAAGAGTGACCCGATGCGCCCGCGGGGTGAGCCTGTGCTGCGAGCCCGGAGCATCGCAATGGGGGTCGTGCCTTGCTCGGGCCGGTCCCAATCGAGCGCCGCAGTCAACGTGGCGCACTGGAAGTTGCGCAGCTCGGCACCACGGCACCGGCGCCATCGCAGAGTTCCGGCGGACTCTCCGCTCGCGCTGGTGACGGTCGGCACGGAGCTGGTGGCGCCCGGCGCGGGGGCTCCGGTCGGGTAGGGCGCGGGGGCTCCGGTCGGGTAGATGGTGATGCTCGGCACGGAGGTGCCGGCCGGGTGGGTGGTCATGCCCGGCGCGCTGGCGGAAGCGGAGGCGGGGTCCGCGCCGGCCGATGACGTGACCGTTGCGGCGACAAGCAAGCAAAAGGCTGCGGCGGCGGTCACCAAACTCAGGGAAGTGATTCGGGCCATGGCTCCTCCCAGCGCAGGTGTTGCCGACGCACAAACCGATGTCCCGGAACCAGCCTATGCCTGAGATGGAGTCCGTGCCTGTAGTGGTCCCGCTGGTCGTGCGGTCTCCATCATGAGTGTCGGACCCCTGTGATCACATGAGTCATGGTCGTTCCGTACTTCGAACTTGATCCCTACCTCGGTGGAGAATCAGTCACTCCCGCGTCGGCCACGGCCTTGTGCGCCCTCCCGGGCATGGCGATGCCAAAGGGGGCGGCGGAACGCGCATTCGCGCAGTCGGTTTGGCGGGCCGCTCGTCCGGCGTGGACACAGGACGGATGGTGGGGCGCGGATCTCCGGCCCGAGGTGCGGGCTCTCATGTTGATGCGGGTGGGTCCTGATCTGCAGCGGCACCTGACTTACCTGGCAGCTGCAGATCGAGCGGGCGGTCACCAGCGGGGCGAGTGCCCGGTGACTCATCCCGCGGCGAGTGCGATCGAGCGCCTGGGTACTCCCGGGAGCCCCTGCGCGTGCCAAGTCGTGATTGTCGCGGCGTGGGCCGCGGTGGCCTCCTGGGTCTCAGCTCAAGCGGACGAAGCCGTACTGGCTGCGGCCGGAGACAAGGCAGTCGAGGAGTTCGTGGCGCCCGATCGACCCCATCTCGGCACCGTCGTCGATGCGAGCATCGAGGAGCTTGGCCCCGCTTTGCGCGTGTCACCCGGAAGTGCCCGCTACCGCCTCGGCGGAATGCGGCGTGTCGCCGCCCTGCCCCAGTTACAGGCGGCCGTTACCACGGGGCTGATGATCGGGTGGCATGCCCACATGCTTGCCACCGATCTACGTCACCTGTCCGATGACGACCGGGCCACTGTGGTCAACACACTGTTGGCTCGTCTTCGGAGTCGTCGCGCGACGGGGTTTCGTGAGTGGACGGTGACCGATCTGCGGGCACAGGCCAAACGCATCGCCGCCGGCCTCGACCTCGACCTGGCCACCCGGCGCAAGGAATGCCACCGTGACCGGGGAGTTCGGCTGCGGCTCCATGGTCAGGGTGCAGCCACACTGAGTGCTGACTTGGCCGACGATGTCGCCGCGCGAATCTTCCGTCGACTCACTGCGATCGCCCACGGACTCGATACCTCCTGCCATGGGGAGGGGACGTCCTGCGATGGGGAGGGGACCTCCTGCGATGGAGAGGGGTCCGATTCCTCCTATGACGGTGAGGAGGGCGCGAGAACCCTGGACCAGCGCCGTGCAGACGTGTTCACCGATCTGTTGCTGGCTTCTCCCGGGTCGCCAGGCCTCGACCGCGGAACTGGTACCGGGGCGCGGGATACTGCGGCTCTTGCGGATGTCAGGGCTCCCGGTGGTACTGCGGGTCCCACGAATGCTGCGGCCACCGGGGATACCACTGCTGCCACCGGGGATACCACTGCTGCCACCGGGGAGACCACTGCTGCCACCGGGGAGACCACTGCTGCCACCGGGGAGACCACTGCTGCCACCGGGGATACCACTGCTGCCACCGGGGATACCACTGCTGCCACCGATGCCGTTGCCCCCGCATCCAACGCCACCCTGGCAGGTTCGGAGGTTGCGGTGATCATCGACATCGCGACGCTGCTGCGGTTGGCCGACCAACCGGGCGAGGTCGTTGGCAGTGGGCCGGTCCCCGCCGAGATCGCCCGTCAGTTGGCTGCTGATGCGCGGTGGCGGGCCTGGATCACCCGTGCGACCGCGACGGGAACCCAGGTGATCGCCACTAGCCCGGGCACCTATCGTCCAACCGCCGCTGTCGCCCGGTTGGTCCGGGCGCGGGAGCCGGAGTGTCGCATGCCCGGCTGCCGCAGCACGATCACCGACTTGGACCATGTGGTGCCCTTCCCTGACGGCCCGACAATCCCGTCGAACCTCGGGCCCTTGTGTCGCCGGCATCATCGCTTGAAGACCCACACGCGCTGGCGACAGCGGGCCCATTCCGGTAGTGGCCCGGATCCCGGGCCCGCGGACTCGCCGGACGAGGCCATCGGCTGGACCTGGACCACGCCCAGCGGTATCTCCCACACAGATGAACCCGAGCCACCGTTCGTCTGACCCGAGTCTCCGCTCATCTGATCCCGAGTCTCCGCTCACCTGATCCCGAGTCTCGCTGTTCCGCACGGTCCGCAGCTGGCCCTCGTGCGTGGTTGGAGTTCCCGCGAGTGTCGTTCGCTGCCTGCGGGCGAGCTTGGCTGAATAGCCTGTGGCTGTGACCACGAACTCGGAGCCTGGCGCGGCTGAGACTCCATGGCGGGGGATCTTCTTCCGTCATCCCCGCCTCGCCGTGTTCTTGCTGGCGTGGTCGGTCGGTGTGATCGATGCGTCGACGTTCGAACGATTTGGTGTCTTCACGTCGAACCAGGCCGGCAACCTGGTGATCATCACGACGACGTTGTTCTCGGATCCCGCAACCGCGCAGCTTCCGGCGCTGTCCCTGGCGGGGGCAGGCGTAGGGGCCGTGCTCGGCGCGTGGCTGGGAACCCGATTCGATCCGGATCAGGGACTGCGAGTGGTGGCGCCGATGACCTTGGCCACCGCGCTGCTGGTCGCGTCGTTCGGGCTGGACCTGCTGGAACTCAACACGGCCCTCATCCCGGTCATCAGCGCTGGACTGGCGTGTCTGGCGTCTGCGCTTCTCCTGTTGCCTGTGGTGGGAATGTGGATCACTGCGAACACAGGCCAGTTCCTGACCACCGTCTCGGGGCTCCTCGGCCCGCGCAAGAGGGGCGGATTCTGGCGGGGACTGCCGCCGAAGACGGTCAACGCCGCGACTCTGATCTCGGGCTTCATCCTGGGGGCTCTGTTCGTCGGAGCCCATCTGATGCCCACGCGGGCGATCCTGCCCGCGCTGGTACCGGCGTTCGTGGCCATCGGACTGGGCTACGCCGCAGTCTTCAAGCGCGCTCGGGCAAGCAGTCACAGTCACAGAGCCATTCCCAGTGGAGGAGACGATCGCAACCCAACGCAGGCGGCTGCCTCGCCGCCAGAGGCAGCTCAGCCAGGTTCTGCGTTCGAGTCCGGATCGCCTGAGCGGGGAGACGAGCAAGGAGACATGGACTCCTGACCAGAGCATCATCGGGCTGAACCCGGGTACTTTCGCTGTCATGGTCCACGATCCAGCCGTTCATCACATCACGTTGACTGTCACCGACCTCGATGCCAGTGAGGCTTGGTACCACGATGCCCTCGGTCAGGCAACGGCGATCCGGCGGACCGGCGACGGATGGGAGCGAGTCAGGATGCAGTGGTCGAACGGACTCGTGATCGGGTTGACCCAGCACCACGACGGAGATCCCGGGGATCGGTTCGACCATCGCCGAGTCGGACTGGATCACATAGGTATCCGTTGCTCGGACCAGCACGCAGTAAGGGCGAAGGCCACTGAACTCGATGGTCTGGGTATCGAGCACGGTCCCGTTGAGTCGGCACCGTACGGGTGGGCCGTGACCGCGAGGGACCCCGACGGCATCGCGGTCGAGTTCTTCGCCTCCTTGGACGATTGACCGGTCCGCGCTCAAGGGACCGGTCCGCTCTCAAGGGACCGGTCCGCTCTCAAGGGACCGGTCCGCTGTCAGGGGATCTGCCGGCCGGTAGCCTGCCCACGTGCCACGCAGACGATCACGCGACGACGCGGTGCCGACGAGTGCCAGCGGACGGCCTCGGCCCGGGCGCATCCGAGCGCTTCGCCCGGGAGCCTTCGTGGCGCTGGTCTTCGCTGCGACCATCTTGGTTGGCACAGGGCTTCTGTTGCTTCCGGTCATGACCCCGGGCGAACAGCGCGCGACCTTCATGGAGGCCTTCTTCACGTCTACCAGTGCTGTGACAGTCACGGGCCTCGTGACAGTCGACACTGCGGTCGCCTGGACGGGCTGGGGGCAGGCGGTGATCCTCGGACTGATCCAGATCGGCGGACTGGGCATGATCGTGACCGGAACACTGCTCGTGCTGGTCATCGGTCGGCGGCTGGGATTGCGCTCGCGAGTACTGGCCCAGGCGGAGACGCCCGGCTTGAGTGTTGGCGACGTGAGGCGCATGGTGCGCTTCATCGTGGTGGTCACGTTGCTGGTCGAGGCCACTGGTGCCGTGGCCCTGACCTTGCGATGGTGGGTCGCGTACCACCAGCCGCTGTCCGAGGCCGCGTGGAATGGGCTCTTCCATTCGGTCAGCGCATTCAACAACGCCGGGTTCTCCACCTACTCCGACAACTTGATCGGCTTCAACGCGGATCCTGTCGTGTTGGGGGTCATCATGATCCTGATCATCGTGGGTGGCCTGGGGTTCCCCGTCTGGTACCAGACCCGAGGGCGGCTGACCCGACCGAGGCGCTGGTCGTTACATGTGCGGCTCACGGTTGCGACGACCCTTGCGCTGATCGTCGTCGGTGCAGTTCTGATGACGTGGTTCGAGTGGACCCACGCAGAGACCCTGGGTCAGTCGTCGTCGGGCACGACGATCCTCAACGGACTGTTCGCGTCGGTCACCGCCCGTACTGCGGGATTCAATACCATCAACTACGCAGACGCCACCGAGGAGACGCTGCTGACGACGGTGATCCTGATGTTCATCGGCGGGGGTTCCGCATCCACGGCGGGCGGCATCAAGGTGACCACTTTCGTGGTGTTGGTGCTGATGGTCGTGGCCGAAGCCCGCGGGGACCGAGACGTCAACAGTGGCGATCGCAGGATCGCTGAGAAGACCCAGCGCAGTGCGGTGGCCATCGGCACTATCTATATCCTGCTGGCCACCATCGGATTGATGATCTTGACCGCGGTCACCGAGTTTCCGCTGCAGGACCTCGTCCTGGAGACTGTGTCCGCGATCGCTACGGTCGGCCTGTCCACCGGCATCACGTATGACATGCCGGTCGGGGGGCAAGCCGTTCTGATCGTGTTGATGTTCGTCGGTCGGCTCGGCGCCATGACGCTGGCGACAGCGCTCGCCCTGCGCCACCGGACATTGTCATATCGTCTGCCCGAGGGTCGACCCATTGTCGGCTGACCAGCGCGTGACCAGGAGGTAGCCATGGGCACCAGAGCTGATGCGGAGACCGTCGCAGTCATCGGCCTTGGCCGATTCGGCGAGGCGGTGGCGCGCAAACTCGCTGTCGCGGGGCGA
>WBZT01002351.1_pt1 | contig 13233 bp, 9 predicted proteins | sample 5204241 | NCBI WGS metagenome assembly WBZT01 (sample SAMN12344358, study PRJNA552823) | activated sludge metagenome | biome: Activated sludge suspended growth; feature: Nitrification reactor; material: Wastewater; isolation source: activated sludge from nitrification reactor of wastewater treatment... | reverse complement strand
CAATCAGCACCTGCTCGATGGTTTCTTCGCTTCCGTTGATCGACTGGTGGAGACTGCAAATTTGGTAAAGCGACAACGCGGCCTCGACATTTCCCGGCGAAGTCTTGAGTTGCTCGGCAAGTTCCTCCACGCCGGGTTCAGGACTTCCGTTTGCCGAAGCCGCGCCGCGGAGCTTCTGGATTTCGCGCAGCATCTCCTGCAGCGCGGGTGGAAACCGGATGATGTGACCTTGCGTCATCAGCGCGCGCAGGATGCTTTCTTTGATCCAGCAAACGGCGTAGGTCGAGAGATGGAAACCTTTCTCCGGATCGAATCGCTCGATGCCTTTCATCAAGCCGAGGTTGCCCTCTTGAATCATGTCGTCGAGCGTCAGCCCACGGTTTTGGAATTTCTTGGCGATGTGAATCACCAGCTTCAGATTGCATTCGGCAAGCGTGGTGAAGAGTGAGTCGGCCTTTTCAGCGTGCGGTCGGATCTGCCCGACCTGGTGAGCAAGTTCATTGATTCGCAGGCCGCTGATTGTTTCCAATTCCTTTACCGCGCCGGCCCAACGCTCGAGGTCTGCCAAAAGCTCACGCCGAGTCGGGATGATGCGGCTGATCCAAGGGCGCTGCGGCAACTCCCCGAATCGGCGAATGAGATCACGACTCCAGGCGAGAATGAGATTGGGCCGGATGCGCCAATCCGCCAGGCGCGGGTTCTTCAAAGAATCCTTTTCTTGTAAATTCTTGAAGAACAGAAACCGGTCGGTTGGCCGGCAGGCGGGCAGCGTTCCCTTTTCGCTATGCAGAAAGAAAGAGTTCGTCAACCGCTCGCCGTTCAGAAGTTCCTCCAGCACATGAGCCAGAAAAAAGACCTTGCCGGGGATTTGATCCATGATGTCGCGGCACGCGATCACTTCGCGATGGTACTCCCTTGCCAGTTCGACCTGCTGCCGAGGCGCTATTTTCGGACAATTTTGGAGAGAAGCAAAGTAGGCATCCAAGGCGCTGCCGCCGGAACTTTGTTGTGCATCGTCAGCCTCGCGGAGAATTTGCTCGGTGTCGAGGATGTCAAATTCGAGGCGCACGATTACTCCTCGCTCTGCGGCGCTGGGTGCGTTTCGGACGTTTCGGTGAGCCGGCGCAGAACCTTGTCCTGATTTTTGAGCACGGCAACGATGTTGGTGACCCGCGTTTCCTCCTTCTGTTGAAACGCCTTTAATTCGTGTTCGGCCTCAGTCAGTCGCGCCGCCAGCGCGCTGTGCGCGTCGAAAAGGCGACTCTCCAGCGCGGGAATCTTCTGTGATTGCTCATCGAAACTTCTGCGCAATGCCTCATCCGCCGCGCGGAGTTTGTTGGCCGTAACTTCGAGGCTTGCGACTTCAGTGGAGAGGTCTTTGGGAATCTTGAGGGCGTTCAGTCTGTCCAGAGTCGCTTGGAGGGCGGCGCGGGTTTCCTTCGATTGTGTTTGAATGATTGTTATGCGCCGATCCAGGCGCTGCGAATAAGCCCCAGCGCCAATGGCGATCACCAGCGCCACGCCAGCAAGCGGTATGAACAACCAGTTTGGCGTTCGCCGGGCTTTGCGCTCTTCCCGCGGAGGCTCTGGCGTCTCCTGTGCCGGGTTTTCGGTGCGCGGCGTCAGCGTCTCCGGTGTTGCTTCGGCAGGATCGATTCCTCCAATACGAGGTCCATTCATGGCATTATTTCAGTTGCTCCAAGAGCCGGGCGTTTTGTTTGAGTTCATCGACTGGTGGTTTCATCGGCTCTTTGGGTTGCTGGGGTGGGTTCTCTTTTGAAGTCTCAATCGTGGAGCGTGGCTTCTCCGGTTCGGATGCAATTCCTGTCTGCAGCGCATTCGTGTAATCCTCCTCAGCGCGCTCGACGGCGGTTCTGGCCGTTCCTTCATCGATCTTGAGGCTCGTCAAGTTGTCGCGCGATTCCTGCAAGTCTTTGAGAAGTTTCATCTGTTCGGCTTTCGCCTTCGTCAGTTTGGTTTCCAGTTCGGATTGCGCGATTCCATCAATCGCTCCTTCGCGTTCCAGCCTCGTGCGCCGCTTTTGTTCCAGCAGCCTGATTTCGGACAAATTCGTCGCCGCTTTTTCCGACAAATCGTGGATTCGATCCTCCGTTTCCATACGCTGGGCAATGACGCGGTTGGCCTGTTCGGTGCGCAGATCCAGCGCCTCCTTTCTGGCATGAATAAGAGCCTTGTCCGTCCACGAACTCTTTCGGAGCAGGAAGTTCGAATTGGCTTCCGCTGACAGCGTGGATTCCTGGTCGGGCTGGCTGTCCTCGGGCTTTAATTTGCCTTCCGCAATTCGCGGTTCGTTGTGGTCGTCGAGAATCGTCGCTGTGATGAAGATGGTCAGATAGTTGACATCCTTCTTGTCCTGCTCGTTGCGGAACAATTTGCCCAGACCGGGAATATCGCCGAGATAAGGCACTTTGTTCCGGCTCTTGCTCGATGTGGAAGTGCGCAAGCCGGCGATGACGACGGTGTCGCCGCTGTCCAACGTGAACTCGCCGTTGAACGCGCGCCCCGAAGTTTGCGGCACTTGGCGCGGCGGCGAGCCTTGTGTGCCCGACGAAACGGTGACGAACTGGTCGAGCTGACTGACGCTGAGGGCCGTGCCTAGTTTAAGGCGGCTGCCGTCCTGGATGCGCGGCAGAATGTTGATCGTCGTGCCAACATTCACGAACGAGGTGTTATCGTAGCCCACTCCTGAACCCGTGCTGGAATAACCCGCCGCGACGGAGCTGCCCGATATGTATGGAATCTGTTGCGTGGCCGCGAAGGCAACCTCCCGACCGTTCGCCGTGATGGTCGAGGGTTGAGCGATGGTCTCGCCTTTCTGGTCGTTCACGAAGAAATTGACCGTCGCGGAAATGTCGTTACGCAGAACGACAGAACTCATCGGGTTTCCAAATGAGGAGGCGAGCTGACGAATTGTGCTCATGCTGGAAAATGAATTCGTGCCGCTGCTAGAACTTCCTGGCGGCACGAGACCAAACGTGAGTCCCGGCGACAACATGCTGGCCCAGTCCACTCCCATTCGGCTCATGGGGTTTGAAGTGGTGGCAAAGATGCGGACGTCAATGCGGATGTTCGGATTCTTTGCGTTGGCAATTTCGAGATACTGTGAAACGCGGTCGGCGGCCTGCCGCGTGCCGTAGAGGAGCACCTGTTGCTTCTCTTCGTAATACCAGACCTTGTTGTTTTTTTCGTCGCCGACATTGGCGACCTTCTCCAGGAGCGATTCGATTTCGCCGTATTTGCCGCCGTTTTCCACCGTGACTGATCCGGCGCTGGCCGACACTGCGTTGCCCGCGCCGGAATAGCCGCCGCCGCCCGTCGGCGCGCTCTGAGCGCCGCCTTTGAAGCGGTCAATGAAATTGTCCTTCAGTTTGAATTTGTAGAAGGCGAGCTGGTTCGTGTATTTGCGAATGGTGTATAGTCTCGTGCCTGCGTCGAACAGTTCCATGCCGCGGTGTTTCAGGAGAAACTCCAACAAGTCCTTCGGCCTCGGCTGCGCCATTTGCAGCGTGATCTCTTCGTCGGGAATTTGGTCGGCTTCCGGTTCGAGATAATTCAAGCCGGACGAACGGGCCAGCAACTTGAAAACGGACCGCAGCGGAACGCCCTCGATGGCGAGGTAAGGCGCTTGATTGGTTTCAGCGGCAACGGAGTTGATCGGACTGTTCGTTTCGGCCGGCTCGAACAAGCCCATGAGCCGAACCTGAGTGTCCGTCGTAAACGGCAGGCTGGACTTGTCCACGCGATTCGACGCTGTCATGTCCAGGGCTTCGGTCTTGTCAGGGTCTGGCCGGGACTCGACATGAGTTTGCGCCATGAGGCTCGTGCCGACGAAGCAAAGACAAACGACGATTCGGCTCACGTCAGCGACTCGCATTCGGAATCTCATCACATTTCATTCTAAGGCGCTGGAATTCGTTTGGTCGCCCGATTCACCTGGAATCGTCGCCATCAAAATCCAGGAAGAGTTTCTGTGCGTCCTTGAGGTCCACCTGACCTTCGTTAACCAGCTCCATCGCATGCGCCATGATCGGTTTGAAGCCGGAATGCTTTTCCGCGTGCCGCACAATTTCGGAGTGCGTCTGTCCTTTGAGCAGCAGGTCGCGCATGCCGGCATCCACCGGAACGATTTCAGTGATGATCCTGCGCCCGGTGTAGCCCTTGTGGCAGTTCCGACAGCCGATGGTGTTGGCGTGGTAAATCGTCGAGTTGAGCCGAATGCCACTTTGCTTTTGGATGCGCACGATCTCAGTTTCAGTGGGTTTGCGGCTTTTGCGGCAGACCGGGCACAGACGGGGAATCAATCGCTGCGCTAAAATCAGGCGCACGGCATCAGCAAGTTGATGCGCCTCCACGCCCAAGGCATGCAATCGGTCGAACGTGCCGATCGCTGAATTCGTGTGAAGCGTGCTTAGAACCAAATGGCCGGTGTTCGCGGCTTGCACCGCAATTTGCGCCACTTCGCGGTCGCGAATTTCGCCAAGGAGGATGACATGCGGCGCTTGCCGAAGCAGCGCGCGTAGCCCGCGGGCGAAGGTCAGCCCGATGGTCTCGTTCACCTGCGTCTGGCTGATGCCCGGAATCTGAGTTTCGATCGGATCTTCAAGGCTGCACACGTTCAATCGCTCGCGATCCATTTCCTGAATCGCGGAGTAGAGCGTCGTCGTCTTGCCCGAGCCGGTCGGGCCGGTGACGATGACGATGCCGTTGGCCATGCTGAGTGCCTTGCGCATGATCTGCAGATGTCCGGCGCGCATCCCCAGCTTGTCGAGGTTGGGAAAACGAATGGTTGAACTCAGAAGCCGCAGCGTGATTTTTTCTTCCTGACTGTCCAGGACCGGCATGGTGGCCGCGCGAATTTCGACCGGCGTGCCGCGGATGTTCAGCGCGATCTTGCCGTCCTGAGGCAGCCGTTTCTCGGTGATGTTCATCCCGGCCCGCACTTTGAGATGGAGCACGATATTTGAACCGTACTGCTTGGGCATCCCGTCGAAGAAAATCGTGTTGATGCCGTCAATCGTGAAGCGGATGCGGTAATCGTTGATTTGCGGCTCGATCAAAATGTCGGAAGCGCCGCGCTTGTAGGCGGCGAACAGCGCGGCCTCGGCAATCAGCTTGACCTTGACGTTTTTCGGGTCGAGTTGCTCATCGGTAAATTGGGCCGGGTCAATGCTGTCCGTGATGTTTTCAGCAATGACATCGTCCTGCTTGATGAACTTGGATAATTGGATGGTCTTGTTGACCTGCTCCTCCAGAAACCGATTGTAGTCCCGCGGCAGGATCGGGATGAGTTGCACGGCCAGTCCCTGGCGGCGGACCTGCTCGGCGACGGTCTCGACACTGTTGAAGCGATCCCAGTCGAGCACGTACCCCAACTGCATCAAACGATGGTTCTCAAACAGAATGACCGCTTCCACGGCTTTCAGCGTGGCAGCGCTGACTCGCTTCGATTCCTGCGGCACGTCCACGATATCCAGTCCAATGCACGATTCGCCCTTGATCTTGCGCGAGAACCAGTATTCCCATTCCGGCGAGATACCGTCGAAACTGTCAGTGGCTTTGATCCTTTCGAGGGTATCGCGGTCTTCTTCCGTCACCGCGTTGTGTGTCATCTGCCATTCGGCCCATTCCCTCGGACCTGAAGGTGGCGGCGTGGCATCCGCAACGTAGGTTTTCTCCGATGACCCGGCATAGCGCGCATCCCACGCTTCAGCCAGTTTCAAAAACGCGCTCCAGGTGCATAGAACGAGTTGGACGTTCTCCTTGTGGAAACACGGCGGCAGGGGCACGTGCGGATCGTAATGCGCCAGCAGGATTCCCGGTCCTTGCGTCATCACTGGCACGTGCCCATTTCGCGATCGCTGAAAACCCAATGCCTGGCAGCGGGCGAACAGCGTTGGGGACGCGGCGAGATGCGCGTTGGTCAGGAACGGCAATTCCAAAACCTCCGCGATGAATCCAGTGAGGTCTTCTTCGCCGAGGAAGTTCTCGTCGCCGGAGCGGATGGTGTTTGAGGTGAGAAACTCGAAAAGATTTGAAACCGGCTCTTCAAAACGCAGGAGATGCTCCTGTGCAAAGCGATCAAGGAGTTGTTGCAGTCCGGGCGTAGCAATCAGAGCGGCTGGCTCGCCGGCCATCTCGGAGACTGTCATCTTGGTCAATTATAGGCTCGCGATTGAACAAGCGGCAGATCGTCGCGGTGGCATCCCGTCGGCCCTATAATTCAGGGGGATGAATCCGATAATCGATCTCAGCCCGAAAGAGATCGAAAGCCTTCCGCGCGGAGTGCATCCCGGCAGCGAATACCGTGTGTTCGATCACGAGCGGGAACAATGGGTCTGCTATCGGGAATTTCTCTACGAAACGGCGTATGGCGATGCCCTCATCACGCTCGCGCCCGGGCGATGCCTTCAGCAAGGCATGGCGACGGCGGAAGAACTACTGAAATCCAACTCCACAGGCACGATTGTCGAAGGCGGGGCTTATGGAACGGTGAATTCGATCCGCAACCACAAAACTCTTTATTCTCAATCTCTACTGGCGCTGGCTGTGGCGCGGTCTGGTGCGCACACCGAGTGGTCGTCAGAGCGCCTTTTGGAGATCTTCACCGGTAATGGCGAAACCCGCGCGAGCGAACTGTATCGCAGCATGGCGAACCGACCAGCGCTCGTGTTCCATCCGTTCGCGCAGGCAGGCTACCGACGAATTCACGCGGCCCATGCTGCTCCGGAAGGGGAGCGCGCGTACGCTGTTCTCCCTGGAAGTCAGAACGAATTGTTTCTGGCGGGCAAAATCGCCAACCGCTGGTCGGACGCCTTCTATCAGACTGTCTTGAGCAACGTGAACTACCATCTCTGGATCACGGACGATGAGAAGGATGCGATGTGCTTGTCGTTGCTGCCGATGCTCCTCGGGTTGAAGATGGACGTGATTGCAATTCCCGGAATCGGGTTGCGGAAACGCGATTCCCGAAAAGAAAGTCTGCCGCCTGAGTTGGAAGCTTATCGCTTCAACTCTCCAGATGGCGCTCGCCGGCTCGTGGGTATTGCTTTTGGACAAGAACGCTGGCGCGATCCGAAGACGGCAGACGCGCTTCTTCGCCTCTGCAAAGCTTTGCGCGCAGCCGGGGCTTTGGTTTTCGTCGCAGTCATTCCGCCCGGATACGAACAAAATGGGATCGCTGATTTCTTTGCGAAACACTGCGCTCAGGGAAATGCGCTCGACTTCGCACCCATCCTCGACTTGCTGAACCGCTCGGCGCTTGTGGACCGGGATTACGCGATCAATTTTCCAGCGCCCGATGTGTCCTGCCGCTTGAAATCGCTTGGCGAACAGGCTGAGAGATTCTCGGAGGTTCAGCACAAGCTCCGCGACAAACCCTTCAGCACTTTGCCAGCAGATGTGGTCGATCAAGTTGTTTTGGAACTCAGCGTCCAAGCCACTGACGAAAGGAGCACGGAACAACGTCTCGAAGAATTTCGCGTGCTCTCGTTGGAAGGTCAGGCCGCGCGGTGGGCGGAGTGGATGACGCAGAACCCTTTCCAAACGCAACGAGGTCGAGAGTTGGACGCATTTGTACCACCAATATTTCGCCGTCCGTCAGAAATCCTCGGACAGTTCTGCTTCGAGGACGCAGCGAAAGGTCGCGTGACGCCCACTGTGACGCAGGGTTCGTGATTCGTTCCTCCGGGTAAGGATGAACACGTGAGCGGCAAAGCGATTACGCTGACTGAAACTGTTGCTCGTTCTCGGTTTCAACGACGCGATAAGCGCTCTGCCCACGAATTTTCGCCCGCTTGATTCTGCCTTCGGCAAACAGGCGATAGAGTCGTTGGCGCTCGTGGTCACGTCCCTGGTGGTAAGTGTGACCGACGAGTTGGCACAAATCCCAAAGCCGCTCGGACGGCAACGATGAGCATAGGGCGCTCCAGTCTGTGTGGCCGGCATCGAGGTAAACGTAAATGCCGCCGCCATCTTGCCGGATGATGACGTGCCGGTCCACGTGTTCGTTCACGGAGTAGATTCCGTGGCGGTAACTGTCGCCCGTCCATTTCACCGCGCTGTTGAAGGAGCATGGCCGCCCTTCGCCGAACAATCCCGCACCGAGAAAGTCGAGCGCAGCCACTTCGACGATGACATGCTCGCCCATCACAATGCCGGTATGCCCGATGACGCAAGCCGTCAGCCGTTCCGGCGCATTCGGCGCGCGGTCGCTGCCCGGATGTTCGCTCTTATACCAATAGAGCCGCGCGGCATCGTCGCTGTGCCAGCCGCAGACCCCGCCGCCAACTTCGTAGGGGATCAATTTCATTCGATGAATTCGTAGGTGAGGATTTTCTTCCCATCCTGGTAGATGACGGCTTTGCCATCCTCGACCGCCAAATCCTTCGCTTTCGGGAAACCGAGCCAGGACCAGCGTAGCGGGCCGGGAGGTTTGTCCGTCATGTGCGGACGGTCGAACGCCACTGAGTTGGTTTGGACCTTCGCGACGACACGTTCTTCCGGCGAAGGAGTCGGCAGCACAGTGTTGCCAACGTTGCCGCGAACGACCAATGGAGGCATGTGGAAGGTCACGCGGAGTTTCGCGCCGACAACGAGTCGGCGTTTGAAATCGGCAAGGGTTTTCATTTTCGGAATCCGTAACGGGTGTAAGCCTCGTGCGAATATTTTAGTTTCACGAAATCCGGGTGGCGATCCCAATGGCAGACGCCACGGCTATCCTCGATGCGTTCAAAGACGCCACTTTTCCAAATCAGAAACCACTCGCCGTGACAGAGGATGCGGATGCAGGCTTGGTCGCCGTCGAATCGCGGCGCTTTGGTGACATAGCCGCACGCCTCGCTGACTTTCACCAGATGTTCGTAAGCTTGCGCGACCGTCCATCGCGCGTTGACCTCCGCCTCGCCTTGGCCGGAGATCACGATGTTGCGTTTGCCTTCGACTTGCAATTGATGCTCGCGCTCCATCGCCTCGCCGAATGTGGCGCGTTGGTGGTTGCGGTAGAGATACGGTTTGCCAGCCGGCCATGGGCCGGATTTCTCGGTGAGGCAGCCGTCGCATTTTTCGTGCGTCGCCAGATAAAGGCACGTCTCGCAACTGACAGGGATTTCGCCGTTGAAGTTGTCGGGCATAACAAATCGTCTGGCGTATTTAGGAAGCGACGGCTTTGGCGGAATCGGCAGGCGCGGAGTTTTCTGCGGACACGACAGCCTCTTCAGCCAACGCACCGCTCGCTCCTTTGTTCTCCAATTCAATCACGGCCGAAGTCGTGTTTCGCCAGCCCGCGTGGTGGTCAATGACAAGCATTTGTTCGATGCCGTAATGACTGATATTCTCCTTGAGTTTGGCGAAGAACGGCATCAGCAAATCCATGTTGGCCTCGTCGATGTGCGTGCTGGGTTCGTCCAGGATCAACACATGAACGCGCGGAAGAATCATTCGCTGCAGCGCGATGCGGAACGCAATGCCCACCAGACTCGAATAACCTCCTCCGAGCGCCAGCGCCGAACTGGACTGGGTGTTCCGATCCTCCACCAGGATTTCCAAGTCCGCGCCCAGGTGCAGCTTGACTGGCAGTTCCATTTCGGCCAGGAGCAGACTGGTCTGGTTGAGCGCCTCCTGGAAAAAGCTGGTGAGAAATTTCAGCGGCCCGTTGTCGTACGAAAGAAATCTGCTGACGGCTTCCAGATCAGTCACGTTTCGGGACTGCTGGTCGAATCGCTCCTTCTCGGCGCACAATGAGTTCAGTTGCTGACGCCACTGGGCGGATTGTTGTTGGAGCAACTGGATCTCCGCGGCCAATTGCTGAATGTGGCCAATGGTTTTCTGAAGTTCAGCAGTGCGGTTTTCCTGCTCCGTTCCCCAGACAAGAGTGTGGAGCTTCTGGGTGGCCGAAGCGATTTCGCTCTTCAATGCTTCCACGCTGCGCAGTTGCGCGAAGCGGTTGGTCCAATCCGCGCTGGCCTTTTGAAAGGTGTCTTGGGCCTGAGTCAACTCCAGCTCCTGAACGCGGCAAAGCTCAGTGTAGTCGGCATCCTGTCGGTAATCCTCCGGTTTCGCCGCGAGGCCCTCTTCCAACTCGCCGAGCCGACCTTGAATCATCTCCGCTTGCTGCTTCAGCCGGGCGCGTTTCCTGGCGTTTTCATGCGCGGTCGTCTGCTTCCCCAGCAGTTCGCGCACGCGCGTGCTTCCTTGCTCAATCTCCTGAGCCAATCGAGCGTCTTCGACCGCGCACGCCTGATCCGCCGATGACTCGGCGGCAATTTTCTCGCGCAAGACTTGTGCTTCCTGCGTCGGCGGAGTCATGGCCGCTCTGACTTTCTGGTGGCCGGCGATCACAGTTGGAATTTCGGCAATCTCGTTTTCCGGGAGCTGGAAAGCCCTCATCTGCGCATTCAACTCCTGGCGCTTTCCGGCACAGGCCGTTTCGTCTTGTTGAATCTGCTGGCGAAGTTTCGGGATTTCCGCTTGAGCCTGAGTCCACCGTTGATACTCCGCTGCAGCCTGCGGAGATTTCTTCAGGTCGGCCTGCAACTCTTTCGCCAGCACATCGAGTTCCTTGCAGCGATGAACCAGCGCGGGCCTTTCCCAAGCACGCTGGCAGAGCGGACACTGGTCCGTGGCTGCGGTCGCGTGCCGGTGAAGACTCATGAGTTCCTGTAGTTTCGCATCGCTGGCTTTGCACGCCTTGAGCACTTCCGGTGACAGCGGCCGAACCTGCTCGTACTGAGCAAGCCGCTCCTTCTGCTGATTCAAGGCTTGTTCCTGCACCAGAAGTTGGTGGCTTGCGGTGTGAAGCTGAGAGATTTGATCGAGTGTCAGGCTGTACCACTTCGGGCTGTGTTTGAGTTCCGCGATGGTCTTCTGACTTTCGGCGATGATCTTCTCCAGCTTGCCGAGTTCGCCGCGAAACTGTTCCAGCTCTTGGCGGGTGCGAGCAATTTCATTCCGGCAATTGATCTTTTGCTGAAGCGCGCCGCTGCTTTCCTGAATCTGTTGCGCGTAATTCGCGTTGTCTTCCGGTACGCTCGCCAACTCCTGCTGCGCCCGGCTCAATTCGCTCCGTGTCTTTTCGAGTTTTTGATGGCGCAGAGCAATCTGACTTCGCGCCAGTGCCGCGCGAACGGTTTGAATCCGTTTCTGCAATTCGTCCAGGTCCGGCAGCGGTTGTGTGATGCCAGCCTGTGTCTGGGCCAGCTTTTCCCGCTTGGCGGTGAGTTCCTTTTCGGCGCTGTCGCGAAGAGTTTTAATTTCCTGGAGGCCGTTGATTTCGCGCTGCAACTCCACCGCTGGCGGCAAGGTCTGAGCCGCGGTCTTCTTTTCCTCGATTCGCTGCTCAAGCTGCCGCAGTCTATCTTCGACATCCTGGATCAGCGGACTTGGATCGAGGACGGTCGGATAAGCGCGCACGAATTTATTCAGCGTCGCCTGCTTTTGCAGGAAGCCCTTGAACCCGCAAATCTCGATGAACGTTGTCAGCCGCTCCTTGCCGCGTTCTTTGAGGAGACTGGCAATTTGTCCTTGAGGCGCGATGAACAATTCCAGGAGGGTTTCCTGGCGACCGAACCATTCCCGAAGCTGAGTTTGGATTTCATCCGCATTCGTCAGAAGCTTGTCCTCGAATTCCAACCTGGCCCGCGTTTGGCGCGGCTTGATCTCGCGCGAAATCGTGAACTGCGCCCGCTCGTGGGTCAGAGCTGTCAGCCGAAGAGACGCTTGCTTCGCTCCGTTCTGGATGGCTGATGAATCGCCGAACTCGCTGCGTCCCAGCGCGAGCACGCGGCCAATCGCGCGGACAAGATTGCTCTTGCCAGAATTATTCGGGCCGCTGAGCAGGATGATCGGTTCATCCGGGAACGTCAGGTCCAACTGCGAATGCTGACACCAATGCTGCAATTCAAGCCGGAGGAGTTTCATGCGGGCTTTTCGGGAAGCTTCAACAAGCCGGACAGCGTTTGGTCAAAAGGCTCTTGTGTGAGAACAACGGCGAGGAGTTGGAGTTGTCGTTCGGTCAGTTCCTTCTGCGCAATCTCCAAGATGTCGGATTCCTTCATGTCGTGCAGTGGCTTGGCCATGCCGCGTGACAGAGGGACTTCGGAAAACACGAGGAGCTTCTCGCGCCAGCGCGGCAGGTGCGGCTTGAGATTCGCGCGCAGACTTTCAGGATAGTGCAACGCGAGGATGCCGCGCGGATGTTTCTCGACCCACTCATCCACGGATTGAACAGCCAACTCGGCGTCTTCCTCCGGACTGATCACTCGCCTCAAGTAAGGCCGGTTGGGAAGGTCCACGGTCTCCCAATTTCTTCCATGCTCCCGGCTAGGATAGAACCGGAGATACTTTTTCACCGGGTCGTAACGCCCGCCGAAGCGATCGCTGACGATGTTGCCCTCGGAGATTTCCGTCATCTCAGTCGAGCCGCTGTACACGAACCAGTTGTTGGCGACCGGATCGTGAAAATCGGCGTACGTGTGCAGATTGCCCATGAACACTGTGCAGTTCTTCAACCCGGCGTCCCTCAATTCCTCTGCGCTGAAATCGTACTCTGGCTCGGGCACATGAGCCGCCCAAGCCATCAGTTCCAAAAGGCGGCCGTGCAGGAAAAGGCAGCGAGTGTTCTCTGGCAGTTGCTTTATTTTCTCGTACAGCTTCTCCCGTGGTTGGAACGAAAAAAACCCCCCGGCGATTTCGCCGAGTTTCACGACACGGCCGTCGGCGTTGATTTCAGGGCTGACGGTATCCAACCACGAGGCGTCGCTGCCGTCATGGTTGCCGTCGATGGCCAGGAATGTTTTTCCTGCTTCGCGGAGTCGTTGAGCAATGTTCTGGAGCTGTATCTGGTATTTTGGCAACAGGCTCTTTCGGTGAAACGTATCGCCGGTGAGGATGACGCCCAGGCATTTCGGATTCCCGCAACCATCCCGCAGAATGGCTTCAATGCATTGTTGGTTGTCGTGGTGGCGGATCGGCAGGCCGTACTGAGCGCGCTCCAGGTGAAGGTCGCCCGTCACGATGTAGTAACAATCCACGCCAACGAGTTTGGCGCTGTTCGAGCCAGGACCGCCGACAAGACGGCGCTACGGATCGAAACCGACTAATTGAGAATCAGAGGGAAGAGAAGTGAACGACGCCGCTACTGCCTGGCAGGAGTTCCGGGACTGGTTGGCTTCTGGTCTGGCCTGGAAACAGCGGGCGCTGTAGTGGGCTTGTCGCGCG